>Ga0113563_10001296_pt1 | contig 14002 bp, 15 predicted proteins | sample Mud3Dept3metaG_FD_80117 | JGI IMG/M metagenome (GOLD analysis project Ga0113563, IMG submission 80117) | Freshwater wetland microbial communities from Ohio, USA, analyzing the effect of biotic and abiotic controls - Mud 3 Core 4 Depth 3... | ecosystem: Environmental > Aquatic > Freshwater >...
CTCGAACTCTGGACATAACCAACCCTCAACAGACTGAACGTCTTCCTATGTGTCTTGGGGCGTAGGGACTTCGAGGTATCTCCTTGGCTCGCGCCAACGCCCCCCACCTTCGAGAAATAAGGCGCCCATGTCAGGCCAACCAGGTCCAATGCGTGAACGTCGCGGCCTGCCCGACTCTCTGTCCCCCTGCATCCACAACATTCCAGATGATGGCGTTTTCGACGAGAAAGCGGCGCCCCGTTGAAGTCACTCTCACACCTTGATACGTGTCGAGGTAGCCGCGGATTCTGGCCTGCTCCAACATCCATTCACGTTCAGCCCGATTGATAGGCTCCGCTGTCAGCCGTGACGGTGTCCGAGTCAGGTCTTCCCAAGTCGTCTCCCAAAGCTCCATAGCCGCCTGATTCCCGTAATTGATGATGGGATCCTCTTCCGTCCCGTGTGAGATGACGATGCTGGGTGAGAGAAAGAGGGCGTGAGCCTGACAAGCAGGATCGCCCACTTGTTCGAGCAAGTCACGCCCGATCCAGTGACGAAAACTGTTGAGGAGCAATTGCGACCAATCCATGACGGCAGGATTGGCCCAGATCTGAATAGTCACGCGCATCCCCTGGTGCAGCAGCGCGGATGGGAAATCGTACCTGCCGATGGTGCGTTGGTACCACGTTTAGGCATTCAACGCAATAATTCGGCTGAGCGCTCTTGTACAGACCATAGGAGGACTCTGTATAATGTGTCTCCTTCCGGAGGTCCTCTCCGGGAGGAACCGATCAACGAGGAACACCGATGGCCGCTCACACCCTTTTCGACAAAATCTGGGAGTCTCACGTCGTCCGTGCAGAGCCGGACGGGACTACCTTACTCTATATCGATCGTCAGCTGGTTCACGAAGTGACGTCGCCGCAAGCGTTTGAAGGGCTCAAACTCTCCGGCCGCCGACCTCGACGTCCTGGCGCCACGCTGGCTGTACCGGACCACAACGTCCCGACCACCGACCGGACCATGGGCATCGCTGATCCCCTCAGTGCAAAACAAATCCGGACATTGGAAGAAAATTGCCATGACTTCGGCATCATGCTCTTCGGCATGAATGATATCCGTCAAGGCGTCGTGCATGTGATCGGACCGGAACAGGGCTTTACCCTTCCAGGGACAACCATCGTATGCGGTGATTCTCATACTTCCACCCATGGCGCGTTCGGAGCCTTGGCCTTCGGCATCGGCACCAGCGAAGTCGAGCATGTACTGGCCACCCAGTGCTTGGTACAGAAACGACCCAAGACCATGGAGGTTCGCGTCGATGGGGTGCTGTCGAATTACTGTTCGGCGAAGGATGCCATTCTCGCCATCATCGGCAAGATCGGCACAGCCGGAGGAACCGGCTATGTCATCGAGTACACAGGCTCGGCGATTCGCGCCCTCAGCATGGAAGGGCGCATGACGCTCTGCAACATGTCGATCGAGGGCGGCGCACGCGCCGGAATGGTGGCACCGGACGAGAAAACCATCGCGTACATCAAAGGAAGGCCCTTGGCTCCGAAGGGTGAACTGTTGGAACAGGCCGTACAGACATGGCAGCAGCTCAAGACTGATACGAACGCGAGATACGATAGGACCGTCACGATGCAGGCTGAGGACATCGCCCCACAGGTCAGCTGGGGGACCAGTCCCGGGATGGTGACAGGAATCGATCAACGAGTACCGGACCCTCAAACCATCGCCGACGAGAACCAGCGCCAGGCCACGACGCGGGCATTGGAATACATGGGCCTCATCCCGAACATGCCCATGACCGATATTAAGATCGATACGGTGTTCATCGGTTCCTGTACCAATTCACGCATCGAAGACCTCCGCCTGGCAGCCAGCTTGGCCAGAGGCAAGAGCGTCGCCACGGGAGTACGGGCCATGGTGGTGCCCGGTTCGGGCCTGGTGAAACAACAGGCGGAACAGGAAGGGCTCGACCGCCTGTTCAAAGAGGCGGGCTTCGAGTGGCGCGAAGCCGGTTGCAGCATGTGCCTGGCCATGAATGCTGACGTGCTTCAGCCGGGAGAACGCTGCGCTTCGACCAGCAATCGAAACTTCGAAGGGCGTCAGGGGGCTGGCGGACGCACCCATCTCGTCTCTCCGGCCATGGCTGTTGCGGCCGCTGTCGAGGGACACTTCGTCGATATCCGAACCTGGGAATAGGGGACCTATGCAAGCCTTTACCACCATGACAGGACTGGTCGCGCCGCTGGACCGAGCCAATGTCGATACCGATCAAATCATCCCGAAACAATTTCTGAAGACGATCAAGCGGACGGGGCTCCGCGAAGGGCTATTCTATGATTGGCGGAAACAGAAGGACGGTTCGCAGGACCCGACATTCTTTTTGAATCAACCGCGCTTCCAGGGCGCGACGATTCTCCTGACGCGCGATAACTTCGGCTGCGGATCATCGCGTGAGCATGCCCCCTGGGCGCTTCTCGACCAGGGCTTTCGTTGTGTCATCGCGTCGAGCTTCGCCGACATCTTCTACAACAACTGCTTCCAAAACGGCATACTGCCTGTCGTGTTGAAGGCGGACAATGTCCTGGTGATGATGAACGACGTCCTTGCAACGCCCGGGTACCAACTGTCGGTGGACCTCGGAAGCCAGACAGTGACTACTCCGGACGGCACGAGTCTCCACTTCGAGATCGATCCCTTCCGAAAAGACTGTCTGTACCGGGGTCTCGACTCGATCGGATTGACCTTGCAACACGAGGCAGCCATCGACGCCTACGAAACTCGGCGGAAAACTGAAGCCCCCTGGTTATTCACGGATCTTCGCCACAACCAGGAGAGGGCTTTATGAAGAAGCTGTTTCTGGTGATTGTGCTCCTATTCTTCTTTATCGGCGCTGGCTATCTGCTCGTCGCTTTCAACTACAGCTACTCCAACGGCAGTCGAGCCGGCTACATTCAGAAGTTCTCCCAAAAGGGTTGGATCTGCAAGACGAACGAAGGGGAGCTGGCCATGACCACGGTGCCGGGCGTCGCCCCAGTCTTGTGGACCTTTACAGTCCGGGATGACAAAGTCGCATCACAGCTCTCGCAGGCCATGGGGAAACGATTGGTCCTGCACTACAAAGAGTATCGCTACCTCCCCACGACTTGCTTTGGAGAGACCGCCTACTTCGTTGATCGCTTCGAGGTCACTGAATAGACTTTCGCCTCACTTGACTCTAGCCTGAGTTTCCGCGCTAAAGGCGGCGCATCAGAGCAATCTAATGCCTCCGCCTTCGACCGCTCCGCCCGATGGCGTCCGTTTGTCCTCTCAATCATCACCCCAGCTCGATCACCGATGCCTCTAATGCTGATCCGTCTTCATGCCGCCATGAACACACCAAGCTTGGACGGCGTGGGCCCAATTGATGAAAACCGCACCGCCTCCTAGGCCGAAATGTACGGCCCACGCGCCCGATGGGTTGTCACCAGCCCTCGTTTCCGACCAATATACGGCCGGCTGGACCGCCAGAAAGGGATGGCCCGGTGGAAGAGTCGGGCCTGGGGGAGCTATGGAAGGATCGACCAGACTCTGCAACTCTGACAAGGAAGGCAGGCGCCAGCCTTTTTGACCTCCGACATTTTTCTCGGCGCACGTGCGGCGAGCCACGCTCCATCTGGAACTCGCAGTCTGCGGGGACCTCTCCCAAACGAGACCGGTTTCTTTATCCAATACCCCGTCGTTGTTCAAGGCGGGCAGGATGACGAAGCGCTCCGCCGCCGGCATGGTGGTGTCAGACTTTTTGACGACGCCTGGCAGATCGGCCGGTGTTCCTGACGCGATTGTTGCCCCGGCCAGCCCACCAAGCAGCAACACACCTATCGTGATGGTGAACAATCGTCGTTTCATCATCACTCCATCAAAGTGAGACCTGGCACTCGTCACCACGAACTCCGGGCCGGCGCGCTTCACGAATTCGACTGCAGCCTGTCATATCCACCTCTTACGTATAAAAAATCCCAGCATGGCGATCGCGATCATCACCATGACGCCGACTACCAGTGGGTAGCCCCATTCCCACTTCAGCTCAGGCATATGCTCGAAATTCATCCCATAGATACCGACAATGAAGGTCAGCGGCATGAAAATCGTCGTAATGATCGTCAGAACTTTCATCACGGCGTTCAGCCGATAACTGATGCTCGACAGGTAGATATCGAGACTGGCCGAGACCATTTCACGAAGCGTCTCGATGGTGTCCACAATTTGAACCACGTGATCATATACATCGCGAAAGAATACCTTCGTCGATTCCTGTAAAAATGGACATTCCGATCGGGAAAGATTGTTTGCCACTTCACGGAGTGGCCACACCGCCCGCCGCAAAAACAGCAACTGCCGTTTGAGGGCGTGAATTTTGTGCAGTGTCTCAGGTTTGGGATCACTGACCACCAGATCTTGCAGTTCTTCGATCTTCTCGCCTAACGCTTCCACGACAGCGAAATATTGATCCACGATCGCATCGACCAGTGCATAGAACAGGTAATCGGCTCCGGATTGCCTCAGCCGTCCTTTACCCCCACGCAGGCGATCCCGCACTGGTGTGAAGACATCGGTCCCGTTTTCCTGGAAGGACAGAACAAAGTTCCGTCCGAAGACGAGACTCACCTGTTCAACAACGATATCCTGTCGCTCGGTCACGGAAAGCATCTTCAACACGAGGAACAAGCAGGTCTCATAGTCGTCAAGTTTTGGCCGCTGGTCAGTGTTGGCAATATCTTCGAGGAGTAAGGAGTGGAGCTGAAACTGCTTCCCGCACGATTCCAGGATGTCCATCTTATGGACGCCGCTGACATTCACCCAGGTGACGGACTCATCGGCCGGTGGCGCAAGCTCATCGAGCGACAGGACTTGGTATTCGTCGCAACGGACACCGGCATAGCTGAAGACCGTAATCGTAACCTTATCCGTCTTCTTCTCGCCGATATGGACAAGGGTACCAGGGGGGAGGCCCGTCTTTCTGGATCGTTTCTGGACTAACTTCATCGGTCGTCACCTCGCAGGACCCCCTGCTTGTACGCAGGTTCTCCCCGAGGGTCAAGGGGCATAAGGTCGCCCTCTGCACATCATCCTCCGGGAATCAGGCCAACCAACCGCACGCCAGGATGCCGAGCAGTGTGTGGCGTCAACCCAATAGACACGACAACAGTACTTGTATTGAACACTAATGAATTATGGCACTCACCCCCCCTTCGTAGTACCTCTCATGGGGAATTTCGCTCCCCTGAACTTACCGCTATCCTTCTGTCACACAGAGACACGGCTCACCTGGGCGTCATTGCCGTACGGTGCCCGCGCTCAACAGGCTAATCGAAGGAGTGGAGGCATCGCCCTCCGAACGGATGATCGCTCTAGAAACCAGAAAGGGTTGACTCATGTCCTGGGAACATCGAGCACATCGGCGAGTCTTGACGGTGGTGCCAGTGCTGATCTTCGGCGAACTGTTCCATGCGAAAGGCGACATCGTCAATCTCAGTACAACCGGATGTGTGATCGCTGTGGCACAGGCTCCGGAGAAAGAGCAGCACCTGCACCTCCTTGTACAAGTCCCGAATCGGGACATGTCGATCGAAATTCAACTGGCGGTTGTCAGATGGAATGCCCTTGGACTGTTTGGAGTCGAATTTATTCACGTCAACGCCCTTCACCAAACAAGTCTGGAGCACTACTTGTCCATACTGGACCCCTGTCCCTCCCTGGGCAAACTGGTTCATCCAGAAGGCGCTGCCGAGGAGGCTCAACCCCGACGACAAGTGGTGGCCTGACTGACACAAGTTTCCGTATCGAGGTCTGGCTTCGATCGTGGGATTCATTAGCATCGCCGTTACCCCTAGAGGCCATCGTCTCCGCGAAGTACTGCGCCCCTCCTTCCAACGAGGAAAAAGCTTTCCTTCAATACGATCGTGATGGGTTCGGTGAGGCAGGGGAGCTGTGCGCGCGTCAGATACGAATCACTTCTCATCGTTGGTGCGCCCGGAGGGACTTGAACCCCCAACCCTCGGATCCGAAGTCCGATGCTCTATCCAATTGAGCTACGGGCGCATGACCTGATTACAATGACTTAGCTAGTGTATCCTTTTTGTCACGGTGGGCTAGTGTTAGCAGGAGTGTTAGCTTTTTGGCACTTTCACGCAAGTCTGCCTCTGAAAAACTGTTGTAGCGTTTGAACACCTCCAGCGTCTTGTGTCCTGACATTTTCATAATCGTCAAATGATCAATCCCTGCTCGTCGCATGTTGGATAAAGCGGTATGCCTGAAGTCATGGAACCGAAACCCTGTGATCCCTGCGCGTTTGCAGGCGTTGTTGAAGGCGGTCTTAGTAGATCGGGGAGGCTTTCCACCCACCAGAAACACATGATCCTCACCGAGTCTTCTCACTTTATACTTGCGTCGGAGTAAGGCCGTCAACTCGGGCGTCATCGGAATGATCCTGCCCTCGTTGGTTTTGGTATCCTCTGCCTTCAGCCTGACAAACCCTGTCTTGAAATCCACCCGATCCCACCGAAGACCTAAGATCTCGCCTCGTCGCATGCCCGTGTGATTCTTTAATTGAGACGTACGCGTCCTTAAAGGGTAAGACCAAGGATGTGGCTATACAGATACTTCTTGAAGCAAGCAGGACAGGACCTGGGAATGTTAATGCGTTGCTACCGGGTCCGACTGATACAGAATATCGGTCTGCGGAACTGAACGGGCTAATTGAACGTGGAAGACATGACTTGGTTCAGGCCGTTTTATTAAGCCAGAGGGATAAGACTTATAAGGACATAATTGAGTCCTTACTCTTCAAGCATCTGGGCGTCACCATGAATTCCACTGTGAATGCAATTGTAGCGGCACACTCTGGCTTGAAAGCTCAAACACTGACATTTAGTCCCGCGATCGATTCCATTCTCGCAGCGGCCGGCCTGACTAAGGGCAGTATCACGTCCACCACGCAGAGTATTGAGTTGACCCTCAAAGCATCACGTAACCTCTTCTCAAGTTTCAAGAATCAACCCTCACTTCCTGATTTCTCAAACAGTGTCGGACTTATCACAGCATTTTTGAATTTTGCTGATCCTAAGCTAGCTCGTGATTTTGCGACATTTGCACGGGTCGTATCCGACTTTACGGTAGGTATATCTCGCCTAACTGCTTCGGGCTCGAACACAAGAAATCTACTTTCGAATACTAATTTAACATTCGCCGCCATTGGTAATCTCGTGGGATTAATCTCGCAAGGTGCGGATCAACAGCTTCTGTCAGTTATTGCGGAGCAAGTAGTTGCAATTCGCAATGACCTTAAAATGCTTCATCAACAAATGCATACCCGCTTTGACCAGCTTGACGTTAAATTGAACAACATATTTCTGTCCCTATCCAATGACCTCGACCGCATCTCAGCAGACCTGAAGGGAATCCAGTCGGACACCAACAAGGTCCTGGCTGAGCTCAATACACTTCAATACCGCCTGAATAAATTAGAAGAACGGCTGAATATTGTTGCGCAATCATTGTCCATCGACGCCAAGCGTGCAAGATCGGAGGAGTGCCTTGGAGCCAAGCAATGGACTCCATACGATCCTCCAACGCCGAGAGAATACTCAGCGTGTTTAGTAGAATTTCTGACATGGGCCACGCACTCTGCCTATAGCCCTATTTTTATTGGCCAAACGTACAATCGCATCTTTGAAGCAAAGTCATTGAATGACCCCACGATTGTCGATAGCTTGCTGGAAGAACCATTGTATTCGCCGCTCGAACGGCTCGAACTGCTGGCCAGGATCAAGCGGGCGCTCATCGGACAATCCACTCAAAACGCAAATAGCATACCTTTCCCGAACGCAGTGACCTGGATCGTTGGCTCGGAGTCCTACCTTCTTGAACTATCACATTGGCAATCTTTCTATTCGAACCGAGTATTTCCAGGGGAGGACCTTGAGCGACTTCTCAGTTCTGGAAGAGAGATTGCTTCGGCCATGTCGGAAATTAATATAGGCGATGGAAAGACCGCTGGAGGTAAGAGCTTCTACAATGCAATCATTGAAAATTACAAGAAGTCAGTACGGGAATTTGATCAGACACTCGAAGGGCTGGAGGCAGAATTTAGATCAGATCATGGGATCTTTTCAAAAGAGGGAGCTTTTGACATTTGGCTCCCTCCTATAGAAGCAACAGGTTATGTCCCCCTACGGTTATATGCAGAAGTAAACCCCCGGGAAAAGGAATATGTGAAACCAGAGGAAAAAAGCTATCGCCTTAATCTAGACAAAACCTATAGTTCGAGATACATCCCCCCATGGCTCTTGGTTCTCGAACAATTGGGTTATGGCGAGATCAGAACGTATTGGGGTATTGTTGACTACAAACAAAGCTTCCCAAAAGCGCCGCCTGCACCCTTAGGATGGTTCTGGCGGCATTGATCTTCGCGCCGCATTTTACTTAAACAAGCGCGGTGAAGCAGTTAAACAGGTGTTTGGCGAAGCATATTATTCCGAACGAACAGCAACTGGTGAAAGTTTTCCGAATCTTTATAGCAGGGTTCTCTACGGAATATCACAAGTTCCAGAACGAGCGAGCGGACCAAATTTCGAGAAAGGTCGGCAAGACAATTTTAAAACATTTGCAAACTGGCTTACACAGAATTGGGATCAAGGCGATCTGCTTCGTGACAGGTTTTACAAAGAGGCGCGGCTTACGCCTTTCTTGAATTGTTCTGAAGAGCTTGCAGAGCATAATGATCTAGCTTTCAACTGGCGTGTTGTACGAGGCACAGAACAAATTCTGACCGGAGTCCGAAAGGATCTAGCAGACTTCATGAGCTTAAAGCTAAGGAACGATCCCAATGTGCTAAATGCAGCAAAGCGCGTTTCGGTTTCAAAAAAGTTACTCGAATCCTACGTTGCATTGACGGCACCAACGTCCCTGATTGACAACGACGCGATTGCCTCATTATTTTATGGCGATCGCCGAATCGCCGGGGGACAGGAACTGCTTCTTGAAGCAAGTGCCGCTTATGGAGAAAATCTAGTCAAGTATTTCGAAGAACTGTCCTCCTTCAACAAGTTGCAAGCACAACAAATGAAGCAGCATGACGAGGGAGGTTTTGGCTATAGCGGGAAGCTTTGTGATGCTCAAGAAACTATTGAAGTCAAAAGGAATCTTGCCGAATCTAAAAAGCTACGAGATCAATCTGCTTCCTATGCAAAGTTTAGTCCTAAGGCGGTCTTTAAGGAAACCCTTGGTCAGAATCTTCGCGCTGTTGTTAACTTCGAGGTTGAACTCTCTGACCAACTGAAACAAGCGAAAAATGACAATATGAGCGTAGTAGATACGACTCTGATGAAACTCCAGTTGGCAAGATCGGCCTGGAAGAATGATAAGGCTGCGAATCCTAGAGCAAATAGGCCAATCCCTAACGACTATCGTGCGCCGATGACACGGTATCTCTCACCCTAAAATCAAAGAGGTTCTGCCCAGATTTCGCGAGTTCAATGTCACTAGAACTCCCCCATCCTAGTCTGCTACCACGCTGCTACCAGGACAGAACTACTCAGCCCCATCCAGGCCCATGTCGAAAGCATCCGGCTTTGTGGTTTCTTGTGGGGTTAGGTTGTCTGAGGTTGGGTTTTCTAAAATTCGTAAACCGCAGGTCAGGGCAATTGGTGCCAACCTGGTGCCACAACACCCTGACACACCATGACCCATGGTGAGGTGAGCCATCACGAATCCATCCCTTTTGCTGATGATTGATCGTCCTGAGTGCCCTGAGGTAGGTCTTCGTCGGGACTCTTAATCAGCGGGCCGTATGCGCCGCATCCCATCGTGTTTTGGTTGTAGCCCCGGCAGCGGCCGACCGGCTAGCACCTCCGAGGCGCACCGCTCGCGCCAGTTTCACTGTCACTCCCGCCGCTTATTCCTCTCCGGCACGCCGGCGCCGTCCTCTGCCTCGAGTTTCCTCCATGAAATGTGCATTGGCTCTCCTCTTCCAGTGCGAGAGCCAACTTCATTTCAACAGAGGAGGACACAAGATGGCTACCAACAACAAACCCGCAAACACGCTACGATGTGGCAACATCAAAGCGACGATCTGGGATAACACCAGCGAGAAGGGTCCATTCTTCTCAGCGACCTTCTCTCGCCCGTTCAAGGATCAGTCTGGCGCGTGGCGCAATGGGACCTCGTTTGGTCTCAATGACCTTGAGGCGCTTCTCACGGTCGCGCGTGAGGCGAAGGAGTGGATGGCCGATCATGCCTTGAAGCGCTGAGCTGCTTCACTGGGAAGCCTCCGACATCCGGGGGCTTCCCTTCGACCTATCTTCCGTACAGGCTGTTTGATGTTGGGGAAGCTCGCAACTGTTCTTGATGATCATCACCACCAACCTTTCCCAAGCACCTGACAGGATCATTGGCTAGCCATGGCATTCTGATCATGGCTGCGCCGGCAGTGATGTTTGAAAGTCTTATGAAACTATCTTTCGAGCGTCTTTCAGAAGCATGAAGAGATGTAAAGGGTCGCTGGGTGAAGGAAGGAAATTAAAATGTTCGTAGAAACTTCTCGCCGCATCGTCTTTGGCATGGACCACTAAGGCACGAATTCCTGCAATGTCCGCTGCCTGTAGGGTTCGCAGCATCGTGTCCTTCAACAGCGCAGCGCCAATTCCCTGATTCTGCCAGTGACGATCTACCGCCAGACGAGCAAGGAGCATGATGGGAATGGAATGCCTGGCTAATCCCTTCTTCACTCGCTCTGGGGCATGTTCTTGTTCCACTGATCCAACAGCTAGGGCGTAATAGCCTACGACGGTTTGATCCACCAATCCCACATAGGTTTGTGCTCCCCCACTCTGTTGGTTCTGTAGTGCATACTGTTGCAGAAAGCGGTTCAGTTCCTCCCGGCCGCAGTCGAATGCATCAATGGCATGATGCCGCTGAAGTTTTTCGATCTTCCGGGTCAACGCTTTTCTGTAGTCGTGGGAAGAGAGTCAGTGTCAAAGAATCCTGGCTCCGTCAAGAGACGCTGCATACGAGGGAGGGAACGAGTCGGAGCATCAAGGGCAGCCTGAAACTCGGACCATTTGGTCTTACTCAGCACGAATGTTTGGCGATCTGCTAGCGTTTGATCTGCATGAGTCAGAGCGCTTTCAAGGACAAATGCACTCAGCGTACGACTTGCAACGGATGCAGCAGCTTCCAATCTCCGCTTGGCTGCAGGGCTCAGTCGAAGGTCCAGTTTTTCAGTACGAACTGCACGTGTTGACATTGTGCTACCTCCCCTTGGTTCTGATAGTAACTTCATAATTAATCAATGTCAAGACAATGTGATGACATATAAAACATTATAATTCAACTGATTATGATATCTTAAACATGATTATACCGTAATAGCCCCAGTATGATATTTTCCCTCTCCTTCCCTGGCTGACGCAGATAGGCCAAAAAGTAAGACGAGGCTCGAGCACTATAGCGCACCTCATTTGAATCCATCGCCATGGCCGAAGACCAGAATCCCTCCAAGCATCGCCTTCTTGCCCAATCCCCTGAGGACGTCCGATCCTTCCACCAAATGTGTCGCGAAGGACGCCTCTACGAGGTCGAACGTTGGATTGCTGACGGAAAGCCCATCCAGGTTGCGCCGCAAGCCATTCCTAAGAGCACACGACCGAAGACGGCGCTGCAGATAGCCCTTGAGACTGGCCAGCATTCACTTGCAGTTCTCCTTTTGAGCAAGGGCTATCGGATCGAATTGGAGCGGTGCTCTCCCCTCGACATGGCCCTAGAGGCACGGCGTTGGGACCTCTTCGATCTCCTGGTCCAGTGGGGAGCAGATCTGAGAAGTACTGATGTCTACACCGTCCTCAACACCTACAACGTGGAACTGTATGAGCGCTTCAGGGCCGCAGGGTATGATCTGACTGAGGGCCACGAGATGGCATCCATCTTGGGCCACGGCACCTCAAACCGTCCTCTCCTTGGGTTCATAAAGCGACATCGTGCGGAAGACCCGAAGATCCAGCACGAGCTCGATATCGCCCTCGGCTACCACGTGAGGGCAGGAAACGAGAAAGGCATCAACCTCTGTCTCTGGGCCGGAGCCGACGCGCATGCGCCCGCCCCGAATCCCGAATTGGGCCTCTCGGAAGATGCTGACACCGAGGATGGAGAAGAACGATTCGCCGGTTGGTCGGCAATCGAAGAAGCTGCAAGCGAGGGACATCTGACCATCCTCAAGCGACTTGGCCCCGATCCTACCCGTGACGACTTCGACAATCTGTATCGGTACGCGAAGTATGGGTCCATTATGGCTTTCCTTTCGACCATCCAACCGCCAAGGGATCTGACCTCAATTCTGTCATGGCATCTCCACCGGATTGGAAGTCCATTCCCCTGGCCTACTTACACCGGAACGGACACTGTGGAGGCTCTCCTTGCTTGCAAGGTACGCTGGGAGGAGACCGACCCTGATCGCATCGCCGATATTCGTCGGTTGTTCCTAAAGCTGAGCGATTATCATCTGAGGACGATCATGTCCCGCCTGAAACGGTCGGAGGTCTGTGCGCCCGAGACTTATCAAGAGCTCATCCGGACATCGAGCATGCAGAAGCGATTGCTCGCCTTGGGGCTTGCGAAAAAGCCTGTGAGCGAAAGCGAGAAGCGAAGAGACGAACTGGCGCGGCTCATGAGTCGTTACGACCGATCGGCGCTCTACGAACAGGTTTGGTCACAACCCGTTCAGGAGGTGGCCAAGTCTTACGGGTTCTCGGGCGTAAGACTGGGGAAGGTTTGCCGCAGCCTGCAGGTCCCAGTCCCACCCAGGGGCTATTGGGCACGCGTACAGAATGGCTACTCTGTAAGAAAGCCACCCTTGACGAAACTGAGTGACCGTCAGTCAGGTTCTCATCCTTCCAACAAATAGCAAGGTCCGGCTTTTCATTTCGACTTTCAAGACAATGAGGGGGAATAACCCGTTTCTACATAGAAACCCTACGTGTTCCAGGCGTGTTCACTCTAAGGCAAAACACACCCATAATGACCTCATTCCGCCTGAATAAAACCAAGTGGTCAAACCTCCGCAAAGCCGCTCTGGTAACGGATTTATCTCTACTGACAAAGGTTGTCGTGAAAGTACTGGGGAGGCTTAGGAAACCGCTCCTCTATACGACAAAACCGTCTTGACTAGTTTTTCATATTCAATGGCAGGTTCCACTTCGATTATATAGGTAGCCATGTGGTAGCAGGACTCCCTAACCTCTTGCCTTCTAAAGTCATTGTGAGAGGCAGCAAACTAACAAATCGCAGGTCATCGGAGTGTGTTAAGCATGCCAATGTGCCGCTGTGGCGGGGTGTGTTGGTTAAAGTGTGGTAGCTTGTTCTCATGACACGGAAACGGTAGCCTATACATATAGCTTCGGCCTGACTAACTAATATCCCGGTACAGGCTTCTGTACATGCCACTAACTGAACGCGATGTTCTTTGACGAGAAATCATCGGTCAGCAAGCGCGAAGGAATGCCCAGCCTACAGGTCTGAAGAATAAGTATCAAAGCATGGAGGTCGTAATGAAAGCGAATGCCTGTCGTTTAAAGCGGGTTTTGGCAACTCTCACACTTTTGCTCGCTCCAACTATCACGTATGCGATGTCAGGGATGGATATGTCACCCGCTAGAGAGGGAAAGCCTATGTCTTCCCTCTCTAAAAGCATGGGCGATCCCATTAATACATCGGACCCAGAGATGGAGCTGACCTACAGTGCCGATGGGAACACAGTGATCTTTGTGTCAGGACGTCAAGGGAGTATTCCGTCACCTGAAGTTCCTTACAGCTTTGATATCTGGATGGCGCACAAGGTGAATGGCGAGTGGCAATCCCCGATTCATTTGGGGCCGGGCATTGATCCCACTGTGGGACCAAACATTAATACATCTGCCTGGGAGCTCGAACCGAGTCTCTCGGATGACGGCAACGTCATTTATTTCACTCGATACCAGCC
>Ga0113563_10001298_pt1 | contig 13991 bp, 13 predicted proteins | sample Mud3Dept3metaG_FD_80117 | JGI IMG/M metagenome (GOLD analysis project Ga0113563, IMG submission 80117) | Freshwater wetland microbial communities from Ohio, USA, analyzing the effect of biotic and abiotic controls - Mud 3 Core 4 Depth 3... | ecosystem: Environmental > Aquatic > Freshwater >...
ATCTTCGGAATCCGGTTCTTCCGCCTCCTCGTCAACGTGACCACCGGGTACCGCGTGACCGACCCGACCTCGGGCTTCTTCGCGATCAACCGCCCCTTGATCGAGTTCTACTCACACCATTACCCGTCCGACTACCCGGAGGTGGACGCCTACATCCTGATGCACCGTCTGAAAAGCCGGGCGGTCGAGGTGCCGGTGCGGATGTACGAACGGGCGGAAGGGAAATCGTCGATCACCACCTACAGGGCGGTGTACTATATGGTAAAGGTGACGCTCTCCTACCTCATCAACTGTCTTCGGAGATTCGCGTGAGTCGGGTAACCATCCTCTCGATCGTCGCCTCCGCTGCCCTGCTCCTTTACATCCTGGAGATGGTGCGGCGTCGGAAACTGAGGGAGGAGTACTCGATCTTGTGGCTGTTCGGCAGCGTGGTCATCCTTGTCCTGTCGCTGAAGAAGAACTGGCTGGACAGCCTCGCCCACGCCCTGGGGATCGTTTACCCGCCGTCGTTCCTCTTCCTGGTCGGCATCCTCTTCATCCTGCTGATCCTGATCCACTTCTCGATCGCCATCTCGAAGCTGCACATGATGAACAAGAAGATGGCGCAGGAGATCGCGATGCTGAAAAACCAGCAGGGGCCACAAGCGGACCATTAGATTCCCGCTTTCTTCCCCGATCACTCCCAAGTCCGACGAGAATTTTCATTGCCGCACCCTCATCCAAAATCCGGTGGGTTCGGACTGGGGGTAGTGTTTCCGCATCTCGGAGTATTCGGGGATGGCGGAGCACACTTCGTCCGGATAGCGCACCATCATGTGATTTCCAGGCCAGATCACCTCGAATCGGGAATTGAATACCAGGAACGCCTGCAGCATATACTGTTCATTCCAATACATACCCCCCTCGAAGTATACCCGTGGATACTCCTTTGGAAGGCTGATGTCGTGGACGTGAATCAGGACGCCGGGTTTTAGGCGCGGAAAGATTTCAAGATACTCATACTGGACATCGCCCCCCATGCGCAGGACATGGGAAGAGTCAATGAACAGGATATCCCCTGCCTCCAAAGAGGCGAAAAGATCGAAGTCCGCGTCCTGGACCTTCGCCTCCACCAGCCGGGACATGCCGGGAAATCCTCTTCGAAGCACGTCCTCCGGGTACGGTTCGACCACGATAAGTTCCGCCGGGTGTCCCTCCTCCCGGTTACGCTCACACGCCATCCCCGCCAGAAGGCTTGAGTTTCCTCCGCCAACCTCCACAATCCTCCGCGGCTTTCCATGGCGAATCAACGCATAGTAGACATGGGCATCCACTGCCATGTAACTCCCATTGAGGAGGTGGAAACCATTACCTTTCCGGTTAGGGAAAAGAGGCACTTGCCCACGAAACTCGTCCAGATACCGGGGGAAAACGGTCTTGACGAGGGACAACGCGGTGGCGGCGTTCAGGTCAACACCGGGCATATCCGAGAGGCGGTCAAAGAAACCCTCTCCGAAATCTCTCTCGTCGGGAATTGGCAGGTAGAAATGTTTGTGGAGAAGATGGAAACCGCGCCGCGCGAATATCCGCTTCGGCCTGCCATAGCCGACCGAGGGCCATCGGCCCAACACCCACGCAGGACACCAACATGCGATTGAAACGGATGCCTCTACCACCCATCTCAATAGATCCATCACCCTTCTCGATATTCGTTTCATCGTCCATCCTATCCTGTGATTTGCCCCACAAGAAATGAACGGGAACAGATAGCATCACCACAGGGCGTTCGCAGCATGCACCTCAGCAAGGGAATTCACCGACAAGCCCCCAAAGCTTTTTCGCGTTTTCCCGGGCATCGTGGTGTACCTTGAACACATTCAGGGCGTTTTCAACGTACCGGCTCCCGCGCGACGGGTCCTGGAAAAACTCCCGGACGGCGCCAGCAAGGACCGACACATCGTCCTGGTCCACCACGATACCGACATCGTGTTCTCTCGAGTATCGCGCGATATAGGAATAATCCGGCGCATGTACGAGCATCGGTCTTCCGGATGCCAGGTAATCGGTGAACTTCCCCGGCGAAGCCGTGGCGATGATGTCGGGGGCGTCCGTTCCCCAGGCCAAGGGGAGGAAGAGCAGGGTAGCCTCGCTTTGCACTCTGGGCATCTCCGACTGAGGAGCCGATGTCAATCGCACGTTTGGCCTCCCGATTCCCGCCCTCCGGATAGTATCGGTAGCCTGGGGGCAGTACAGATCAAGTTCGACCGGGAGATCTCGCAGGAGATCCATCGCCCGTATCATGTTCAGGACCGCACCTTCCTGGGCCCAATAGACATTTCCGGTGAACAGGATTTTGCATGGAGGCTCCCCGGAAGAGGGGGTCCGGAGTCCCTCGAAATCCTCGGGGAAGGCGGAGTTATGCACGATTTCCATGCGAAACGACCCCCCGTACCGTCGGCGAAGGTACTCCCCGGTCCCTTCGTTCGTCACGATTACAACCTCTGCATTCCGGATCAGCCGTGGTTCGAATATCCGCGCGACAGATTTGGTGAAACATGTAAGATTGTTCCCCCGGTAAAGATCGAACAGGTACAGGGAATAGGGAAGACCTGAACATTTGTGGGCCAGATACGTCCCGAGAAGGGCCAGCCCCTCGTCGGAGATCCCCAACAGGCGGGTGATCCCGTCCTCGCGGATGACCTTCCGTGCCGATCGCATGATCTTCGGGAGATTCAGAAGCAGGTACAACGCATCCAGGAGCGCTTTTCCGAACGAGGGGATTCGCTGGATCAAGATGGACATTCGTCTCCTGATGGGTATCCGGTCTCCTTCTACAACCGATGATTCCTCTCCAGGTACCGTATCCCCTTCCTCCCGATCGAAATATACATATTTCCCCGGAAGCCAGGAACCTGTCGCGGCGGATCGCGGATCGATCGCGTTCGCGGAGGTCAGGATGACGTAGGAGTCCCGGGGGAACAGGGAAAACAGGTTGTACAGGTTTTTCGGGCCGCCGATCATCGGGGGGGCCCAGTTCGTGATGACGAGGATCTTCGGGGAATCTTCCCGCCGGGTCAAGAATGCCGGAACCAGACGGTACGGTTGATGTATTCAACATAGCTCAGGATGATCCGCACCACCTTCTTCGAAACGTTCCGGGGTTCGTAGTCCGGAACAAGCCGGAACGGGGGATCAACTTCCCGGGACTGCGCAACGACCACCTCGACGGCATTCAGGACGTTCTCCGGCTTGAGGCCACACATGATGAGGGTCCCTTCGTCCATCCCCTCGGGACGCTCGTGGGCCTGGCGTATGGTCACTGCAGGGAAACCCAAGATGGACGACTCTTCTGTGATCGTCCCGCTGTCGGAGACTACGCACCGGGCATGCTGCTGGAGCTTGATGTAGTCGAAGAAACCCAACGGCTTAAGGAACCGGATCCGGGGATCTTGCACCGCGACGCCCCGTTCCTGGAAGCGCTTCCGGGTCCTCGGATGGGTGGAAATGATCACCGGCTTGTCATGCGCACCAGCGAGGGCTGCCAAGGTACCGATCAGGTCCATGAAGTTCCCCTCATCGTCCACGTTCTCCTCCCGGTGGGCGCTGACGACGAAATATTCGCGGGGGGAGAGGTCCAGCCGGGAGAGGACGTCCGATCCGTCGATCCCGGACCGGTAATATTCGATCACCTCCCGCATCGGCGATCCGGTCTTGATCAAGGTTTCCGGACGCAGCCCTTCCCGGAGGAGGTACCGCCGGGCGTGCTCGGTATACGTGAGGTTGATGTCGCTCACGTGGTCGATGATCTTCCGGTTGACCTCCTCGGGCACCCGCTGGTCGAAGCTTCGGTTCCCGGCCTCCATGTGGAAGATCGGGATCTTCCGCCGCTTGGCCGGGATCGCGGAGAGGCAGCTGTTCGTGTCCCCGAGGATCAGGAAGGCGTCCGGCTTCTCCTTCTCCATGACCGCGTCGGAACGGATGATCACGTTCCCGATGGTCTCCGCCAGCGTCCCTCCAGCGACCTCCAGGAAATGGTCCGGCTTGCGGATCCCGAGGTCCTGGAAGAAGATCTCGTTCAGTTCGTAGTCGAAGTTCTGCCCGGTGTGGATCAGCACGTGGTCCGCGTGCCGATCCAGTTCCGCGATCACCCGGCTTAGCTTGATGATTTCCGGGCGCGTGCCCAGGATCGTCATGACCTTCATCGCCCCTCCACCTGCCAAGGGAATCGTTCCTTCCCAAGTTCCTCCACCATCCGTGGCACCGACGGCGGGGTCGGATATCCCGCGGCGTTCCAGAGGGCGAGATTCGCTTCTACGTTTTCAGTCCCGAGCGTCCGGTCCACGACCGTTTTTGCATGCATCGGGTCGATCGTGATGTCGCCACGCCCGAAGGCCGCCGAGAAATGTCGGAGAAGAGCCTCCTTGGTAACGGTTCCGTCCGGTACAACGTGCTGGAGACGGGGCACCGGGGGTTTTTTCCGGACGATCCCAAGGCAAAGCCGGGCGAAATGGAGCGTCGTCACCCCGTTCCACTCGTGGTTCAGGTACCCGCCGACCTTTGCATTCCCCGGCTGCCTGCGGAACCACTCCAGGAGGGAAAGGAACGACGTGTGCTCCGGCCCGACGATGGAGCAGCGCAGATGATGCAGGTTCGGGAGGTTCGCCTCCCCGAGGCTCTTCGTCTTACCGTATACGTCCAGGGCATCGTGAGGATCGCCCTCCCGGTACTTCCCTTTCGCCCCGGAGTACACACAGTCCGTGGCGATCTGGAGGACCTTCGCACCGGCCTTCTCCGCCGCCCCGCCAAGGGTATACGGGAATAGCGCATTGACCCGGACCGCCCGTTCGACCTCCGCCGCCCGGTCGTCCCGGATGTACGGCTTGATGACCCCGATGCAGTTGACCACCCAGGCGCAATCCCGGACCGCCGAGGCGACCTCTTCCTCCAGGAAACTCTCCGCGTCAAGCGTCGACCAAGAAACCGCGGGGTAGAAGGCGCGCCACCGGGATAATAGCGACTCTTCCCTAACCGTAGCGGTGACGTCGACCTCGGGCTCCCGGGAGAAGGTGTCCACGACCATCGCGCCTAGCATCCCGGTACCGCCGAGAACAAGAACCTTCTGCCTGCCCATTGCCTTACCGTTCCTCGACCTTCCAGGGGTTCCAATGTCTCGCATCGTACCGGATGTCGTCGTTCCGGCTCTCCTCCACGGTCGAGGTGGAGAAGAATACCAGGACGGCGTCCCCGGTTAGGGACATGAAGCCGTTGGCGTGTCCCTCGGGAATGTACAGCACCACGGGTTTCTCCGCGGAGAGTACGAATCGTTTTACCGGGAGGTCTTTCGAGGGGCTCTCCCAATCGTCGATCTTCACTGCGCAGACCAGCGCACTGCCGCGAACCACGAACACGTACTTCGCCTCCCGCCGGTGGGCGTGCCAGGCCCGAACGAAGCCGGTGACGTGGTTCCTCACCACGTAAAAACGTTTGACTCCGGCGAAGTCAAAACCGTTCACGAAGGACACTGCCCCCCGGTCGTCCACCGCAAGGCCGCCCTCGATGAGCCCAATTCCTTCCATGACACACCCCCTATTTGGTGGAACCGGTCTCGGGCGACACGTGGGTACGGAACTGCTCCAGGAAGAGCTGATTCGTATACCGCGGATTGTTGACATCCTTGATCCGGCCGTTCACGACGAGTTCCTTCACCTCCTCGATCCCCCTGTCGATGGACTCAACGGGTTGGAAGCCGAACACCCGTGCCGCTTTTTCGCTCTGGACCCGGTAATTGCGGGCGTCCTGGAAATTCATTTCTGTTCGTTCGATCTCGATGTCCGGGAAATGGTTCCGGACCTGGTAAGCCAGGTCGATGATCCGAACGTTCTGCTTGTTCAGATTGAATACTCCGGTATAGGAAGTCTCGAGGTTCGCGATCACCGCGCGGGCCGCATCCCGAACGTGCAGCAGGGGGCGAAACTGGTCGCCGCCGAACACCCGGATGACCCCGTCGATGGCGGCTCGGACCACCAGAGTGTTCACCACAAGGTCGAGCCGGATCCGGGAGAAAAGGTCCCCCACACCAAAGAGGGTCCCGAGACGGAAGATGATCGCGTTTTTTCTCCCAAGAGCCTTCTCGGCGGCAAGCTTTGTGGCCGCGTAGACAGAGAGGGGGTTGGTCGGGGACTCCTCCTCCAGTTCCTTGTCCTGTGCGCCGTAGACGGAGCAGGTGGAGATGAAGACGATGCGCCCGTCGTAGTTTTGTACGAGCCACTCGACCGAGCCCTGGTTGATCACCGTCGCGATATCCGGGTTCAAGGCGCAGGCGCCGTCCCCCACGATGGCTGCAAGCCAGACCACCGAATCCGCCCAATCCAGGCAGGCTCGAAGTTTTCCTCGATCGCGGATGTCTCCCGAAACAAATGGAATCCTTTTCCTGTAATCCTCCTCGTACAGCAGCGCATCAAATACCTTTATCTCGTGGCGCGTTTCCGCTAGGAGGTCCGTTACCGCGCCTCCGACATAACCAGCGCCACCGACTATCAATACCCGCATAATTTCTCCATTCAGTGTTAATAATACCTTCAGGAATATATTGGAATGGGCAGAAGGGCTCCGTCGCTGCTGAATTGGGAGGCTCGATCCGGATCGTCCTCATCGGGAGTCTGACATGGAAGGGAGATCGCCGTCCATCCCATCCTCCGGGTAGTGGAGCCAAGGAACGTGTTTGTAACTGCGTGTGGGATCAGAAACTTTCCGGGCGTACCCAAGCGAAGAGAAGACCGTATCTATCGGGAGGCCACAGCCGCTTCCTACGTATCCAGGGGCACGGCAGCCGATTTCCCTCCTCCACCATTCATCATCGAACCACACCCGAACAACTTCCATATCGCACGAATCATCGGTATAGATCATTCCTCCGTCGATCAGCAAAGGCCAAATAAACTTGATGCAGTCTCGCATGGAGGTAACAAGATCCACGTCGAGGAAGGCAAATGCTACGGGATCGCTTAATGACTTCAAGGACGCGGAAAAAAATCCCGGGATGAACCGGCAGACGGAGGGATCGCCGTAGAGAAAGATGTTCTCCTTCACTTCTTCCATACGGGCAGAATACATCCCCTTCCGGTAGTATCCATATACCCTGATATGAGGGTATTCATGCGTCGCCCGATTGTCATCCTCAGGCAGGCCCTCGAAAGAATCGCAAACAACGAGTTTTCGTTCGATTTTCTTGCAAATCAAGGAGAGGTTTGCAGTGCTTCCTCCCTTCCAGCAACCACATTCGACGACGTCCCCTCGGACAGAAGGTGGTATGCGGAATATCTCGGTTGCCAGAACAACGTGGTACAACCACGAAGTCGCGGATGGTATTACCCTTGTGTTATTCCGGAATTTCCTGATCAGGTCAGCCTTTGCCTTACGATTGAGACCATACTCTTTCCCAGTCTCTTCCTCGTAGAATCGCGACAATACCATCCCACGGGACGAACTCAGTGCATGGCATATGAACTTCCGTACGGCGTTGTGAAGTCCATCGGAACTTCGAATTGTTTTCATGCCGCCTGTGGCCCCCATGGATTTACCTTATTCGTCCGGATCGTCTCGCAGCCGAAGCGAAATTATCGAAACATCCCTTGTGTTGTACTTTATTAAGACCTTCAGGTCCTCGCCCCTTTCTTACGTCTGGCACTAGCATAACTCCCTCCACCGGACACCAGAAGCTTCACGACGAATGAATTAACTCCTTCTTGCTCTGTTGCGAAGTTCCTCATTCTTCCTCCCTGCCAGTCCCTGCCATCCGACGGACCAGATCTTTTATGGATGACGTGTGTACCGAACTGTCGAATTCCCTGGCAACCAATTCTCGCCCTGTGTCCGTGATCCGGCGGATCCTGTCCGGCGGAAGTTCCAGAATCTCCACGATTAATCTCGACAACTGCCGTGGCTCTTTGCATGGAACCAGGAATCCATTCCGTCCATCGGCGATCCACTCCCTGATTTGCGGAATATCCCCCATGATGACGGGGGTTCCACATGCCAGAGCCTCCATCATGCAATTCGGCAATGAATCATTAGATGATATGGAAACCATCAGGTCTGAGGCGTTGTAATAATCCGGCATGAGTTCCCAAGGAACCTGACCGCTCCAACGGAAGTTCCTCTCGACGCCCAATTTCCTCACCCTTTCCTGATGCTGTTTCAACAGCTCTCCAGTACCGGCTCCGGAAACAAATACGAAGAGAACGTCAGGGATTTTTTTTACGACATCGGCGGCGGATTCCACGATCACATCACTGTTCAAATATCCCCCGATTCCTCTCGGGCAGAGGATGACCTTGCCGGCGTCAATATTCAGCACGATTTTCGCTTGGGCTTTCGTTGAAGGTTTGAACCTTTCTATATCCACCCCCGGATACCGAATCAGATGGATTTTATCACCTGATACTCCATAGCCAAGGCAGGCATCCCGGGCCACAATTGAATTCACGGTCAAGGCTTTCGCCCTTTGCACACCATATGTGACCAACTTTTTCTTGAATACCCTTTCAATGGCGTTCGACTTCGCCCACCATGTAACATCACCGTTCCAGAATGTAATAAGGATCGGGATCGACTTCGGCAGCAGGAAGGCCAGGTAGCAAGGGTATACCAGGGTTTGCAGGATTATGACCTGCGGTCTGTATTTCCGTACGGCCCTCCGCAGAGTCACCGCGTCCTTCGCCAAATTCATGAAATCATATAGAAGCAAGACGAATCTGAACCTGGCCAGAATTTTTTTTACATTTCCGAATAGGAGCGATTTTCCCTTCCTGTCACCTTGCCCGCTGTCTATCCCTTCGGGGGAAGTTCCCCCTTGCCGATTTCGCCGTGCGTTATTCAGAAGAATATTCGTCGCCCGTTCAAAGCCAAAGTCGTATGTGGAAACAACGGTGACCGAAAAACCCGGGTCGTTCACGAAGATTCCGATCCTCCGCCATGCGTGAATGGAGGGACCCCATGAAAGAATAAGCATCCGGATCGGAGAATGTAGTTGCTGGCCGGAATCGCTCAAGAGGCGATCTCCAATCTTGGGCCCGTAAGATCAATAGGACGATCCAACACCTCCCGGCACCACAGTTCCGCCATCATCAGCAACCAAGGCCTCGCCCAGTCGCTGCGGCCTCGAAGGAAATTCTCTTTTATCGGCTGCGTCATACCGAAATCGAATAATCCCCTCTCACGAACCGCAGCAGACGATAAGGCATCCTCAAAGACCTCCCGTAACGGACCACTCAGCCAGGAACCAAAGGGCATCCCGAACCCACGTTTTCCCTGTAAATCCATCCCTTCCGGCAGAAGTCCCTTCCCGGCATCGATAAGGATCTTCTTGGCACCTGTTTCCCTGTAAGTACCCGTTCCCGGATGCTTGCGATGCGGCGGATCCCCAAGTTTCACATTGGAAGGAAGGGATAATGCAAGATCGACGAGTTCAGGATCGAGGAAAGGAACCCGTACCTCCAGAGAGTGCGCCATGGAGACCGCGTCGATATCCCTGAGCAACTGGTTCTGCGTGTAGCCACGAAGGCACAACGCTGTAACCCTCTCGACCGGATTTGCCCCCGGAAGTTCGTCTCCGAGAATATCCAATCCCGGCTCACGGCCTATCCGCACGACTTTTCTCAGGTCGGGCGAGAGGATATTCGCAGCCCCACGCGTCCCGAAGATCTGGTAACACCGCGTGTACCTGGGCACAAAACCGGAAAGGGAACGTCCTCTCTCGATTGCGATCCCTGCCGCTCCCTTCATCCATGAATCGAATTGACCCCTTTGGAGCAAGGACCCCAGCGCTCTTTTCAGCGAAGCCGCCTTGGGGTGGAGCCGGTCGTTTTTGGAAGCGGCAGACATCGAAAGAAACCAGGGATAACCGGCGAACAGTTCGTCACCGCCCGTCCCGGATATCGCGACCGTCACGCCCTGCCGCGCAGCCATAGACACGAAGTAGGAGTTCACACCGTCGACCGAGGGTTGGTCCAGGGAGGATGCAATGTGGGCAATCCTGTCCCGCACCTCCTCGCCCGTTACGAGAACTTTCCGGTGGTCCGTGCCGATGAACCTCGCGACGCGCTCCGCATCGTCCGATTCGTCCATGTGAGCCCCTTCCGCGCCGAATCCGACGGAGAAGGTCTTAACCTTTCGTGTACCGATCCGGGACATAAGCGCAACCAGCAGGGAGGAGTCCACACCGCCGCTAAGGAACGCACCCAAGGGCACGTCGCTGATCATCTGCAGTCGAACGCTTTCCTCCAGGGAAGAACGGACCTCCCGGACAAGGTCTTCATACGGTCGGTCCTTCAGGTCTTCCCGTCTCCCCGTTTTCAGTTTCCAATACCGCTCGATACGTTCGACCCCTCCCTCCACGATCAGTCGATGCCCCGGGAGGAGCATTCTCACCCCCGCCAGGATCGTCAAGGGTTGCGGAATCGAACCATGGGTTAACAGCAGCCGCAATGCCTCTGGATCAATGTTCCTCTCCACGAATCCGCTTGCGAGCAGCGACTTGATCTCCGATGCAAAGAGAAAACGGGAACCCGCACGGGCGTACAGGAGGGGCTTGATGCCGATTTGGTCCCTTGCAAGAACCAATCGCTCCTTCCCTTTACCTTTCCTTCGGTCATAGAGTGCCAGGGCGAACATACCCCGCATTCTGCCCAGAAAATCATCACCGTAGTGCTCATACATTCTGAGGACCACTTCCGTGTCCGATGCCGAGGTGAAGTGGTAACCATTCTTTCGCAGGATCTCGCGCTCGGATTGGAAATTATAGGTTTCGCCGTTGTATACGATCTGTATCGAACCGTCCGGGGTGGACATAGGCTGATGACCAGTGGGGGTGGTGTCGATGATCGCCAACCTCGCCATTCCGAGTGTTACACCATCCTCCCGGAAGACACCGGCGTCGTCAGGCCCCCGATGACGCATGGCGGATATCATGGATTCGGCGGCCTGTCCTGGAGCCGTCCCGAGAATGCCGCATATTCCACACACTACGAACGCTCCTCGGAAAAGTCTTCCTTGCCGATTCCCGTCGAAACTGACGGTTTCCATGCACGGGCCTCGACCCCGTTTCCAGCGTATGCCGTCTGGATGCCTACCATTCCGCAACGCTGAAGATGATCCGCGATATCCTCAGCGCTTCGCAAATGCTTGTAGACGTCGGTCAACGTGTCGTGCGTATCCAATATGGCCCATTCCCTCAATAACTTCGGGCCAAGGGCAAGATAAGAGTCGTGATAATCGACAACCGGGGACAGTTGAAGGAACACGAAGCGCAGTTTCCCGAGAACGGGAAGATTCCGGATCTTCCATAGCAATCTATGGAACGGCCAGAGGGATGTCGCAATGACTTTGCTGATGCGATACGCAATATCGCTTGGGAGTCGGATCAGGATGGCGCGCAGGGCCCGTCGGGAGTACGTCAGGGAGTAGGCCTGCGAATAATGGTCCAGGACCAGCATCCCACCGGGTCGAACCTGGGAGCAGAGCGAGGATATGGTCTTCTCAGGGTCCGGTGTGTGCTGGACGACGCCGATGCAGATGACGATATCGAACTGTCCCGGGGAAAATGGAAGTTCCAGGAGATTCGCCTGGTATACGTGATAGTTCGGGTAATTGCAGCAGTTCCGATAATTGGCTTCAACGGCTTCGGACAGGTCCACCGCGTGCAGTTCCGCACCGGATTCCAGTATCACCTCACTGAAGCGACCCGCCCCGCACCCAACTTCAAGTACCTTTTTCCCTTTCAATATTTCAGGTCCATCCCCTCCCAATAACCGGTTAAGACGAATCCGTGATATTGGAAGACCAGTATAAGAATCTAGTTGGGTTTTACAGAATATTTTCCATTGTAACCCAAAGGATGATGCATAATTATCTTTTTTAACGAAGCGGATTATATTGTTAACTAAAGGGTATTCACATCCAAACGTACAGACAAGGTGATTCCCTTTTTCCTCAAGATCTCCTAAATGCTTTGGGCAACACACCTTAATCATTTTATAATTCCGCTTACAATTAATTGCATGCTGATACACAGTGGTTTCAGGTTTTTTTCAACAAAATATATACTGATTGACCGCGCAACGTATTAATATATTTTTTATTAAAAATCCTACAAACACCAAACAGCATCCAAAAAAAGACCCTTAACATATTCGATATTACAATGCGAATTGTATTTCCAAATTTGATATTTTTATTAACCCAATGCACAGAATAGTAATAGCTACTATCGTAACTCAGTGGTTCGTATTTTATGCTTTCAATTTTTAATCCTAATTTATTTGCCAATTTTTCCAAGCTATTTATATTCCACCGTGTAGCATGATGAGGTGGCATATTCCATTTATTTGGATCCGTATATTTCACAGGACCATTCATATTAGGCACAGATAATCCTATTTTTCCACCATCCACCAGAAATATACATAAATATTTCATGAATTCTATCGGATCTTTAACGTGTTCCAGAACGTGAAAACAAAAAACAATATCCATTTTGCCTCGAAAATGGGACAAATCTTCTTCGTCTCCAAAAACCTCCAGGCCATTTTCTTTCCCGATATTCAATGCCTGTTGATTGTATTCAATGCCGACAATCCGACTCGCTATACCATTAATTTTCTTTATAAATATCCCCTGTCCACATCCGACGTCAATGACCTTATCGTTTCTTTTCACATCACTTATTGCCACTTCAAATTCCCATTTATCAGTATAAAATGGATAAACAAACTCTTGCAATTCTAGATAAAAATCTGGTGATCCAATAATTTGCGGGAAAAATACTTCCAAATCGCAATCGCTACACTTATACAGTGATGTATGATCTGCTTGTCTATAATGTTCTTCCTTGGTTTTTTCCGAGAAAACAACATCATTCCAGAATTTAAACAATTCTTCTGTCTTATATTTTATTCCAACATTTCTTAATATCGTCCCGCATATTGGACATTCATAATAATCGCATTCATTATTATCAAAATTATATTTAAGCATATAATTCTATCGTGTGATAAAAATCACATGTGTAAACCCCTGGGAATGGTTGGGAATACATGACATCTTCGCGCCTTCCTTCAAATTTGAAGGATGTTGCATATCGAACACCGTCTATGTCTTCTTGGTTCGCTATTCCCAACCAAAGTCCGGCAGTATATAAATCCGGTTTCAAGAGTACATTTTTCAAAACAAAATTCACAGAAGCTTTTTGTCCTGCACCAAGATTCAGTAACTCCCCTTTTGTGATCGTATTCGCATCTATTATCCTATTCCCAAGCTCATCATATATTGTTAATCCAACATTTGCATCCCTGATATATGAGTACGCCTCTATTTTTACCTTAAAATGCAAATCGCACCCTGTCTCCGGAAAATAAACAGAATTTCCATCTTTACTCCATTGGTTCATTTCAATATATGTAAACTTCCCTCTTCCACTACCATAATGGCTTGCGGATTTTAAGTCTAACTGCCCACCAGCCCCAGCAATATGTTTATTCTGGTATATTTTAACTACCTCTCTGACATCACCAATCATCTCCAATTTGCCATCCGAAAGTAGTAAACACTTATTGCTAAGCCCCAATATGGTTGACATATTGTGGCTTATCAGAAATATCGTTATCCCTGCAGATGCGATTCTTTCCATCCTTTCAATGCATTTTTTTTGAAATAGCGCATCCCCGACGGCTAAAACCTCATCCACGACAAGAATCTCCGGTTCGAGATGCGCCGCCACCGAAAACGCAAGTCGCACATACATTCCGGACGAATACCGCTTCACGGGGGTGTCAAGGAACTTCTCGATCTCCGCGAAATCCACAATCTCATCGAATTTCCTCTTGATCTCCGCCTTCGTCATCCCGAGGATGGCGCCGTTGAGGAAGATGTTCTCCCTCCCGGTCAGCTCGGGGTGGAATCCGGTCCCGACTTCCAGAAGGCTTCCAACCCTCCCTTTTATCCGCACCCGCCCCTTG
>Ga0113563_10001299_pt1 | contig 13990 bp, 14 predicted proteins | sample Mud3Dept3metaG_FD_80117 | JGI IMG/M metagenome (GOLD analysis project Ga0113563, IMG submission 80117) | Freshwater wetland microbial communities from Ohio, USA, analyzing the effect of biotic and abiotic controls - Mud 3 Core 4 Depth 3... | ecosystem: Environmental > Aquatic > Freshwater >...
GAAGCGCTGCTGCGCGACGCGGGCGAAACGGTATCGCGCATCGGCACCATACGGCGCCGCCTCGACGGCGAGCCGCAAACGCAGGTGTTTTAGGGACGCAAGATTGAGCGCAAAACGGATCGTCATCCTGATCTCCGGCCGCGGCAGCAATATGGAGGCGATCCTCGCGGCGGACATTCCGCTGCGGATTGCCGCCGTGATCAGCAACAATCCCGAAGCGCCGGGGTTGCAGGCTGCGCGCAATCGCAGCATCTCGACCGCGGTGGTCGATCACCGCCAGTTTTCCGAACGCGCCGCTTTCGACGACGCGCTGGCGGCCACGATCGACAGCTATCATCCCGACCTGGTGGTGCTTGCCGGTTTCATGCGCATACTCGGCGATGCTTTTGTCATGCGCTACAGCGGGCGCATGGTCAATATCCATCCCTCGCTGCTGCCGGCGTTCCCCGGACTGCATACCCACCGCCGCGCGCTGGCGGCAGGGACGCGCATTCACGGCTGCACCGTGCACTTCGTGACCCCCGCGCTTGATTATGGCCCCATCGTCATTCAGGCTGCAGTGCCGGTGCTGGCCGGCGATACCGAGGACACGCTGGCCGAGCGCGTGCTGCGCGAGGAGCATCGCATCTACCCGCAGGCATTACGCTGGTTCTGCGAAGACCGGCTCGTGCTGACGGCCGACGACAGGGTCGAGGTCAAGCAGGCGCGCGCCGCATCCGGAACGCTGCTCGCGCCGCCGCTGGAAACCTGAAATGATCCGTTTCCGGACCCTGCTTCTGGGCGCGGCACTGGGCGTGCAGTTGCTCAGCGCCCAACCCTGGGCGCGCGCAGCCGCACCCGCCGCCATCTCCGCAAGTTACGATGTGAATTTCAACGGCCTGCAAATCGGGGTAACCCGGGAACGCTTCGAGTCCGGCAGCAATAGCTATCGCATCGTGAGCGAAAGCAGTGCAGTCGGCCTGCTCGCGTTGTTGCGCAGGAATTTGGCCACGCTTATCAGCAGCGGCCGGCTGCTCGGCACCGGCCTGCGGCCGGAACAGTTCGAGGGAAAAAACGATGACGACGACTCGCGCCGGGTGTCAGCCCGGTTCGACTGGGCGGGAGAGCGCCTGACGCTCAGTCATGAGGGCCGGACGGAAACGGCGCCGCTTCCTCCCGGAACACAGGACCGGATTTCCCTCATGTATCAGTTCATGTTCGTCGCGTTCGACGGGCTCAGGCATCTCGACGTGGCGATGACCAATGGCCGCAAGCTGGACCAGTACCGCTACCTGATCACGCCCGACGTCGATATCGACACGCCGCTGGGCCAGATGAAAACGCTGCACCTCGTGAAGCAGCGGCAGCCCGACGAAAGTGCCACTGAGATCTGGCTCGCGCCGCAGCATCATTTCTTCCCGGTCAAAGTGCTGATTGTCGAAAAAGACGGCTCGCGCTACGAACAGGTCATCACGAAACTCGAGCTGGGGCCGCAGCCGCTTAAGCCGTGATTGCCGCGTCCACGCGTCGCTGGATCACCGCCGTAGCCTTGTCGCTGCTGCTGCACATCCTCGTCCTGTCCGGCGCGTGGCTGGATATCCCGCAGCCCATTCCCGTAGCGCCGCCGCTGGAAGCGCGGCTCGTCAGTGCGCCGCCGCCGGCCACGCCCCCTCCCGAACCACAGCGCAAGCCCGTCTTCGCCGCACCGCGCCGCACCGCGCCGCCGCTGCCCGTGGTGCCCGCGACAACCGCCGCAACACCGTTTGCGCTGCCGCCGCCGGCAGCGCCGGCGCCGCTTGCGGAATCGGCGGAGCCTGTGGCAGTGCTGGCGCCGCCGGCGCCAGCGGCACCCGCGGCGCAACCGGCAGCCGCGCCGCCGCGCAGCCTGCCCAAAAAAGGCCGCATCACCTACACCCTGTTCCTCGGCAACGACCGGTTCAGCGTCGGGAAAACCATACAATCGTGGGAAATCGAAGACGGCGCCTACAAGCTCGGCAGCGTTTCGGAAACCACCGGCATCGCGGACTTGTTTGCTTCGCAACACCTCAATTATCTGAGCGAGGGCAAAATCACGGCCAGCGGGCTGCGCCCTGAAACCTTCCTGATGAGCCGCAAGCGCCGCGGCGAAATTGAGACGGCGAAAGCGACTTTCGACTGGGACAAGGAACAGATCACCCTGGGCAGGGTGCCGCTCCGGCGCACAGACAAGCTGCCCGCAGGCAGCCAGGACATGGTGAGCTTCATCTATCAGCTGTCGCTTGCGCCGCCCTCACCGGGGCGGATACGGCTGCCGATCACCAATGGCGCCAACCTCGAAATCCACGAACTCGAGGTGCTGCCGGAGGAGCCCCTGGAGACCGCGCTCGGCACGCTCAAATCCCTGCCGATCCGGCAGCTGCGGCGCCCGGGCGAGGAAAGCATCGAAATCTGGCTGGCCACGGAATACCGCCATCTTCCGGTCAGGATACGCTTCATCAATCGAGACGGAGAGCAGTCCGGCGAACAGCAGGTAAGCGAAATTCGCGTCAGCGAAGAATAACCAGGGCCTGTTAACCGGATTTGGCACGATCTCTTGGTGCACCGGCACCGATCCCTGATATTCTCGGCCTTTTGCGGCGCCTGAATTCATGAGAAACAATATGACAGCATGCGCAGCGCAGCGCCTATCCATCGCAGTTGCCGTGCTCCGCGCGGACACACCCCGGACATTACCGACATGACCATACATTCCGGCCAGCTGGAGGCCGCAGCCGAAGTGCTGCGCGCCGTCCTGAAATTCGAGCAACCGGCGGACTCCGTGCTGAGCAATTTTTTTCGCGGTCATCGCAAACTCAGCCAGCACGACCGCGCCTTCATCGCCGAGGCGGTTTTCGGCCTGCTGCGGCGCAAGCGGCTGGTCGATCACCTGAGCAAGGATGACTCGCCGCGGCGCGCGCTGCTCGCCTATCTTACGCGGGTGGCGGGTATCAGCATGCGCGAACTCAGCGCAGCGCTCACGGAGGACGAAGCCGAATGGGTGGCCCGCCTCAAGGCCACGGCACCCGGCGATCTGCCGCTTGCGGTGCAGGCGGACCTGCCGGATTGGCTGGTCGAACGCCTGGCCCTGCAGATGCCCGAGGCGGATATCCTCGCGCTGGGTCGCGCGCTGCAGCAGCCGGCGCCGCTCGATTTGCGGGTCAACACGCTGCGCGCCGACCGCAATACGGTGTTGCGCCAGTTGGCTGCGACCGGCATCGAAGGTACAGCCACGCCCTATTCACCGCTGGGCATCCGGGTCAAAGGCAAGCCCGCGCTCAACCGCCATCCGCTGTTTCTGGACGGCAGCATCGAGGTTCAGGACGAAGGCAGCCAGTTGCTGGGCTTCCTGGTGGCGCCGAAGCGCCATGAGCTGATCGTCGACTTCTGCGCCGGCGCCGGCGGCAAGACGCTGATGCTCGGCGCCATGATGCAGTCGCAGGGGCGCATTTACGCCTTCGACGTGTCGGAAAAACGCCTGGCGCGTCTGAAGCCGCGGCTCAAGCGCTCGGGGCTGTCCAATCTGCACCCTCAGCTGATCCAGAGCGAAAACGACGCCCGGATCAAGCGCCTCGCCGGCAAAATCGACCGCGTGCTGGTCGACGCGCCATGCAGCGGGCTCGGCACGCTGCGTCGCAATCCCGATCTGAAATGGCGGCAGTCGCCGCAGGCCATAGCCGAACTCAAGGTCAAACAGGCGGCCATCCTCGACTCCGCTGCCCGGCTGCTCAAACCGGGCGGGCGCCTGGTCTATGCCACCTGCAGCCTGCTGGCCGAAGAGAACCAGGACATCGTGGCCGCTTTTCTGGCCAGCCACCCCCAATTCACGCTTCTGGACTGCGGTGAAATTCTCAAGCAACACCAGATCGGGCTCGAAACCGGCGCCTATCTGCAGCTATGGCCGCAGATTCACGGCACGGACGGCTTCTTCGCCGCGGCGCTGGAGCGCACGGCCTAGGCGCTCGCCGCAACCACGATCTGATCGCGCCCGGCGCGTTTTGCCTCGTACAGCGCGACATCCGCTGCGCGCAGCAGCATCTCCAGCGTGCTGCCGTGCTCCGGGAACACCGCAACCCCCAGAGAGACCGTGATGCCGCCGAGCATCTGACCCGACTGCTGCAGTTGCAGCCGCCGCACCGCCTCCCGCAATTTCTCGGCCCGCTGTTGCGCTGTCGCCAGGGTAGTCTCGGGCATCAGCACCGTAAACTCCTCGCCGCCATAACGGCACGCAATGTCGCCGCCGCGCACATAACCCTTGAGCGACAATCCGATCTCGCGCAACACCAGATCGCCCGCCTCGTGTCCGAAGGTATCGTTGAACTGCTTGAATTGGTCGACGTCGAGCATGATCAGCGCGAGCGGCGCGGCCTTGCGCTCGGCCCGCGCCAGCTCACGCTGCATGGACTCCTCCAGATAACGCCTGTTGAACAGCCCGGTGAGCGGATCGCGGATGGATTGCTGGCGCAGCGTATCGCGCAGCATGAGATTGGCAAGCGCAAGCGCGAGTTGTTCCGACAGCGTCACGCCGAGCGCCTGCCGGGCCGCCGCCTGCTTCGCCGTATCCGGATCCGCGACTTGCCCCGGCGGAAACCTGAGATAAACCAGCCCCAGCGTTTCGCCCTGCGCCATCATGGGCACGCAGTAATAAGGCGCATCCCCCTGCCCGGCCTCGCGCACATGCTTGCAGCAGGTCAGGTCGGCGCCAGGCCCGCCGATCCAGTGCGGCTGGGCGCGCCGCAACGCCCAGCAATCCTGCGGCGAGAACAGCGGAACACTGCCTGCCTCATCTCCCCACGACGCAACGGTCTGAAGGTAATTGCGCGAGGCATGCAGCATGTAGATCGCTCCCGCCGTACCCGGAAACAGCAGCAGACAAAACCTGGGGATCGCCTCATAGGCCTCCTCCACGTTCACGCAGGTCTGCAGCACGCGGCTCATTTCGCTTAACAGGGAGATCTCGCGATTGCGTTCAGAGAGCTCGCGATTGGCGGCTTCGAACTGCGCCGTACGCTGCGTCACCCCCTGTTCGAGGTCAACATTGAGCTGGTTGATGGCGCGCTCCGCGCGCTGCCGCTCCATGATCTCGTTTTGCAGCGCCTGGTTTGCCGCTGCCAGTTCGGCTGACCGTTGCTCCTGGGCCCGCCGCCCTTGCTGCAGCGCATCCGTCATGCCATTCAAGGCCGCCGCAAGCGCCCCGAACTCGTCCCGTCCATGGTGCGCGAGGCGGGTATCGAAATCGCCCCGGGCAACGTTTTCGGCAAATTTCATGCTCTTGCGGATAGAACGCGTGATGCTGCGCGAGATGACTATGGCAACCATCAGTCCGATGAACACCGCCACCACGCTGATAACGATGTCGAGTATGGACGCCAGTTGCGTGAGGTTGTTGACACGGGCGCGGGTGTCGAGCGCATTCTGGCTGGCCCGGGTGTGAAGCTTTTCCAGGGCCGGTTCGACCACCTGCAATGCCGTCAGATAGTACGAATGCGCCGAGTCGATCTTGGTCATGGCCTCGACATAGGCTTCGAACAGACGCAAGTACTCATCCGCAAGCACGAACAGGCTGTCCCTCGCGGCAGCCGGCAGTGCAGCCTGCGCCGCACTTTTCCGGAATGCCGCCATTCTGTCCCTGAAGCGGATGGCATCCGCCGCACGCCCGAGCAGCAAGTAGTCTTTCTCATGCCCGCGCAGCGTAAGCAGGTCTATCGTGAGTTTGTCGAGTCTGCGCGCGGCGACGATGTTCTCGATGTCGCGGGCCCTGTCGGCCAGTTCGGTCTCCAGGCCGGTGTTGATCCGGCCAATTTTCCCGATGAGTTCGGTCGCGGCCAGGAAGTTGCGCTCGTACTGAACGATGGAATCCTCGATGACCCTGACCTGCTCGATAATCTCGGGGTCGCTGGTGAGCGTGCGGATCCGGCCCAGATCGTCGCGCACCTGCGCCAGATTCACCCGCACCTGCGCAGCGTAGCGGGAATCGGCCTGCTCGTAGCCGATGTCGCGGTAATAGAGCAGGAAGTCCTTTTCATAGCGCCGCGCTTTCAGCATCGCGCCGACGCTGCGCAGGCTGAGCTGGGCGATCTGACCGTCTTGACCGAGCATGCGGTCGACTGCGGCGCGGCTCATCCCGCCGGTGACGACCGAGGATGCGCCGACCACCAGCGCCAGGCCGATCAGAATGGCGAGACCGGTCGCAAGTTTTGCCCTGAGACTGAGCCGGTCATACCAGGAGAACATGCCGCGGTTCGCTGTCAAATTTTGTCCAGTCAGTCCGTAAACAGCACGCTTTCGAATCGCCTGCCGATCGCTGGCGACAGGCGCCCGGGGCACCGTCGGTCTACTATGCCATATCCGGGGCTTGCCACGAACCTTGCCGGGCTGCCTCGACACGGGTTTATCACAGCGGCATCATTGCTCCGGAAAGCGGCATCTGCATGCTATGATCAAAAAAGTATTACATTAACGGCATATCTAAAAATAAACCTTCGAAATGAAGAACTTAGCAACTGATTTGATTGCCAACCTGCAGCAGATCCACCTGCTGTGGCAGCTCGGCCTGCTGGCGCTCTGTTTCGGGGGCGCATGGCAAATGCTTCGGCTATATCAGCGCCGTGTCATGCGCAAGACCAGCGTCGACGGCACGATGTCGCTGGGCGTAGGCAGCGTTCAGCGCCTGATATTCCCGTTATCGGCGCTGCTTCTGGTGCTGGCCGGCAGGGCGGTCCTCGGTCAGTGGCAGCCCGTAAAACTGCTCAACATCGTCGTGCCGCTGCTGTTTTCCTTCGCATTGATTCGAATCACCTTCTACATGCTGCGGCACACGTTTGCCCCCGGCGGCCAGCTGCGCGTATGGGAACGCTTCGTTGCGTGGACGGTTTGGGCGGGCCTCGCGATTTACATTACCGGCCTGTGGCCGGATGTCTCGGGCTTTCTCGACAGCCTCGATATCACCGTAGGCAAGCAGCGGATTACGCTGTTGCTGGTACTGCAGGGGGTGCTGTCGGTGCTGATTACGCTGTTGCTCGCGCTGTGGTTCGGGCGCTTTCTTGAAACACGGCTGATGGGCACCACCAGCCTCGACATCAGCCTGCGCGTGATGTTTTCCAAGCTTGTCCAGGCGCTGCTCATCCTGGCCGCGATTATCATCGTGCTGCCGGTGGTCGGCATCGACCTCACCGTGTTGTCGGTATTCGGCGGCATGCTCGGTGTCGGCATCGGCTTCGGTCTGCAGAAAATCGCCAGTAATTACATCAGCGGATTCATCATCCTGATGGACCGTTCGGTGAGTATCGGCGACATGGTCACGATAGACCAGCATACCGGACAGCTCACCAAGATGACGGCGCGCTATGTTGTGGTGCGAAACATGAACGGCCTCGAAGCCATCATCCCCAATGAAACCATCGTTGCATCGACGGTGGTCAATCATTCCTATACCGATCCCCGGGTACGGGTGCGGCTCCCGGTTCAGATCAGCTACCAGTCCGACCTCGATGCTGCGATGAAAATCATGACGGACGTGGCGAAGAAGCATAAGCGGGTCATCCCGGATCCCGAGCCCAAGGCGCTGATCCTGCAATTTGGCGAAAACGGCATTGATCTCGAGCTCGGCGTCTGGATCGAGGATCCGCAGGAAGGCTGGGGGATCCTGCGCTCCGAGATCTACCTCGAAATATGGCACGAGTTCAAACGGCACCACATCGAAATCCCCTTTCCCCAGCGCGAAGTGCGCATCCTTGGCGGCGCCACAACGCCCGCCGGAGCACCGTAAGCCGCCGTCACGAAAACAGCATTACCGTTTCGCGTCGAAACGCGCGCGAGGGTTACACATTCAGGGCGGGCGCGCATGTTTATTATCATGATAATCATCGCGTTATCGAACATGATCCGGGCGGACACGAGTCGCCGGCGGGGTAGAAAAAGCTTTGCCGAATCAATGAACTTCAGTACACTGGCCGCGTCAAACAAGGTTGGTTAAACAAGGAGCGTTATGTTTACAGGGTTTTTTGATTTGCCGTGGTGGGGGTACGTCGCCTACACGCTGGCCGTTACCCACATCACGATTGCTGCAGTGACCATTTTCCTGCACCGCCATCAAGCCCATCGCGCGCTCGAACTGCATCCCCTGCCCAGCCATTTCTTCCGCTTCTGGCTGTGGCTGACCACTGGCATGCTGACCCGGACCTGGACGGCGATCCACCGCAAACACCACGCCAAGTGCGAAACCGCGGAAGACCCGCACAGCCCGCAGATTTTCGGCATCAGGAAAGTGCTGTGGGAAGGCGCCGAACTCTATCGCCAGGAAGGACAGAACAAGGAAACGCTCGAGCGCTACGGTTACGGCACGCCGGACGACTGGCTGGAGCACCACGTCTATAACCACGACCGCATCGGCATCGGCTTGCTGCTGGTGATCAGCGTCGTGCTTTTCGGCCCCATCGGCCTCTCGATCTGGGCCGTGCAGATGCTGTGGATCCCGCTGACGGCCGCGGGCGTCATCAACGGCATCGGTCACTACTGGGGCTACCGCAATTTCCAGCCCGACGATGCCAGCGCCAACGTTCTGCCGTGGGGCATACTGATCGGCGGCGAGGAACTGCACAACAACCACCACGCCTATGCGACTTCGGCGCGGCTGTCTAACCGCTGGTACGAGTTCGACATTGGCTGGCTCTACATCCGCATACTCGAAACGCTCGGACTGGCCCAGGTCAAGAAAGTCGCGCCCGCGATTGTGCTCGATACCGCCAAGACGCACTGCGACCACGCCACGCTGCAGGCCGTGATCACGCATCGCTACGAAGTGCTTGCCAAGTACACGAAATCGCTGCGCCGGACCTGCGCCGGCGAAATACACGAACTCAAATCTCGCGCGGTTAACGTCGATCTCGCCGCGCTCAAGCGCTGGCTGCGCATCGACGCCAGCGCGCTGCCCGTAAAGGAACGCGCCGAGCGCGATGAAGTGCTGAATCACAGCAAGGTGCTGAATACGATCTACACCATGCGCGACGAACTGGCTGCGGTATGGCAGCGCTCGAACGCGTCCAAGGAACAGCTGCTGCTGCAACTCGAGGACTGGTGCCGGCGCGCCGAGGCCAGCGGCATCGTCGCCTTGCAGGAGTTCTCCCGCAGACTGCGTTCCTACGCGTAACGGCAGGATTCGGGATTCAGCGTAACATCCTGAACCCATAAAAAAAGCCCGCATCAAGCGGGCTTTTTTGTTTCCAGTCGCGCACTGGATGCCGGCACGGTTACTTGATCTTGGTTTCCTTGTAAATCACGTGCTTGCGCGCCACCGGATCGAACTTCTTCATTTCGATTTTTTCCGGCTTGGTGCGCTTGTTCTTGGTGGTGGTGTAGAAATGGCCGGTGCCGGCGCTCGATTCGAGTTTGATTTTCTCTCTCATGGTGCGCTCCCGTTAAACCTGCTCGCCGCGTGCGCGCAGTTCCGCCAGCACAACGTCGATGCCTTTCTTGTCGATAGTGCGCAGCCCCGCCTGCGACACACGCAGGCTGACCCAGCGATTTTCGCCCTCAACCCAGAACCGGCGGTGATGCAGGTTGGGCAGAAAACGCCGGAGCGTTTTATTATTCGCATGGGAAACGTGGTTTCCCCGCATCGGTTTTTTACCGGTGACTTGACATACGCGTGACATGGCACTGCTCCAGAATCATCAGACAGCCCGCGATAATACACTAAATTTAACGGCTTACTCAAGCTTAACCTGCTTGATGCAGCTTGGCCGCGAGCCCCGGCATTCCAGGCGCCGGACCAATAATTACTACTAATAAACAACGGGCTACAGCAAACCCCGCTCGGCAAACGACATCGCGCTGTCGCTGCCGACCACGAAATGGTCAAGCACTTTCACCTCGACCAAAGCCAGCGCCTGCGCCAGCGCCACGGTCAACATTTCATCGGCGCGGCTCGGCTCGGCGACACCCGATGGATGGTTATGGGCGAAAATCATGGCGGCGGCGTTGTAATGCAACGCCCGCTTCACCACCTCACGCGGATAAACGCTGGTCTGGGTGAGCGTGCCGCGAAACAGCTGCTCTACCGCGATTACGCGATTCTGCGCGTCGAGGAAAACCCCGACAAACACTTCATGAGGCCGGCCCTGCAGCTTAAGGCGCAAGTAATCGCGCACCGAGCCCGGCGAACCGAGCACATCGCCATTAGTGATTTTCTCGCGCAGCGCCCGCCGCGCCATTTCGCTCACGGCCTGCAGCTGGACATACTTGGCAGCGCCCAGACCCGGGATCGCGCAGAATTCCCGGTCGCCCGCACTGAACAGCGCTGAAAGCGAACCGCACTGTTTCAGCACATCGCGCGCAAGGTCGACCGCGCTCTTTCCCCTGATCCCGGTGCGCAGAAATATGGCCACCAGTTCGGCGTCGGACAGGCTTTCCGCGCCTTTCGAGAGTAGTTTTTCGCGAGGCCGGTCATCTACCGGCCAATCAGTTATAGCCATAGGGCGTGAATGGTGAACGATGAACGATGAACGATGAATGATGAATGGATTAACGGCCTGAACCGCCGCTGCGTTTACGGATGCATGAGCGTTTTTTCCATTTACTATTCACCATTTACCATTCACCGCATTTAAAGTTACACTCTTTCTTCTTTCCAGCGGAAAGCGCTACATGGCTGATAGTTCGAGAAAAAAGGTCTTGCTCGGTGTGACCGGCGGGATCGCCGCCTACAAGTCGGCCGAGCTGGTGCGCCTGCTGACCCGGGGCGGCGTCGAGGTGCAGGTGGTGATGACAGCGGCCGCCTGCGGCTTCATTACGCCCGCCACGCTGCAGGCGCTCTCGGGCAACCCGGTGTTCACCGACATGTGGGATGCGCGCATTGCGAATAACATGGCCCACATCGATCTCACGCGCGACAAGGCGGCCATCGTAGTCGCGCCGGCCACGGCTGATTTCATGGCCAAGCTCGCCACCGGCCTGGCCGACGACTTGCTCTCTACCCTGTGCCTGGCACGGGAATGCCCGCTGCTCGTCGCGCCCGCGATGAACCGCCAGATGTGGGAGAACCCGGCAACCCGGCGCAATACCGCGCAACTCGAACGCGACGGCCTCACCATACTCGGCCCGGCGAGCGGCGACCAGGCCTGCGGCGAAACCGGCATGGGCCGCATGCTCGAAGCCCAGGAAATCGCCGATGCCACGATGGCCTTTCTGGCCCCCAAGCTGCTGAACGGCGCGCGGGTGCTGATCACAGCGGGGCCGACCTTCGAGGCCATAGACGCCGTGCGCGGCATTACCAACAGGAGTTCGGGAAAAATGGGCTATGCCATGGCGCGCGCGGCACTGGGTGCCGGGGCCAAAGTCGCCCTGATCTCGGGTCCGGTCAGCCTGCCGGCACCGGCCGGCGTTGACATCACGCGCATCGAGACGGCTGCGCAGATGTTCGAGGCGGTCAAGCGGCAGGTGGCAGACGCCGACATTTACATCAGTGTCGCTGCGGTAGCGGACTATCGGGTGGACCAGCCGCGCGAACACAAGATCAAGAAGACCGACGAGGCGCAGCTGAGTCTCAAGCTGGCGCCCAATCCCGACATTCTGGCTTGGGTTGCGGCGCGCCCCAAGCCGCCGTTCTGCGTCGGGTTCGCCGCAGAGAGCCGCAACCTCGATGCCTATGCCGACCAGAAGCGGCGCCGGAAAAAAATACCGCTGATGGTCGCCAACCTCGCGCAGCACGCCATAGGGGCCGACGACAACGAGGTCCTGCTGCTCGACGACAGCGGCACGCACCGGCTTGACCGCGCGCCCAAGGACGTCGTCGCGCAACAGATCATCGCCCATATTGCTGCGCTCTACGGTACAAAGAAAAAAACAAAAAAATCATGAACGCAAAGGACGCAAAGTAACGCAAAGTAAAACGAAGGACACCAAGGACATGAAGAAATAGAAATAACTCCAATATAGAAGACCTTATCCGCGCAACGGGAAGCCAAGTCGCAGGTCCTTTATGGCTTTACATTGTGCCCTTCGTGTTAACGCTTTAGGGGTTCTTCCGTTTTTTCCTTCGCGAACCTTCGCGTCCTTTGCGTTCATGCTCTTTTTGATTTACCCAAATGAAAAAAATAGACGTCAAGATTCTCGATGCGCGGCTGCGCGACCAACTGCCTCACTACGCAACCCCGGGCTCGGCGGGCCTCGATCTGCGCGCCTGCATAGCCGCGCCGATTACGCTGCAGCCGGGACAGACTGAACTGGTTCCAACGGGCATGGCCATTCATCTCGCCGATCCCGGCCTCGCCGCAGTGGTGCTGCCGCGCTCGGGTCTCGGTCACAAGCACGGCATCGTGCTGGGCAATCTGGTGGGCCTGATCGACTCCGACTATCAGGGCCAGATCTTCGTCTCGACCTGGAACCGCGGCAACACGCCATTCGTGCTGAACCCCATGGAACGCCTCGCGCAACTCGTGATCGTGCCCGTGATGCAGGTCGGGTTCAACGTTGTCGCTGATTTCGACGCCAGCGGCCGCGGCGCGGGTGGCTTTGGAAGCACGGGGAAAGGATAAGGATGAAGGCGGAAGGCGGAAGGCGGAAGGAAAAAGACGAATGCCTTCGCCCAGCGGCGAATCAGCATTTTTCATCCTTCATCCTTCATCCTTCATCCTTTTGCTAATGAAATCAGCGCTGATTCTCTTCGCTCATGGCGCGCGCGACCCTGAATGGGCGGCGCCGTTCCGGAAAATCCAGCGCAATGTCGCCATGCGCTGCCCCGGCCTCACGGTCGAACTCGCTTTTCTCGAGTTCATGCCGCCCCCGCTTCCCGGCGCGGTCGAGAAACTGGCCGGTGCGGGACACGACGCCATCACGATCGCGCCGCTGTTCATGGCGCAGGGCGGGCATCTGAAACATGACCTGCCGCAACTGCTGGACGGCCTGCGCCGGCGTTTTCCTGCCGTCACACTCACGCTGCTGCCGGCAATCGGTGACGTCGACGTCATCCTCGACGCCATCGGCGACTGGCTGGTCAACAGCACGCCGCGCTGAACGTTAAAGACGCCATGGCCAAAAATTACCTGAAACATGCACTCGCCGTCGTCTCGCTGTGCCTGCTGGCCGTTGCCGCGCGCGCCGAAATGCCGGAGATCGCGCTCGCCCTGGACGGACACAAACTCACGGCGGAAGTCGCGCATACCGATGCCGACCGCGCGCTGGGGCTGATGCACCGGCGCATGCTGCCGGAGAACCGCGGCATGCTGTTCGTGTTCCCGCAGGCTGCGCCGCTCGGCTTCTGGATGATGAATACCCACATCCCGCTCAGCATCGCGTTCATCGATGATGCGGGCACTATCATCAATATCGCAGACATGAAGCCGCTCACCACCGATACCCACAACTCGGCGAGGCCCGCCAGGTACGCGCTCGAGATGAACCAGGGCTGGTTCAGAAAACGCGGGATCCGGTCCGGCGCGAAAATCGAAGGCCTCGACCGCGCGCCCGCCGCGAGATAGCGCGGAAACAAAAAACGCACGGCGCCGCCGTGCGTTTTTTATCAGGCTGAAGCCGCGATCTAGCCGAATATCGCGGTCCTGAACACGCCCCCGCTCGCCGACATGAAAAACAGCATCGGCATCGACAGCATGGTGTTGGTGCGCGAAGCGAGGAAGGCGAGGCGGCGCGCCTTGTTCTTCTCCTCGTCGGTCGCCGCCACTATCCCCAGGATCTTTTTCTGATTGGGCCAGATCAGCACCCAGACGTTGAACAACATGATGGTGCCGAGCCAGGCGCCGACGCCGATCGGATAGTACGCCGCCTGGAGGAACAGAAACGCGTCAAGAAAGTGCTTGCCGAGGATCATCGCGCCGGCGAGCCAGGTCACCAAAGCTGCCCAGCGGAAATAAAACAGCGCGCGCGGCGCGACATGCCTGGTGATGCCGGCGCCGCTGTTGTCCGCGGCGGCGGCCTTCAGCGCGTCGACCTGAACAAAATTGAAGTAATACAGCAGACCAATCCACATCACGCCCGCCATCAC
>Ga0113563_10001301_pt1 | contig 13988 bp, 12 predicted proteins | sample Mud3Dept3metaG_FD_80117 | JGI IMG/M metagenome (GOLD analysis project Ga0113563, IMG submission 80117) | Freshwater wetland microbial communities from Ohio, USA, analyzing the effect of biotic and abiotic controls - Mud 3 Core 4 Depth 3... | ecosystem: Environmental > Aquatic > Freshwater >...
AGGGAAATTGTAATGATGCATGTAACGTTTAGTGTCTAATGGCGTCAGGTTATCCAACTCTTGGGCTTCGCGTGGTGTGCCTAAAGTAGCCAGTGTGAGAACCTGGGTCTCGCCACGAGTGAACAGACCAGAGCCATGCGCCCGCGGGCTGACATCTACTTCACACCAGATCGACCTGATATCACCCAATTTACGACTATCTGGGCGAATTTCGTTTTCTAGGATCCTGTTTCGTACTATGTTTTTTAGAATATCTTCGAACGCAAGATTGACCTGTAAAGCGCGTGCTTCATCACCTTCCGATAATTCAGTAGAGACCTTATTTTTTAGCTGATCGATAGAATCATACAATTGTGATTTTTCATACGGTTGGGTAAAAATCTCTTGAAGAGATTGGGAAACCTTGTCCTGTACTGCTTTAAGGATAATCTCATCCTGAACAAAAGGGGTGTATTGGTGTTTGGGTTTCCCAATTTCGATGGCCATTTGAATTTGCGTCTTAATTAATGGTTGGATAGCGTTAAAACCAAATTCCAGTGCATCAATCAATTTGTCTTCACTAATTTCTTTTGCACCGCATTCGACCATTAGAATCGCATCTTGAGTGCCAGCCAGGCGTAAATCTAAATCCGATTTTTCAATTTGCGCAAAAGTAGGATTGGTAATGAAATTTCCATCAATAATTCCCACCCTGACGGCGCCAACGGGACCACTCCAAGGGATATCCGAGATCATCAAAGCAGCTGATGCAGCATTGACTGCCAGGATATCAATTGGATTTTCATTGTCGATGGAGTAGGAGTATAAGATGATTTGAACATCGTTGCGTAAATCGCCTGGGAAAAGTGGGCGCAGAGGTCGATCTGTTAATCTGGCAGTCAAGATAGCTTCTTCGGTGGGTCTACCTTCGCGTCGGAAAAATGATCCTGGTATTTTGCCTCCAGCGTACATTCGCTCTTCATAATCCACTGTGAGCGGAAAGAAATCCGTATTTGGTCTGGGTTCAGGATTCATAGTTGCTGCAGCGAAGATCATCGTATCCCCTAGACGTAAAGTCACTGAGCCGCCCGCTTGAGCAGCGAGTTTCCCAGATTCAAATACGAAGGTCTGGTCGCCCAGGTTGATCTTATATTGGTATTCGACTGGTTTCATTTAATCTCCTAGTTGTTAACCCGCCTAATTAGGCACTGAATGTCATCAATAACCGATCGGTTATAGGCAACGTTCAATTCCTAATCGGTGGGTTATGTTTGCAAATCCGTCTTTTGATGTTGGGATAAGCCAAATGGTTACAAAAAAAGTAGATGGGATCTTGCTTACCATCTACTGGGGTCACTCATTCATTTGCGGCGGATACTTAATCGATCAGTTAAGGCCATGTAGCGTTGGAAGTCATTTCTACGCAAATAAGCCAGCAACCTGCGCCGATGTCCAACAAGTTTCAATAAACCTCGCCGTGAAGATTCATCGTGGGTATTAATCCGGAGATGATCGGTAAGTTGAGTGATCCGGTTAGTTAATAATGCAACCTGTACTTCCGGAGAGCCCGTGTCACCTTGATGGCGGGCAAACTCCTCCATAATTTTGGTTTTCTCTTCCTTTTCTAGTGTCATGACGTCTGCAACTCCTCTAATATATTAAACTTCGCAGGTCTCCACGCCAGTAGCTAATATATATGTATGTCTACCAATTACACCACCGGCTGGTCTAGTCAGCGTTGGTAGATTATACCAAATCGTTAGATTACCGACAAGATATGTTTTTCTTATTTGCCAGAGCGAAAAATGGAAATTATGATCCAAATTCCTAATAATAAAGCTGCCGCAAAACCTATCATCACAAGAATGAGTGCAATTTGGTTGGCTTCGGCAAGTGGAAAGAGTAATGCCAAACCTAATATAAATGCAGCTGTTAACAGGCTAAGCGAGATACGGGTACTGATGCGTTCTATATGTTCAAGAGTTTCTTTGTTGGCACCCATACTGATTTGAAATGGCAACTCCCCATGTTGCAGACGCCGAACGAAGCGCTCACCAATTCCTGGAAGTTCCCTGAGAGCAAAGAAGAATGTCTCAAGCTCTTCAATTAGCGACGGGCCCCACACCCAAGGCATACGATTTTCAATTGAAATCCGCTTGATAGCGGGACCGAAAGCAGCAAAAAGATCTACATCAGGATCAAGTTCACGAGCCAAACCGTCCATCATTGTTATTGTCTTGATAAGAAGCCAAAGATTGGGAGGGAGGATAATCCTGTATTCAAAGGCAAGGTGCATTAATTCTTCAATTAATCTACGAGTTTGAATAGACTTCAATGGCAAACCCACATACTGGTTTAACATTCGATCAACATCACGATCTAATTTATCAATATCAATATCGCCTGTAATCGCTCCTATTCGTAACATGTGTTCTACAACTGCACGACTTTCTAACTTCGTGGACAGCAAGTAGGCATCGATAATGTTCATCCGGTCAGTTTTCGATAAATATCCAATCATACCGAAGTCCATTGCGCCTATGACCGGCTCTCGGGTTTCTTCATCAACAGTGATTAAAAAGTTACCCGGGTGTGGATCAGCATGAAAAAAACCATCCTCCATAATTTCTTTAACGACAATGTTGGCTGTAATCAATGCGACTTGGCGGCGATCGATTCCATTCGCATCGAGGGCTTCGGTATCATCAATTTTTATCCCATACAACCGCTCCATGATTAATACGCGGTTTGTGGAATATTCCCAATAAATTTTGGGGATATATAGATGTTTCTCTCCAGAGAAATTTGCTCGGAATCTATCGGCATTTATTCCTTCGCGACGATAATCCAGCTCATTTTGGAGGGTAAAGGCAAACTGCGCAACAATTTCCACAGGATTGTAGATTTGCCCCCAAGATGTTCTCTGTGCAAATCCTGCAATTTCAGAAAGGATTTCAAGGTCGGCTTGTATGGTTTTTAGGATGCCTGGGCGTTGAACTTTAATGACGACCTGGCTGCCATCACGTAGGATTGCCGGGTGAACCTGTGCTAGGGAAGCTGATCCTAAGGGTTTGGGTTCGATATTCTGGAAAATCTCAAAATAATTATCGCCGTATTCCTCGATCAAGAATTTATCAATTTTTTCCCATGGCGTCTCCGGTACTTCATCCTGCAGTTTAGATAGTTCTTCAATGAAATCCGATGGCAGTAAATCTGGTCTTGTGCTAAGTATCTGACCGAGTTTTATAAATGTTGGTCCAAGTTCTTCCAGCGCTACACGCAGGTGTTCACTTGGGGAGAGATGGGTGTCTCTTGCGGATTGTTTGAGTAAAGGTGTTGGAAATGGAAGATATTTTTGTATTTGGAGCTGTTCAATCAGCGAGCCAAATCCATGTCGTGTAAATACCCCAATGATTTGATAGTATCGTTGGTAGTTGTGACCTCTGCGAATATAGGTCAACATGGTAGCTTTTAGCTGGATTTAGTTTTTTCTAATTCATCAAGAATCCTATCAATTTTTTTGGATAGCTCACTAAAATTCTCTTTAGTGGGTAAATCCAACTCTGTCAAAACACTGTTGAACTCTTGTCTGACTAATTTGCGCACTGTATCTTGTTCTTCCTGCCCACGTTGGATGATCTTATCTACTAGACTTGTTCCTTCCTCGCGGTTTAAGTCGCCTCGTTTGATCAATTCGTCAACCATCTCTTGGGTTTTCTCACGGCTCATAGAAAGAACTCCGATAGTTGCCAAGAAGCCACGCTCAAAGAATTCAAACATGGTATGCCTCCGTTCTCTGAATTGTTGAAGATTGGTTACAGACAATGTGACTTAAATTCATTATACCTCCCTCGCCAATTTTTATCCGATTGTGTTTATTTAATTTCCAGTGATTTTTCTCTCAAGATAATGCGGAGATTTGACTGTAAATCTAGAGGAAACTTACTGAGGACTTGGCGGGTATTCCAGGGAGCATCAGGGCTGTTTGGTAAATCAATAGTTTGTTGTAAGAAAAAGGCAGTTTCTTTCGGTGATCTTTGAGCAAATGCTTGAAGGATGTCGATTAATTCTGGACGCAGGTCATGATGTGATGATCTCACCAGAGGTTGAATCAATGTAAAGATTGGTGGTAGATTTTCTACCCTTGGATCCTGAATTACTGTTAATAACAACTGCAACCCAATTTTCTGTAGATGTCTATCCTTTGAAGATAGACAATTCTCTGCTAGGCGGATCACGATTGGGAGGTTCTCCTGCTTGAGCCGGATCGTACCTTTGGTAATCATTGCATCGATTAGCTTTGCATCAGTTCCCTTTTGAATCCAAGCCTGGATCCTGCTAATGATAGGCTCAGGCGGAACAGGTGGAATCTGGCCTAATAGGGAAGCAGCCAATAGGCGAAACTCAAGATAGGGTTGCTCCCAAAGCGCATCACAAAGCGCAAGTGCTTGTTGAGGCTCTGCAGTGGTCAGAGGCGATAATTCCATTAATATTTGCTTGAGAACAGGTGGCTTAACCCTGTAAGCCAGAATTAAAGGAAGTGGTTCGCCGGATTGCCCATGCCGATAAGTCCGGTCAGCGTATTGATCGAAAATCAAGTGAAGATAGCGCACAAATGCCACAGGTTCAGAGAAAACTTTGGCTAATTGCGCAGTTTGGATCTTCAATCGAGCGGGGGAAATTGCTGGCACTTGATTAATAAGCTCGAGCGAAATACACTTTTTTCGAAGCTGGCTGTCCACAAACGATGCATTTACCTTCTTCGCCGGATTGCTCGAATGGGATACATCGCGTCGTGGCTTTTGATTCCTCTTTTACTTTTAATTCACATTCTTCTTTTCCGCACCACCAAGCCAACACCCATCCATTTTGCACCGCTTGAAGGAGATCTTGATACTTCTCCAGGTAGCAGGTGTTAGCCTTACGGAAGGCTAATGCGCGCTCATGTAGGTTGTTTTGGATTTGGGCGAGCATCTCATTGACCTGAGAAGATAAATGGTTTTGTGAAACTGAAGTCTTACCTGCTTTGCCTGGAAGATCGCGTCGTGCGAATGCCACCGTTGTATTCTCAATGTCTTTGGGGCCTATCTCGATACGTAGGGGCACGCCTCGCAATTCCCAATCATTGAACTTGAAACCAGGAGTAAGTTCACTCCGGTCATCTACTTTTATCCGGAAATCTGCCAGCTCTTGTTCAACACTGGAGACCACTGGCATGACTTTCGATTTCTCAGCGTCATTTTTATAGATGGGTATGATAACAACCTGGATTGGAGCTAATTTGGGGGGAAGGATTAAACCTTGATCATCCCCGTGGGTCATGATAATTGCACCAACAACCCGCATGGATAGCCCCCAAGAGGTTGTCCACGCATATTGAAGCTCATTGTTCCAATCCAGAAATTGAATATCGAAGGCTTTGGCAAAATTTTGTCCAAGGAAATGGGATGTTCCAGCCTGTAAGGCGCGCGTGTCCCCCATCATTGCCTCGATTGTATATGAATTCACAGCGCCGGCAAATTTTTCTCGATCGCTTTTTTGGCCGGGTACAACGGGTAAAGCTGCGTCGTTAATCGCAAAATCTGCATATACATTGAGCATGCGTATAGTTTCCTCTTGTGCTTCCTGTGAAGTGGCATGTGCGGTGTGGCCTTCTTGCCAGTAAAACTCGAGAGTCCGTAAAAATAGTCGTGTCCGCATCTCCCAACGGACAACATTGCCCCACTGATTGATCAAGATTGGCAAATCCCGGTAGGACTTTATCCATTTAGAATACATGTATCCAATAATGGTTTCCGATGTTGGGCGCACAACTAGTGGCTCTTCCAGGTCTTGACCACCACCGATTGTCACTACAGCCAGCTCAGGTGAGAAGCCTTCAACGTGTTCTTTCTCTTTAGCCAGGAATGACATTGGAATAAAAAGTGGGAAGGCCGCATTCGTATGGCCTGTCTCTTTAAATCGTCGATCAAGGCTCTTTTGAATGTTTTCCCAAAGAGCCCATCCATAGGGTCGAACAACCATGCAACCTCGCACGGGGGCATAGTCGGCTAATTCAGCTCGAAGGACAAGTTGGTTGTACCATTCAGAGAAGTTTTTGGTGCGTGAAGGTAATTTTTCGTCTGACATGCATAACCTATCTTATAGAATTTCTTGTAGTTGACTGAAGGCATGTTCCACATCGGGAGAAAAGGCAAGTAATTTTCGCTGCCTTTCCGGAATGAAAGTATCCATCTCGTGAAACAGTAATTCGAATATCGAACGCCAACCTGGGCCAACAATAATTAGAGGGCGGGGTTTGATTGACTCGATTATTAAGCGATTCCACATTAATGCGGCTTCTGTTAATGTACCAGGTCCACCAGGTAAGACAAAGGCAGCATCACATTGATCTATCAATGTATTTATTCGCTCTGGTAAAGTTAAACATCGTATTTCCTCTTTCACCCAGGGATTCATCCCAACAGGTCTCCAAGCTTCAATTTCGACACAGGTTACTCCGATAACATGACCACCACTCTCTGCTACACCACGTGAGATGGCTTCCATAGTCCCTATATAACCACCTGTCAGGACAGTATAACCAGCTTCGCCGATTAATCTACCTAACTTGAGCGCCTGACTATAATCCCTGTCTCCTTCTTTTACTTGTGTACCACCAAAGACACTGATACATTTCATTGGGTTTCCAAACTCAGAACGATATCGCTTCCACCAGGATTGATCGAGTTTTAAATTTTCCTAGATATTGCTCCATTTTCTCTTGTAGTTCTCGTCCAGTTTGCGGAGAATGGCTTTTTCTAAGTCAATGCCCGCTATGCTAGAAATTTGGAGGAGGTAAAGGGCAACATCAGCTAATTCAGCGCCAAAATTCTCCAAATCATCGATTTCTTCATTCCACTGGAAGTGTTCTAATACTTCAGCTGCTTCCAGATTTAAACTTATTGCCAGATTACGCAGCGTTTGTGGTCGGGGACTATTTAGTTGATACCAACCTTGAGTGCGCACAAATTTATGCATAGCTTTTGTGAGTTCTTGGATATCCATTGGGGTTGATTATATTGGGCAATGGGTTAACAGTCAATCAACCAATTAACAAATCGTCAATTGCTTTCAATGCAAAACGGGCGGATGCGCGTTGTTCAGGGTGCCATCCAGGTTCATTTGCCATATTTAATAAGTGCTTATAAACCACCTTTTGCTCTTCGCTTGAGAGAGTTTCAAAAGCCTTGCAGATTTTTTCTGTTTCTCTACCTAGTAATTGATCCCATAACTTCTGAAGAGCATCGGAGGATGTAAATAATGATGTCATCTTAAACCATCCATGATCAGAATGTAGATTACAATAATATCATCGTATTCTAATGGTGATATTGGGTGCTTTAAGCACATAAAACCTTCTGCATGCAAATAGCGCTAACCCACGAACAAGCAGATTTTGATGCAATTGCATCCTTACTCGGAGCAAATATACTCTTCGAGGAAGCGATCCCTTTACTGCCACACCGACTGAATAGAAATGTCCGTGCGTATTTAAATTTATATGGCGCAGATTTACCTTTCAAAGAAATTGGAGATCTACCTAACGAAACTGTTCAACATGTCATTCTGGTAGACACACAGTCGATTACCAGCATCAAAGGCATGACTGTTGCAACTTCAGTCCAGGTCATTGATCATCACCCTCGACGAGAGGGATTGCCAGATGTGTGGATAGTAACAACTGAGGAGACTGGGGCGACGACAACATTGCTTGTTGAAGCTTTGCGTGAGCAAAATGGGGATTTGAACACTATCCAATCCACGCTTCTTCTATTGGGAATTTATGAAGATACAGGCTCTCTCACTTATTCACACACAACTTCCCGGGATCTACGAGCTGCGGCTTACTTGTTAGAACAAGGAGCCAGCTTACAGATTGCGAATAATTTTATAAACCACCCATTGTCCCCCAGGCAACAAGATTTATATGATCAATTACGATCAACCGCAGAGATCTTTCGTATACATGGATATTCTGTCGTTGTAGCTTGCAGCGATGCGGTTGATATGGAGGAAGAGCTATCAACCGTTGTTCATAAATTGCGAGACCTATTGGACCCAGATGCGCTGTTGGTGCTGGTAACGACCAAAGGTGGTGTGCAATTGATTGCCCGATCGACTACGGATAATATCGATGTCGCAGCGATTGCGGCGCACTTTGGAGGAGGTGGGCATGAGCGCGCTGCTGCTGGCTTGATCCGTAATCGAGATTTAGAACGGGTGCGCCAGGAACTGATCGAAATCTTACCCAAATTTGTGCGACCTTCAATCGCTGTATCTCAAATTCTTTCACGGGACCCTCATCTGGTTGCCCCGCAAGTCCAGGTTGAACAGGTTGCGGAAATGATGCGCCGTTATGGATATGAGGGTTTTCCTGTTGTAAATGAAGGTAAGATTCTTGGCTTGGTTACCCGACGTGCAGTAGACCGGGCAATTACACACAAGCTAGATGCAACTGCCTCAAGTTTAATGGATGCGGGTGAGTATTCTGTATCACCAGATGACTCGATTGAGCATCTCCAACGTCTCATGACAGATACTGGTTGGGGACAGATTCCTGTAGTGTCTCCGGAAAGTGGTGAGATTATCGGAATTGTCACACGTACAGATTTATTAAAAACTCTTTCTCCCCAACCTAAACTCCCATCGCGCCAGAAGCTGGTAGTCAAGCTTGAAAATGCACTCCCTCCGTATCGGCTTCATGTAATTAAAACTATCGCTCGGATTGCGTATCAACAACATTCAGCGTTATATATTGTTGGGGGTTTTGTGCGTGATCTCCTGCTCGAAAAACCAGGTCTAGATTTTGATCTGGTTGTAGAAGGTGATGCAATTGCTTTAGCTCAAGTTCTAGCTCGTGAATATGGCGGCCGGATCACCAGCCACCCTCGATTTGGAACAGCGAAGTGGCATCTCGAAGGGGCTTATCTAGGTGATGATAGTCCACCCCAGGATAATTCTGAAGATCATCCTACAATTAATTCCATCGATTTGGTGACTGCGCGGACTGAATTCTACAGCCAACCTTCAGCTCTACCAATTGTAGAACGGAGTAGTATCAAACTGGATTTGCATCGACGTGATTTCACCATAAACACGCTTGCCCTTCGGCTAGATGGCAATCACTATGGGGAATTGCACGATTATTGGGGTGGATTGAATGATTTGAAGCAAGGAATAGTGCGCGTGTTGCACTCTCTATCTTTCATCGATGATCCGACACGGATTTTGCGAGCCGTTCGATTCGAACAGCGCTTCAAATTTTGTATTGAAGATCGAACTATGGAGTTATTAGAAGCAGCGCTACCATTATTGGACAGGCTTTCTGGTGATCGTATTCGCCATGAGCTCGACAATATTTTGATCGAAGAGAATGTGGAGCGCATCATTGGGCGGCTTAATGAATTAAGTCTATTATCCACTATTCATCCGGCTTTAGTATGGGATGATTGGTTGGTGGAGAAATTTCGAGGTTTGCGTGTAATCCGACCACCCACTGAGTGGGGATTAGGCAGTGAAAATGAAAGCATGATACCCATTAAGCGTAAATTGGCGTACATCATCTGGTTTATTCGCCTGCCGGTCGATCAGGCAAGACAAGTGCTCAACAGGTTAAGGATTTTTGCAAGCTTAAAGAATACTATTCTCCTGGCATGCCAACTATGGCTGGAGCAGGATAAGTTGGCTCATACGCCTCCAAGCCAGGCAGTGCTTATCCTGGATGCCATGCCACCTTTGTGTCGATACGCTTTGTATATGTGCACCTCGGAGCAGCGAGTACGTGATGCGCTTTTGAATTATGTCATCGATTGGGCTAAAGTAAAACCTACACTCGATGGCAATGATTTACGCAAGCGCGGGATTCCTCCTGGACCGATCTACAGAGATATATTGTCTCGATTAAGAAATGCGTGGTTAGATGGTGAAATAGGCACAGCAGAACAAGAGCTTGAGCTTCTGGATGCCATTCTCCTAGATAAGGGAAAGTGTAAATCGGTATAGAACCAAAGAAGTACATCTATGGTGGATGATTACTCTATGGCAATTAATTCTGGATTAAACCCGTGGGCCTCTGAGCAATTGTGCATCCGACATCTTGTCAGGGAAGATTTGAAAGCCTTAGAATGGAACGATCAATATACCCAATTTCGAAGATTGTATAAAGATATATTTCATAGCACTCGAGATGGTAGAGCTATCATGTGGGTTGTTGAACTGCAAGGAATTGGTGTGATTGGTCAGTTATTTGTCCAATTGAGTAGCACGCGGCACGATTTGGCAGATGGGTTAAATCGCGCTTACATTTATGCGTTTCGAATCCAACCGCCATATCGTGGCTTCGGTGTCGGTTCAAAATTACTTCATTTTTCTGAAAATGATTTGTTGAAGAGAAGGTTTCGATGGATTACTTTGAATGTGGGGAAAGATAATTCAGCAGCGCGTCGTTTCTACGAGCGGAATGGGTATCGAATTTCTGGTGAAGAAGAAGGTGAATGGTCATTTATCGATAATTTTGGATTACGTCAGGTGGTTCACGAGCCCTCCTGGCGGATGGAAAAGGATATTCTTCAAGTTGGAATAGTTAATAATTAATTAGATTGCCGAGGGGGGAGGGAGAAATCCTTGCGTCTCAACCAGTTCCGTGTTAAAATTTTGTAGCTCTGGTTACCGGTTGTGATATGGGCTTCGATGAAAAGTGGGCATCCCCCACTTTTCTTAATGTTATACATGTAATCCAGAGTCGAAGGAAAGGCAAGAATGAAAAACGAGTTTGTCTTGGCATTCAATGAAGTATTGGAAGAGAAACAACTGCCAAAGGATATTGTCCTTGAAGCTCTCCAAGCGGCAATGGTATCCGCTTATAGGCGGTCAGTAAATGCTTCCAATGCGCAACACATCGAAGCCAGAATCGACCCTGACACAGGTAAAGTTTTTATTTATGCTGAAAAAGAAGTTGTTGATTCGGTTGAGAACTTGGAAACAGAGGTTTCCTTGGAAGATGCTCACAGGGTTGATCCAACCGCTGAATTAGGCGGCATGGTAGTTGTAGAAACTACACCAGATAACTTTGGACGTATTGCAGCCCAAACTGCCCGTCAAGTCATCCAACAACGCATACGAGAAGCGGAGCGGGAGGCACAATATGGTCATTTTTCGCGGCAAATTGGTGAAATCATTAGTGGGGTTGTCCAGGCCGTAAGCTCTCAAGGGATTACATTAGGCATGGAAATGAAAGCAGAAGGGATCATGCCTCGTAATCACCAAATCCCAGGCGAACGTTTCCGGGTGCATGATCGCGTAAGAGCGTTACTCCTAGAAGTGAAGTCAACTCCCAGAGGACCTCAAATCGTGCTTTCACGGGCACATCGAAATTTCTTGCGTCGCCTGTTAGAGAACGAAGTGCCCGAGATCTATCACGGCATGGTGGAAATTCGTTCGATTTCAAGAGAGCCAGGGCAACGCTCCAAGGTTGCTGTATCTGCGCTTCAGCCAGGTGTTGATCCGGTTGGTGCATGTGTGGGATTGCGTGGGGTTCGCATCCAGGCTATTGTGCGAGAGCTCAATGACGAGAAAATCGATGTTATCGAGTGGAGCGCAGACCCTGTAGTCTACATAGCTAAATCTCTCAGCCCAGCCCGGGTTTCGGGTGTCTATCTCAATGATCTTTCCAAAGGAGCTAAAACCGCCACCGTTGTGGTGCCAGAGGACCAACTCAGCTTGGCAATCGGTCGGGATGGACAAAATGCACGTTTGGCAGCTAAATTGACCAGTTGGAGAATCGACATAAAAAGCCTGCCCGAAGCCGCAAGCGATGCGCTCTATAAACTTCAGAACGATCCATTATTTGCAGAAATTTCGCAGAGTGAACTAGATGTTCGACCGCAGGTAGAACAAATCTTGGCGAAGAAAGCTGAAGGTCGGCCTGTTACTCCAGAAGAATACCAATTATTGACACAATTCGTTGACCGAATTGAACGAGGCATTATCCTACAACACCAGGCGGATAAAGAGCAAGAACAAGAACGAGTGAAGATTGCAAGGGCTAATATTCCTCCTTTAGCATTTCAAATCCCATTGGAAAAATTTGAAGTGTCTGACCGGGTCTATGCTGTAATCAGTGAAGCTGGTTTCCCAACAGTTGGCGACTTAATGTTACAAATGAAGCTGGATTCGGATTCTCTCCTAGCACTTAAGGGGATGGGACCGAAGGGGATGAAAGAATTAGAGGAAGCGTTAGACCGTCTCTCATTCCCAGCCGAAGAAGTTGAGGAGATTGCAGCAGAAATCCCACCTGAATTATTTATTGAAATTGAGCCTGTTGCAGAGCAACCTATCGAGCAACTTCCAGTTGAAGCAGTGATTCAAGAGATTGTGGAACCTACGGTTGAGGAAGAAATTGTCGCTGAAGTTGCAGAGATAGCACAGCCTGTTGAGGAGCTACCGGTTACTTTGGTCGAAGAGGTTGCTGCTGGTGAGGAATTTCCACAAGCAGTACCTGAGGCGATTGAGGAAGTTCAACCTGTTGGGGAGGCTGCTGTGGAATTGGTGGAACCTGAGCCAGCAGGTTTGGAAACCTCTTCTCTCGAAGAGCTCTTTGCATTACGCCCGGAGGTACTTGATTATGGGCAGTTAGACGAGGAAGAGGAAGAAGACGACAAGAAAAAGGGTAAGAAGAAAAGGAAAAAGAAGTTCGTGGAGATGGAATATGATCCCGATCGGGATGCCATGATCGTGAAGAAGAAACGTAGACGCGGTGCCGATTGGGGAAATGATTGGGAATTATAAAAAACGAAAACATGTGCCCCAACGCACATGTGTTGGCTGCAAGCAAGTACTGCCCAAACGGACCTTGGTCCGCATCGTCCGCACTCAAGAGGGCGTGATGGTTGATCGAACTGGCAAGAAACCTGGACGTGGCGCATATTTACATGACCGTCGCTCTTGTTGGGACCAAGGCTTGAAAGGCACACTTGCTTATGCATTGAAAACGGAGATCACAGCAAAGGATCTAGAGGAATTGCTCGCATTTATGGCAACTTTACCCGACGAGACGTCTGCTTCTAACTAGAGAAATGTCGCGTAGAAGCCACTCTGATCAAGTCGGCGTAATCCGACTGCTGAAGTTTGATTTGTTTTGTAGGTGCGTTGGAGTTCAAGCACGCATGGAGTATTTAAGCTCCGGGCATTTGGCCGAATGTGCTCGAATTGATTGAATAAGTCGTCGAGATGCCCGAGCTGCTGATTGGGGCACAACCTTTGAAAGGTTTTGGAGGTGCAGAATGAGCGAGAACGGGCATAAATTAAAGGTAATTGAATTACCTCCCTCGATAACAGTAAGAGAGCTTTCGAAAAAAATTCAATCCAGCCCCATTGAGGTGATTAAACTCTTGATGGCAAATGGGGTCATGGCCAATATTAACCAGCTCGTTGATTATGATACTGCCGAAATTGTTGCTGCCGAGATGGGATTTGAGGCAACATTAGAGACTGTTGAAACTACAGAGGATGATAAAGGCGAGATTCCGATATGGCGGCGGCTTCTCGCAGCTGAAAATCCCAAGGACTTGGTCAACCGTCCGCCGGTTGTCACGATTCTGGGGCACGTTGACCATGGAAAAACCACTTTACTGGATGCTATTCGTCATACTAACGTAGCCGAGGGCGAGGTTGGGGGAATTACGCAGCATATCGGTGCTTACCAGGTCATTCACAATGGTCGCATAATTACATTTCTAGATACGCCTGGTCATGCAGCATTCACAGCGATGAGGGCGCGTGGTGCTCAAGGGGCTGATATCGTTGTATTAGTTGTCGCTGCAGATGATGGGGTTATGCCACAAACGAAAGAAGCCGCTGCGCATGCCAAGGCAGCCAAGGTGCCGATTGTTGTTGCCATGAATAAGATAGATAAATCGAACGCCGATCCCGATCGAACCAAGCAACAACTTGCGGAGATAAATCTGGTG
>Ga0113563_10001302_pt1 | contig 13983 bp, 13 predicted proteins | sample Mud3Dept3metaG_FD_80117 | JGI IMG/M metagenome (GOLD analysis project Ga0113563, IMG submission 80117) | Freshwater wetland microbial communities from Ohio, USA, analyzing the effect of biotic and abiotic controls - Mud 3 Core 4 Depth 3... | ecosystem: Environmental > Aquatic > Freshwater >...
CGCGCCCACGGGGGTCCCCAAGCCGATTCTCCAGAAAATTCATGCGGAAATGAGCCGGATACTCGCCGGCCCCGAAACGCGCACCCGTCTGGAGCGGCTGGGTATGACAATTCGGGCATCTACACCGCAGGAGTTCACCCGGCACCTCGCGGCAGAAATGAAGCTTTGGGGCAAAGTCGTGCGCGACAACAAAATATCCGCCGTCGAATAACATCTGCCAGTCCCCTTGCACAGGCGTTTTGCTAAGATACACGAAGAGAAACGGCACGCGGTACCCGCAGCGAGCCGGGTTCATATCCGCGGGCAACATTCGAGCTGGAGGAGATTCATGAATACTGCTGGGAAGTTCGGTTTGCTCATGCTGGCCGCATCGGGGGCGATCGCCGGTGCACCCTCTGCCGACGCGCAAAATTATCCGACGCGTCCGATCCGCTGGATCGTGCCGATTCCCGCCGGCGCCACCGCCGACATGATAACGCGGCTGGTGGCCCAGAAACTCAATGAAGCCTGGGGCCAACAGGTGATCGTCGACAACCGTCCCGGCGGCGCGTTCGTGATCGGCAGCGACATCGTGGCCAAAGGCAACCCCGACGGCCATACCGTCGGCACCCTGCTGACACCGCATATCGTCAATCCTTTCGTACTGAAGGATCTGCCCTACGACACGCTGCGCGACTTCACTCCGGTGACGCTGATGGTGATTGTGCCGGGTGTCATGACCATGAACCCGAAAGTTCCCGCGAAAAACCTGCAGGAGGTAATCGCGCTCGCCAAAGCCAAACCCAGTTCGCTCAATTATGGCTCGCCGGGACCGCTCACCTCCGGCCATCTGTCGATGGAAATGCTGAAGCTCACCACCGGCATAAACATCCAGCATATTCCCTACAAGGGCGGCGCGCCGGCGATCGCCGATCTGATCGCAGGCCAGGTGCAGTTCCTGATCAGCGGCCCGCCGGGCGTGCTGGCGCACATCAACAGCGGACGCCTCAAAGCGATCGCGACCACCGCGACGAAACGCTCGCCGGGATTGCCCAATACACCGACGTTCGCCGAGTCCGGCGTGCCGGGATTCGATACTTATGAATGGTACGGCGTATTCGCGCCAGGAAAGCTTCCCAAGGACGTGCTCGCCAAGCTCAGCCGGGAAATCGCGCGCATCATCAAGCTGCCGGATATGAGTGAAAAGCTATCCGGGCAAGGCGCGATTCCGGTAGGCAACACGTCTGACGAGTTCGCGGCCTTCGTCAAAAGAGAAATGAACACCTGGGGCAAAGTCGCGCAGCAGGTCGGCCTGAAGCCGGATTAAACACAGAATGTCGCCCGGCGGGGCGGCTGCGAATCAGGTTTCGAGCGGCAGCCGCACCGACTTGCCGGTTGCGACCGCGCGCTCGATCGCGACGGTGGTCTCGAGATTGATGCGCGCCTGATGGGGAGTGGTATGCACGGTCGGACTTCCCGTCACCAGATGATCGAGCCACGCGCGCGTCTCGTTGCCGAGCGGTCCCCAGAAGTCGCCGACCGCCCAGTCGCCCGCGGTGTTGCTGCCGAGGAACGCCATGTTGACGTGATGATCGGGAACGTAGGCGTGGGGAATGCCCTTCTCGGAAAAAAGCAGGTGGTCCATGTGATCATCATCGATGATCATCGTGCCTTCGGAGCCCAGCAGTTCGACCCGGTCTGACTGCCCCAGCGTCGGATAGCGGGTGGGCAGCGCGTAGCTCACGCCCAGGTTGATCACCGCGCCGTCGGCCAGCGTGACGATAGCCCACGTCACGTCATGCGCGCTGTAACCCGCCTCCTTGAAAATACCGGTCTGCCCGCGCGCCACGACTTCCACCGGCGGATTGCCTTCCAGAAACCAGCACATCAGATCCACGTAATACGTCAGCACGTCCATGACCGGTGTGGCGTGCGGATCGCGCTTCAGAATCGAAAATGCCTGGGCGCGCGAATTGTAGACCCGCGCCGTGCCGCCGACGACCCGTCCCAGCCGCCCCTGCACCATTTGCTCCTTCGCGCGCAGAAAACATTCCTTGAAGCGCCGGCTATAGCCGACGCGCAGGCTGCCGCCGGTCTGACTGAGCGTGGCGAGAATCTGGTCGGCGTCGGCGAGCGTGAGCGCGATCGGTTTCTCGACCAGTACCGGCTTGCCGAGCTCCAGCGCCTTGCACACTGCGGCGGCGTGCTCGCCCTCGGGAGTGGAGACAATCACCGCGTTGACTTCGGGCCGCGAGATGATTTCGATGTTGTCGCCCGAGTGAAAGTCGGCGCCGGCCTGCTCGGCGAGCGAATGCGCGCGCGCGGGGTCGCGGTCTGCAATCGCGAGGAAATTCACCGACGGATGTTTTGCCGCCAGCCGCGCGCGCAGCGTACCGATCCTGCCCGCGCCGACCACTGCAATGCCGAGTTCTTTGCGCTGCACTGTCTTCCTCCCGAAGTTACGTTAAGCCGGATAATCGAACTCAACGGATTATAATTGGCATCGGCACCTGGCGGGATTTCTCTGTGTGGAGCGGTGACGCGATGAAATGGGTCCTCGTTTCCGTATTGATGTTCGTTGTGCTGCAATCGGTGGCGGCCGCGCAGGATCCCCCTCACAAGGTTGCTGGTACGGTCTTCAGAGACTGCACCGACTGCCCGGAGATGGTGGTAATTCCAGCGGGACGGTTTGTCATGGGGGCGGCGCCGGATGAGGAAGAGCGCGAAAACTTGTCCGATCAGTTTCGTAACCGCAGCCAGCCGCAGCACGGAGTGGATGTGAAGAGTTTTTCTGCGGGGAAATTTGAGGTAACGCGGGGACAGTACCGGGTGTTCGCGGAGGCGACAGGTCGCAGCAGTGACGGCTGTTTCGTCTGGACCGGGGCCGGATTTGAGAAAGACCAGACTAAAGACTGGCGCAAGCCCGGCTATGCACAGGACGACTCGCACCCTGTGGCGTGTGTCAGTTGGGACGACGCCAGCGCCTATGCGAGGTGGCTCAGCCAGAAAACCGGCAAGGACTATCGTTTGCTGAGCGAAGCCGAATGGGAATACGCGGCGCGAGCAGGTATGACGACGGCGCGTTTTTGGGGCGATGCTGGAGATATGTCATGCGGCTATGCCAATGGGGCTGATCTCACCGCCGAGGCGCAGGTGCCTGGCGCGAGCAACTGGTATGTCGCCAATTGCATTGACCGATACGCTTACACCGCTCCTGTGGGAAGTTATCGCGCCAATGCATTCGGTCTCTACGATATGTTAGGCAACGTGTGGGAGTGGACGCAGGACTGCTGGAACGGGAACTACAGCGGCGCACCGGCGGACGGCAGCGCATGGGCCGCTGGCGATTGTTTCCTGCGCGTGGTGCGCGGCGGTTCCTGGGAAGACGCTCCACTGGGCTTGCGCGCCGCGTACCGCGTTGGGAGTCCCACCGTTATTCGGGTCTACATTCGCGGTTTCCGTGTGGCCAGGACCGAATAAATGCGCAAACCAGTGAAGTCCCACGCCACGTGAACCATCTCTTGCTTGCCCTCGGGGCGATGTTCCTGCAGCAGACCTTCGTCGCGCTCGGCCGGGCGCTGCCCGCGGTGATCGCGGCGGCGATCATCGCGGATCTGCGGATCGATCCGGCCTGGATCGGCATCTATTTCGGCCTGACGGCTTTTGCCGCGCTCTTCGCGCAGCTCGGTTGCGGCAGCTTCATCGTGCGCTATGGCGCCTTGCGCATGAGCCAGGTGGCCCTCGTCATGCTGGCCGCCGGCACCGCGTTGGCGACGCTGGGAACACCGCTGATGCTCGTCTTGTCCGCGATCATTGGCGGGGGTGGCGCGGCTGTGTCCACCCCGGCCAGCTCGCATCTGCTCGGCCGCTGCTCGCCGCCGGGCTACTTGCCTCTGGTGTTTTCCATCAAGCAAACCGCGGTACCGGCCGGCCTGCTGCTGGGCGGGGCGCTGGGGCCGCAACTGACGGAATGGATGGGCTGGCGCGGCACGATGCTGGTCAGCGCGGCGGCGTGCTTCGTCTTCGTCCTGATGCTGCAGCCCCTGCGCAGGATCTTCGACATCGACCGGGTGCCGACGCGCACCTTCCAGCTCTCGGATTTCAGGTCGACCTTGACCTCGGTGCTGGGCACGCCGGGCCTGCGCGCCCTGTCCTTCGCCTGCCTTGCCTTCAATGGCGTGCAGGCCGTCGTCATAGCGTATTTCGTCGTCTACCTGACGACCATCGGCTACACTCTGGTGGCCGCCGGCTTCGTCTTTTCGGCGGCGGTGATGGTGGCGGTGCCCGGCCGCATCGTCTGGGGCTGGCTCGGCAGCGGCTATATTCCCCCGCGCCTGATCATGGCGGGGCTTGCCCTCGGCATGGCTGGAAGCGTGGGGCTCCTCGGTCTTTGCAGCGCGGGCTGGCCGACGCTCCTGGTCGGCCTGGTCGCTGGCGTGCTCAGCGCCACGGCGCTATCCTGGCACGGCATACTCCTGGCCGAAACCGCGCGCGCGGCGCCAGAGGGCATGCGTGGCGCGGTCACCGGCGGCGTGCTCTCCTTCGGCCAGGTCGGCGCGTTGGCCGGACCGCTGATGTATTCGGCTCTGCTCGGCCTCACCGGCAGCTACGGCTTCGGCTTTATCGTGTGCGGCATCCCGGCGCTGCTGGTCGGCGTCAACCTGCTGCGTCAGAGCGATTCCGCGAAGGTCAGGCGGTACTAGCTCGCTTTTCTTTCGACGAACTCGAACATGATCCCGCCGAGTTCGGTGGGATCCATATAGGAATAACGGGCCCCTTCCCTGAAGGCGCTCTGCAAGGCGTCAATCCCGTGCTGCTCCAATGCGGTTACCGTCTTTTGCATGTCCGGAACGCGAAAGCCTATGTGATGGATCCCCTCCCCTCGCGTGTTCAGAAAATCGGCGTGGATGGTGGACCCCTCAAGGACCTCGATCAGCTCCAGCTCAATGGATCCCAAGGCAGCAAAGGCGACCCTGTAGGAAAAGGGCCCCTTCCCGACCACTACTTGCTCTTTGGGGTAGCGCCGCTCCTTGATATCCCACGGGCCGATGCCGAACGTTGAAGACAGGCGTTGGATGGTCCTGTCCATGTCCTTTACCACCACGCCGATGTGAAGCTGCTGGGGCAAGGCTACGGGATCAACACGGGATTCCACGGCAACACCTCCTTTATCTCTCAATTCCTGGGCAATCTATTCCAAACACCAACGCGAAGCAAGCTGCTGCTCTGGCCGGTACCCCGGTAACAATGGCTCAGTGTAAGATTCACATCGCGCGTGAAGTCCAAGCCGCGAAAAGTTACACTGCCCCATTTACGTTTACCTTGATCGAGCGTCTGGCGGCGGTCACGCCCGCGCACGACGGACAGACAGGCTGAAGCGATGAGCATTGCCGGAGAGTTGGCGCGGTTCCTGACGGGCACGAACGTGAACGACCTGCCGCCCCTGGCGCTGGAGCGCGCGCGGATGGTGATTGCCAGCACGATCGCCAGCGCGGCGATGGGCTCGGACATCATTTCCTCGCAAATCATCCGCGGGCTTGCGAAAGAGCGGGGCGGGACGGCGCAGGCGACCCTCTGGTTCGACGGCGGCCCGCAACTGCCCGTCGCTGAGGCGGCGCGCGTCAACGCGGTGATGAGCGACGCCGCCGCTTCGGACGACAGCGATCTGCGCAGCATCGCGCACATCGGCACGATCGTCGCGACGACTTCGATCGCAATGGCGGAGCGCACCGGCGCGAGCGGCCGCGAGGTGCTCGGGGCGATGGTGCTCGGCTACGAGGTGGCAGGCCGCATCGATGAAGCGCTTACCCCGGGCCGCCTCGAGCGCGGTTTCCACGGCTCGATCTCTACGATCTTTGGCGGCGCGGTCGCGGCCGGCACGTTACTGAAGTTGACGCAGGGGCAGATGACGCAGGCAATCGCGCTCGCCGCCACCTCGATCGGCGGCATGCATGTTGCCGCCAACACCAGCGTCGCGCGCGAGTACCACGCCGGGCTCTCGGCGCTGCTCGGCATCAACGCGGCGCTCGCCGCCCACAAGGGGTTTATCGCGGAGGAGCGGGTGCTGGAAATGCCGCGCGGCTTCTTTTCCGCATATGGCGGAAATCACCTGGAGGACGTGACGAAGGATCTCGGCAAGGTGTGGGACATCACCACGGACATGGCGATCAAGCTGGTTCCCGGCGGCCATCCCCACCACGCCGCGGCGGAGGCCGCCGCCAATGCCGCAACAGCCGGAAACGTCAACCCGGCGGACGTGGCCAGCATCATGGTCTCGGCGGCGAAGTACCGTACTCTGCCCGGACCTGTGCATCCGACCGACCTTATCGGCGTCGCGCATAGCCCTGCCTACTTCCTCGCAGCGGCGGTGGCGGACAGGGGCTACGGCTGGATCCATGCCTCGCCCGCGAAGGTCGCAGACCCGGTGATCGGACAGCTCATCGACAAAGCCACGGTGGACCCGAACCCGCAACCCTACCCGGATCGCTTTCCGCACCATCATGGCGCGACGGTCACGATCACGCTGAAGGACGGCCGGCAGTTCTCCGACCACGTCGATTTTCCGCGCGGGTCCGGGCCCCGCGGGATCGAATGGGCCGACGTGGACGCGAAGTACCGGACGTTGGTGCCGCTCGGCAAGCTGGCACCGGACAAGATCGAGGCGAGCCTCAAGGTGGTACACGAATTCGAAACGGTCAAGACCATGTCGGAACTGACGAGCCTGCTGAGCTAACTGATGGCGGTCATCGAGCATGGTTGCCGGCGGCTTGTGCGCGTGGATGTCACTGCCTCTGATCAGCGCCGACAAAGCGATCGAGCGACAAGCTCGAAAGCGCCCAGCGGCAAGGCGGAGCCGAGGTCGCACAGCAACGCTATGTAACTGCCGCGACACCAAAGGACTTTCGTCGGGCTGTACTAGCTCGCTGCCCTTTCGACGAACTCAAACATAATCCCGCCGAGTTCGGGTGGGGTCCATGTAGACGTAACGGGACCCTTCCCTACCACCACTTGCTCTTCGGGGTAGCGCCGTTCCTTGATATCCCACGGGCCGATGCCGAAGGTTGAAATCAGGCGGCTTGGGCGATCATGTCCATCTGCTGTTCCGCCTCGCAGCTGGAGAAGAAATAGGGATACAGGGATCGCTCCGTCGTATCGTGGGAGCCGGCGTGCTTGGCGATCTGGGCGTCCACGTAAGCGAGTTCGAGGTGCAGCAGTACCGCCGGGGCATTGACCCGCGGGCAGATATGCATTTGCCCGATCTGGCAGAAGCCAAGCATGCGTTTGTAAAATCCGGCGTGACGCGGGTTCACCTCGATGACCACGTCGGTGGCTTTGTGAATGACGCGTCCGTAGATATAGGAGAGGTGAAACAGCGAAGCGAGCACGTCTTTCGAGCCGTATTGCGGATTGACGGCGAGTCTCGATAGTTCGCACAGCTTGCGCCCCATCGCGCGCAAGCCATTCATCTCCGGCTGGTAAAGCGCATCGGCGAGCAGCCCTTCCTCCGAATCGAGTCCAAGCGTGAGTGTTCCAATGAGTTCCTCGCCCCGGGAGGCCTCGAGCGTGATGCGGGTGGGGCGACGGGGAAGGACGCTGGCTGTTTCCGTGTTGTATCCGCGCCATGCGTACATGCGCTCGATGAGCATGCTCGCTTTGCCGCGCTGATCCTGTGAGGCTACCAGGCGAGCTTTGTAGCCACTGCGCTCAAACATGCATTCCTGCATTTGTTCGGAGACCGGCATCATGCTGGTTGAGGTGGGGCGAAGATTGACTTGCCTCCCAGACTCCTTTTGGAGTTGTGTGGACCTCTCGCAATCGGTTCGCGACGACGCGTTTACCAGAGCAACAAGCGTACCCATTACACGTTGTTGCGGAGAAACAGCAGGTTGGGAGAAAGCTCTAACCTATGGCGCACGTTCGCTTGTAACTAACGCGAGACAATCACTCGAGCGATTTTCACAGCACGTTGTTTTTGCAACGAAAATTGTGTCCCACTTGAGACACACTGATCGATCAGATGTCATCCGTCGCTGCCGATGAAGTCGGTGAGGCAACTCATTGCGCTTGCCAAGGCTCAGCCGGGGCGGATCAATTTCGGGTCACCGGGCAACGCTACTTCGCCGCACCTGTTCGGCGTGTGTTCAGGTCCATGACGACGACCAACATGACGCACATCCCCTACCGGGGCAGCGGCCCGGTCACGACCGGCCTGATCAGCGGATGACCAGATTTTCCGGGTATGCGCGCGTACCCGATAGCAGTGCCTTGGGAGGGGTGCGGCGCAACTTGCTTCGTCTGGGGGAATTACCCACCGCCCCCGCATGCGTTATGTTCTTGTTCATTTCCGCGATATATAAGTTCTGGCCACCGAAATGCCGTTCCGCGTATAGGTAAGCCCGATGAAGTTTCTCGTCGAGGCGCTTCATGGCGTTCACGTAGAACGCGGGGGTCTTGCTCACCAGATCTTTGCCTGACTTATAAACGGTAACAATCCGTCCATCCGGGAGTTTGCGGCGGGCGAGCCCACCCAGCAGGAACTCCGGGTAGAGCCGGTCGCGACACTTCTCGAGGTAGTAGCGATCTGACATCTGCGCGATGATGTCGGCGGTGCCAAGAATCTCGCCCACCCGACGCAGCACGGGATCGTCGACACGAATGCTGTCGGGGCTATGCTCGTAACCGGTGAAGTGAATCAACTTCGATGCGTCTGCCGCATACCGCTTCAAACCTATGTGCGGAAAATAATCCCGCAGGAAATATGATCCGCGCGTGACGTGCGTAAGTGTGTATTCGGCGCCGAAGCGGCGTTTATGATCGTTACGCCGCCGCAGGTAACCCACATCGTGGAACAGCGCCGTGACGATGCCTACATTAAAGTAGGCCGATGGCAGTGGCCCGCGGTCTCTTTCGTTTCGCGCATAGCCGTCAAGCAGCCGAGCCATGGCCAGCGTCACGTCCAGCACGTGCTGGATGTTGTGATATTCGGTGTCGCAGTCATGATAGTCGGGGTGCTTGCCGTAATACAGTTTTGAGACGTCCTCGAACGCGCGCTTGATCGGGCGCGAATTCCCATCCGGATATACCCCGAGGAAAAGCCGCACGATCTCATCTCTGACCTCGATCGGAGAGGTGGTGCAAATCTTGCCAGTGATGTCAAAATCGCCGCGCGGCATTGACTCTACTCCGGAGGATCGCAAAGCATAACAAGGTTTCCGGGCCGTTCTGGTGAGGACGGGACCGGCCGCCATCAGTGGATTTTCGACCCGAAACCAAGGAGCTGTAGGCGGCCAATTCCGGCCGGTCGTGCCCTTTTTTCATTTTACAATACGGCTCAAAATATGAGAATTGCACGCAATTTTCGCGCCAATTCTATAAGCATCTCAATTCATTCAACACCATCCGAGTAAAACAGTAACGGATTCAGTTGGCTGCCCGGAATGGTGCTGTTAGAACCGGACTCGTTGGCTGCAAAGTGTTACTACAGCAGCATCTTTCCGAAACGCGTGAGGGATAGAGTCTGTGTCAAATGTAAACCAAGTGGTCCAGATTTGACACAGTAGATCCGGCTGAGGAGTGGCGGGAGACACCGGCCAAGCCGTGTCAAAACCATGTTGATGCGCGCTGGGCCAAGAAGTACGAACAACAGTACTACGGCTATAAAAACCACGTGAATGCCGACAGCGCATACCGCTCCAAGGACCGCAAGCACACGCTGGCTGCTGATGGATTCGAAAGTCAAATCCTTGAAAAAAGCACGCACGGTCATTCACTCACCGACGAACATAAGGCATTAAGCCAGGCGAGAGCAGATTGAAACCAAAGTAGCCATATCACACCGGCGTTACGCTGTGGCGCAGCCACACATGGAGAGTATGATGCTGCCAATGAACCATGACTTGCGACAGCATGCTCAAGTCAAATTCACCGATTGGAGGAGATAGTCATGGCCGCGACAACATCGGGTGGCACTTTCCGCAGACGCGCGATGGTGAGAGCGTCAATCCCGATGGGCGTCCTGTCAGGATGCTTGCTCGCTGCCGCTATCGATGCGGCTGCGCAGGCAACGCTGTCGTCCGCTGCTGAGTCCTACCCGGTTCGGCCCGTGCGGATGATCATCCCTTACGCCCCGGGGGGTACTTCCGATGCGGTGGCCCGCATTATCGGACCTAAGCTGTCCGCCTCGCTGGGACAAAGTTTCGTGATCGACAACCGTCCTGGCGCCTCGGGAACGCTGGGGCGGGGCATCGTCGCCAAGGCCGTACCAGACGGCTACACGCTGCTGGTTGGCGACTCGACCCACGCAATCAACCCGCACGTCATGCGCCAGATGTCTTATGACGCGATCAGCGACTTTGATCCGATCACGCTGCTGGCCACGACACCCCAGGTCCTTGTGGTCAACAGCGGCTTCCGGGCGAAAACGCTGAAGGACCTGATCGAACTTGCCAAGGCGCAGCCGGGAACCTACAACTACGGCAGCGGAGGAAGCGGATCAATCACGAACCTCACGGGCGAGTTGTTCAAGCTCACGGTCGGCGCAAACCTTACGCACGTCCCTTATAAGAGCATCGGCATCGCGATTGTCGATTTGCTCGGCAACCAGATCCAGGCCGCCTTTCCCAGCTTGCCCGGCGTCGTGCCCCATGTGCGGGCCGGACGGCTGCGGGCTTTGGCGGTGGCGAGCAGCAGGCGCTCGATGGCGATACCGGAGGCACCGACCTTTGAGGAATCGGGGGTGGGCGACATGGTGGTGATTAACTGGCTGGGTGTGATGGGACCGGCAAACATGGCGAAGGATATCCGTTCCCGCATCCACGGCGAGGTGGTGAAGGCGGTGCGGGCGGGCGACACCCAGGAGAAGTTTGCGGCGGTTGCGCTGGACGCTACCACTACGACACCGGAGGAATTCATGGCGATGCTGAAATCCGAGTTCGACCGGTGGGAGCGTGTGGTCAGGCAGGCTGGCGTCAAGCCTGATCGATGAGCGCGGCGCGTTCTAAATTCAGTTCGCGGGATCGGGGCAAACAAAAATGCAACGCAAGCGCATCAGCCCTTGCGCGCGATCAGAAGCGGCACGATGTCCCGCACCGCGGCCTGCGCTTTAATGCGTAGCACCGCGTCGTCGTCGTTGGCGACCGGGTGGGCTATCACCGCAAACGGGTAGCCCGGCAAGCCGTTCAGTTGGCCCACCAACTCCGCACTGCGCACAAAGCGGTCGGTAATGATGGCGACGGCCGGAATCCCCAGCCGTTCGGCTTCGATCGCGTCGTGCAGACTGCACGACGAGCAACTCCCTCAGTCGCCGATCGCGGAGACGATTGCGTCCGCGCCGCTCAGCTCAGCGAGCATTGCGGGTGGCACCGGCCGGGATGCGTCGGGTTTACGCCGGCGGATAAACTCGCGAACGCCATGTTCCTCGCGCAGTATCTCCTCGACAAAATCGAACAAGCGCTGCGTGCCGATCTTGGCGTTGTCGAGCAGGCCGACGACCGCACCACTCAACGTAGGCAGTGCAGGAGCCATTCGCATAGCTTCGCCTTGAGCAGCCTGCCGTGGATCCAGTACTCTGAGTGTCACGGGGTCTTCTCCTTATGTGAGCGTGTTCATGCGCCGACCGGAACGGTAACCGCAAGCGATTTTTTTCCATACCACGGCGGGAGAATGGCGCCAAATCCACCCGCCGGCCCGCCGGCAGCGACGATGAGCAGGTCGTCCGGCGAGCGCAGTGCGCGGTAGACCTGCTCTTCATCCTTGCGTCCCGCAACCGCGGCCTTGCCCACCGATCGCCACTCGCCACGTTTTACCCGGGCAGCCTCGAACGTGTACTCGCGGATGTTCTGCTTGCTCCATCCCGCGGCAGCGAAAATCTCGCGGTGCTGCTTCGGGATCACGAATGCGTAATTCCCCTCCCAGATCGAATAGGTCAACATGTTGCTGCGGATCGCCGCGATGTAGGTGTCCAGGATTTCTTTGGGATCGTGGGTCCATTCGTTCATGATCTGATGCGGCGATTCCACCTGCATCACCGTCACCGCGGATGTCCCCGCCGGCACGCCCCGTTCGGCCGATAGCGGCAGCCATACCGAGTCCTCCTCGTCCTCGGCGACGCAAAACGTGAATTTGCCCGGATGTCCCAGCGTCGAGCGATCCAACTGCCCGGGAATCCCGCCCAGAACGTTCAGCAAGACCAGGCGCACGCTGCGGCCGATGGTGGCGTTGGCACGGCTCGCGTTGGCCAACGCATTGTGCGTGGCGTTCATACCGAGGCGCAGACGAATCGGTCCATTCACCACGATAAAGGGGGCGCTGCCGCCGGTACTGGCCGTGCTGCCGTGCAGCGCGTATTCCGGTTGGCACATCGCCTTGATGGTTGCAACAACGACCGGCAGGTACTCGGGGAGGCAGCCGGCCATCACCGCGGCGATCGCCACTTTTTCAGCGGTGATCCGGCGGCGGCGAACTGGCTCGAGGCCAATGACATCAGCGGCGCTCAGCCTGCCCGCCTCGAGGAAGCGGGCGACCGCCTCCTCGGTCGGCGCAACCACGGGCAAGCCGTCCGTCCAGCCATTGCGCTGGAAGAGTTCGTTGGCCTCGGCCGCGCCGTCGACTTCGAGCACGGTGCTCGCAAAGGTCGGGATGCTGCGCAAATGCGGCCCTTCAGACGGCCATGCGATAGACCCGCGCGGCGGTGCCGCAATACAGCGCAGCTTTCTCCGCCGCCGAGCAGCCCTGTGTGATCCGTTTCAAGGCGTTCCACAACACGCCATAGCCGCACGATTGCTTGTCCACCGGGAAATTGCTTTCCATCATGCAACGGTTGGAGCCGAACGCCTCGATGCACGTCTCGACGTAAGGGCGCCACGCGGCGGCCAGTTCCTCGGACGTTGGCGGGACCTCGCGCAAATGGAAATCCCAGCCGCAATACAGCATCCCCAGCCCGCCGACCTTGACGCTCAGGTTGGGAAACTGCGCCAGCTCGCGGATATGCCCGCGCCAGATCGCGAATACCTCCTCGCGTTTGCCGTCGTGCGGCGGGATGCCGAGCAGGCCGCCCACATGGTTGAGGATGACGTTGGTCTCGGGGAAAGCGCGCAGCAGATCCACCAGGTCGGGCAACTGCGGATGGAACTGCCACGACTCGAACGACAGCCCGAGCGGCTGCAGGTGTGCGAAGCCCCGGCGAAAAACGGGATCAAGCACCTGGTGCCGCGGTACCTGGCGGCGGCCGAACTTCGCGGCGTTGCCGGTATCCCAGACCACGCCGTGGCGTATGCCGCGAAATCGCCCGTTGCCTGCCGTGATCAGCGCTTCCAGCACGGGGCGGACCTGATCGCCCAGCATGAGGTCGCCGTGGCCGATGATGCCGGCGCACAGGCGGGATTTGCCATAGCGGCCGCTCGCGCTCATCGCGGCGATGCCGTTGACGAACTCGACCTCACCAACCGGCTGCATGGCGGCCGGGCCGGCGGCACGGTACATTGACCCGGCCTCGATGAAAACCGTAGCGACGATGTTGTGGCCGGTGCCAACGTCCTCGGCGAGTTCGTGAATCAGGTAGCGGCCGCGTTCGTCGTCCCACACGTGATGGTGCGGATCGAGAATCGGCAGGTCGGGTTCAAGCGCCGCCTCGTGGCCTTGCTTCGTCCAGGCGTTCAGCTCGGCAAGCTTACGATAGGCGTTGCCGCGGAATTCGTAGGGTTGAGCCATCCTGTTTCTCCTCAGGCATCAATTGAGCTTCGCGCCGCTCTCTTTAACGAGCTTCGCCCATTTGGCGACGTCGGCGAGCATGTACTTGCGGAAATCCTCGGGTGTATTGCCGACCGGTTCCGAGCCGTCCGCGAGGATGCGGTCGGTGATGTCCTTCTGCCTGAGAATCGTGACGATCTCGTCGTGCAGCCGCGTGACGATGGGTTTAGGCAATTTGGCCGGCCCGATCACGCCGTACCAGCCGACGATCTCGAATCCCGGCAGCACTTCGGACATGGCAGGAATGTTGGGTAATGC
>Ga0113563_10001303_pt1 | contig 13982 bp, 11 predicted proteins | sample Mud3Dept3metaG_FD_80117 | JGI IMG/M metagenome (GOLD analysis project Ga0113563, IMG submission 80117) | Freshwater wetland microbial communities from Ohio, USA, analyzing the effect of biotic and abiotic controls - Mud 3 Core 4 Depth 3... | ecosystem: Environmental > Aquatic > Freshwater >...
ATTATGTTAATCTCGGCAAAATAAAAAAAGAAGATAAAATAAATTAGAAAGCTGTTAATAAACAGGATATTATCCCTGTCAAGCTTAATTAACTTGTTGTAATAAATGAGTATCAGTAAAGAGGTGACCATTCTTTCAGCGAACCCTATAGTTATACCATATCTGGAAGAATAGAGCTCGTCACTAAAATATTTCTGAACTGCGACAGTTGCTTTTTCACCCAGTATAGGGATTATCTTTAATATAGTAGGTCGTATATATTCGACCTGCAGAAGGAACAAAAGTGCACCTGCAATGAAAATTGGAATAATAATTTTTTTGGATATCTGTTTATGGAGAAAAAAATATAGAGGAAGGTAGAGCAAAGAACTGAAATGGAACAGACAGCCAATAATATTCAGAATAAAATATGATAAAATATTTCTTTCCTTCAGATATTTAAGAGATAGAAGAAAAAGCATGATGCTTTTTGCATTTCTTAACAGATCGATCTCCAGGTAATAACCTCCAAACATTATGAATACAAGGCATGATAATGCATAACTGATCCTTGAAAACTGGTTTATCAGAGTGATAAGTACTGCGATATCAAATAAAGTGTTGATGAAAATAAAAAAATGGTAATTATGCGTAAAGAGTTTTACAAAAGAAATCAGTGTGACAAAACCCGGTTCGTATCTTGTTTCGCCAAAGTCAAATTCGTTGAGGGAAAATAATGAAGGGACACTTTGAAACGTAGGATAATATATAGTCCAGTCCCAACCAATAAACCCTCTGAATCCGAAGAAGAGCAGCAAACCTCCTCCAGCTGCTAATCGAATAATTTGTTGATTTACAACTAAATAAGCATCCTGTTTTTTAACCAGATATTCGGTAAAGTACAATAAAATGAAATATAATACGAGGCATATATAAGGAATAGAATATCTTATGCTTTCAAGCGGCAAATTATTCATATTTATATTCTTTTCGTTGCGGATATCCAAAGAAAAATCCGAATCTCAACCAATACTTAAGATGACTATTTATAAAAATCAAGGTATATTTATTCAATTTACGAGCATACCTGGAACCTTTGTAAATAATTCTCATTTTAGGGTAATAAATGATCTCATAACCACTCTTTCTTATCCTGGTACACCAATCCATATCTTCAGCATACATGAAATAATTATCGTTAAGTCCGCCGGTTAGTTCATATACTGTCCGCGGCACCATAATAAATGCACCTGCAAGCCAATCTACAGTTTGAATCTTTGAATAATCAAATTTTTTATCACGAATAGCAATTTCATGAGAAATTATCCTTCTGATCTGGCGTTTAATAAATCTTGACAAACTGACATACGGTCTGCAATTATCCTGTATAATTCCATCAGCATCAATCATCTGTGGTCCAATTGCCCCTGCTTCCGGGTGAGAATCCATGAATGAAAGCATTTTGGAAAATCCTTCGAGAAAAGTTATATCAGAATTTATTATTAAAAGATACCGGCCGGAAGCTTTTTCCAATCCCCTATTCATTCCAAAAGCAAATCCACCGTTTTTTGTATTAAATATCCATATTGCATCGGAATACTCTTCGATAATCAGCTTCTGCCTGTTTTGATCATAACAGGAATTTGAAGAGACAATTATCTCGTGTTTTATTGTTTCAAGGTTTTTATGGAGAGATGAAATGCATCTGCCAACTTCTTCATGCGAAAAGTATTCAAGGATTATAATTGAAACTTCAGGTTGATGCATATAAAGGGGGTAGAATTACAACAATAATATTACAGATTAATTTTTTTCATATCTACCGGGAAACTGCCGGGAATTTATATAACCAGAAATACCTTTATTATTATAGGTATTGATAAATAGCTTTTTGAGCTCAAGTTTCTCCGATAATTCAGTTTGGAAATTGTTTATTACCGAAACAAAGTCCTCACGGCTTCGGGCGACTTTCATAAACGATGAATATTTGTCAGAAATACCTTCAAAGGAAAGATCTGTGCCAATAACAGAGGTCCCGCACGCCAGAGATTCAATTACCTTGACTTTTACACCTGCACCTGTAAACAAAGGAGAAATCAATGCCCTCGCATTTGAAATTACAGGATATGGATTATCAACGAATCCTAAGTACTCAAGGTTTGGATAAACACCTTTATTATATACACCATTACCATTATTGGGTAAACCGGTTCCGATGATTTTAAAGTTCAACTCCTTATTTAATTCCGGATAAACATATTTAAGGAACCATTTCAAACCGTATGAATTATCAGGACGATTCCAGTTTGCAAATAGCACGAAATAATTTCCGTTTACGTCTGGAATTGAGTTCATAACATACTGATCCAGATAAATATCCGTGACTGTTGTCTCTATGGAATAAAGTTGTATGATAATTTTGCTGTCTTTTTCGCTTGGAGTAAATATTTTAACATTATCGCTATTCAATACAAATTTCTCCGATAATCTGACAAATGGCACAAAAATGCCCCAATAAATCCGGGAATAGCGTTGGGCAATAACATCCTGGGAATAGAAGACTTTTGGAATTCCGTGTATAAATTTAGAAAATAAAAAAGTCTGGCTAAAATCAAAAATCAGTAAATCATAATGATACTTGCGAACAGCCTTCTTAATGAAAAATAACCTGTTTAAATTGAACCGGACGACAAATAATGGAAATATGAATGGGAACATCATATAATTCAACAGCTTTATAATCAATGAATTACTAAATGTCTTCAGCACTTTAACATTATTTGATTCAATGATATAATCCTCGTTATATGAATATTTAAAACAGATCAGATCAATATAATTTTGAACTGCTAAATCGTTAATAAGTCGTCTGGAAAAATTTTCTCCTGCACCTATGCGGCTTGGAACAAAGGCTGTAATGAATAGAATCCTTTTCATTTTTCATAAATTACCAGTCAGAATGGTCTCCATTCTGCTGACCCCGCTTTCAAATGAAAATGTCTCATTATACAATTTTTTGATTTTTTCACTGTCAAATTGACAATCCAGAACCTTTTGAAGTGCAGTCATGAAAGTGGGAACTGAATTATATGGAAAAATAATTCCCGCTTTAATGAATGATTCATACCCTCTTGCTGAAACTTCGTGTACGATAGTCGGTATTCCAAGTTTCAGGCTATCCATAATACGTAATTTAAGACCGCTTCCCCTATTAATAGGACACACATAGACATCGCCTTCAGATACAATTTTAAGCAGGTTCTCCGGGTCTGAAATTAATCTTAGCTGGGGATGACCGTTACACATGGACTTAATCTGTTCGGATGGTTTGCTTCCTCCGATAGTTATTATAACATTTTTCTGTAAGTCCCGTATTACCGGGAAATAGTCATTTAAAAATTCCACTATGCTCAGATTATTCTGAGAATAGGCAAGGCTGCCGGTAATAACTATATTTATTTTCTTTGAATCTCTGAAATCAGACCGGTAGGGAAGATCACTTAAAGCATGTTTTTCCGGTTCAAAAACTCCTAAACACCTGATATTAAGGTTTTTGTCTGGAGCATATAAGGTTTTCAACCTGCAGGTATCATTTTCAGTTAAAGTAAGATCCAGATTGCTTTTTAACAGTGCATTCCTTTCAGCTTTCTTTAAATAATATAAATAGGGAAGACGAATTTGAATTGGTAACAAATTATCTGAAAAAAAATCAATTTCTACATTATGATGGATAGTAACAATTTTAATTTTAAGACGTTTTACCAGGTCAATTAATCCAAGTGATACTATAGCCGAATCAAAAACGACAATATCAGGTTTATAAAGTTTTAACCATTTCTTTGTCGTTCTTTTAAAACGATGCAGCTTGCCAATATACACACCCAGCCCTTTTATCCATTTAGGTCGTTGATCTTTGCAGGGTACCGTTTTTAACCAGGGATTAACCAGATGGCTGATTTCATTGCAATTACCATTGCCGTTGCCATTGCCATTGGCAGGGTATATCAACATACAATCCTTAAATATATTAGAAAATGCATTTATATACGCACGGGAAGCAATACAACCTCCCTCCTTTCTATCTATAGGATGATTTGTAATAATTAATACCCTCATATCTTATTGTCTGGTATTCCCCGCTTTATAATTTAATCCGGTATATGCGTTCAAAATTATTTTCCAGTTATTCAATTTAGATCTATTTGACAAAATGGTAAACGCAATAATTCTCGAATAAATCGTAATCTTACTAATCAAATGGATCAGGCAAAGAGAGAAATAACTAACATTTTTATAATAATAACACATTTTACCACGAAAATATTGTTCAGTCTGATAATTTTTTAAAGTGAAGCTTGAACCTTCTTTATGCTGAATTCCAGCCTGAGGAATGCTTTTTATCCTGAAACCAGTTATACTAACTCTAAAGGCCAGGTCAGTTTCCTCAAAAAACAAAAAGAAAGAGGGATCAAAATAACCTATTTTTTCAATAATATTTTTAGGAATCATCAGATCGGCTCCTGTAATGTAAGCTACTTCCAATGGTTTACCAGTATGGTTAAAGTATGCATTCTTTTTATATACAAACCTTTCCGGGAATGCAGAAAAAAAATCGTTTAGCTCCCATAATACAGATGGTAGAAAACGTCTGTAAGAATATGCCGGAGACATGTTGATATCATACAAATTACCACCAACAATAGCAGTATCAGTGTGCTGATCGAGATAATCGCTTAAAATTTTCACTGCATTATTGATCAAAATAGTATCCGGATTTAACAAGAAAATATTTCTTCCTTTTGCAGATTGTATTCCCTCATTATTTGCCCGGCCAAAACCTATATTTTCCTGCAACGCCAGAAAGCGCACCCTGCTTCCGAATTTTTCAGAAACAATTTGTTGTGAATTGTCCTGTGAAGCATTATCAACAACAATAATCTCATAGTCTACTGCCTCAGTATGAGTAAGAACACTTTCAACAGCTTCACATAGTTGCTTCGATGTATTATAGTTGACAATAATGACTGAAACGTCCATTTAGAAGGTCTTTCTTCCTGCAAGTTTATGTTTAACGATTTTTATCAGGGAATATTATATAACGGAATTCTGCAAAAAATAAACGTTCATACTGGCAAAATCATCCAGAATTATTATGAGTCATGACATTAATTCTTTTTTATAAAAACCAGGGTTGCACTCTTTGCAAGGTTTACTATGGATTTCAGAATATCTGAAAATGATATTTTAAGGTCCTTAAATACTTCAAGTGGCCATTTCCAGCTCTGATAAGAAATGTCGACAAGTCCGGGAGCAAGTATAAGAGCTGCCATGCCAAGATTTGTCCATTGAAGGAATATGTAAATTAATATTGCTGTCGAAACCCCAGAAATAATGGATGGTTTGAAAAACGGCACTTCATTTTTTGTTAAGAGTATACCTCCGGCTGAAGCATGATTCATTTCAAGAAAGGAGACGATCATTGTTGCAATTATTAAATTTCCGGGCAACAGAACAGTATTGGATTGAATGATCTTTAATGCAGAGCTTCCAAAAAAATAAATAATCAGTCCCAGGGTAAAAAACACGATGACAGAGATTATAGTTCCTCTCAGATATATTTCTTTTATTCTGGCTGTATTTCCTTCAACCCGGCATTTTGAGATCAATGGGATATAAGTTGTTACAACAATCGGAGCAAGTCCTGCGAAAATGTCAAATATCTGTCTGGTCAGACCATATGATGCAATATCCTGAAGAGGAAGGTAGAACGACCCTATGAATATAGCTGATCGCTGAATAAGCATACCTCCTACAACAGTAATACCAAGCTTCAGCGCATTAGGATAAACTGCTTTCAGTACCTCTATTTTGTTACTCTGTTCTGCATTAAGAAGGTTTTTTCTGATCTCCCTTGTAAAAAACACCCTGTTGGAAAGGCCTCGTGTAATAATTACATATATCAGCTGAGATGAAACTATAGCAACAATTCCATAACCGAGAACCAGAAGAACAGCTGCAAAACACAAAAAGATAATCTGGGCAAGTATAATTATCTGTTTGGATTTTCTTATCAGTCCCCTTCCAACAAGTAACGCATCGTAATAAAAGGTGTAAAGATTGTAAGTATTTATCAGGCAAAGAATACCCCAGGCGATATAGGCATATGTTTTATTGCCGCCATAGTTTCTTAATATAACACTTATATAGTAAGTTCCGATAGTAGCCAGGAAAACAAATACAATCAATGAGATTCTGAGATAAAACCACCTCATAGAATCTATCGTTCCTCTTAGCAGACTGTAATTTATGGTACCCGGTTCGACTGATTCTGTAAAACCTTCAGGTTTTAATTCTTTCACACCGCTGAAAATATATGAGATATTACGCGTAAAAGAAGAGTTGAATCCGAAATCAAAGAGACTTATCAAAAATGTGACGGACATGAATATTGTCCAGAGCCCAACCTCCTCGGCAGGCAACATCTTGAGGATCAGGGGCAGAAGTAATGCTGCAGAAGCTGCCTTGAAGAAGGTTGCAAAGAAACTCCAGATAACATCAACTCTTGTAATTTTCATTTATTACAGCTTATGCATCGCAAGTTATATGACAAAGAAAAGTATATTATTGAATATATTGCAGTCAATAAATCATTTTTGACGATCCTATAAATTCTTCCAGTACCATTCAACAGCTTTTTCAAGACCTTCCTTTACATTATGAGTCGGGGAATAACCAAGCAATCGTCTGGCTTTCTCAATAGATGCCAGGGAATGAGGTATATCTCCTCCCCTCTCTGGTCCATATACAGGTTTTATCTTCAGTATTTTTCTGTCAAAATTCCCGGCCATTTCACGAATATAAGCAAAGAGCTGGTTAAGTGAAGTTCTTTCTCCATGTGCGACATTATATACCTGGTTAAGAGCTGCTTTATTGCTGACAATTGCGGCCAGATGGTTTGCCTGCACAACATTATCTATATATGTAAAATCACGCGAAAAACTTCCATCGCCGTTAATTACCGGTGATTCATAATTTTTAAGCATCTTCAGAAACTTTGGGATGACAGCAGCATATGCTCCGTCCGGATCCTGACGTCTTCCGAATACATTAAAGTACCGGAGTCCGACTACATCGATACCGTACGTTTTTGAGAAATTTGCAGCGAATAATTCATCGGCAAATTTTGTTATTCCATAGGGTGATAAAGGATTACCGATTTTATCTTCAACTTTTGGCAGGCCCGGATGATCTCCATAGGTTGAAGAGCTTGCAGCATAGATAAACCGTCTGACTTTAGCTTCTTTTGATGCAAACAGCATTTTAACAAATCCACCTATATTTACATCTGTGGTTGACACAGGATCTTTAATTGACCGAGGAACTGATCCCAGCGCCGCCTGGTGAAAAACGTAGTCGATATTGCTGACAGCATTCAGACAGTCATTATAATTGCGGATGTCGCCTTCGATAAGTTTAAAATTGGGGTTGAGATTGAAATCCCTGAGGTTTTGTTTTTTCCCCGTTGAAAAGTTATCAAGACAAACTACATGATTTCCCAGAAGAAGTAGTGATTCAATAAGATTAGAGCCTATAAAACCTGCACCACCGGTAACCAGCACTTTACTATTTTTAAGTACCTGATCCATATAATGTTAAATATAATTTAAAAGTACCTTAAATAATCTTAAATATGATCATTCCAGCATCAGCAATATCTCGTTAAGAATGAATTCTGCTGTTTTTCCGTCACCGTAAAAGCCAGGATATTCAAGATCTGATACACTTTTCATAAATCTGCAAAACTCATTCCTTATTCTGTCAGGATCGGCATCAACCAAAACGGCAGTGCCATTTTTCACCAGCTCTACCCACTCAGTCTCCTTCCTCAGCACCAGACAAGGTTTTTTGAAGAAGTGCGACTCTTTCTGAACTCCTCCCGAATCGGTGATTATCATCCTTGAAGTTTTTTCCAGGAGTGTCATTTCAAGGTAAGAAACCGGCGGTATTATCCTGATATTAGCGCAATTAAGAAGTTCATTGAAGAGTGGCTCAAGACTGTTTTTCAGAGAAATTGTGGTGCGCGGGTGCAACGGCATTACAAATTTTACGGAATGCTCCTCAGATAACGACTTAAGTGTCTTCAATATCAATTCCAGACGGGAAAAATCATCTGTATTTATATCACGGTGAATTGTAGTAAGGATGAAATTCTCTCTTTCAACAGTCAGACCATCAAGAAATTTGGATTTCTTCTTTTCAGCCAGTTCGGCAAAAAAGAGTGTATTATCGTACATAATATCCCCTGTCAGATAGATCTTTGGATTATCCAGAGTATAAGGAGGTGAATTTTCCGGCCGGAATCCCTCACGCATAAGGTTTTTGAAGGCAGCATTAGTAGGGGCAAACAGCAGCGTCGAAGAATGGTCGCTTATTATTCTGTTAAGCTCTTCGGGCATCGATTTATTAAAAGAGCGTAATCCGGCTTCAATATGAATGACCGGATAGTGAAGCTTAACAGCAGCTATTGCTCCCGCAAGAGTAGAATTTGTATCTCCGTATAAAAGTACGCAATCGGCTTTTTCCTGCAGCAGCACTTCTTCGATACCGGTTATCATCATTGATGTTTGTCTGCCATGCGTTGCAGAACCAACACCAAGATTATAGTCAGGTTTATGTATCTCAAGTTCGTCAAAAAATATCTCTGACAGCTCCTTATCATAATGCTGGCCGGTATGAATAGTAATCTCAGTGATACGGTCTGAGAAATGGGTTCGTATTGCCCGGCTTATTGCTGAAGCTTTAATGATCTGAGGTCTGGCTCCAACAATATTTATTAATTTTATGCTAGACATTAATATTAGGCTGTTTCAGGTGCTCAAAGTTAACAAATTATCCGATGTGGAAAATTATCACAAAAACAACTAAAAAAATAGGGACCTTATGTACGATGTCCCTATATAATTATATTCCAGTTAGATATGATTATTTCGCATAATTAACCGCTCTTGTTTCGCGGATTACAGTAATTTTGATCTGTCCCGGATAGATCATCTCGTTCTGAATTTTTCTTGCAATATCAAACGAAAGGCCTTCTGCTTCCTTGTCAGATACTTTTTCAGCCCCGACAATTACGCGCAGTTCTCTGCCTGCCTGTATTGCATAGGTTTTCATAACGCCCGGATATTGAAGTGCCAGTGATTCAAGCTCTTTCAAACGTTTTATATAAGATTCGACCACTTCCCTGCGTGCACCGGGACGTGCTCCGGAAATTGCATCACATACCTGGACAATAGGTGCGATAAGGGTAGTCATTTCGGTTTCATCGTGATGAGAGCCTATTGCATTGCATATTTCAGGTTTTTCTTTAAATTTTTCGGCGACTTTCATTCCGAGGATTGCATGCGGCAATTCAGGTTCATCATCCGGGACCTTCCCAATATCGTGAAGTAAGCCAGCTCTTTTTGCCAGTTTAGGATTAAGTCCAAGTTCAGCAGCCATAATTGAACAAAGGTTTGCCACTTCACGGGAATGCATGAGCAGGTTTTGTCCATATGATGACCGGTATTTCATTTTTCCGATAAGTCTTATGAGTTCAGGGTGCAGTCCGTGGATTCCAAGATCGATAGTAGTTCTTTTTCCCACTTCAAGAATCTCCTCTTCGACCTGTTTCCGTGTTTTATCGACGATCTCCTCAATCCTTGCCGGATGTATTCTGCCATCGGTAACCAGTTGATGAAGCGCAAGCCTTGCTACTTCTCTTCTGACAGGATCGAAGGCTGAAAGAACTATTGCTTCGGGGGTATCATCGACAATTATCTCAACTCCCGTTGCAGCTTCAAGGGCACGGATATTACGACCTTCACGACCAATAATACGACCTTTCATCTCATCGGATTCGATATGAAATACTGTCACTGCATTTTCGATTGCATTTTCAGCTGCGACTCTCTGTATAGTCTGAATAACGATTCTCTTAGCTTCCTTGTTTGCTGTCATTTTAGCTTCATCAAGTATCTCATTGATGTATGACATTGCACCTGTTTTTGCCTCCTCTTTCAGCGATTCTATAAGGTGATTTTTAGCTTCTTCAGCTGAGAAGCCGGATATTGATTCGAGTTGCTCCACCTGTTGGCGATGGAGCTTTGTAAGCTCTTCATTTTTTTTCTCTACCAGCTCAAGCTGATTTGAAAGGTTTTCGTGGATTGTATCGGCTTCATTCTTTTTTCTCTGAGTCTCTTCCAGCTTCTGGGAAAGAGTTAGTTCTTTCTGTTTTATCCTGTTTTCTGCCTGGGCAATCCTGCTGTTTTTTTCATTTATAACCTTTTCGTGTTCGGTTTTCAGTTGCAGAAATCTTTCCTTCGCCTGAAGGATTTTTTCTTTTCGTATTACCTCTGCTTCAGACTCTGCTTCACTAATTATTTTCCGGCTCTTATTACCAAGCGCCTTGTGCCAAATAATGTATGAGATGCCGAAGCCAAGCACTAATGCAGCTGCACTAAAAACAACCGCCAATCCTATGCTAAGTGATCCTATTAATAGTGTCATCAGTTATCGTATTAAGTATTATATTAAATAAAAAACCCGCAAAGTTCCTTCAGCTTTTATAAAACCCCATATCTACATGGTTGAAGTTACTAATTCAGTTCGAACTTCCACTGTTCCGCCAGCCGGCGGAAACCCGACGAATCGGGTTGAGGCCTGTTCTAGCTGAACTAAGGATTACTCCAAAGTTTTAACTGTTGAGTTTCAAAAATGAATGAAGAAACAATGCGGGCAATTTTATTTGCTATATTAAAGAACGCTATTACTCTTTTGTTTCAAGGACCGAATCAATTTTCTGAATCAGTTCCTTTATGGCATCCGGGAGGTAATCATTCTCCAGTTTTTCCTCTTCCTCTGTGAGTTTTATCACATATTGCAGTGCAGCCATTGCCAGAAAATCCTGTACATCCTTATCGGTGTACCGCTGCTTGTATTGCAGCACCTTCTCATTAATCATTCTGGCAGCTTTCCTGATCTTCTCTTCATTTTCCCGTTCTACCTTCAATGGATAATACCTGTCCGCTACATTAACCCTGATCGAAAGCTTATCATCCATTGGTATATTTTATCTGTTTAAAAGAGCAACACATCTATCAATTTCCCGCACTAATTCAGTTATCTTCTTTCTTGCTTCCAAGGCATGTTCGCCATTTCCCAACAGTGCTCCTGATAATTTTATCCTTTCGTATTTAACTTCCAATTCCTTTAACCTGGCTTCCCGTTCCTGAAGCTGAATTTTTAAAGCATCATTCCCGGTTTTCAGATTCGTACATTCCGTTTTCAGGTCATTATATATCTTAAACAATTCATCGAGCTTTCTGTTCAGAATTTTTAACTCTTCATAACCCTGACCGGACATAACCAAATCTTTGTACAAAGTTAATATTGTTAATGATATTTTCAAAAAATAGCTTTAAATAGTTTGTCAATGTGAGCCAGAAGTATAGTTTTGCAAATCTGAAACAAGAAACTAATAAATTAATGCTCATATATCATTTCGTTATTTTCAGTATATTTATATTCAATACATTAGATGAGATTCCAAAGGACAGGTTCCAGTTTATCCCGCCCGTAAATATACCTTTATCGCTTTCAGCTAATTTCGGAGAACTCAGAATCGATCATTTCCATTCAGGACTGGATATTAAGACACAGGGTGTTACAGGGAAAGAGATTGTTGCAGCTGCCAGCGGTTATGTATACAGGATAAGTGTATCTCCGGGAGGATTTGGTAAAGCACTCTATTTGCGACATCCTTCAGGGTACTCAACAGTTTATGGCCACCTCGACAGGTTTATTCCAAAAATTGAAGAGTATGTAAAAAACCAGCAATATGAAAAATCGAGCTTTACGGTGACTCTTTTTCCTGAAAAAGACAGGTTCCCCGTGAACCAGGGTGAGGTTATAGCATTTTCAGGGAACAGTGGTAGTTCCGGAGGGCCACACCTGCACTACGAGGTTCGAAAATCAGAATCAGAAATCCCCATAAATCCGCTGCTTTTTGAGTTTGGAACAGGTGATGATATTGAGCCGATTATTGAAAAACTGGTTATTTATCCTGTTAACAGGTACACCTTAATTAATAACCAGAATAAAACAATAAAAGTCAATGTCGCAGGTGGTCATGGGAATTATTATGTCCCTTCTGAAAATGAAATAATAATTAACGGGCTTGCAGGTTTCGGAATAAAATCATATGACCTGCTCAATGACAGCTATAATAAATGTGCCGTTTATTCGATTGAACTTAAAATCGACAGCATCACCCGATTCAGGTACAAAATGGATCAGTTTTCCTTTAATGAATCAAAATACATAAACAGCCATATTGATTATGAAAATTATTTAAGAGAAAATAGTTATATAGAAAGAGTTTTTGTTCTGCCCAATGATAAACTAAGTGTTTACCGGGATGTAGTCGACAGAGGTATCTTTGATTTTAAAGACGGTAAAACATATCATATTGAAATAATGCTGACCGATGCGCATAATAACATATCTTCGTTGGTATTTAATGTAAAAAACCAGGTGCCCCGGTCGCATCCGGTTTCGGCAATACCCGATAAAAGCCTGATAATAATGCCCTACAGCAGATCTAACAGGTTCAGGGCTGAGAACATTACGGTGTCCATTCCTGCAGGATCACTTTATGATACAATTGCCTTCAGTTATAAAAAGGATAGCGGCACACCTCAGATGTTATCAGATGTTCATTATGTTCATAATAAATTTACACCTGTGCACAAAGCATATTCCATATCCATAAAACCCTCAAGAATTCCTGTTGGTAAAGAATCGAAGATGCTTATTGTACAGCTTAACGACGATTTTAGAAAAAGTGCTTTAAAAAGCACCTGGACTGACGGATATTTAACAGCTGATGCTCTTTCATTCGGAATGTTCTATGTTGGTTTGGATACGGTCGCACCGGTTATATCTCCTAACGGGCTTGTATCTGGTGCAGATCTTTCCGGCAGGAAAGAATTGAGGATAAGAATTCTGGATGAACTTTCAGGTATAAAAACCTATGACCCTTTCATTGACGGTAATTGGTCATTGTTCGAATACGATCAGAAAAATGATGTTTTGATTTATAAGTTTGATGCTGAACGGATTACAAGCGGACAAGTCCACAACTTAATGCTTAAAGTAACTGACAATAAGGATAATCAGAGTTTGTATAGTTGTGAATTCAGGTGGTAGGCTTCATCCCCCGCAGCTCATTCTTGCAGAGGTTTCAATAAATTCTTGCCGGATAGATACCTTTCCTTATCATTTGCTTGATACTCTCAACAACATATGGTTTATCATCGCGATATGTAACGCCGAACCATCTTTCGTTACTCATCAGAACTTTAATCCGTATTTCACCATTTTTGACAAATTTATCAAGTGTGGTTGGTATATCCAGTTCTGCTTTCAGGTCCATTCCGTTTTTGTTAATAAAACTTCTGAACTCTTTACCAAGAAAATCATAGCATGTTGGCTTGAATCCAAAGAGATTCATTGAAACAATCTCATTACCAGTAAATTGCAAATCTTCTCCATCAATTCCAGGCGCCTTGGCTCCATTTTGCTGTTTTGAAATCTTCCGGACTTCCACTATATGCTGTAACAAGCCATCATGGCCAACCTTACATACGCCTCTGTTAACATGGCCATGATCTGATAATGTATTTCCAAGCTTGTAACCGACTATGCAATAACAATTTGGATCTTTATCATTCAAGAGAAAATCATGAAGTATTTTAAACGACTCAACTCCATAGTAATCGTCTGAATTAATTATCCCGAAAGGTTCATTTATTTTCTTCTCTGTAACAAGTATTGCCTGGCTGGTACCCCATGGTTTCGCCCTTTCTGGAGAGACCTTAACTCCTTCGGGTAGATTGGTGATCTCCTGAAAAACATAATCGACTTCAATCCTGCCCCTAAGCTTTTCTACAAATCTTTCCTTTACC
>Ga0113563_10001304_pt1 | contig 13980 bp, 13 predicted proteins | sample Mud3Dept3metaG_FD_80117 | JGI IMG/M metagenome (GOLD analysis project Ga0113563, IMG submission 80117) | Freshwater wetland microbial communities from Ohio, USA, analyzing the effect of biotic and abiotic controls - Mud 3 Core 4 Depth 3... | ecosystem: Environmental > Aquatic > Freshwater >...
GCGCAGGCGGGCGCGCTGCTTGCGCAGGCGATCCCGAATGACCCGCAACTCGGGAGTGGCGTGGTCGAAGATCTCGCCCGCCGGGTCGAGCGCTCGTCGAACGTCCGCGATTTCCTTGTCGAAATTCGCCGTGCCGCTGACCAGGGCCGTGAGGAGCGGGAAGCCGTCGCGCCCCCCACGCCTGATGAGGGAGGCACTCTGTTCGACCGATTCGAGGAAGCCGACGAGCGCGAGCAGGCGCACGGGCTCCAGCGGGCGACCCTCGATGGCGAGCGCGGCCAGAGTCTGGTGGAAGTCGGCCGGCGCGCGCAGGGGCAGACCCGTCTGATCGACGAGGAATCGAGCGGCCTCGCCCGTGATCGCGAGGGCGGCCTCGACGGCGGCGGCGTCGGTGCGCGGCTCGAGCGCTGCGACACGCGCTGCGCCGAGGGGGGTCAGCGCGAAGCTGCGCACCACGTCGACGACCCGGTCGAATTCGAGCGCCCTCAGGGTGCCGGGATGCATGCGACCGACAGATGGCTGGGAGTTGGAGTCGGAACCAGGACCGCCCTTCGACACGGCCATGGCGCAACCTCCAAGTCTACCACGCAATTCGGCCCACGGTCCACCCGTCGCGGCGGGATCAGACTCCCGCCAACTGATTGATGCGACTGGCGATTGCGGCTGCTCCAAACCCGTTGTCGATGTTGACCACGGCCACTCCGGCCGCGCAGCTGTTGAGCATGGCGAGCAAGGCCGCCAGCCCGCCGAAGCTGGCCCCATACCCGACGGACGTCGGTACGGCAATCACCGGGCAGCCAACCAGCCCGCCGAGGACGCTGGGCAAGGCACCTTCCATGCCGGCCACGACGATGGCCACGCGGGCGGCCGCGAGCCGGGCGTGGGCGCTCAGCAGCCGGTGCAGGCCGGCGACCCCGACGTCGTACAGCCGGTCGACCGCGTTGCCCATCAGTTCGGCGCTCACGGCGGCCTCCTCGGCGACCGGCAAGTCCGACGTCCCTGCCGCGGCAACGAGGATCTGTCCCACCAGGGGGGGAGCACCTGTCGGCCTTCGCACGATCGCCCGAGCGTCGGCGGCATACTGGGCGTCGGGCACCCGCTCCCGAACGGCCTGGAACACCTCCCGACTGACGCGGGTCACCAGCAGCGCCTGGTCGCGAGCCACGATGCGGGCCGCAATCTCCGCCACCTGGCCGGGCGTCTTGCCCGGCCCGAACACGACCTCGGGGAACCCCTGGCGCAGCTCGCGCTGGTGGTCGATGCGCGCAAAGCCGAGGTCCTCGAATGCCTGGTCGTGGACGCGGGCCCGAACCTCGTCGTACGCGGCGTCCACGCCGAGGCTCCCGCGGGCGACGGCGTCGAGGATCTCGCGCAGGTCAGCGGGCTTCACGGCGTGCCTCGTCGTTGACTTGCCGGGTCCGCGCGACTAGACTCGTTGGTTGGGCTTCTGGCAGAAGGCCCTTCGCGACAGACGTCTTCATGAGCCTCTTTGAAACATTCACGCTGGCCGCCTATTTCTTCGTCCTGAGCATCCTCGCCGTCTACGGCTGGCACCGCTACTACCTTGTGTATGTTTACATGAAACACAAGGACAACGTGCCCGGTCCGAAGCCGCCCCTGGACCCCCTGCCGACGGTGACGGTTCAGCTCCCCATCTTCAACGAGATGTACGTGGTCGATCGCCTGCTCTCGGCGGTGTGCGCGATGGACTACCCGCGCGAGTTGCTCGAGGTGCAGGTGCTCGACGATTCGACCGACGAGACTCGTGAGATCGCCGAGTTGGCGGTGCGACGCCACCAGGCGCAGGGCTTCAACATCGCGTACCTCCACCGCACCGACCGCCACGGATTCAAGGCCGGGGCGCTCGAGGCCGGACTTCGGGTCGCGTCGGGCCAGTTCGTGGCGATCTTCGATGCCGACTTCGTGCCGACGCGCGACTTCCTGCAGCGGACGTTGCCGCAGTTTGCCGACCCGAAGGTCGGGCTGGTGCAGGCGCGCTGGGGCCACATCAACGAGGACTACTCGCTGCTCACGCGCGTCCAGGGCATGCTGCTCGACGGGCACTTCGTGCTCGAGCACGGCGGGCGCAACCGGGCCGGTTGCTTCTTCAACTTCAATGGCACCGCCGGGGTGTGGCGCCGCGAGGCGATCGAGGGTGCCGGCGGGTGGCAGCACGACACGCTCACCGAGGACCTCGACCTCAGCTACCGTGCCCAGTTGCTCGGCTGGAAGTTCCTGTTCCTCCCCGACCTGGTCGCGCCGGCCGAGGTGCCCGTCGAGATGAACGGGTTCAAGTCGCAGCAGCACCGCTGGGCCAAGGGGTCGATCCAGACGTGCCTCAAGCTGCTCCCGCGCATCCTGGGCTCCGACCAGCCGATCGGCGTCAAGACGGAGGCGTTCTTCCACCTGACGGCGAACTTCAACTACCTGCTGATGGTGGTCCTCTCGGTGCTCATGTTCCCGGCGATGTACGTCCGGTACAACATGGGCTGGTACGAGATGCTGCTCATCGACGTCCCGCTGTTCCTCGCCGCGACGATGTCGGTGGCCAACTTCTACCTCGTCTGCCAGCGCGAGCTCTACCCGGCCACGTGGAAGCAGCGCGCCCGCCACGTCCCGCTGCTCATGGCCATTGGCATTGGCCTGGCCATCAACAACGCCCGCGCGGTCATCGAAGCGCTGCGCGGGCACGCCAGCGAGTTCTCGCGCACGCCGAAGTACGGCATCGAGCGCCACTCCGACGACTGGATCGACAAGAAGTACAAGCAGGCGACGTTCGTCCAGCCGCTCGTCGAGGTGGCGCTCGGCGTCTACTTCACGGCGGCCGTCTTCTACGCGCTGGCGAACGGCATCTACGGCACCTTGCCGTTCCTCGTGCTCTTCCAGGTGGGCTTCCTCTACACCGGTCTCCTCTCGCTGGTCCAGCAGGGCGGTTCCGACGGCGTTGTGCTGAAGACCGAGGTCGTCAAGTAGCGATCCGATGAGCGCGGACGTCAAGGCCAAGGCCGGGCTCGAGGACATCGTCGCGACGACGTCGGCCATCTGCTATCTCGACGGCGAGCGGGGCGTCCTGGCGTATTGCGGTCACGACATCCACGACCTGGCCCGGCACGCGACGTTCGAGGAAGTCTGCTTCCTCCTGTGGCACCGCCGGCTGCCGACGCGCCGCGAACTCGGCGACCTCCAGACGCAACTCGCGTCGGCCCGCGCGCTGCCAGAGCCCGTGCTGCGGCTGCTGCGGCAAATCCCGCCGGTCGACGGCATGGATGCGCTGCGCACGGGCGTGTCGGCGCTCGCGCACTTCGATCCGGACGCGACCGACCAGTCGCCGCAGGCGACCTACCGCAAGGCGGTTCGCCTCACGGCCCAGGTGGGCTCGCTGGTGGCCACCTACGGGCGCATGGCCGCTGGCGGAGGCCCGCTGGCGCCGGACCCCGCGCTCGGGACCGCCGCCAACTTCCTGTACATGCTCACCGGCACGCGTCCCGACGCCGTCGCAGCGCGTGCGTTCGACATCGCGCTGATCCTGCACGCGGATCACGAGCTCAACGCGTCGACCTTTGCCGCCCGGGTCACCGCGGCCACGCTCTCCGACATCCACTCGACCATCGTGTCGGCCGTTGGCACCCTGAAGGGGCCCCTGCACGGCGGCGCCAATGCGGAAGTGATGCGGATGCTGCTCGAGATCGGCGAGGACGCCGGACCCGACCGGGCCGAGGCGCACGTCCGATCGATGCTCGGCCGGAAGGAGAAGGTGCCGGGGTTCGGCCACCGCGTGTACCGCACCGAGGATCCGCGGGCGACGCACCTTCGACGCATGTCGAAGGAGTTGGGCGAACGCGTCGGCCGGGCTCGCTGGTTCGAGATGTCGGAGCGGATCGAGGCGGTGGTCGTGCGGGAGAAGAAGCTCAATCCCAACGTGGACTTCTACTCGGCCTCCACGTACTACACGCTCGGGATACCCATCGACCTGTTCACGCCGATCTTCGCGGTGAGCCGCGTCTCGGGCTGGACGGCCCACGTGCTCGAGCAGTACGAGAACAACCGCCTCATCCGTCCGCGCGCGGAGTACACCGGCCCGACGTACCCGCAGCGCTGGCTCCCGCTGGACCAGCGCTGAGCGCTCGAGTGCGTCGCCGTTCCGCCCCGGCAGGCGCGCTGGCCACGAGGCCCCGGATCCCGGCGGTATAATCAGCGTTCCGCCGATGGACCCCCGCTTCGTCAGGAATTTCTCGGTCATCGCCCACATCGACCACGGCAAGTCGACGCTGGCCGACCGTTTCCTCGAGCTGACCGGCGCGCTGCAGGCGCGCGAGATGGAGGAGCAGGTCCTCGACAGCATGGACCTCGAGCGCGAGCGCGGCATCACCATCAAGGCGCACGCGGTCCGTCTCGGCTACACGGCTCTCGACGGCCAGACCTACGTCCTCAACCTCATCGACACGCCGGGCCACGTCGACTTCTCCTACGAGGTCACGCGTTCGCTGGCGGCCTGCGAGGGTGCGCTGCTTCTGGTGGACGCCACCCAGGGCGTCGAGGCGCAGACCCTCGCGAATGCCTATCTCGCCGTGGAGAACGACCTCGAGGTCATCCCGGTGATCAACAAGATCGATCTGCCAAGCGCGCAGCCCGAAGTGGTTCGCGATCAGATCGAGGACATCGTCGGGCTCGACGGCAGCCACGCGATCCTGGCCAGCGCCAAGGAGGGCATCGGGGTCCGAGAGATCCTCGAGGCCATCGTCCAGCGACTGCCGGCACCCACGGGTGATCCGGCTGCGCCGCTGAAGGCGCTCGTGTTCGACTCGTGGTACGACCCCTATCGAGGCGTCGTGGTGCTGATCAGGGTCATCGACGGCGAGATTCGCGGCCGGATGCGGATCCGGCTCATGGCCGAAGGGCAGGACTACGAGGTCGAGCAGTTGGGCGTCTTCCAGCCCAAGCCCTCGGTGGTGGACGCGCTGGGGGTTGGCGAGGTGGGGTTCCTCATCGCCGGCATCAAGCGCGTGGCCGACGCCAAGATTGGCGATACGGTGACGGAGTCGGCGAGGCCGACGTCCCATGCGTTTCCGGGCTTCAAGGAGATGAAGCCCATGGTCTTTGCCGGCATCTACCCCGTGGAGGGCCATCAGTACCCCGAGCTGCGCGACGCACTCGAGAAGCTCCGGCTCAACGACAGCGCCTTCGTGTTCGAGCCCGAGACCTCGGCGGCCCTGGGGTTTGGGTTCCGGTGCGGGTTCCTCGGCCTGCTGCACATGGAGATCGTGCAGGAGCGCCTCGAGCGGGAATTCGACGTCGAGCTGGTCACCACGGCACCGGGCGTGCTCCACCGCGTCACGACGACGAGCGGCGAGGTCATCGAGGTGGACAGCCCCGCCAAGCTTCCGGACCCCGGGCGTATCGCGAAGTGGGAGGAGCCGGTGATCACGGCGACCGTGCTGACCCCGTCGGAGTTCGTGGGGGGGATCCTGCAGCTCTGCCAGGAGAAGCGGGGCATCCAGAAGGCGCTCGAGTACAAGCACCAGGACCGCGTGCTCATCACCTACGAGCTGCCCTTCAACGAGGTCGTGCTCGACTTCTACGATCGTCTCAAGACCCTGTCGCGCGGCTACGCGTCGCTCGACTACCACGTGAGCGGATACTGGGAATCGCCGCTGGTGAAGCTCGACATCCTCGTCAACGGCGACCCGGTGGACGCCCTGTCGGTGATCGTGCACCAGGACACGGCTTACCATCGAGGGAGGGCCCTGGCGCAGAAGATGCGCGAGCTCATCCCGCGCCAGATGTTCGAGGTGGCCATCCAGGCGGCGATCGGCGGGCGCATCATCGCCCGCGAATCGGTCAAGGCCCTGCGCAAGAACGTCCTCGCCAAGTGCTACGGCGGCGACATCACGCGCAAGCGGAAGCTGCTCGAGAAGCAGAAGGAAGGCAAGAAGCGCATGAAGCGCGTGGGGCGCGTCGAGATTCCCCAGGAGGCCTTCCTCGCCGTGCTCAAGGTCGGTTCGGAGGAGTGACGTGGCGAAGGGTGCATCGAAGAAAGTGGCACAGGGAAACGAGCGGCCGAGCGGTCCGCCTCGCAAGTCGACGGCGCGGGAGTACTTCGAGTCGATCGTGGTCGCGGTGATCCTCGCGCTCTTCGTGCGCACGTGGGTGTTCCAGGCGTTCAAGATCCCGACGGGATCGATGGAGAACAACCTGCTCGTCGGCGATCACCTGCTGGTGAACAAGTTCGTGTTCTCGCCGACCGCCTCGCCCGTCGAGCGGGCGCTGCTCCCGATCCGCGACGTCCGGCGCGGCGACATCGTCGTGTTCAAGTTCCCCGAGGACCCCGAGCGCGACTTCATCAAGCGCGTGGTCGGGTTGCCGGGCGAGACACTGGAGCTCAAGCAGAAGATCGTGCACATCGGAGGGCGGCCCATCCAGGAGCCGTACGTGCACTTCCTGCGGCCGGCTGCGGCCGCCGGCGAGAGCACGGCCTACGACGTGCGGGAGAACTACGGGCCGGTCACCGTGCCGGAGGGGCACGTGTTCGTCATGGGCGACAACCGCGACAACTCGCAGGACAGCCGCTACTGGGGCTTCCTGCCCCTCGACTACATCAAGGGACGGGCCCTCGTGATCTACTGGTCGTTCGACGGCGGGGCCGACCGCTCGTCGAGCGTGTTCTCGATCGTGACGAACCTCTTCTCGCAGACCCGGTGGAGCCGGCTGCTGCGTCCCATCCGCTGATCGAGCGACGCGGGGGTCCTGCCATGATCCGGACGATCATCAAGCTCGCCATCGTGGTGCTGGTCGTGCACGCCGCCGTCAAGATCGTACCGCCGTTCTGGACCTACGTGAAATTCCGCGACAAGGTCCAGGAGATGGCGAGGTTCTCCAGCCGCCGGACCGGCGACGAGGTCCTCGCGCGCGTCGTGCAGCTCGCACAACAGTTCGACCTGCCGATCGCGGCCCAGGACGTCAAGGTCCGCAAGGTGGAGAACGCGACGTTCGTGGAAACGCGGTACACCGTCCCGCTCGAGTACTTCCCCTCGCGGTTCTACCCGTGGACGTTCGAGGTGAAGGTCGAGGGGGTCCCGCCGGTCTACGAGACCATTCCGTGACGCAGCCTCGACAGCGCTGACCGGCGACCGCCGGTCACGCGACGACCTGGCCGCGCGCGATCACCTGCCGGATGGCGGGTGCCCCGACCCGCAACAGGTCGACCAGCGTTCCGCCAACGACGACGGCGTCCATCCGCTTGCCGGGCTCGAGGCTGCCGACGTCCCGGTGTCGGTCAATCGCGTAGGCGGCGTTGATCGTGGCCCCCACGAGCGCCTCCTCGACGGTCAGATCCATCGCGAAGCACCCGAGTGCCATCACGAACGGCATGGACGGAGACAGCCCGCCGCCGGGGTTCACGTCGGTCGCGAGCGCGACCGGCACGCCCGCCGCGATCAGGGCACGCGCTGGCGCGAACCGCCCGAGCTTGAGGTAGAACGACGCGGCTGGCAGCAGCGTGGCCACGACGCCAGTCGAGGCCATCGCGGCGATGCCCTCGGGCGGGACGAACACGAGGTGATCGGCCGAGCGCGCCCCGACCCGGGCCGCCACGAGCGACCCTCCGCTTGGGCCGAGCTCGTCGGCGTGGATTCGCGCCCCGAGACCTCGGGCCAGGCCAGCGCGGAGGATCTCTTCCGACTCGTCGGGCGTGAACACCCCGGTCTCGCAGAAGACGTCGCACCACGTCGCCAGGCCCTCGTCGGCGATCCGGGGGATCATCCGGTGCACGACCTGGTCGACGTACTCACGTCGGCGCGCCCGGTACTCCGGAGGAATCTCGTGGGCGCCCAGGAAGGTTGCGACGAGGTCAATGGGCTGACACGCCCGCAGGTCGCCGACCGCGCGCAGCATGCGGATCTCGGCGTCGAGATCGAGTCCGTACCCGCTCTTCACCTCGCACGTGGTCGTGCCGCACCGGAGCATCTCGCCGAGCCGTGGGAGCGACTGCTCGACCAGCGCCGGCTGGGACGCGCGGCGCGTGGCATCGACCGTCGACACGATGCCCCCGCCAGACGCCGCGATCTCGGCATACGTGGCGCCAGCCAGGCGCCGCTGCAACTCCCCTCGACGGTCTCCCGCAAAGACCACGTGGGTGTGCGGATCCACGAAACCGGGCACCACGGTGCACCCTTTCGCGTCGATGACGGTGGCGCCGGGAAGGCGCGTGACCGTCACCTGGCCTTCGGACGTGGGGCCGGCGAACACGATCCGCCCTGCGAGCGAGGCGACCGCGCCGTCGCGGACGGTCGTCACCCGTCCTTGGCCCGGTCCGCACCGAGGCGCCGCGCCCTCGACCGCGAGGAGCTGGTCGGCGTGCTCGACGATCAGATCAGCGTCCATGGCCGGGTGTGTCCGTGCGGAGCCAGGGCGCGAGGCGCGCGGCGGCGACCGGGGCGCTCAGGCCGTCGATGGCGAGCAGTTTGTCCCGCGCCTTCTCGCCTCGCAGGATGCTCACGGCCCGCCGCGGAATGTCCAGCACGCCGGCGAGGTACTCGACCACCGTCGCGTTGGCCGCGCCCTCGAGCGGCGCGGCAGCGACCCGAAGGAGAACCGCTCCGCCTCGCTGACCCGCGATCCCTGTACGACCCGATCGCGGGACGACCCGGACGGAGAGAACGCACCCGCCTGGCCGCGCGCGGAGGTAGTTCGGCGACACGCGGGCGTCCGGGTCAGTGGCCCCCGGCCTTGGCATCGGCCTGCCAATCGGGGTCATTGGGCTCGGCCTTGCGCGGCCGGTGAAGCAGCAGCTTCTCCTCGCGCTCTTCCTGGTCTTTCGCGCGGACGAACTCGAGGGCGTTGGTCAGCGCCGACACCGATGCCTCGAGCGTGGCCTCGACGTCGCGCCGGCGCAACTTGAGCTCGTGAATCTCGCGCTCGACCTCGTCAAGCCTCGCCTGGGCCTTCTCGAGCAGCAGGTCCGCGCGCCCCTCGGCTTCGCGGATGGTCATTCGCGCCTCCTGCTCGGCGTTCTCCCGAATCTGATCGGCGAGGCGCTGGGCCGTCAGCAGCGTGTTGCGCAAGTGGACCTCGCGTTCACGGTGCTCGCCGAGGGCTTCCTCGGCCCGCAGGAGTTCCTGCTTCAGGCGGTCCACCTCGCGAAGCGCCTGCTCGTAGTCGTCCGCCGCCTCGGCAAGGAACGCGCGGACCTCGTTCTTGTCGTAGCCGCGCAGCGCGGCAGCGAACTGTGTCTGCCGGAGATCCAGGGGGGTGACCTTCATGAGCTCAGCTCCTACGCACGCGGCCCTGCCGTCATGCGCCCTCGCGCGCGCCGAAAATCGCGGTCCCCACGCGGACCATCGTTGCGCCTTCCTCGACCGCGACCTCGAGGTCGTGGCTCATGCCCATCGACAGCTGTCGGAGCATCGATGCTGGCAGGCCGCGTCTCAGCAGCCCGTCTCGCAGCTCCCGGAGACGCCGGAAATAGGGACGCGCGTCCTCGGGATCGTCGAAGTACGGTGGCAGCACCATCAGGCCAGACACCACCGCCGCACGGCATTGTGTCGCGGTGTCGAACACTGAATCAAGGTCGGCCTCGGGCAGACCGAACTTCGTGCGCTCGTGGCCGAGGTCGACCTGCACCAGCACCTCGACGGATGCGCTGCTCTCGGAGGCCACCGCCTCCACGCGGCGCAGCAGGTCGCTGCTGTCGATGGAGTGGATGCACGCGAACGGACCCACGGCCTTGCGGACCTTGTTCGACTGCAGGTGGCCGACCAGGTGCCAGGTGATCGGCAGGTCGGCCACCTGGGCGATCTTGGGCAGCGCCTCCTGCACGCGGTTCTCGCCGAACTCGCGCTGTCCGGCCGCGAAGGCCGCCCGCACGTGCTCGGGACCGAACGTCTTCGAAACGGCGACGAGACGAACGTCCGACGGGGAACGGCCACACGCCACCGCGGCCCGCTCGAGCCTCGAGTGGACCGCGGCGAGGTTGGAGGTGATGGTCGCGGTGAGCGGCCCGTCGTTCACTTCTTCAGCGCGGCAAGCGCGTTCGTCACGTCCTTCGCGTACTGCCCGGTGGGTGCCAGCTTCAGGTATTCCTCGAAGTGCGGGATGGCGTCGTTGACCTTGCCCTCGTTCAGGCTGGCCATGCCGACCCAGTAGTGAGCATCCGCATGGTCCGGCTTGATCTTCAAGGCCTCTTCGAACTGGTGCTTCGCGTCGGCAATCTTGCCGGCGTTCCAGAAGATGACGCCCTGGTTGAACAGCGAGTCGGCGTCGCCGCCTCCAGAGGCCCCGAGCACGGACGACCGCTTGGTGGCCTCCTCGGTCATTTGCGCGGCCAGGTCGAACTTCCGCTGCGCGTTGTACAGATTGGCGAGGGCGTTGTACGGCTCGGCCAGGTCGGGCTTCATGGCGGCGGCGGCCTTGTACAACTCCTCGGCCTTGTCGTAGTCCTTCTTCTGGAAGTAGGCGCCGCCAATGTTGAACTTGCAGGCGTAACACTCGGGCACCAGCGTCTCGGCCTCGGTGAACCTCGCGATCGCCTCGTCGTAGCTGCCCGACGTGGACGCTGCAACGCCGGCCTCGAACACCTTCTTGAACGCCGCGAACTTCTCGGCGTCCTCCTTGCTCATCGTGCCCTGACCAGGCACGAGCTGGAAGTTCACCTCGGCCGCCGCGCCCAGGCGGACACGGGCGTCAAAGGCCTGCGAGCCCACGCCCTCCTTCGACGCCGTGACGCGGTAGTTTCCCGGCTGGAGACCGATCTGGATGTACTCTCCCCGCTTGTTCGTCTTGACGTCGTACTTCCGGTTCACGCCATCGAGAAACTCGATGAGGATCTTCGCGCTTTCCACCGGTTGGCCTTGGCCATCGACGACTTTCCCCTTGACCATCCCGGTCGACTGCGCGGAAACGGGAAGCGACAAGGCGAGAGTGACTGCCACCACGAAAGCTGCCAGGAGCCAACGGCTGGTTGCTGCAACGTGCATCATGACCTCCGACATTCGGTCCTCGGATAATCGATACCTTCGACAGTCTACACCGAAAAACCGGCTGATTTGGGCCGCCCCGCCCTGGGCGCCCCGCCGGTGTTGGTCACGATCAACTCGATGACGGGACCGCGGGCGCTCGCCCGCGCGTTGATCGCCCGACGGGCACGGGCGCGGAAGGTGCGCAACCCGGCCCGCGTGGCATCCTGGCTGCGTTCGTACAGGTCGCGAACCAACGGGGCCGACGAGTTGCTCAGCAGGACGTGGCAGCCCCTGCGAGCCAGCGTCAGTGTCACTTGCTGCAGGCGACGATGCGCGTCGCTGGAGAAGCCGGCGGCCGTGTAGGCGGTGAAGCTCGCGCTGCGGCGGAGCGGGACGTACGGGGGGTCGAAGTAGACGAAGTCGCCTTCGTGGGCCTGGTCGAGCACCGCTTCGAACGACTGGTGGCGCAGCTCGACGGTGTCCCGTGCCAACGTGGCCGCGCACGCACGCAGGTTGTCGGCGTCGCAGACCCGGGGCTGCCGGTAACGCCCCACTGGCACGTTGAACAGCCCACGTGCGTTGAGGCGGAACAGCCCGTTGTAGCCGGTGCGGTTCAGATAGATGAGCATCGCCGCCAACTCGGCCGGGTACTCCACGCCCGCTCGCGCGTTCCCGAGACGCTCCCGTTGCAGGGCTTCGCGCATCGGGTTGAACCGGCGGTCCCTGACCTCGTAGTAGAAGCCCGGCCCTTCGCGCGCGTGGTGCCACGCCAGGGTGCGGAGGTGCTCGACGATCGCCTCGACGTCGTGCGCGACGGCACGATAGCAGCCGACCACGTCGACGTTGGTGTCGGCGAGCACGACGCGCCGACCCTCGAGAAGTCCCCGCGCCTCGAGATCAAAGAAGACCGCGCCGCTGCCGAGAAATGGCTCGTGGTACGCGCCGAACCGAGACGGATAGAACCGCCGCAACGCCGGCAGCAGCTGCCGCTTGCCGCCGGCCCACTTCAGGAACGGACGGGGCGCGTGAGGGGGGCGGAATGCCATGGCGGGGTGACGGATGAAAACCCCAGAATGCCACCGGGAGTGTACCACGCCGGTGCGATACACTGGCGGGACCGGGCCGCTGCATGCGACTGTCCACGACGCCCTTCATTGTCCTGCTGTCATTCGTCACCGCGCATGGCGCCGCCGACTGTCCCATCGGCCCGCGGCCCACGTTCACGGCCACAGGAGCCGGCGTGCCCGAGCGTGCGCAGGCGCAGCGCCGCCCTCGGCTCCGTACCCGAACCGACCTGGTCACGGTGGCCGTTTCGGTCGTCGACAGTGACGGCCGGCTCGTCACCGGCCTCGGTCAAGACGACTTCTCCGTGTTCGAGGACGGCGTCGAGATGCCGATCACCCAGTTCGTCGGCGAGCGCGTGCCGGTGAGCCTTGGCCTCGTGCTCGACATCAGCGAGAGCATGACTGGCCAGCGGATGGCCGATGCGAGGCTTGCGGTCGACCAGTTCCTGAACGATCTGCTGCGCGCCGACGACGAGGCGTTCATCATGGTGTTCAACCATCGACCCCGGTTGCTCAAGCCTTGGACCGAGCAGCCGTCGGCGCTGGCCGGCGCTTTGGACGAGGTGATGCCGACCGGCGGCACCGCAGTCTACGATGCGGTGGTCGAGTCACTGAAGCCGTTTGCACAGCGGTCGCACCAGCGCGCTGCGATCGTGATCGTCTCGGATGGCGCCGACACCGCCAGCGACCACTCCATTGCCGACATCCGGCCGCTGGTGCGTCGGGCCGACGCCTTCATCTACGCGATTGCCATCGACGCGCCCTCGAGGCGTCCCGTGAGCGGCCGGCCCGATCCGTATGCCTTGCGGGAGATCACGGATGCAAGCGGCGGCTACACCGAGGTGGTCCACGCGAGTGCCGACCTGGCACCGGCCACCGCGCGAATCGCCGATGAACTGAACCGGCAGTACCTGCTTGGCTACGCGCCACCCCGGGGGGCCGACGGCAAGTACCACAGCATCCGCGTGCGCACCCGCGACACCAGCTTCCGCGTGCGTGCGCGCCGCGGCTACGTGGCCGAGCCGTATGCGGACGGACGCTGAAAGAACCGTTCGATGTCGGCCAGGTCATCGGTCACCGGGGACGGCGGCAACGCCTCGAGGAAGCGACGTCCGTAGCCCATCGTGCGCAGTCGCGGGTCGAGAATGGCCAGGACCCCCCGGTCGGTGCGGTGCCTGAGCAGTCGCCCAATGCCCTGCAACAGGTTGAGGATCGCCAGCGGCACCTGGTAGGTGCCAAACGGGTCGCCTCCCTGCTCGGCGATGGCCTCGATCCGAGCCTGAACCACCGGATCCCCGGGCGAGGCGAACGGCAGCTTGTCGATCACGACGCAGCTGAGCGCCTCGCCCACGACATCGACCCCCTGCCAGAAGCTCGAGGTTGCCAGCAGGACCGCGTTCGGCGTCGACCGGAATTGGTCGAGCAGGACGGTTCTCGGCGCCTCGCCTTGCACGAGCAACGGGTAGGGGAGCGCGACGATCACGCGCTCCTGCACGACCCGCAGCATCGCGTAGCTGGTGAAGAGGACGAACGCGCGACCCTCGGTGCGCGCGAGGATCTCGATCACCTCGTCGGCGGCACGTGGCCCGAACGCGGGCGTGCGCGGATCGGGCATTGTGCGTGGCAGGTACAGGATCGACTGCCGGGCGTAATCGAACTCGGAGGGCAGCCGAAGCTGGGAGCCACCCGTGATCCCCAACCGCCCGCGCGTGTAGTCGAACGAATCGCCCACGGCCAGCGTGGCCGAAGTGAGCACCGTCGCCCTGAGGCGGTCGTACAGCATTTCGCGGACGATGCCCGACACGTCGACTGGCGTCGCCTTGAGGTACAACGTGCGTCCGCGCCGCTCGAGGTAGTACACGAACGCCGGGTCCGACGCGGCCAGCACGAAGCGGGTGTCGGCTGAGAGGCGCGCCGCGCGGCTTCCGATGCTCGAGATATCGTCGGGAGCCGCCTTGACGAGC
>Ga0113563_10001305_pt1 | contig 13966 bp, 11 predicted proteins | sample Mud3Dept3metaG_FD_80117 | JGI IMG/M metagenome (GOLD analysis project Ga0113563, IMG submission 80117) | Freshwater wetland microbial communities from Ohio, USA, analyzing the effect of biotic and abiotic controls - Mud 3 Core 4 Depth 3... | ecosystem: Environmental > Aquatic > Freshwater >...
GATGGAATTCAGGACTGGGGAATGCAAAAACATTGCATTACTCATAGAGCAGGTAGGGCGCACGCTGCCGGCGGAACTTCTCCAGTTCCTCCTGCCAGCTCTGGCGTATGTCCTCGATCGGGGTGCCGGCGTCGATCTGCTGCGGTATGCGGCTTCCGCCACAAAGAATCTCGATCGGCATCCTGCGCGTCTCATATTCATAAGGGGGCCGGCGCCACTGGAATGCATCGGGGTGCATGCGCCTGATTGTGGAAATTACGGCTATGCCGGTGAGCAAGGGCTCGAATGCATCCCGATCCCGGACGTGCACCTGAACGCCGCCGCACATTACGCCGCCATGCTTCTGGAATGTCGGCTCGAAATAGACCGGGCGGAAATAAACGCCCGCGAGGCGAAGTCGGTTCAACTCATCCGCCAGAGCCCGCGCATTGACGTAGGGCGCTCCGACAAGCTCGAATGGACGGGTGGTCCCTCTGCCCTCGGAAACCAGTGTTCCTTCGATCAGCACCATGCCGGGATAGACGGTGGCGCTGTCGAGTGTCGGCAGGTTGGGCGAGGGCATCACCCACGGCAGCCCCGAGCGATCGAACCAGTCGCCGCGCCGCCAGCCCTGCATCGAAATCACGGTGAGGTCGCAGCCGATGCCGAATTCGCTGTTATACATCAGGGCAAGCTCGCCGGTTGTCATTCCGTGGCGCATGGGGATGCCATAAAGCCCGACGAAAGAACGGAACTCGGGATCCAGCAGGCTGCCCTCGAGACTGAGCCCGTTGATCGGGTTCGGCCGGTCCGCCACAAACATCTTCTTTCCGTACGCGGCACACGCCTGCATGCAGTACGCCATTGTGTGGATGAAAGTGTAGACACGGGTGCCGACATCCTGCAGATCGAATATGAGCGCGTCGACGTCGTACAGCATCTCCTCCGTCGGCCGCCTGGTCCCACTGTAGAGACTATGTACCGGCAAGCGGGTGTCAGGGTCCCGATAGAACTGCGACTCCACCATGTTGTCCTGCTTTTCCCCCCGAGCCCCGTGCTGCGGCCCGAACAGCGAGACGAGATGTAGGGAATCATCTGCGAAAATCGCGTCGGCCGTGTGCTCCAGACTTGGAAGAACCGATGCGGGATGAACTACCGCCGCCAAGCGAGAGCCGGCCAGCAGATTCTTCCTTTCGTCAAGCAAGACTTCAATCCCGGGACGAACCCTCATGACACTCCCCCTCGTGCGGTGGCGGCAATATCAGGCGCACGCTGCAATCCCGGCCGGCATGAGCAACCCGCGCAGACTGCCCCCGCACGAGCTGCGGGCTCCAAGCTGAAAACTCTTGACTGATCAGGCTCCTTGCACTTATATAACAGTCACTTAGCGCCCGGCCTGGGGCCGGCTGGACATATCGATATGGAACGGCTTTCGAATCGTCCGGTATTGTCAATCCGGCCGTACGAGAATACGATTCATTTTCGCAAGGACTTCATCGAACGCTATCAGGAGCCGCTTGTCAATAGCTGATTACCCGAATGACCGATGGAACATACTCTAGTATTGAACGCCAGCTATGAGCCGGTCAACATCGTACACTGGAAGCGCGCCCTCACCCTGCTCTTTCAGGGCAAGGTCGAGGTGCTGGCAGAGTACGACCGGGAAATCCGCAGCATCAGTTTTACGATCCGGATGCCGAGCGTGCTGCGCCTCCTCAAGTATGTGCGCATGCGCAAGCGTTTCCGGCATGTCAAATTCAGCCGCGCCAACATCTACGCCAGAGACCTGCATACCTGCCAGTACTGCGGCACGCGATGCTCGTCCGAGGACCTCACCTTTGACCACGTGATCCCGGTAGTCAAAGGCGGCAGCAAGACCTGGGACAACATCGTCACCTGCTGCTTCAAGTGCAACCATCGTAAGGGTGGAAGAACCCCTGACGAAGCGGGAATGCACCTCATCCGGCGCCCCAAGGAACCCGCCTGGGTCCCCACCATGCTCCACATCACCATCGGCATTCGGGCTGCTCCAGATGCATGGAGAGATTTTCTCTATTGGAATGTGGAGTTGGATTCGGATACTTAAAGTATTATGTTAGTTCTCAGGTTCCCCTGCAACAAACCGGATCGGGGAGGCTCTCGAGGTCAGTTCCGCCTCAAAAGCGAGGCGGTAGAATCGCGACAGCCCCTCCTTGTGCTCCGGACCGAGGTTGTGGTCCAGATTCGATCGCAAGTAATTCTCCAGGAATGCGCGCGGCAGGTTCAACCTGCAGGAGTAGGAGGCGGCGATTTCCTCCATTCTGGCGACGCCCCAGGCTTTGGCTTCGAGGAACAGGTCCGTCAGGCCTGCCTGCCGGGAGATCTTCTCACCGCAGGCCCAGAAGGAGAACACGAAGGGGGTGCGCTGCCAGCCTTGCCATGCGGCTCCCAGATCCATGACTGCATATTCATCGGGTGAGCAGTGCAATGCAGGGTCGCCGATGATGAGAGCGGCATCGCATTGGCGCAGCATTGCGCCGACATCGGGTTCGTGAGGAATATAGCGCGGGCGGAGTCCCATGTGGGTCTCGAGGAGGAGCCTCAGGAGAGCGATCGAGGAGCGTGAGCTCGTATCCAGGGCCACCGTACGAATCCGGGTGCTGTCGCGCGGCCTGACCAGAAGGACGCTGCGCACTTCGTTGCGGGCTGCGATCGCGACGCCCGGGATCACAGACAGTCCATCGATCCTCTGATATTCAATGCTCGGGATCAGGCCGATATCGGCCCCCCCACCGGAAATCTGGTCGGCACATATGGCCGGCGAGGAGGGAATGGTATCGAACAGGTGGCGTTTGGGTCCGTGCAGGAAAAACCATCCGAGCGGAGCGGCGTTGAGGTAGTGCACCAGCGAGATTTTCAGCCGCAAAGTCCAGGCCTCCCTAAAAAACCAGGAAATAACAGCCGGTCACAGGAAACAATACGCAGGAAGGGATTATAGAGAGCGCTGCAGCAAATTGGAATGTCCTTCGACAGGCGGGGGGAGATAGGATCCGGGCTATGAGAGAACCCGAAGACAGCCAGATCCGCGATGCCATTGAGTTGTCGCTGGTCCCGGGAATTGGGCTGTTGGCCCAGCAAAGCCTCCATGATGCGTTTCCGCGTCTGTCTGAACTCCTGTGCAGAAGTCCCGCAGAGCTCGCAGCGTTCGGGCTCAAACCGGAATCCGGATCAGCCATCAACTCAAGGCGTTATCGTCCCATGGCGCAGGAGATCTTCGATTGGGCACATCACGAGGAGTGCCGCATCCTCGTCCGGGGCAGCGACGGGTATCCGGCGCTTCTCAGGGAGATCTACGATCCTCCCCTGGTTCTCTATTGCAAGGGGGATTTGGGCATCCTGGGCCTGCCGTCTGTCGCCATCGTGGGCACGCGGCGTCCGACGTATTATGGGCTTCAGGTGGGACGAGGCATTGCCCATGATCTGGCATCGAGAGGAATCGTGGTCGTCAGCGGGCTGGCACGGGGCATAGATGCCGCGGCGCACCAGGGGTGTCTCGATGCAGGGGGAAGGACGGTTGCGGTGCTGGGAAACGGTATTGACGTGGTATATCCGCGTGAGCACCGCCAGCTCACTCGGAAAATATTGGAACGCGGCCTGCTTGTCTCCGAGTTCGCCCCGGGCACCTCTCCAGCACCCCAGAACTTTCCGGTGCGGAACCGGATCATCAGCGGCATCTCGTTGGGGTCGGTCATTGTGGAGGCCAGTGAATACAGCGGTTCCCTGATCACGGCGCGGCTCGCGATGGAGCAGAATCGTGAAGTTTTCGCGATTCCCGGAAATCTCTCGACTCCGCAGAGTTTTGGCCCAAACTACCTGATAAAACAGGGAGCCAAGCTGGTTCAGATCTGGCGCGATATTGTCGAGGAACTGCCCGCGGAGGTGAGGCACAGGATCCTTTCTCAAGAGGATGCTCATGCACCGGTGGAGCGGCAACTCGAACTCACGACCGAGGAGGAGAGCAGGGTTCTCGACATGCTCCTGGTGGATCAGGCGACCCAGTTCGACAGGATTGTGCAGCGCAGCGGAATGCGCGTACCGGATCTTAGCAACCTGCTGCTCCATCTGGAGATGCGGGGCCTGATCCGGCAGGTGCCGGGTAATCTTTTTATCAAGGCAATCCGGCGCCCCGAATGAATTTGCTTGGATTTTCGCTGGACACTGGTTATATTTTGCGCCCTCCTATGCCAAACGCACTCGTCGTTGTCGAATCACCCGCCAAAGCCAAGACGATCCAGAGGTATCTGGGCGCAGGCTTCCATGTGAAGGCCTCCATGGGCCACATCAAAGACCTGCCGAAGAACAAGCTTGGAGTGGACATCGACGAGGGCTTTACACCCCATTACGCCATCATCCCCTCCAAGGAAAAGGTAGTCCGGGAGCTGCGGGCCGCCGCCGCCAAGATCAAAGTGATCTACCTGGCTGCCGACCCCGACCGCGAGGGGGAGGCCATCTGTCAGCACCTCGCCGAAGAGCTCAAGGGCAGAGGCAGGGATGTCTACCGGGTCCTGTTTCATGAGATCACAAAAAACGCCATCCGCCAGGCCTTCGATCACCCCGGGAGAATCAATAGCCATAAGGTGGACGCCCAGTTGACCCGGCGCATCCTTGACCGGCTCGTCGGCTACAAGATCAGTCCTCTGCTCTGGGACAAGGTGCGCCGCGGCCTCTCCGCGGGCCGTGTGCAAACGGTCGCATTGCGGATGATTGTCGACAGGGAGCAGGAAATCCGCGCGTTCCAGTCGGAGGAATACTGGAACCTTTCCGCCCGGCTTGCCGGCTGCCTGCCTCCCGAATTCGTCGCCAAGGCAAGCGGCATCGATGGTGTGAAATGGAAGGTGCGCGACGGCACGACGGCGAAGGCGATTGTAGAGGAACTCGGCACCGCCGTATTTCGTGTCCGGAAGATCCACAGGCGCGAAAAGAAGCGCTATCCGGTGCCTCCCTTCATCACCAGCACTCTGCAGCAGGAGGCGGCGCGCAGGCTGAACTTTCCGGTCAAAAAAACCATGCTCCTCGCCCAGCGTCTCTATGAAGGCGTGGAAATCGGCGGCGAGGGAGCCGTCGGACTGATCACCTACATGCGCACGGACTCCAGCAGGGTTTCCGAAACGGCGCTTAGCGAGGTGAGGGACCTGATTCGAAGCAATTACGGCGATGCCTTCCTGCCGCACCATCCGATCTACTACAAGTCGAAGAAGACGGCCCAGGAAGCGCACGAGGCCATCCGGCCCGCCGCTGTCGAGAGGACTCCGGAGGAACTCAAACATCACCTCGAATCCGACTTGTGGCGGCTGTACAAACTGATCTGGCACAGATTCGTCGCTTCGCAGATGAATCCTGCTGTTTTCGATCAGACCGATGTGCTCATCGAGGCAGGCAGAGTCGAATTCAAGGCGACGGGGTCCGTGCTGAAGTTCGAAGGGTTTCTGGCAGTCTATCAGGAAGCAAAGCCGGAGGAGGTCAAGGCGGATTCGGATGCGGGGGAAACCGACGGCGCGCTCCCGGAGCTTTCCGAGGGTGAGATCCTCCAGGTCAGGTCATTGCTTCCTACGCAGCACTTCACGCAACCGCCGCCCCGTTACAACGAGGCGAGTCTCGTGAAGGCGCTGGAGGCTCGCGGCATCGGCCGGCCGAGCACCTATGCTTCGATCCTGAGCACGATCCAGGACCGCGAATATGTGGCGAAGTTGGAAGGCCGGTTCCACCCCACCGAAACAGGCGAGCTGGTAGTGGGGCTGCTCGTCGAGAGCTTCCAGGAGATTTTCGATTACGAATACACCGCGCGGATGGAAGACCACCTCGACCGGATCGAGTCAGGCCGGGAGCGCTGGCAGGATGCCATGCACAGCTTTTACGAGCGTTTCTCGAAACGGCTGGCTAATGCCGAAAAGCACATGAGGGATGTCAAAGCCGAGGAAACCCCGACCGACGAGGTGTGCGACAAGTGCGGCAGCGGAATGGTGATCAAATGGGGCAAGTTCGGAAGGTTCCTCGCTTGCTCCGCGTACCCGGACTGCAAAAACACCCGGGAAATTCCCCGAAATGGCACGGAGGAAGGCGCGCACCCGCTTGAAATGCAGGAGATCTCCTGCGAGAAGTGCGGCCGGCCAATGGTGCTCAAGCGCGGCCGGTTCGGGGAGTTTCTCGCCTGTTCGGGCTATCCCGACTGCCGGAACACCAAGAAGATAGTGAAAAAAGCCGACGCCGTGGAGGTTAAGCAGGACATACCGCTCACCGAGCCATGTCCTGTGTGCGGCAAGAACCTGGCGATCAAACATGGCCGCTTTGGCGAGTACACGGCATGCGCCGATTACCCGTCCTGCAGGTTCATCAAATTCAAATCCACCGGCGTTTCCTGTCCCCGCGGCTGCGGGGGTGAAATCGTGGAGCGGAAATCCAAGCGCGGCAAAACTTTCTACGGCTGCTCCAATTACCCGGATTGCGATTTCGTACTCTGGTACAAACCGGTTTCGGAACCATGCCCGCAATGCGGGCTGTCCTACACGCTCGTAAAGACAACCAAGCGCGCGGGGACGATCCGATACTGCGAAGACAGGAAATGCGGCTTTAAAGAGCCTCGAGACCAAGCCTGATGCTCGAGGCCGTCACTTCCCTGCCAATCTCCTTTCGAGCCGCGGAAGCACCGCCAATACGAGATTCCCCACCTTTTCCAGGCTCCCCGCACTGATCTTGTCCAGGGTATCCTGCGCGGTGTGCCAGGGGGGGTAGTCCATGTCGATGATATCGACGCTGGGGATGCCCGCATCGATGAAGGGGATGTGATCGTCTTCCATGTGGGTCTCGGTGGACGACAGGATCGCTTGGAAACCGGCTTCCGCGGCGGTGTTCCATACCAGATCCATCAGCCAGGGCGTTGAATTGCGGTCTTTCAGGAGCCCCAGGCTCCGGTCTCCGACCATGTCCAGGAGAAGAAGCGCGCGCACCTTGCCGGCGGTACCATCTTCCTTCCAGCGCCGCGCAAGATGACGGCTGCCGTAAGTGCTGTCGAAGGTGCTCCACTCGATGAATGCCTCCTCGCCGTCCAGAAATACCAACCAGTAATCCAGGCCGTCATCGCGGCCTGCAAGCACGCGGGCAAGCTCGAGCAGCAGGCCGGTGCTGCTGCCGCCGTCGTTGGCGCCAAGGAAAGTCAGGTTTTCGTAGTACTTGGTGTCGTAATGGCTCGCCAGTGCCACGATGGGCTTCCCGCCACCGCTTCTGCGCGCGATCAGGTTCACCATCGCCTTCCTGCCGTAAGGCGTTGCGGCATCGAAGGCGTCCTGCTCCACCTGGTAGCCGTATCCCTCGAGTTGCCCGACGATGTATTCGCGGCACTTCCGCAGCGCCTCCGAGCCGGGGGGCCGAGGGCCGAATGCGACCTGCGCACGAACGTGCTCCATGGCCTTCTCTCCGCTCAGCACCGTCACTGATGTGCCCGGCGACTGTGCGCATGCTGTGGACACGAATACCACCAGGGTAAGCAACATCGTGATAGCGGCACGCATAGCACCTCCGAAATGGTAACTGCTTAGCCGGCTCGGATCAGTCGAGGGTCTGCAAATAAAGCCACGAATAATTTCACGAATTCTCACAAAGAACTATCTCCCTTGATGCGTGCCATACGATGCGGCTTTCGTGATCATTCGTGGAATTCGTGGCAGTTTTCTTCGGGCTGGCTACACAATGACCCGAAACGGGCTCCCTCGCCGCACCCAGTATATCCCGAAACCGTCCGCCTGCCCAGAACAAGACGCGGACATCCGGAATTCCGGTAGATTCGGTCGCAACGCGCCGCAACCGCCGGATTCAGACTTAGGGCTCGCGCAAGAATCTCCATTGCTGCTTTTTGGACCGCCGGGATCGTTGCGGCTGAAAGCGGCCGTGTGGTATTGTTAACTCTTTTGCAAACTCATTCCGGACCATTACCTGTGAAAGGAGTCTTCCATGAGGGTTTACGATACCGAATCCATTCGAAACGTCGGAATCATCGGGCACGGCACTTCCGGCAAGACATCGCTGACGTCCGCCCTGCTGTTCGATTCCGGCGCCATCAATCGGCTTGCCCGGGTGGAGGACGGCAACACGGTGACCGACTACGAGGAGGAGGAGGTCGAGCGGAAGATTTCGATCAGCAGCGCATTGGCCCATTGCGAATGGGATAGAAAGAAGATCAACATCCTGGACACTCCCGGCTACCGTCCGTTCTTGAACGATACCCGGCTGGTCCTGCGTGCCGCGGACGCCGCCGTTGTGGTCGTGGATGCGATCTCGGGCGTGGAAGTGCAGACAGAGAAGGTCTGGGAGTTCGCAGTGGAGTTCAACCTGCCGCGGATTCTGGTTGTCAACAAGATGGACCGTGACAACGCCAGCTTCGATCGGGCGCTGGAATCCGTGCATGAGGCCTTCGGAAGATCCTGCGTCCCCATTCAGATCCCGATCGGCTCGGAGCGCGAATTCACGGGAGTGATCGATATTCTGAGCGGCAAAGCGCACCGCTTCGAAAGAGACGGGTCCGGAAAGTTCCAGACCGTCGATGTCCCGGCCGGGTATCAGGACGCCGCCAGAGAGGCGCGTGAGAAGCTGATCGAAATGGTGGCGGAAAGCAGTGACGAACTGATGGAAAAGTTCTTTGCAGACGGCACGCTGTCGGCACCCGACCTTCTGGCAGGGCTCAAGAAGAGCGTCACTGCGCGCACGATATTTCCGGTCCTTTGCAGCAGCGCAACTCTCAACATCGGCGTGCCGCAGATTCTCGATGCCTTCGCCGAACTTCTTCCCGCCCCAGGGGTGGAGAAGGTGCGGGGCACAAACCCCAAAACCAACGAGCCCGTCGAGCGGGCGGTGAGTGGCAGCGAGCCTTATGCAGCCTATGTCGTGAAAACCGTGGCCGATCCTTTCACCGGGCGAATCAGCATCATCCGCCTCTACTCGGGTTTGATGCGGTCCGATACGACCTACTTCAACCAGACCAAGGGCAAAACCGAGAAGTTCGGCCCTCTGCAGGTGCTTCAGGGGAAGACCATGACTCCGGTCGGGGAGGTCCACGCAGGCGATTTCTTCGCAGTCACCAAATTGAGGGAAACGACGACGGGTGACACCCTGTGCGATCCTTCGCAGCCGGTGGTTTTCCCGGCCGTAGAGGTTCCGGAACCCTCTATTACCTTCGCGATCGAGCCAAAGGCGCGGGGGGACGAAGACAAGATCAGCAACGCTCTGTCGCGCATCGCTGAGGAAGACGCCGCCATCAAATACAATCGCGACCCTCAGACAAAACAACTCCTGCTGGCGGGATCGGGGCAGCTCCACGTGGAGGTCACGGTAGCCAAGCTCCGCAAGCGCTATGGCGTGGAAGTGATCCTCAAGACCCCAAAGGTTCCCTATCGCGAAACGATCCGGGGCACCTCCGACGTACAGGGCAGGTATAAGAAACAGACCGGCGGGCACGGCCAGTTCGGAGACTGCAAAATCAAGATGGAACCGCTGTCGCGCGGCGCCGGTTTCGAGTTTGCTGATGAGATCTTCGGCGGCGCCATTCCGCGGAACTTCATCCCTGCGGTGGAAAAGGGGATCATCGACGCCGCAGCCAGAGGATTTGTTGCCGGATTCCCGGTGGTCGACTTCAGGGTAACCCTGTACGACGGCAGTTACCATCCTGTGGATTCCTCGGAACTCGCATTCAAGGTCGCTGGCAGCATGGCGTTTAAAAAGGGGATGGAGCTGGCACAGCCGGTTTTGCTCGAGCCGATCATGAACGTGGATATTGTCGCGCCACAGGAATATGCCGGGGACCTGATGGGCGACCTCACCAGCAGGCGGGGAAAGCTGCAGGGCATGGACATCAAACGCGACATGCAGGTCATCAAAGCTCAGGTGCCGATGGCGGAAATGGTGAGTTATGCGCCGGTCCTGACGTCCATGACCGGCGGGCGCGGGAACTACCATATGGAGTTTTCCCACTATGACGAGGTTCCGGCCCACATCGCTCAGAAGATCATCGAAGAGGCAAACAAGGAACGAAAAGCAGAGGAAGAGTAAAACAACCCTATGTACCCTAAAATCCTGGACCTCGGGCCGCTTACAATCCACACCTACGGGCTCCTGTTGGCAGTGGCGTTCATTGTCGGAATCTGGCTTGCCAGCCGGAACGCTTCCAAGGCGGGACTGAACCCGGATTCGATCTGGAATCTCGGGTTGATCATCATTTTTTCGGCGCTGGTCGGAGCCAAGCTTTTGCTTTTTATTTCCGACTACTCCTATTACTCGGCCAACCCGCGCGAGATCTTTTCGCTTTCAACCCTTCGTTCCAGCGGGGTTTATTATGGTGGCCTGCTGCTGGCGCTGGGAGCGTCATTCTGGTACATGCACCGGACAAGGCTGCCGGCCTGGACGGTTGCCGACATCACCGCGCCCGGCATCGCCCTGGGACAGTCGATCGGGCGCCTGGGCTGCCTGTCCGCCGGGTGCTGCTACGGCAAACCGACCCATCTTCCCTGGGGAATAACTTTCACTGACCAATACTCGTACGAGAATGTCGGCGTTCCCCTCAACGTGCCGCTGCACCCCACCCAGCTCTATGAATCCATGTGTTCGTTCCTCCTGTTTCTATACCTCATGAATCGGCTTCGCCGGCACCATTTCACCGGCCAGGTGATCCTCGAGTACCTGATGCTGTATGCAGGGCTGCGCTTCTTCATCGAGTTTTTCCGTGACGACGACCGCGGGTTCCTGTTTGGCGGCCTGCTCTCGACATCCCAATTCATCGGGATTCTGACCATACTCGGGGCGGCAGGGGCGTATCTGTATCTGCGGCGCCGTAACCGCGACACGGCTGTGGCGTGATCAAGAGCGGAGAGAGCCTCCGGGTACCGCCCGGTGCGGCACGGACCCGGCTGGACCGGTATCTGGCGGAAATCTTTCCCGGGCAGAGCAGGTCACAAATCCAGACTTTCATCCGCGACGGCTCGATCCTCGTCAACCACGAGAGGGTGAAAACGGGGTGCCTTCTGCACCACGGAGACGTCATTTCCTTTGCTCCCGGAACGCCCGAACCCGTACCCTCTATCCGCCCTGAGCCCATACCGCTCAACGTGATTTACGAGGATGCGGATCTGGCCGTGATCGAGAAGCCGGCCGGCATGGTGTGCCATGCCGGGGCTGGTGTCCACGAAGGCACTCTCGTGAACGCGCTGCTGTACCATTTCGGATCGCTCGATGCCGGAGATCCCCTGCGGCCCGGAATTGTGCACCGCCTCGACAAGCTTACCAGCGGGCTGCTGGTGGTGACCAAAACCCAGGCGGCACACCGGGATCTGGCGCTCCAGTTCAGGGAACGCAAGGTCGAAAAGGAGTACCTGGCCCTGGTGTACGGCCGGCCGGCTCTCCGTGCCGGGACCATTGACCTGCCGCTGGGACGCGATGTCAGGGACAGGAAAAAGATCTCCGTGCACTCGCGGCGCCGCCGCGAGGCCGTGACCCACTATCGCGAGGAATATGCGGCGGGACCGTTTACATTGTTGCGCATCAGGATCGAAACCGGGCGGACACACCAGATTCGCGTTCATCTGGCTCAGGCGGGACATCCCGTCGTCGGCGATTCTCTCTACGGAGGGAATCGCCTCCGGAATCTCACCGATGTGCGAATTCAGTCAACCGTCCGCAACCTGCAACGGCACTTCCTTCACGCGCACAGGCTGGCTTTCCGGCACCCGCGAACCGGGGAATCGCTCGCATTTCATTCTCCCCTGCCCGAGGAGCTGGCCGAATTCCTTGACGGGATTGCCCCTTCAGGACGCCCGGCCGGCCTGGATGGCCCTCGAAACCGGCTCAATCCCAGACGCTAGCGACGCGACACTGCTCAGCTTTAACCAATGGAAGCCTGCCCGGAGGGCCGGCGCGGGCTGATCAGTGCGTTCGGCTTTTTGATCACCCAGACGGCGGGAAATCGTCTGACATGGATTCATCGGACGCGCGCGATTCCCGCCACCGGCAGTGTCAAAACTCGCGCGCCCTCGCGGGACACGCTCGCGCGCAACAACGACGGTATGGACCAGTTGCGCGTCACCACACACATTGCCACCTGGCTCAGAGCCGCGACCGTAAGAATCATTTGGGCAAATCACGATGCCGACGCAAGAGCACAGGCGCCGCGGCACGCTCGAACTCTCAACGCCGGCATGCCGAGCCGCACGCCTTGACTCGAAAGTAAGTGCAAATTATAATATGAGTGTTAATTCAATAATGTCTTGGAGATACAGGAAGCAAAATGCTCATTATCTCTTGCTTTGGGCCGGCGGCACTGTTCAGTCTTCTTCTGCTGTTGCAGCAATCTCCACCTCCGGGCCAGGATCCCGCCCGACCGTCGCAGCAGAAGGCCGTCGGCCAGCTCCCGGCGAGCATTTCCGACCAGACGTATCGCGTGAATGTGGACCTCATTAACGTCTTTTGCTCGGCATGGAACAAAGACAGCAAATCCTTCGTCACTCATCTCGCGCAGGGGGATTTTTTTGTATATGAGGACGGTGTGCGTCAGGAGATACGGAACTTCGCCCGCGAGGCAAGTCTGCCCCTGACGATCGCTCTCCTGGTGGATACCAGCCAGAGCGTGGCACCGAAACTCAAATTCGAGCAGGAGGCTGCAACCAATTTCTTTTATGCAGTACTCAAGCAGAATGACCGCGCCATGCTGGTCCAATTCGATTCATCGGTTAACCTGGTCCAGGATTTCACCAACGAGGTCAACAAGCTCGCCAAACAAATCCGGACCATGCGGGCCGCGGGAAACACCGCACTCTTCGATGCCATCGTGAAAACCTGTGATGAGAAACTGATCCGGGAAACAGGCCGCAAGACCATCGTCATTCTCTCCGACGGTGAGGATTCCGCGAGCAATGAGACGCTTGAGCGGGCGCGGGAAATGGCCATCAACGCCGAGGCAACCATCTTTTCGATCAGCATCAGCAGGGGCGGTTTCTTTGGTACCGGCGGGGATACAAGGCAGGGAGACCGTGTCTTGAAACAACTGGCGGAGGAAACCGGTGGCAAGGCGCTTTTCCCGTTTCAGGTGGAGGAACTGGATGCCGCTTTCCGTGAAATCAGCCAAGAATTGCGCAGCCAGTACAACCTCGGCTATATTTCATCCAATCCGAGACGCGATGGTGGCTATCGGAAGATTGAAATCCGTGTTCCAGACAAGGATTTGAAATTGAATTACCGCAAGGGGTACTTTGCTCCCGCCGGCGGGCAGTGAATCTCAAGCAACCTGGTGTTTTTCCCGAGCTGGTTTTACCCGCCCGGCCAGCATGTAGACCTGCTCGCCATTCGGAGGCTCCAGCTCCTGGAGCATATCGATCAGCTTATCCGTCTTGCCATCGAAAAAGCGGCACAGCACGTCACGAATCTGGTTTTTGGTCGCCTGCTCCCGCGACAGCAGCGGGTGGTAGATATAGGCACGGCCTGAGCGCGTGTGAATCAGTACACCCTTATCTTCCAGGATGCCCATGAGGGTCAGGATGGTCGTATAAGCTGTTTTCTTTTGACGAGATAGAGTATTGCACACCTCTTTCACCGTAGCGGATCCCATCTCCCAGACTACCTTCATGATTTGAAGCTCCTGCCGTGTCAGGAGAACTGAGTCGAGATTCCTTTTCATTCTCACCCTCCAAACGCTGACACCTCAGCCTGCAGCCAGGAATCGGAACCGGAATGCGTGATGTTCACCAGGGTAAGTACGTTCGGGAAAGCAATCTATTTCCTCAAAAAATCGGGGATTCCCGCAAAATGCCGGGATTAGTGTGCTATCGGAGCACCGCCAGCAGGCATACGCGACCGGCGGCCCGATCCGCGCTCACCTGCCGCTCGGCGTTCCCGCGCGGGGCATCCCCGGAGCATCCCAGGGTCCGCACGCGTCCCGCGTGCAGAAGCCGGGGACCCACCCGGAAAGAGCGCACGC
>Ga0113563_10001307_pt1 | contig 13965 bp, 6 predicted proteins | sample Mud3Dept3metaG_FD_80117 | JGI IMG/M metagenome (GOLD analysis project Ga0113563, IMG submission 80117) | Freshwater wetland microbial communities from Ohio, USA, analyzing the effect of biotic and abiotic controls - Mud 3 Core 4 Depth 3... | ecosystem: Environmental > Aquatic > Freshwater >...
CGGCCATTGGCGATCTCTTCCGGCGTCGCATCGCGGATCGCCGCCACCGTCACCACGAATTTCACGGTCTGTCCGGCGAAGGGATGATTGGCATCGACGGTGAGCTTGCCGTTCTCGATTTTGCTCACGCGAAACATCTTGGCCTCGCCCTGCTCGTTCTGGAATTCGACTTCGGCGCCGACATGGCGAAACTCGGGCGGCACGTTTTCGATATCGTCGGTGAAGGTAAGGTCGGGATCGTGCGCGCCAAAACCTTGCTCCGGCGGCAACAGCACTTCGAGCTGATCGCCGGGCTTGGCGCCTTCCAATGCCGCTTCCACTTGCTCGAACAAGCCGCTATCGGCGCCGTGCACATAGCCGATGGGCACATCGGATTGCTCCACGACCTGGCCGCTGCTATCGAGGATGGAATACGTAATGTAAACCGCTTTGTTTTTGCTGACGCTGCTATCGGACATGAGGGTGACTCGAAAAAAAGGTGATTTTACCCGAAACGCACCCCACGCGTCCGCTGCATTGCGCTTGTTCAAAAAGCTGAAAAAGTTCTCCGCCTCTTATTTTTTGTGCTATTTTTTTAGCATATCCGTACTTGAGTACGGAAGCATTCATGGTGCGCGCGCATCCCGGAATTTTTCAACTTTCTGAGCCGCGTCGGCGTAACCGGTCATAGGGGTAAACAGCAAAAATGGACTCTGACGCCAATCGTTCTGCGCAGCTACCGCAACCACCGCGCGCCTGGCCCGGGCTTTTTCTCGGGCGTGCAGCGATGCTTGCCTATATCTTTTGGCTTATCTGTTCGACGTAGTGCGCGAACGAATCCCTCCGGAGCAAAATTGATCTGCTAGAGTAAATTTCAGGCTTTGCGAAATACCGATTCACTGAACGCTGCCCAGCAAGCAAGGAGATCGAGTATGAAAACCAAATCGCCCATCGTGATTGCCCTGCTCGCGGCCGCCGCGCTGGCCGCCGCTGGCTTAAGCAGCAGCAAGCAAGCGGTGCCAGCGGTGGCCGCACCTGCTGCAACCCAAGCTCAAGCGCCCGCCGTAACGCCCGCCGCCACTCCTTACACCGATGCTGGTTTCCATGCGGGGGAAACCGACCTCACGCCCTCGCAGCGCGCCGGACGCGAAATCTGGTTCAAGGCCACCGCCGGCAACGATCGTTTCCATACGTATACGTTTCAGCAGCGCAACGTCGTGCTGATCGATTGGTACCGCGTGCTGCGCACCGATCAACGCGAGCAGCGCTTCAAGACTTGGGGGCTGATCAACGACCCGGGTTGTTGCGTACCCGGCAGCGCGAATTGCCCGGCCAAGAGTCGCGACGAAACCTACGGTTTCGACTGGTGCCCGGGCGACGAAAAACTGTTGTCCTTCGTCGGCAAACAGGGTTACCGCGATCCGGCTTGCGATTTCAAGGACGCCCCGCCCGACGCGAAGGATCCCAAAGGGCACCAGAGCGGGCGCGAAAGCGCCTGCTATCTGGCGTTTGGCACCTCGACCGGCGCGCTGGGCCTGCGCAAATTCCCCAACCCGCGTTTCGATGCGACGGCCTGGAAAAAATTGAACGGCAGCCTCGGCAGTTGGGAAGGCTTTGACCGCAAGCTCAGCAGCGACCCGAACCACGCCGATTTCAAGCTGAGCCGGCTGGCGGACGGTTCGGTCGAGCCGCCGTACCTGATCGGCATGGCCTGCGGCGCCTGCCACATCGCTTTCAATCCGGCCAAGCCGCCGCAAGATCCCGAGCATCCGCAATGGGAAAACATCCTCGGCCTGATCGGCAACCAGTACATCCGTATTTCCGAGATCATGGTCTCGGGCTTGCACAGCGACACGCTGGAATGGCAGGTCTTCACCCATGCGCGCCCGGGCACCTCGGATACCTCCGCCGTGCCGACCGACCAGGTGAACAACGTGGGCACTATCAATGCGCTGATCAATATTCCGCAACGCCCGACCTTTGCCAACGAGCAAGTGATCGCATGGCGCAAGGCCGACGCCTGTCCCGCCGGCGCGAAAGAAAACGCCTGCTGGTGCGAGCCGGGCAAGCCCGGCAAGTGCTGGCAGCGCGGTTTGAAGGCGGAATCCGTGCATCGCATTTTGAAGGGCGGAGAAGATTCGATCGGCGCGCTGGGCGCGATTCAGCGCGTCTACTTCAACATCGGTTCCTGCGCCGAAGCGTGCTGGGTCAATCATTTGACCGATCTGCGGCAGCTTGATCCCACGCGGCGCAATTTCGGCCAAACGCCATTCAACATCGGTCAATGCCGGCGCGATTGCCCCAATTTCCGCGCGGTGGAAGACCGTCTGCACAACGTGCTGGATTTCTTCCTCTCGCCGGAAGGGCAGGCCACGGATCTTTTGCTTGCCAGAGAGAACGAACGCAAGGAACAAAATCCCAACGCGCGCTATGGCTACGATGACTTGGTCGCCGATCTCGACAAGCAATTCGGCACAGGCGCGGTGGACCGCGGCCGCGCGGTGTTCGCGGAGAACTGCGCGCGTTGCCACTCCAGCAACAAGGAACCGTTCAAGGCCGTGGATTTCCGCGCCCCGGATGCCAACACCCGGCTGCGCGCGGATTGGCTGGGCAATGACGTGCCAACGCCGGTCACGGAAATCGGCACCAACCGCTGCCGCGCCCTGCACTCCAATCATTTGCAGGGACATATCTGGGAAGAGTTCGCCTCCGAGACCTATCGGGCGCGGGCGGCGGTAGCGAATATCCCCGACCCCAACGGCGGCGGGCGCGGTTACTACCGCAATCTTTCGCTGGTGAACGCCTGGGCCACCGCGCCGTTCATGCACAACAACGCCATCGGGCCGGAACTGTGCGGCTGGGGGCAGCCGGGGCCGTATGAGTTTTATCGCTCCAACTACGTCGATGCCGCACAGCCCAGCAAGCCGCCGCTCGCCGCCGACAAGGCGCCGGCCTGCTGGAAATACGACCCCTCGGTTGCAGGCCGCTTCAAGCTGTATGTCGCCTCAATGCAGGACATGCTTAATCCGGCGCAGCGCATCCCGAAAGCGCTAAAGCTGGATCAGGATATCGTGCTCGATATCGGGCCGCGCATCTGGGATGGCCAGGACGAGAAAAAATTGGCCGGCTTCACGGTGCGCGTCCCCGCCGGCTCGACCGCGGGAAACGTCGGCAACTTCCAGCACAAACCCTTCATCGTCGATCTGGTGCGGGTGAAGCTCAAACCGCAAGAGTTGGAGCAACGCTATACCGAGCGCGTCGGTGCTGACAACGCCAAGAAGCTGGTGAGCGAAATGAATACCATCGCCGACACCATTGTGCTCAATCCGGACAAGCTGGTGGATGCAATCAAAGCGGCACGCGAGCGCCTGCCCTTGCTGTGGCAGGCATATTCCTCGTGCACGGAGGAGATCGAGAACAATGGCCATCGTTTCGGCGAGGATCTGTCGCCCGCGGCCAAAAACGACCTGATCGCCTTCCTGGCGACACTGTGAGGAGAGCCCATCATGAACAAAAAATGCTTCGTCATTCTCATCGCGCCCCTGCTGCTATCGCTCTCCGCTTGCAACAAAATCAAAACGATGTTCGCCGGCAAACCGCAAATCACTTTTGCTGCGGCGGGTGAAGGCTATGCCGAAAAGCCCGATCTCGCGCAGGTGGAATATCAATATCCCATCGCATTGAAGGATCTGGGCAAGGTCACGCCGGAATATCTGTCCACGCTGACCCAGGAGCAGCTCGACCAACTGTATGCGCGCTTGACCGCCGGACCGATTCCCAACGGTACCTTCGATGGCTCGGTGGTGTTTTCCAAAGGCAGTAGCGGCAAGCTGCGCGCGGCGGAAATTCTCGGCGGCTTGAAAGGGCTGGTGGCCCAATTCAAAGGCAAGAAGCTGGAAATCGCGGCCGAGACGCTGTGGAAAGGCAAGGTGTTTTACCGCGATCAGCGCGTGCTGCGCAACCGCATCGAGGATTTGGCGACGCTGCGTCCCATCATCGGTCCGGGCGATATTCCCAAGATCGACGTCGACGGCAAGGATGCCTGGCTGCTGTTTCCGGCCAAGCTGTATTGCGGCCAGAGCCTGATCGATTCGCGCCGCGAATCCATCATCATCGACTACGCCTTCACCGACGATATCCACGGCTATCGCGAACTGCCGGATTTTCTCGCGGGCAGGAAAGGACTCAAGGTACGCGACGAAATCCGCATGGTGCGCCCCGGCCTGTATCTGGGCCGTGCCTACATGGACCATGTGTTCATACTGAACTTCATCCTCTACAACGAGCAACTGGCCGACCAGGGCGAGCGCGATTTCCTGGCCGGTAAAATCAATGAAGAATGCTGGCCGGGCACGCAAGCACGGGCTACGGTGGCGGCGCGCTGAGGCGCGGCAACAGTGACGCGGCTGGCGCATTTCCTCATGAGCGTCCTACTAATCCTGAGTACGAACGGTGCGTCCCATGCGGCGGACTTGCCGCCCGTGGGCCGTTCGCAATTCGACTATCTGGTCGGCGCAAATCCGCTGCCGTTTCCGTTTTCGCGCCCGGTGGCGCGCATCGAAGCCCACTTGGCGCAACAAGCCGGAGGGCTTTCGCCGCTGAAGATCACGCTCATTCCGCTCGGCCGCTCCTTGCAGCGGGCCGCCAGCGCGCCGGAGTTTTTCCGTTATCCGCGCGTGGTGCTGGCGGTGGATGGTGCAAGCAAGCCCGGCGCGCTGGCGCTCAAGGATCGGCTGTTCATCGGCTACAACGAGAAAGCCGCGGTGCTGGAGGTGATCAGCTACAACGAAGCAGCCGGACGTTTCGAGTTTCAGGTGGTGCACGAATATCGCCTGGGCGGCCAACCGAAAATCGTTTATGCGCGGCGCGAGATTTGCCTGGCTTGCCACCAAAACCAGGCGCCGATCTTCGCCCGCCCCTTGTGGGACGAGACCCCCGCCAATCCGGCGATTGCCGCACGCCTGCAAGCCGTGGGCCGCGATTTCTACGGCGTGAAGCTGAGCGGCACCGACATCGCGTATTTCATCGACGCATCCAGCGCGCGCGCCAGCTTGATTCCGGTCTGGCAAAACATCTGGGACAAGGGTTGCGGCCCGGGTGCGGATGGCGAGCGTTGCCGGCGCGCACTGTTTCTCGCCGCGCTGCGCTATGGCTTGTCCGGCGCGCTGCCGGGCACAGCGGAAATGCAAACGCTGGCGCATATACTGGATAGCCGCTGGGCGCAGACATGGCCCCAGGGCCTGGCCATCCCGAATTCGAATATCCCGAATCGCGACCCCTTGGCGTTTGTTCCGGAGGCTAGTGAAAGTCCGAAGCAGTCGAGCGTGGCGCCGGAACTGGCGCGGCTCGCGCATGTGCCGTCGCAATTCGAACCGCTGCGCCCACGGCCGCCGCTGGAGCTATGGCAGCAGCCGGACCAGGCGCGTTTGATCGCCGGTTTGGCGGACTTAATCGACCAGTCCGATTTGAAACTGCTCGATGCGCAACTCCGCGCCGATCGAGCCCCTGCGCAGAAAATCAGTTTCGATTGCCGCTTCGCACGCAAGGAGAACGGACAGCGCGTGGCGTTTGCTTGCGCCAATCCGAGCGCGAAGCTTTCCGGCGCTTGGCATAGGCAACGCGGCAAGGCCAGCGGCAGCGTGGACGAAATCGCCTTGGCAGGCGCGGTGGCGCCGCCGGCGATTGCATTGGAAGGCAGCATTCCGCGCGCGGGCTTGGCGCGTTTCAGCCTGCACCGAGCCGGCTTGCGCGCACGCCTCGCCGATGGCCGCCTGCTGGAGCAACTCGACCTAATTCAAAGCGCATCGGATAAAGGCAGCGCAAGTCTGGTGCTGCGCGACGACATCTCCCTAGTGAGCGCACAAGTCGCCCAATTGCCCGCCGCCGATGGCGTATTTCAAGCGCGCCATTGGATGGGAAAATTGCTGCCCGCACTAGGCATTCGCTACCCGGCGGCACCAGCAAGCAAACTGCCGGCAGCGCAAGCACAAACCAAAACCATGGCAGCAAACCGGCCCGGCATCCAAGCCAGCTTCGAGCGCATTTGCGGCGAATGCCACGACAGCGGCGAACGCTTCCCGCCGAATTTCCTGCAGGGCGACACCACGGCCGTCACCGCGCAAATCGATCACTGCGCCGAACGCATTTTCTATCGACTCAGCATGTGGAATGTAAATGAAGCCCAGCGCGGCAAAACCCCGATGCCGCCGGTCGCAGCGCTGGCGCAGCATGGCTACGATGCGCAAACCTGGACGCACGCGCCGGAACTGGCCGCGCTGCGCGGCTATGTGCAACAACGGCTGGGACGTGCGGAAAACCCGCAGCGCGTACTGGGTCAGCCGTTTGAGAGTTTGCGCGGGTGTTTGGCGGCGGCGCCATAAAGCGTAAGGGCATTCCGTGTAGCGCCGGCATCCCTGCCGGCAACAACAGAGCCAATCTGCCGGCAAGGATGCCGGCGCTACACCGATTCGCGTATTGCTGAAACTTGATGACGTTGGGTGTGTTTAACCCTAGAAACCGAGGACACCATGGACTCCCTGAAACCATCCATTCCCTCCTGTTCACGCTGCAAGCTGATTCTGCTCATCCTGTTACTCATGCTGCTATTGATCGGCGCCTATTTCTACATCCGCTTCGACACCGATCGCCCCGTGACCTACACCGACCCGGTGGAGCACTTCAAATACGGCTCCACCGGCGGCGAGCGCAATCTCGGCTTTCCCTACTGGATCTGGCGCGTGCTGCCCGATGTCTGCGCCGATCACCTGCCGGGTAAGGGCTTCGCGTCGGTGGGCCTGATCTACGAGCCGGACAAGGACTTGCCGGTGGGCATGTCCAAGCGCCGGCAGATGGGCATGGACCGCGTGTTCTTCAACTGCTCCGTGTGCCATAGCGCCACCGTGCGCGTGAAGCCGGATGCCGCGCCGATGCTGGTGGTGGGCATGGGCGCGAATCAACTCGACTTCATGGCCTTCGAGAAATTCATGTACCAATGCATGGCCGATCGGCGCTTCACGCCGAACCAGGTGATTCCGCGCATCCAGGCGGCCGGCGCCGATCTCGATTTGCTCGATCGCTACGTCGTCTACCCCGTGGCCGTGCATTTGATGCGCGACGGCGTGTTCGGCTTGATGGGGCGCTTGCGCTTCATTCATCAGCAGCCCGCGTGGGGCCCAGGGCGGGTGGATACCTTCAACTCCGCCAAGGCCCTGTTCAATTTCCCGATCGAACGTTTGCCCAAGGAGGAATTGTTCGGCGCGGCGGACTTCCCGACGATTTGGAATCAGAGCAAAAAACAGGGCATGCAACTGCACTGGGACGGCAACAACGACAAGGTGGAAGAGCGCAATCTGAACGCCGCCTTCGGTACCGGCGCCACGCCGCGCTTGATCGACCATGCGGCCGTGGCCCGCATCCAGGCCTGGGACGCCACCGCCACGCCGCCCGCCTTCGCGCGCTATTTCACGGTGGATCAAGCGCTGGCGGCACAGGGCGCGAGCGTCTACCAAGAATACTGCGCCAACTGCCACGGTGCGAGCGGCACTGATTTTTCCGGCGCGCAAGTGGGCAAGGTCACGCCGCTCGCGCAAATCGGCACCGACCCGTACCGGCTTTATTCTTTCAGTCCGGCGCTGGCGCTGAACCTGGGCACGCCCTACGCCAACACGGCGTATCACTTTCAGCATTTCCGCAAGACTTGGGGCTATGCCAATGCCCCGCTCGATGGCGTGTGGCTGCGCGCGCCCTATCTGCACAACGGCTCGGTGCCGACGCTGTGGGATCTGCTGCAGCCCGCCGATAAGCGCCCGCCGAAGTTTTATCGCGGCGACGATTTGTACGACCCGCGCCACCTGGGTTTCGTGTCGACCGTCGCCGCAGAGCGCGGCAAACGCTATTTCGAATACGACACGCGCGTGACTGGCAATAGCAACGCCGGCCACAGCGGCCGCGTCTACGGCACGGAGCTGCCGGAGGCGGAAAAATGGGCGCTGATCGAATATATGAAAAGCTTTTGAGGAGTGACTACGATGAAATCACTTTGCAACTGTCCACGCTGGCTGATCGCCGCCGCCGGAGTGTTTCTGTTGTCGGCGCTGGTGCTGGCTTACGTCGGCTGGGATCGCTTCTTGCGCGAGTATCCGGCGCAAACCTTCGCCAACGCCGACGAGCGTTTCAAGTACGGTTCCATCGGCGCCGAGTTCGACGCCGGCATTCCATATTGGATTTTCTATGTGCTGCCGCGCGTGTTTCCAGACAAGCTGCCCGGCCCCGGCGGCTATGCCGCCTTGGGCGTGACCTGGGAGCCGGGACACGAGCTGCCGATCGGCTTCAGCAAGCGCAAGATCGGCTTTGAGCGGGTGGCGAATAATTGCGCCTCGTGTCACGCCGCGAGTTACCGCAGCCAGCCCGACGAAAATCCCACCATCGTGCCCACCGGCCCCAACCATACGCTCGACCTGGAAGCGTTTTTCCGCCTTCTGGTGGACTGCGCCAAGGACCCGCGCTTCAACGCCGACACCTTGATGCCGGAAATCAACCTGGCCGCCAAGCTGGATTGGATCGACCGCGCCGCCTATCGCTACCTCATCATCCCCATCACCAAGAAGCGGCTGCTGGAGCGCGAGCAGCAATTCAAGTGGATCTATCGCCACGATTTTCCGGAATGGGGCAAGGGCCGCGACGATGCGATGAACCTCACCAAGTACTTCATGATCCGCTGGCCCATGGACAACAGCATCGGCCCGACCGACATGCCCTCGGTGTGGAATCTGCGCAAGTACCGGCACGACAAGGGCAACCGCATGAATTGGGCGGGCGACAGCCACGACGCGCGCTCCGTCATCATGGACTCGGCTTTGGGCTTGCTCGGCGCCAAGCCGCACGACCAGCGCGATTTCCTGAACCAAATCGATTGGCTGCTGGATTACCTGGGCAATAAGCCGGCGCCGAAATATCCGTTTGCCATCGACGCTGCGCGCGCAACCGCCGGCAAGCAAGTATTCGACGCCCAGTGCGCCGCTTGCCACGCCAGCGAACGCACCGGCTCTGTTGTGCCGCTGGCCGAAATCGGCACCGACGCCGAGCGCATTGCGACCTGGAATGAAAAGGCGGCAAAGGAAGCGAACAAAGTGGTGAAGGATATGGGCATCGAACGCCTGGGCTTGGTCGAAGCGACGCCCAGCGGCTACGTGGCGCAATTCCTGGACGGCATTTGGCTGCGTGCGCCGTATCTGCACAACGGCTCAGTGCCGACCCTGCGCGATCTGCTGACGCCGCCCGAAGAGCGGCCCAAGCTGTTCTATCGCGGTTACGATGTCTACGATCCGGCGAAGGTCGGCTTCGTCACCGAGGGCAAACTGGCCGAACGCGACGGCACGCGCTTCGACACACAGGCGCGTTCCAATAGCGCTACCGGGCACGATTTCGGCACACGTCTGCCGGAAGCGGACAAGAGTGCCTTGATCGAGTATTTGAAGACGTTGTAAACATATGGAGTCGCGCTGTGCGCGGATTGTTTAGGGCCGGCCACGCCCCGGCGGGGCGGTTACTTTCTTTTGCTTGCCCAAAAGAAATGTAACCAAAGAAAAGGGCACCCCGGTTCGCCGGTCGCCCTGTTGGGCGACTCCCCTGCGTTGCTCGCCACGCCGGGCGGCAGATTCGAACTCGCGCGATCCGCTGCGCGGCCACGCGCTCAAACATGAATCCGCCGACTGCCCCCGGCGCGGCTGTGCTACTCGGCGGCTCGCAGGGGCCCCAACAGCGTCGTGGCACGAGCAGTCGGTCTGCGTTTTGCCCCGCTTCTTTTTTGCGATCCACGACTGTTTCAAACCGGGCGATCTGTAGCGCCGGCTTCCAGCCGGCAACAACCGAAGCGAGCAGCTCACAGGGAGTGTCTGGTTTTCCTCTGTGACCTCTGTGCTCTCTGTGGCAAAAGGTTTTTCACTTTTGAACCGCTTTCAATGCGCGCCAATTTCCAGCGTGATGACGATCTCGCGCTGTGCCGCGCTCAAGGGCCAATCCAGTTTCAAAGTCACCGCTTGCATGATTTTTTCAAAGCCGGCCTCGGATTGCGACACGCTGAAGTGCGGCGCGGCGTGCAGTCGTAGCGGGTGGCTTGCGTGCAGTTCCAGCTTGCCGCCCAACACATCGTCGGACAGCGTGAGATTTTCCAGGTGATCGCTTTCGAACACTTGGCCGAAGCCACCCGGAATGCCACCTTGAAATACATAGTGCCCGGCCGGGCCGTCGCAGCTCGGCATGGCGATATTCAGCTCGGTGCCGAACCAGCCGCGCGTCTCGCCGCCGAATCGATAGTGCAGCGTGAGGCGATTGCCGTCGAGGCGTAGGGTTTTTTCCACCTTGAGCACTTCCACCGCGGCCTCGAAGCGCGCCGTAAGACCCGCGCTGTCCAACTCGTGATAATCGAGATCGAAGGGCGGAATGGTCGTGTCCAGCGTATCGGCATCACGCCAGTGATCACGGAATAAGGCGCGCGGATGGGTATCGACCTGCAAATCCTCAGGCGCGATTTCATGCTTGAACGCCACGCGCTCGTGCGGCGAGGCGATGCCCGAGCCGCTGAATTCATGGGCGTTATCGCCCTGGTGAATCTTGCGGTGGTAATGCTCGACTTGCCGCGCCAGGGTGTCGCCGAAATTATGCGAGAGCGCATAGGCATCCAACTCGATCACGCTGGCGCTGCCGTCCAGGCGCACGATCGCTTGCAGGGCATCGTTGTGCAAAAACAATTCGTCGTGGCCGTCGAAATCGAAATCGCGCAACTCGCGTTCGGGGCGCGCCGCCAGCTGATCCAGCCGGTGCTCCAATTTCACGATGGCGTTGTACACCGCGCGCCGCAGGTGCGGCAGATACAGACCGCCGAACAGGCCATGCCAATAGGCGTCGTTGGCTTGCGCTTGATACAGCAAGTCCTGCAATTCGTGCTGCGGGCCGTGGCCGTGCAGGCCCTGCAAGCGTTGCGACAGACCCAGCATGCGCTTGTGCATCCAATTCGATTCGGGATAGCAACTGAGAAAATTCTTCCAGATGCCGCCGCGCAAAAAGGCCTTTTGCTGCTCGAAGCGGCCTTGCTCCTTGCTCGCCGCAACCAAGTCGGCATAGGCGTTGGCCGCTGCCGCGGGCAGCGTCCATTCGTTCATTTCGATATAGGACGTGGTGGGCAAATACACCACGCCGCGCGTCTTGGCCTGGGCATGGTATTCATCGTAGCGCTTTGTTTGGATGATGGACGAAGCCAGCACGCCCTCGATAAACTGCTTGAGCCAGCCCTTCTCGTACACCCACTCGTAGGTCTCCGGCCAGATGCCGAATTTTTCGATATCGTCGAAATACACCGCAGCCACTTGGCTGCCGGTCTGCGCCAGGCTCTCGATATAACGCACCGCTTCGTCCGCCGGCGAGAACGGCAAGCGGTAGCGCAACGCTTCGCTGATCGGGAACAGATCCAACTGGCGGCCGTCTTCCTCGGTGGTGTAAAAGCCGTTCAATTCCTCGTGGCGCTTGCCGCTGCACAGGAAGTGGTAATCGTCCACCGTCACATATTCGATACCGGCATCGGCCAGGGCCGGCACCACGGTCGCCTCCCACACGCGCTCGGTGAGCCAGGCGCCGCTGGGACGCGCGCCGAGTTTTTTCTCCAGCTTGTCCGACAGCGTCTTGATCTGGCCAATGCGATCACGGTGCGGGATCACCGCCAGCACCGGCTCGGTATCGCCCGCGCCGAACAATTCGGCCTGGCCGCGCGCCACCATTTCCTGCAGCAGGCGCATGTCTTGCGGGAAGTGCTGCAACAAATAGTCGAGCAACCAGCCGGAAAAATGCACCGTGAACTTGAACTCGGGATAGCGGTGCAAGGTTTCCAAAAACGGCCGGTAGCAGCGCTGGTGCGCGTCCTCCAGCACGAAATCGAAATTCCCCACCGGCTGGTGGGCGTGCACGCCTAATAACAGGGCAATGGTGCTCATCGGATTTATGCTTTGCTAACTGCCACGGCGCATGGCGCCGCCCGCTTCGACGCTGTGCTCGCTGCCGTGGCTAATGGGTTGATCCAACACGGGCGGCACCGGTAACTGCAAGTGCCGATATAAATTTTTCAGATTGGCGCGGAACAAGATGTCGAACGTAGCCACGCTATGCGCCGGGTTGTAATCGCCGAACCACCAGAACCAGTCCGAGCTCTCGCAATCTGCCAATTGTTTCGTGGCGGCGCTGCGCTCCTGCTCGCTCAAGCGCTCGCTTGCCATGACAAGATCATAACTGCGTTTGGCCGCACAAAGCAAATCCCAAGCATGATTTTTGGCGCGATCGCCGATCCATGTGCTGAAATTGCCATACACCCAACTGCCGGCCACGACCTGCGGCATGCGCCCGGCAACCGCGCAAGCGGGTCCGCCGGCGCTGCATTGCTGCAGATAGTCGCTATAGGTCGTCATGCGTATCGTGGGATGGCCGGCCAGCGCCTCGTACATTTCGGACAGGAAGTAATAGGCGTTGTAGGGATAGTACTCCCAGGCATTCTCGCCATCGAGAATGACCGAGACCACCGGGCTTTCCTCGAGCGAGGTGCTGTTGAATATCGATTCCAGTTCATGCACGAAATTGCCTACGGCATCGCGCGCATACCACTTGGAATACTCGAAGCCGATCAAGTCCGACAGATGATCGTCGCGGAAAAAACAATGGATCTGCTGTTGCTCTTCCTGCACGCGATAGGGGCGGTATAGGTATTGCGACTTATCCGGCAGATTGCCATAGGCTTGGCGCAGACTGTTGGCCAAGACGCCGGTGCCGGTGGCGGCCCAGTGTACGCCGTGCTTGGCCAATTGCAGCAATGCCGCTTGCGATACCGCGCCCTCCGCCGGCCACATACCGCCGGGCGGCCGGCCAAAGCGCGCGCTATGCGAGCTGATGGCGGAATCGATATGAAAATTCATGCGCTCCACCCCGCCCGGATAGGCCGGCGCCTCGGGCAGGCTCGCATCCGGCCAGGCATCGCGCGCGCTCTTCAGGTCGATCAACAGCGGCGCAATCGGGTGATAATGCGGCGTCGCGGAAATCTCGATGCGCCCCGCTTCCAACAGCTTGCGGTAACGCGGGATCAAATCCATGATCAGCTCGCCATACAGCTCGAACAACAAGCGCCGGTCGGTGTAGCTGAACTTGCTGCCCTGGCTCATCAGGCGCGGCACCAGCTCGGTGGTGCGGCGCACCGACTCGCCGGTCCAGATCAGGTGATACCACGCCACGAGATCGGCCAGGAACTGCCCGGACAAATATTCGAAATGCCGATCTTCGTGCTGGTCGATATCCTTGAACATTTTCAACAAGCGTTGATACGGCGGATAAGGTTCGATCATGGTCGTGTGATTGCAGCGGAAACAGCGATCCAATAACAAGTCGCGCTCGTCCACGCTGAGATCGTTCAAGTCCTCGCGCGCCAGCAGGCGCAACAAGGGATCGCGCATCTCGCCGGTCTTGAACTGCCGGGCGTAGTCTTCGAGCTGATCCAGCAATACCGGCACGAAATTCACCACCGCCCGCGCCCCCGGCTGCTGCTCCAGGTGATACGCCATGTCGGTATAGTCTTTAACCGCGTGCAAATAGGTCCAGGGCATGACGAACTCGCCGCTGGCATAGTCGCGATAATCCGGCTGGTGCATGTGCCAGCACAGGATCAGATTCAGTTGTCGAGGTGTAGCGCTCATGGCATGGCTATCGGTTTGGTTGCTTGTCCTATCCAGTTTGCGGGGGAGAGGGACGGTGTTTCGCTGCGCATGTTTAAGGTTGCCCTCTCTCCTAGCTCTCTCCCGCAAGCGGGAGAGAGGGACGGTGTCTCGCTGCGCGTGTTTAAGGTTGCCCTCTCTCCTAGCTCTCTCCCGCAAGCGGGAGAGAGGGACGGTGTCTCGCTGCGCATGTTTAAGGTTGCCCTCTCTCCTAGCTCTCTCCCGCAAGCGGGAGAGAGGGACG
>Ga0113563_10001311_pt1 | contig 13947 bp, 13 predicted proteins | sample Mud3Dept3metaG_FD_80117 | JGI IMG/M metagenome (GOLD analysis project Ga0113563, IMG submission 80117) | Freshwater wetland microbial communities from Ohio, USA, analyzing the effect of biotic and abiotic controls - Mud 3 Core 4 Depth 3... | ecosystem: Environmental > Aquatic > Freshwater >...
TGCTGCTTGCCAGCGCCAGATATCGAAATCCCAAGCTGCCCGTTCCCCGCTCGACAATCGGATCTCATTGAAGCGCATGGTTCCGTAGCGGAGGGCACCGTAGAAGCCGGTCAGGAACTTCTGCTTGATTTCCACGTATCCAGAGACATCCACGGGATAGTCATCCACGTTCGGCACTTCCCACGTGTCATGAAAAGCCTCGCCCCGAACCTGGGTCTTACCCCGTTCGTACAGGAACTCCACTTCCCAGATTTTCTGTGGATGAGAATCAACTCCATCCCTTCCGATGGAAGCCCGCGGATGTTCGCCGAGGAAGGGGCCCGCGCTGTAGGCCATCCCGAGGTAAAATTCCGGGAAGACTCTGTATCCGATGTGCGCCACGTAGGAGGGATGGTTTTCTTGCCCGATCTGATAGTCCCACACTTGAGGCTCGCTCGAGGTGGCGCTGTTCATGACGGCAAACCTCAAATCCATCTTCCTATTTAAAAGCGAAGATCTATGCGGTCATGTGCCTCAAAGCGCTTGCGGCTTGGTGCCCGAAGGCGCGGAACAACACTTCGTCGTCCTGCGTGAAAGATCCCTTGTGCTTGTTGACTACCTGGAGGACGCCGAGGATGGCGCCGGCGGAGTTCCGGATCGGACCCGCCAGCAATGTGCGCGTCCAGTATCCGCTCCAAACATCGATTTCCGGATCGAACCGGGCATCGAGATAAGCCTCAGGCACATTCACCAGTTCCCCGCTCCGGGCCACAAATCCGACGATGCCGGCGCCGGGCCGAACTCTGAAGGTACGGCATTCCCCATCTCTGGCCATTTTGGCAAAGAGCCCTCCTGTTTCCGAATCCAGGAGGAAGATGAGGGCACGGTCGGCATCCAGGGCCTGGGTCGCCCGCTGAACGACGCGCTCCGTCACGGTGTCTGCCCCGACGGTCTGCGCCGCGGCCGCGGGAGCGTCGCGGGACTCCGGGGCGGAACCGGGTGTCGGATCCCACCCTTGCAGGGAAAAGAGATCTTCATTGCGGCCGGGAGCGGATGCGCTTGAAAGACTTGTGCAATCCCGGAGGAATTCGTATCGGATTCGCAGAGCGAGCGCCGGCTCGACGGCGCAGGCTGAAATACCGTGCGTGCCGTTGGAGAAATATTCGGCATCGCCCAAGGAATCCCCCGGCACTGCCACTCCCACCGGAACCCCCTCCAGATGCTGGAGTCGCCGATACATCAGGAGGCGGCCGGACACGAGCGTGTAAATGCTGTCGCCGTGCTGGCCCTGCTTCAAGAGTTCCTGGCCCGCCGACAGGGTGATTTCTTCCGAGTTTTCGCTGATGCGGGCGAGGTCTGCATCGGAGAGCCCGGAAAAAAGAGCGCATCGGCGCAGGCGGTCGATGCGCTGGTGTTCCAGGGCAGTCAGGAGATCCTCCCGGGTGACCTGCTCCCGTTCAATGAGGATTTCGCCGATCGGTACCACTTTTCCGGAGGCTAATTCTGCGTTCTGCACGGAAATCGCCCACTCGATTGAGGATGCGGGCACCGACAGATAAGCACCGATCCTGCGCGTCATTGCGCTCGTTTGTGCCGAGGGCATGCGGAACCTCCCCAAAGTTACGGTCTTCGTTGCTCCGAGCGGCTGCTGCGAAGAGGTGTGAACCGATCCGACGGCAGGTCGCGCCCGGGCTTCGATGCACTCCCGGATATCGGATACCCCTTCCGTACGGAGATGATACGATGAGGAGCGCCTCCGGCACAACATTTCTGATGCCATGAGGCCGGCAATGCCGGGCACATGGAGCCCCTTACTAAAGCGGCTTCTCCGCCGCTGCCGGGCGTGAATGGCGCAACTCCCAGCGTTGGCCCCCGGGCAGGAATAGCGGCATTACCCCTCCGTGGTTTCTGTGTCTCTGCGGTGAAACATCGATGGATTCTGACTGCCCCGGATGCGAACTGACACTCGCATCGTGTCGCGCATTGATGACGCTGTGTATAGAACTGAAATTCGGGCCGGCTCATTCCATGCAAAAGTCATCTGTCGATCAATCGGATTCGCTGGAGGTGGCGTCCTCCGTCGAAGGGTTCCCTGAGCCAGACCCGTACGATTTCCAGGGCTGCCTCGAGGGACATCATCCGCTGGCCGAGAGAAATCATGTTGGCATCGTTGTGCCTGCGCGCCAGCACAGCACTTTCCCTATTCCAGCAGACGGCGCACCGGATGCCCGGCAACCGATTGGCTACCATCGCCTCGCCGTTCCCCGACCCTCCGAGGACTACTCCCCGCTCGCACTCGCCGCGGGCCACCGCCTCGGCTGCCGGCCGGATGAAAAGGGGGTAGTCGGCGGCTTCTGCGGACGAAGTGCCGAAATCTTTCACCTCATGGCCGTCGGTGGCCAGTGCCTCACGGATCTTCTCCTTGTAGGCAAACCCGGCGTGATCTGAAGCCAGCGCGATTCTCATAGGCAAAGGATCCTCTTTCAGTGCGATTCCATCATGGCCGGCGGCTGTAAACCAGATTACCGCCTATATACGTTCGCTCCACGTTGAGGGCGAGCAGGGCCCTGGGAGGCACCTTGACGACGTTGTCCGAAAGCACGATGAAGTCCGCCAGCATGCCCGGCGCAATCCTGCCTTTAAATCCCTCCTCGAATCCCGAAAATGCAGAATCGATCGTGTACGCGCGCAACACCTCGGCTCTCGTCAGGCACTGGTCCGCGTACCATCCGCCTTCCGGCTTGCCGTCGGGCGACTGCCGAGTCTCCGCCGCATACATGCCCCAGAACGGGTTCGGTGTCTCCCCTGGAAAGTCCGAGTTGAGCGGTACGCGCACGCGGGCATTCAGGAACTCCCGCCAGGCATATGCCCCCTTGATGCGCTCCGGGCCGACGCGGATCTCCGCCCAAGGCATGTCGGAAGTGCAATGGGGCGGCTGCATGCTGGTGACGATGTTCAGCCCGGCGAACCGGGCTATGTCCTGAAGGGAAACGACCTGGGCGTGCTCGATGCGCAACCTCGGATCCTCCCGCGGGCGAGCTTCCTTGAGCGCGGCTTCGAAGGCATCGAGGGTGATCCGGTTGGCACGGTCGCCGATCGCATGGACTGCAACCTGGAAACCGGCTTTCAGCGCCCTCGCTGTCAGCCGGTTGATTTCCTCCTGGGAAGTAGTCAGCTGTCCGCGCGTTTCCGGAGCATCCGAGTATGGTTCGAACAGTGCTGCGCCCCGTGAGCCCAGGGCGCCATCCGCGAATATCTTGATGCATCGGATTGTCAGCCAGTGCTGTGGATCGATCTCGGGCCCGCGCTGCAGGCATGATTCCACGAGTTCCCTGTCTGTCGCGTCCAGCATGACATAGACCCGGTTTTTGAGCTGCCGTTTCGCCGCCAGGGAACGGAGTGTGGCCAGCATCGGCCCGGACACATTGGCGTCGTGCACCGTAGTCAGACCATACTTCAGACATTCCTCTGTCGCCAGGGTAAACGCCCGTTCCATGAGGGCAGTCGATGGGGGAGGAATGTGCCGCGTGAGCAGCTCCTGCGCCGCGTCTTTCAATATGCCGGTCGGCCTGCCGGTTTTCGGGTCCCTGAGAATTTCCCCTTTCGGGGGATCGGGAGTGCCGGGTCCGATCCCGGCGATCTCGAGCGCCCTGGCGTTGGCCCAACCCGCGAATCCGTGCAATCCCCGGAGCCAGACCGGATTCACGGGGGCAGCCGCATCGAGCTTCTCGTTCGTCGGATAGCCTCCGGCCCACAGCCCTTCGTCCCAGCCCCAGCCTGTGATCCATTCCCCCGGCGATGCCTGGGCCGCGCGCTCGCGGACTTTGCCCGCCACCGCATCCGGCGTCCCGATCCCTTCGACATTCAATTCAATGAGGCTCTGGCCCAGGCTGAAGAGGTGGACGTGGGATTCCACGATGCCGGGCATGACGGTCTTGCCCTGCAGGTCTTCCTGGGCCGCATCGGGGTAGGCGCGACGGATCTCCCGACTGGTTCCGGTGGCCAGGATCGTCCCCGCCCCGATGGCGAATGCTTCGGCCTGCGGCTCGGATTCGCGCATCGTGACGACATTGCCGTTTGTATAGATGCGCTCCGCCCGAGGTGCGCTCGAGCATGCAATCAGCACGGCCGGGGTCACGAGGACCAGCGCACTCCGAAAGAGCCATCCTGCCAGGGCATTCGGCATTGTGACCTCCGCTTACCTTCGAATTTTTTGTGCATTGTACATGCTTCGTGGCAATCTTTCATGACATTCCTGAGGGGGAGAGGCATAAAAATGGCGGATCCGAAGAGGCTGTTCGTCGCGGCGACGCGGCAGAATGAAGGCAAGACGACCACGTGTCTGGGATTGCTCCTGAACCTCAAACGTCAGGTCCGCTCCCTGGGATTCATCAAGCCGGTCGGCCAGCGCTACATCGAAGTCGGCGGGGTCCGGGTTGACAAGGATGCCGTGCTGATGGACGAAGTCTTCCACCTCCACCCGCTGCTGAAGGACACGAGCCCGATCGCCATCAGCAAGAGCTTCACCCGCGAGTACGACAGAGGCGCGCACAGGGAAGGCCTGGTCCGGGACGTGCTGCGGGCTTACGCGGCGGTTGCGGAAGGGAAGGAGATGATGATCATCGAGGGCACCGGACACGCTGGCGTGGGCTCATGCTTCGACCTCAACAATGCCGATGTGGCAAAGCTGCTCGACGCTCCCGTGCTGATCGTCACCGGCGGAGGCATGGGGCGCCCGGTCGACGAAATCCTGCTCAATCTCCCGGTGTTTGAAAAGCAGGGCGTGCGTGTCATCGGAGCAGTCTGCAACAAGGTGCTCCCGGAGAAACTCGATGAAGTTCGGGACTATGTCAGCCGGGCGCTGAAAACCAGAGGAGTCAGGCTCTTCGGGATCATGCCTCTCGAGCGCATGCTGAGCGGTTCTACGCTGCAGCAGATCCGGGATGAGCTCGATGCGCAAGTGCTGAATGGGCAGGGCGGCCTGGAAGCAGACATCGAGGATGTAGTGGTGGGGGTGACCGAACCCCATCGGGCGCTCGACCAGTTCGGCCCGCGCACGCTCCTGATCACTTCGGCGGAGCGCGAGGACCTGATTCTTGCAGCCACATCATCGTGCGCGCTGGATGCGTCTTCCGCCGCGTCGGTTGCAGGGATCATCCTGACGGACGGAGTGCGGCCGCATGAGACGATTATGCGGTTCATCCGGCATACAAACATGCCGATCCTGCTCGCCGGGAGCGGGATCTATGAAACGACTTCTGCAATCCATGACCTGATCGTCAAGATACGGCCCGCCGACACCCGGAAGATCGAATTGGCCGGCAGCCTGGTCGAACGGCATGTGGATGTGGCGGCGATACTCCGGGAAATCTGATCCGGCCCGTTGTCGTTTTTTGTTGTATCCGGCACGGACCGGCGATACCGTCTCAGATCGTTGCTGTCGCAATGCGGACGATGTCTCGAGGACGGTGCGACATGGCCGAACCGCTCGAAAAGGCTCGCATCGCTTTTACCGGCAAGATGGCGTCGATGACCCGCAAGGAAGCCTGGCGCGCGGCGCGGGATGCGGGCGCGGAGGCGACCTCCTGTGTGTCCCATCGAACCACACTGCTGATTGTCGGCATGGAAGGCTGGCCTCTTCTTCCGGACGGCGCAATCAGCCTGAAGCTGCGGCGGGCCGAGGAATTGTGCAGAGCCGGCTGTCCGATCCGGATTCTGCCGGAAACGGCGTTTCTCGAGATGATCGGCGCGGTACCGCCGGCTCCGCCGCAGCGGAAGTCCTTTGCGGCGGACGAGGTCTGCAGGATTCTGCGAATCGACGCATGGAGACTCCGGCAGTGGGAACTTTTCGGCCTGATCCGATCCCGGGGCGGCAGCTATGATTTTCAGGACCTGATATCCATGCAGGCAATCCGCGATCTTGTCGGCAACGGTGTGCGGCCCGAGAGGATTGGCCGGAGCCTGCGTGACCTTACCGCCATCCTTCCCGGCCTGGACAGGCCCCTTGCCCAGCTGCGCATGCTCGCGGACAATCCCGATCTGCTGCTGTTCGATTCGGGAGGGAAAAGGTTCTCCCCGACCGGCCAGCTGCTTTTCAATTTCGACGGGTGGTACCGCACTCCGAGTGTTGTTCTGCCCCACGATTTCCGGTCGCAAACCCCGGCCGGACTCTTCGAACTCGGCCTGGATTTCATGAAGGAGGAACTCTACCCCGAAGCCGCCGGTGCATTCCAGGCAACTTTGTCCCTTGACCCGGCTTATTGGCAGGCATTGCTGCATCTTGGCGACGTGATGCGCGAGATGGGAATCCTCTGGGCGGCGGAGGACTATTACCGGGAAGCTGCATCCCTGGCGCCGGCAGCGGCAGCCGCGTGGTGCGGGTTGGCGGCGGTGGAGGAGGAACTGGGGGAGATCGAGGCTGCGATCGCCAGCTATGAGAAGGCTCTGGTTCTGGACCCGGCCAACGCCGATGGACACTTCAATGTGGCGCTCTGCTTTGAAAAGGCCGGTCGCAGAGGGGAGGCCTGCAAACACTGGTTTGCCTACCTGAAGCTGGACCCTGCAAGTGCCTCCGCTCAGCTTGCTCGGAACCGCCTCTCCGTGTCTCCGGACGCCTAGGGAATCGGAAAGCTGCTTCCCTTGCCGCCTCCCGCCCCTTTCCCCAAACCTCAAATCCTGCCTTGACAGTATCCAAGAAGCGCAGATAAGATTGCGGCTGGTCCGGCGTGCGCAGTATTGGCCTCATGAATACTATTGGCGCTATTCCGATCGTCATCGAATGATAAAAAGCACAGACCGCATTGAGATTAGGATCGGCAGCGCGCTCGAGTATCTGGATTTGGTGCAGACGCTGACCGACTGCATCACCGATTTCATGGGTTTCGACGAGGACACCGCCCACTGGATCGGCATGTCGGTTCGCGAGTCGGTCACGAATGCCATCCAGCATGGCAACAAGCTGGACCAGAGCAAGAGAGTCGACATCCGCTTCGAGGTTGCGCCGGACCAACTCGACATTTCGGTCCGGGACCAGGGAACCGGATTTCAAGTCGAAAGGTTGCCGAACCCTCTGGATGCAGAGAACTTGCTGAAGCCCAGCGGCCGCGGAATCTTCTATATCCGGTCCTTCATGGATGAGGTAGAATTTATCCCTCATGTAGAGGGTGGGATGGAAGTTCACATGGTGAAGAAGGTATCGTCCAATCAAGCAGTCAAGGAGACAGAGATATGAAAATAGATACTCGGAGCGTCGGGGACATAAGCGTTCTGGATTGCAGCGGCAAGATTACCCTCGGCGAAGGCACGATGGCCATACGGAACACCGTGCGTGAGGTGCTGAAGAACGGCGGCAAGAAGATCGTGCTGAATTTGGCCGACGTCAATTATATCGACAGCTCGGGGATCGGGGAACTTGTCAGCAGCTATACCACAGTAACCAACCAGGGCGGGCACCTGAAGCTCCTGAATTTGACCAAGAAAATCCAGGAACTGCTCGCGATCACCAAGCTGCTCACCGTATTTCAGGTCTATGATACCGAGAAGTCTGCGATCGAGAGCTTCTAGCGGAATAAGCTGCCGAAGATCGAGGTTTTGGTGAGATCGTTGATCACCACAAATCCCATCAGGAGGATCAGGAACACAAAGCCCACCTGAGTGATCTTCTCCTTGATCGCGAGGCTGATGTCTCGGCCGATCAGGCTTTCGATCAGGAGCAGCGTGATAACGCCTCCATCCAGGATGGGGATCGGCAGCAAGTTGAAGATCCCCAGGTTCAGGCTCAACAAGCCCACAAAACCGAAAAACAGCCGGGCGCTGCCTGTTCGTGCAGCGCTCCCGGCTACGTTGGCAATCTCGATGGGGCCTGATATCGTCTTGACCGATGCGCTTCCGGTAAATATCCTGCCGATGACCTTCAGGGTCAGGACTGCGATTTCGTAGTTGTGTCGGACCGACTGAACGAGGGAACCTGCCAGTCCGTAACGTTCGTAATCGGACGGAACTTCGGGCCAGAAACCGATGACGACACGGCCGTTGTCTTCGGTCGGCGTGATGGTCAGCTGCTGCGTCGGGACGCTTGCCGGCAGTTCCGCAACCAGCGATTCCCACGCTGCGCCCGGCTGGGGCGCCAGCGCCGGCCTGCGGATTTCAAACTGGAGAGGCACCCCCTCGCTGGCTGAAATAATCCCCAGGACCTCGTCATAGCCCCTGCCGCTTCTGCCTCCGCCCTCGACGGAGAGAATCTCATCCCCGGGCTTGAGACCGGCTTTTTGCGCCGGCGAACCCGAATCCACCCCCTGCACTATGGTCCTGGGCAGGGTGAACTTGAAGCCCAGGCTGTTCGGGTCTATGCTCTCCGTGCGCGGTGGATTCAGGCGCAGATCCAATTGCCGGCCGCTCCGGTCCACGGTCAGGTTCAGCGAGTCCCTGGGCGCGGTCCCGAGCGCGATTTCCAGAGCCTGCCAGGTGTTGACCGTGTTGCCGTCGACGGTCAAAACCCGATCCCCGGGCTGCAATCCGGCCCGTTCCGCACTCGAGCCCGGAGCCACCGGTCCGATGACCGCGGGACCCTTGAGATAGCGAGGAACCTGGACTCCCCCCATGTAGGCGACGCTGACAATCAGGACCGCCAGCAGGATGTTCATGAACGGTCCGGCGATGGTAACCAGCAGCCTGTGCCACTTGGGATGCGAGAGGAACTCGTCGGGAGCGCCTTCCCGATCCTCGTCAAACGCCTCCCCCGCCATCTTGACATAGCCTCCGAGCGGGATGGGGCTGATCTTGTATTCGGTTCCCCCGCGCGTGAAACCGGCAATGCGCGGCCCGAAGCCGAGGGAAAAGGTGATGACGCGGATCTTCAAGAGCTTGGCCATCGCAAAATGGCCGAACTCATGCACGGTAATGGTGATGCCCAACACCACAATGAAAGCAATAATCGTAACGATCATCGGCGACAATTCCTCAACGCTTCCTCAGGAATGATGCTATAAAGGAGGAAAAGTCTCAATAGCTCCCTCTGGGAGCCGCTGCGGCAAGCTCCCCTGCCTTCTCGCGTGCCCAGGCGTCGGCTTTCAGGATTGCCTCCAGGCTGGAAGCTTCTTCCGGAAGATGCGCGCCGAGTACCGATGCGATGATCGAGGGAATCTCCTGAAACCCGAGCCCTCGGTTCAGGAAGGCATCCACGGCCACCTCATTGGCCGCATTCAGAACCGCAGGAGAGGTTCCACCGGCTCGCAGAGCCTTGTATGCGAGATCGAGGCATCGGAACCTGTCGCGGTCCGGCTCCAGGAACTCGATTTTGGACAGCCTGAAGAAGTCGAGGGAAGGGAGAGGACAGGGCCATCGCTCCGGATACGTCAGGGCATATTGGATCGGGATCCGCATGTCCGTCTGTCCCAGCTGGGCAAGGATCGAGCCGTCGACGAACTCGACCATCGAGTGCACGATGCTCTGTGGGTGCACGGCCACATCGACGGAGTCCGGTCCCACTCCGAACAGCCAGAAAGCTTCGATCACTTCGAGCCCCTTGTTCATCAACGTGGCGGAGTCGATGGTGATCTTCTCTCCCATACGCCATGTCGGGTGGTGCAAGGCCTCTTCCCGGGTGACCCGGGCGAGCTTCTCCTTCGGGGTCTGCCGGAACGGGCCTCCCGAGGCTGTCAGAATCAGACGCCGGATTTCCGGTCGCCTGGCGCCGCGCAGGCACTGGTGGATCGCGTTGTGTTCGCTGTCCACCGGAATGATTTCCACGCCGCGCTCACGCGCCTTCTCCATCATGATCCCGCCGGCCATGACCAGAGTCTCTTTGTTGGCCAGGGCGATGTTCTTTCCCTGATCCAGGGCGCGGTAGGTGGGCAACAGGCCCGCGGCACCGGTCACCGCGGAGAGCACTGTAGTTGCCTCAGGATGGCAGGCGACATCCGTCATTCCCTCCTGGCCGTGCACGAACCGGGTCCCGGACAGAGGATAGCCTCGACGGCGCAGGATCTCCTGCAGCTCGAGAGATGCGCCCTCGTCGAAGCTCGAAGCGACCAGTGGGCCGACGGCCTCGATCTGGTCTGCCAGCAGGCAGATGTTCCGGCCTCCAGCCAGGCCCACTATGCGAAACGCGCCGGGAAAACTCGATGTGACCCGCAGCGTGTTTGTTCCGATGGAACCCGTCGAGCCCAGAATGGAAACGTGTTTCATGAAAGCGCGCCTCATGCATCGGACAAAAGCAACATTTTAACGAATTCACCCCGCAGGCGCCACCCATGAAATCCTTCTCATGCGCTCGAGATGCTGCGAGCCTGCAATTTTGCGACGATCACCCTGGAAGCCGGGAGGCCCTGCGAAGCCGCGACCGAGCGAGCGGCCTGCGCCCGCTCGCAAAGCACCCGGCGCCTCACGGTCGCGGTTCTGAATGTCGTGCCGGGATGCCGGGCACGTGATCATCCGCGCCACTCCTGGAATCGAGGATCCCGATTTCAACGCGGGGTGGCGTAGAGCAGTTCGAGGTAGATGTACAGCACGGGAAAGGCGAAAAGCAGGCTGTCGATGCGATCCAGGACGCCTCCATGGCCGGGAATCAGATTGGAACTCTCCTTCACCTCCGCCGCCCGCTTGAACAGCGATTCCGCCAGGTCCCCCAACTGGCCGAAGATGCCGGCCACCACGGATGCTGCGGCCACATGCCCGGGCGGCAGGTCGGGAAAGAGAAAATGGCGCAGCAGCATGGCGACCAGGAGGCCGGCGAGCAGTCCCCCTACAGCGCCTTCGTAGGTTTTCTTCGGGCTGAGCTTCGATGCAAACGGCGTGCGCCCGAAGGCTCTTCCGACGAATAGCGCGGCTGTGTCGCCGGCCCAGATCACAGCCAGCAGCACCAGCATCCATTCCAGCCCCGGACGGCTGCCGAACCGGAATCGAATCGCATACGCGGCATAGAGGCATACGCCAAGGTAGAACACGCCCAGCAGGTTGGACATCATGCCCAGGACGCGGTCTTTCATGGAAGCGGGGCGCCAAATCGCCGCCAGGAACGCTCCCAGAACCAGTCCAGCGATCAGCGGGACGGCGTACGCTTCCGCCCGGCCGACGCCGATGAGGAGGAGCCAGAATGCCGCATGCCCGAACCAGGGCTGCCCGCGGACCCCTATTTTCTCAATCAGCCGGTAGTATTCGAACAAACAAAGCGAGCCGACGAATCCGAGGGCTGCCAGGAAGAGAAGCGGCGGGGAGAACACGACAGCGGCGAGCGCGGCCGGTATCAACACCAGGGCTGAGAGTATCCGCCGGAGCATTCTCCTCCAATCTTCAGGTTCGGGCTCCGTTCCGGATCCCGCCGTAGCGGCGTTCCCGCTTCTGATAGTCCAGGATGGCCTCAAACAGGTGCTTGCGGCGGAAATCGGGCCAGTATGTTGGGGTGACGTGGATTTCCGCGTATGCGACCTGCCACAACAGAAAATTGCTGAGTCTCATCTCGCCACTGGTCCGGATGAGCAGATCGGGATCGGGCACCCCTGCCGTGTACAGGCAGTCCGAAATCAGGTCCTCCGAAACCGTCACAGGCCGTTTCTCTGACATCGACTGGATCCTGCGGAAAGCATCGACGAGTTCCGCACGGCCGCTGTAATTCAGCGCGACATTCAACTTCATTCCCGAGTTGCGCTCCGTCATTTCCATGGCGTGCTGAAGCTCGCGCCGGACGGAGGGCGCCAGTTCGTCGATCCGCCCGATGGCGGTGAACCGGATGTTCCCGCCGGCAAGCCTGTTCAACTCGATCCTGATGTATTCCTTGAGCAGGCGCATCAGGGTCCGCACCTCGGACTTGGGGCGTTTCCAGTTTTCCACAGAAAAGGCATACAGCGTCAGGACCTCGAGGCCAAGGCGAGCGGAGATTTCCACGATCTCACGCACCGACTCGATTCCGGCGCGATGCCCGGCCACCCTCGGCAGCCTGCGCTGGCGGGCCCACCTGCCGTTGCCGTCCATGATCACCGCGACATGCCTGGGGAGGCGGGCCCGATCCATCCTCTCCAGGAGTTCCGCTTCCTCCGTTCCAGGGGTCGCCAGGGCAACCTGATCGCTCATATAGGGGAACCTCGTTCCGTACTGGAAGCTCCATGGTATCAGAAACGGCGGAATCCGCGAAACACTCGAAAAAGTCTCACTGCGGCGCAGGCACCCGGTGGCGATAAGATCGCAGCCGTCATGGCTGGTGCCGTCCGGCAGCGCGGGAGTCCCGCCCGCAAAATGCCCGGTAACTGCGCCCAAAACGGGCTCTCACCTCACGCCTGCTGCAGGATGAATTCAGGAATCGTCGGCTGTATGCTGATGATGCGGGCGGGCCCCTCGCGCCCCATTTCAACTCTTGGACACCCGCTCAATAACGGACTCTTATCAGAATAAGGCCGCGGGCCGGCGCGGTGAATCCCGCCAGCGTGCGGTCGCCGTGCTCGAACAGCAGCTCGAAGTCCTTCAGCGTCATCTGCCCTCGGCCCAGTTCCAGAAGGGTCCCCACCATGTTTCGAACCATGTGATGCAAAAAACCGCTCCCTTCTACCGTAAAAACCATCCGGGTGCGCGTGGATTTAAGGCTGCAGCCAAAAATATGCCGCACCGTGTCCCGTGCCGCGGACCCGCTGGCAGCAAAGCCGGCGAAATCGTGAGTGCCTGCAAACATTCCCGCTGCCGCGGTCATCAAACCCGTGTCCAACGGATAGGCGAAGTGAAAATGTTCCCTTGCCAGATGGGGAGGGAGGACCCTGCCCCGGAAAACCTGGTACCGGTAGATTTTCGCGCGCGCGCTGATCCGCGCATGGAAAGCGTCTGGGACTTCACGCGCGGAAAAGATGCGGATGTCATGCGGCAGTACGCTGTTCAAGGCCCGGACAAAGCTCGCGGGCGCCATGCGGCTGCCGGTTCTGAAGCTGGCGACAAAAGCACGTGCATGGGTACCTGCGTCTGTCCGGCCGCTGCCGGCAAGATCGGCCCTCTCCCCGGTGATCCTGCGAATCGCCTCGCGGAGTTCTCCCTGGATCGTCGGCTGGCCGCGCTGTTCCTGCCAGCCATGATAGGCTGTGCCGTCGAATCCCAGGACCAGCTTGATGTTTCGAGGGGATTTCATCTGCTTCCCGGCTTGATCGCCTGGCTTCCCGCTTTGCACATCGGGCAGTCTTCCGGTCGGTAATTCGGGACGTCGAGCACAGCCAGCGCCACGGTCGGCACCCCGAGATCGGCCCTGCCGCCGCTGCGATTGATGATTGCGCCGGCGGCAACCACCACCCCGCCGGCTTTTCTCGCAACATCCATTGTTTCACGAGTCGACCCGCCGGTGGTGACGACGTCTTCGACCACATAGCAGCTCTCCCCCGGGACGATCTGGAATCCGCGGCGAAGAGTCAGCACCCCTTCCTGACGTTCGGCGAACAGGGCCCGGCTACCCAGGGCTCGAGCCACTTCATGGGCGACGAGAATGCCGCCCAGGGCCGGTGCAATGACGAGTCCGGGCTTCGCTGCGCGCTCCAGCAGCAGATTGGCGAGCGCCGTTCCCAGCGCGGCGGCGTGTTGCGGGTGCTGAAGCACGAGCGCACACTGCAGATAGCGGCTGCTGTGCAGTCCCGAAGTGAGACGGAAATGCCCTTCCAGCAATGCGCCGGCATTCCTGAACAGCATGAGGATCTCTTCAGACGTCATGTGGCCTCCGATTCCACGGCAGGAGCCGGAAATAAAACAGAGTCAACGTATTACAACGATTCATGCGGCAGCACGGGAGTTCCCCGGCTGGCGCCACGGCGAAGCATCCAGGGCCGCGACCATCACGGAGCGAGACGTTTGCGCCCGGGCTTCGCGGCACGATATCCGCCATCGATTCGGCTTCCATTGTCCGGATCGCAGCATCGCTTTCAGCCGGAGGGTACAAAGTACCAGCATCTATGTTAGAATGGCAAGATCGCGATCAAAAAGGAGCGTCACTATGTCCGGTCATTCCAA
>Ga0113563_10001312_pt1 | contig 13946 bp, 7 predicted proteins | sample Mud3Dept3metaG_FD_80117 | JGI IMG/M metagenome (GOLD analysis project Ga0113563, IMG submission 80117) | Freshwater wetland microbial communities from Ohio, USA, analyzing the effect of biotic and abiotic controls - Mud 3 Core 4 Depth 3... | ecosystem: Environmental > Aquatic > Freshwater >...
GATAATTACTTTATAAAAGTATTTGAGATCGAAAAGATATATGCATATGAAGGAGGAACGAAGACCAGATATATTACCTAAGCTTGTTGTCAGTGCTTTTTTTATTGCATACTTCATTTATTTTGCCATATTCAACCGGTATTCTCTGGCTTACAATGAACAAATTCAACTTTTCCGTTTCGACTGGAGTTATTTCATAAGTTTCCTTACAAAACCAGGCGGATTTGTAAATTACCTGAGTACTTTTTTTATTCAATTTTATTTATACCCAATAGTTGCAGTATCTATCATTACATTGACAGGAATTTCAACTTATGTTCTGACAAATCATTTCTTTAAGCAATACAATATTTCAGGGATTATCTGGTCACTTTTCCCGGTTATGTTACTTATGGTTTTACAAAGTGATTATACATATAGTCTCGCAGATACGCTCGGTTTCTTGATTGTTCTGATTTTTAGTACGTTATATATTCATATCCGCAATCCATTATTACGTTATATAACCGGGTTTACCGGCTTGATGTTCCTCTATCTGGCTACAGGAGGATTTTCATTACTTGCGACACTTCTCTGTGTTATACACGAATTATTTTTTACGAAAAATCACTATCGTTTTTTCATCGCAGCAGGATATGCATTGGCAGCTGCTGTTTTTCCCTTCCTTGCATGGTATTTAATCTATTTTATGCCTCTTGACCATGCATGGTTAAGTTCAATCCTTTTCCCGATAAATAAAATTACACTTTATGGATTATTGTTATTGTTTGCTTATATCCCACTCCTTTTGATAGTAACAAAGATCTGGTCAATATTATCGAAAAGACCACAGGTTAAACCTGGCTGGAACAGGAAAACTGTTATTGCAGGAATAGTAATCCTTCTTTTGTTTTCCTGGGTAATGAAAAGATATGCATATAATCCCAGAAATGAACTTCTCTTCAGGATCGACAATAATATCCAACGCGAAGAATGGAATAATGTTCTTAAGATTTCATCCAGGTACCCGGGTTCAGATCGTCTGATTCTGTATTTTATTAATCTGGCACTTTACAAATCCGGGAAGCTTGGAGATGAAATGTTCCACTACAATCAGAAAGATGTCTCCTATTTGTGGCTGGCAGAGCCTGAGACTGATTTTCCCTATTTTTTTGGTTGTAATATTTTTTACCATTTAGGTTATACCAATAAAGCTTATGCATGGGCATATGATGCCATGGTAGCAACAGGATACGCCCCCCGTTTACTGAAACAATTGGTTTTAACCTCCTTAATTAATGACGATAATGCTATTGCTGAAAAGTATCTGAATGTTCTGGACCAATCCCTGTTTTACCGAAAATGGGCGCAACATTACCTGAAATACCTGAGCGATCCTAATCTGTTGCTTCAAGACCAGGAAATAAAAGAGAAACGTCAACTATTATTAAATAAAGATTTTGTTGCAAATGCAAACAATCCGGATAGTGTATTAGTCCGTTTGCTCGATAATCATCCGGATAATCGGATGGCCTTCGAATATTACATGGCATCGCTTTTACTTAATAAAAATGTATCTGGAATTGTAGCTAATATTAATAACCTGAAGTATTACGGGTATAAAGAAATACCGATTCATTACGAAGAAGCATTGCTTGAGTATATGTATTCTACACACGAGAATGTCGTTCCCGAAGGTTATTTAATACGAAAATCTACAGACCAGCGTTTTAAAAATTTTGTTAATGCTTATACATTTAATTCCGACAATCTTAATTTAGCAGCGCAAAAGCTATATAAACCCTTTGGTACAACCTATTGGTATTATCTGAACTTTATTAATAATGAGGTCGAAATACGGTGAACAAGACACATCAAATAACTAAAAGATTATCTGTGATCAGGTACTTTCTGAAGTCTTGCATGATTATTTTAACCGGATTATTGTTTGGTTGTTCCGATCCTGTTTCCAGCTATCTGGAAATCAAAAGGGAACCAAAGATAGATCCGGATTACTCAGGGATAACAATACCTCCAAATATTGCGCCCTTAAATTTCACTATCAATGAGAATGGTGAAAAGTACTATGTAAAAATGAATACTTTAAATGGCAAAGGGATAGCTGTTAAATCGACTGATAACATAATTAAGATTTCTTCATTAAAATGGAAAAAACTCCTGGAACAATGCAAGGGAGAGGATTTCTCCATTGATATATTTATAAAACAAGAGGGAAGCTGGAAAAAATTTCAAAAAATTATTAATCATGTAGCCAATGATCCTATAGATAAAATTCTGGTATACAGGTTGTTTGATCAGGGATTCCAGATTTGGAATAAAATGGGTATTTACCAGAGATGTCTGGAAAATTTTAATGAAACTCCAATAATAATCAACAGTATAAGTGAAGGTAATTGCATAAATTGTCATTCTTTCAATAAGAATAACAGCAACACAATTTTATTTCACATGCGGCAAAAACTTCCCGGTACGATCATCTATCGCAACGGTATAGTTACAAAAATTAACACAAAAACCAGTGAGACAACATCACCCGGCGTTTATCCGGCATGGCATCCTGACGGGAGGCACGTAACTTTTTCGGTAAATCAGATACTACAGGTTTTTCTAGCTGTTCCCGACCAGATGAGGGAAGCTGTTGATACTATATCTGATCTGATCGTATATGATGCTCAGACCAATATTATTGGCAAGTATCCTGAAATTGCCTTAAAAGACAGATTGGAAACATTTCCTGCCTGGTCTCCTGATGGCCGTTTTCTCTATTACTGCAGTGCTAAAACATTGCCCCCCGGAGAATTCAAAAAATTCAAATACGATTTGCTGCGTATTGCATTTAATCCGGAAACCAATCAATTTGGAAAAGTTGATACCATTGTGTCCTCAGCACGCACGGGAATGAGCGTATCATTACCCAGAATTTCGCCTGATGGCAAATATGTACTATTTTCAATGTCTTCGTATGGTACTTTTCTTTTATGGCATGAGGATAGCGACTTGTACCTGATGAACCTTGAAACCGGTAAAATTACAAAACCTGACATAAACAGCAATCTTCCGGAAAGTTACCATTCATGGTCATCCAGCGGAAGATGGATTGTCTTTAGCAGCAAAAGAAGTGATGGTTTTACAACACAGCCATATTTTACCTATTTTGACGCAAAAGGACAAGCTCATAAACCATTCGTATTACCACAGAGGAACCCTGAGTTTTACAAAACATTTTTAAGATCATACAACGTACCAGAATTAGTAACTTCAAAAGTGAAACTTAGTCCGCGTAACTTAAGGGAAATAATTAATTATGAGCCAGCTGACGCTCATTTAGGAAGTATGAAATAATGTTCAGAAATAATTATTGACCAATTAATTATAGTAAATTTGACTATATAAGCCTTTTAATTAATACAAAAACATGACCATTATGAGAGCATTCAGATTAATTTTATCTCCATCGTGTGGAGGCCGGAAGTTTTTTCATAGAGCTGATTTTTATGATTTTTTCAGAAGGTCTCTATTTTTCTTCTTCTGTTTCCTGATGATATTTGGAAGCGACCTTATTGTCAAAGCTGATCCGCCCCGCACAGCTCCCGGAACTAATTGGAGCCTGGTATGGAAAGATGATTTTAATGGTTCTTCGATTGATACTAATTATTGGAATGTCTTTTCGAGAAATAAAGGCTGGGGATCTGAAAAATACCGGCCCGGCCAGGTAACGGTAGCCAACGGTATCTGTACATTTACAGCCGTCAAGGAAGGCAACGATTACTGGTCGGGAGGACTGACAAACAGAGGCAAAAAAGGTGTGATTTCGTATGGCTATTACGAAATGCATTGTAAATTGCCACTTTGGACAGGTGGCCAATGGGCAGCTTTCTGGCTGGTCGGCTGCAACGGCAATTGGATGCCAGAATTTGACATCGTTGATGGTACGAACTGGGGTAATAATTGTTTCTTCACAAATCCACATTGGAGGGACTCAATCGGAGCCCATAAGCAGGTTGGCTTCAATGCCTGTCCTGAGGGAGGGAATATTACGGCTGACTTCCACACTTATGGCTTCCTGTGGACAAAGGATAGTTGTGTCTGGTATTTTGACAATAAAAAAATCAGATATTGGAAGACCGATCCCATGATCCCTGACTGTCCAAATCCCATCATCCTTAACTTCGAAATGGGAGGATGGGGTGGAAGGACGATTGCAGACAGCACTTTACCCTGGACAATGAAGATTGACTGGGTAGGTGTCTGGAAGATTGAAAAGACAGCAACCTCAAATACCATTAATTCTTTCCGGCAGCAATGTGTTCCTAAACTTTCCCACAGGGCTCATTCACTTTCGCACCTGACAGGTTATCTGGAACCTTGATTCTTTAAAAGCTATTTTTTGAGGAATTTTAATGCGTTATCCCTGTAAAGTTTCTTTAGTGTGGCATCGCTAAGGCCAAGTCCGTAAAGAACCCAGCGAGTATTTGATACATCCCATGCATAGAAGTGTTCGTCGAGAGTTTCCAGTATATGGAATGAATTCCGGTACATAGGAAGGCTGTATCCCTGGTCGGTACCCCAAACGAGCCTGTCAGAGTACTTCTCCATAAACTGTCTTGCAAACCGCGGAATAGTTGCTACATAAGCTTCTCTCTGTGACACATCAGCATAGAGGTTTGGATATTTATCAAGCATTTTCCCCAGCTGTTCCAGATCGTATGTTAGGTTCATAAAATGGCATGCTATGAAAGTGGTTCGGGGATGTTTTTTTACTGCCCGTTCAAGGGTAGCTATCATTTCTGCATGACCCAGAATATTTTTCTTGTTATCGAGCCGGAAATAATATGCTTCAAACAAAAGATCATTTTGTTTATCCATCGGTTCATACATCCATTTCGGATCTCCGGTATGGACATTAATAGGCAAACCAAGGTCTGCTAGTTTATCAAGTACCGCATCCATTCGTGGATCGTCGAGATGCAGGGAAGGACTTTCACTACGCATCAGACCACTCCCTTTATCACTGATTTCACCGACACCTTTGGCTCCGAGCTTTACACATCGTTCCAGTTCAGCTATTGTTGCCGGGCCAAAACCAGGTTTATCGAATCCGGTGAGATCAAATCCGCACCAGAGTTCGAACCTGTCCGGGTACTTTCCGAAAACAGCTGCTACCTGATCAAATGCTTTCCCAGTACCACAAAAAAGGATTGTCTTTTGAACGCCAACCTCATCCATGTTTTTAAGTATCACGTGAGCAATGGAATCCAAATTACCACCTCGAGGAGCATGCATATGCATGTCAATGGCCGGATATTTAGCTTTCAGGACCTGAGTCTTTGGAATATTAAAAATAGATTTTGGCCGGTAATCCTTCAGAAGCAGTGAGTCCTGCAATCCCGGAGCTCTCATCTGACGCTGCTGTGCATGTGATAAAAGCATTATTGAGAAACAAAGAATTGAAAATAGTAAAGTTTTCATTGTCATTTTTTTAGTTCATAAACGCGTACATAATCAATAGTCATAAATTGCGGAAGGGTTGAATCATCAGGGGCAGGTTCATCCGGTCCTCCGCAGGCAATATTCATAATAAGATACATTGGTTTGTCGAAAGACCAGCCTGTGGAAGGATCTTTTGGATAGTGAAGTATTTTCACATCATCCCTGAAAAAATTTATAGAATCAGGATACCAATCCATTGCATAAACACAGAATTCATTATAGATATCCCGCGGGTGCTGATATCTTGCAGACGGATTCGGACCCTGTGTGCCATGGATGTAAACAGTGGTACGATTAGGGCGACTGCCCCAGCTTTCCATTAGATCTATTTCCCCCCGGCTTACCCAATAATCAGATCGCTCGGCTCTGGGAATATCGGGTCCCGGATCTTCTCTGCCGTCCGGTAGCCTGGGCAGAGGCGGACCAGGTACATTTGGTGTTTTATATGGGCACAGGAACCAGAGAGCCGGCCAGGTACCTTTACCTTTTGGCAGCTTAGCCCTGATTTCGAACCGGCCATATGTCCATGAGGCTAAATCGCGTGTATTTACGCTGGCTGCTGTGTAACGATGATATTCATCATTTTTGGATGTAGCTACAAAACTTTCCGGAGTCTCCTTACGCAGTTCAATTAAAAGATTCTGCCCATCTACCCTCGCATTCTCAAGTCGGTAATGGGTATAATACTGAAGCTCGTTATGACGTATGTAGCCTTGTTCGTAGCCCCATTTTTCAGGATCGGGATGTCCGGTGTAATTAAACTCGTCAGACCATACTAATTTCCACTTAGTTTTATCTGTATATCCGGGTTCTGTTTTATTTTTTTTAAAACCTCCCAGCATCAGGAGCACCGGAATTAGAAAGATTATCACTTTTCTCATAGCCTTAAATTTAAGTTGTCAATATTATTTTCTGAATTCCTTTTAATTATTCAGAGGTCTTAGTCCTTTTTACAGATTTTCTGCGCGGTGTATCCTCAAGACGCACTTCGTATCCCTTGAGTATCAGCTTCTTTCTGTTCAATGCAACTGTGACGGGATCCGGACTCTTATTTATAAGCAAAACTTTTTCGCGTGAAGCTAACACGTCAAGGTTACCAGATGACGATTCCGCCTTGTACAATTGTGTACCAGGGCCGAAATATGTATTAAAGGCTTTGACTACGAAATAATGTGGTGTCGGCTGGCCTCCGTTTGCCGAATCGGTTTTTGAAAAAAGTCGTCCAAAACTAAAGGGTTCCCATAGAAGTGCTACATTTGTTCCGTTTTTAAGCGCGTGGTAATAGCATGAAGCATAGTTGGCAGCCGTGAATTCAAGATTATCATTTTTTCCACCATAGAATTCTGAAATCCATACTGGTAAATTCGACATTGCTGCATACTCTTTACTGAGCTTTCCAAAAAAATCTGTTCTTCCCATCATCCATTCTTCTGTCTTGCCTCCCGGTGGCCATCCTTCAATCCAGCCATCATATGTGAAGAATTCAGCACCGGAACCGTTTTTAAGCCAATAAGCAACAGCCTCACGATCCCAATCGCTTACATCCCGTCCTCCTTTATTCAGATAGGGTCCTCCAATTTTAACATCAGGTCGCTCTGATTTTACAGAATCGTATACAGCTTTGTACATATTCGTCAATCTGATATAATCTTTCCCGTATCCTTTGAATTCATTCCACACCTGAAAATACTTTACATCCGGATACCTTAATGCAACGGTTTTACACAAGGATGCAAAGTCTGCTACATTTTCATCTCTCACCCGTACCTCCACCTGCCATTTAACTTTAGGATCGAAATCTTTCATCCATGCAGGAGCTCCGCAAAAGGTAATTACCGGAACAGAATTTTTTATCGACCGTATGAGATTCATCCGATGATCAAGTGTTTTCCACTCATATTGTCCTGGTCCTGGCATAAGATCATTATCAACTCCCCAGTGAGTAATGTGCTGATTATGAAATCTGATACACTCTCCCAACAGAGATTTGACACGAGCCACGGCTTCAGGATGCCCTTTATCCCATTGGTTGTGCACATGAGTAACTCCAATTTCAAAGTTGCTGATCATATCAAGAACTGACAAATCAACAGTGACTGTTATTTGTGGTGTGTCTCCTGAACCAATATCAGGCCGATCCCAGCTTATTATTAACAATGACAGGGTGGTCCAAAGCAAAGGCCGAAGTACGGTTTTGAGATTCATAATATCAAAAAATTTATAATTAATCAATTACTACTGATGCGTTTGATTTCAATATAATCTGAATGTCACAGCCCTGAAGGGGCTGAATATTAGACTGGTATATTGAGTTCATTATTCAATCCCTCCGGGGTTGCCAGAGGGTTTTCTTGTCTTTATCGTGGGTTGCACCCACGGTTATTCAAATTAAACCCCTTTAGGGTCAACGCATCAATTCAAATCAAAAAATCAATGAACACTTATATTTTGTTTATTATCAATAATTTAAAACCATATTTTTCAAGTTAATGCATTATCAGTATTAATCAATTATTAACAGGTTAATATGAATCTAGTCCTTGAGAAATGATCGTGCCCATAGATTACTTGCGGATAATTCAACGGCTTTATTCAGATCTTCAGCTGCCAGTTTGTTTTCTCCAAGTCCCTTATATCCTATCCCCCTCATCAGGTAACCCATTGATATTCTTGAATTTTCGGCTACTGCATCGCCGAATTTTGCAAAGACATCAACATCAGTTGAACGTTGAACAATCTCCTTGTTACCATCCTCAATCATTGATTTAAATATTTCGGATGCTTGTGAGGTTTTTCCTATTTTAAGATTGCTTAATCCCTTATAATAAGACAAGTAGGTTGCCCCTCTTATTTCCTGACTGGCTGACAGGTTAAAATAATTCTTTGCACTTTTCTTGTTTCCAAGCGCTTCATATGCAAGTCCCAAATAATAATTGACCTGGAGACTCCTGTTAACGGATCTTTCGCTTCCTCCTTCTTCTTCAGGTACTTCAGCTGCCAGCAGAAACTGGTCAAGGGCTTCTTTGAATTTCTTTTCTGCATAATACTTTTTCCCCAGCATTAAACGTGTATTAAGAATAGCTTCCATAACGCTCGAACTTCCTTCAACATAGCTAAAATTCCTTCCGGTCAGAAATTCAGAAGCTTTTTCCGGTTCTCCCGCGAGGTTTAAGACTGAAATCTGGCGTATGAAAGCATCATCACGTTTTTTCACAATTTCATTATTGCCATCAAAAAGCTTTAACCGTTTTTCGATTGCAGTGTTGCTCATTTCATATAATAAATCCAATTCAGTATAATACATCGGATCGTCTTTTTTCAGCGATACCGCCCGTTCATACGCATTCATTGCCTTAAATCCATCTCCAAGATGATGATAGTAACACCAGCCCAGATTCCGGTAGGCAATAGCTAATTCAGGAGCTACCTTAACTGATTTTTCCCAGTTTTCAATTGCTGCATCAGGTTGTTTATCATAAATAATATTCCCAAGATAATAATAAGCTTTGCCATCACCGGGATTATATGTTATTGCTTTTTTCAGAATTTTAATTGTTTCCAGACGGAATGGGAAGATATAATCCGTAGATAATTCTGAGGCTGTTTTGAACAGTTTTTCAGCTTCATCTTTATTCCCGCTTTTATCTTGTATATAACCCAGATAATAATAAACAATTGGATTTTTACCGTTAAAACGACGAAGAACTTCGTCAGACTCCTTAAGTAATCCGTTATTCAGATATCCAACCGCCATCTCAAGGTAATTCTGATCGAAATCCCTCATTTTTTTATTCAGGCTGGTGAGAATACTTGTTGCTTTCTGAGAATTGCCTGATTCCCTTGTTATTAGATAATATTCATTCCCGATCCTGAAATCGAGGGGATCAATTACAGGCAGATCGCCCAGAGTTGCGAGAGCTCCATTAAAATCGCCTAATTTTCTTTGAATAGCTGCTTTAAGCCAAATTGCAGTATTATTTCTTGCATTGGTTGATAAGGACTCATTTACCTGACCCAGAGCTTTTAAATAATCACCCTTAAGACAAGATATCCCTGCCAGTTCAAGGTAAGCAGCGGAGTGATAAGCGTAATCCCATGTTGCACGGTATAGCGTATCTATCGCCTCATCGTACAATTCCAGAGCCTTTAGCGTTAATCCCTGAAGGTACAGAGCTTCACAGGTTGAGGGTCGTGTATAATCCTTAGTCAATCTTTTTATGGCCTTACCAAGGTATTTTCTTGCATTATCATAGTCTCCATTTTTAAGATATATGTTTCCAATAGCACTATTGGTTCGGATATCTCCGGGATCACGCTTCAGAACTTCCTGATAATAATCCATCGGATTCAGCCTGGGATTATGAAACAGTTCAATCCTGCTTCCGGCTGCAAACAGTTCATCAGTAGTTGCAATGTCCTTCGGAAGAGGAGGACGTTCAACTATTTCGGGAAGCTTTTCACTACGTTTTTTCTCTACAGGCTGGTACGAAACCAGTATTTCTCCGGTTTCTGAGTTGATCATTTCCGTGTACAGATCTGTAACATTGGCAAGTCCTTCCACCTTTATTGTCTGAGCAAAAGAGATCCTGGGAGAAATTTCCATGATTTTTTCAAAGACAACATTCCCGCTTTTCTTAAGAACGATTTTTGCTTTGGCTATTTTCTGAGTAGAATTATATCCAAGAAAAACGCTATTTGGCCCAAGCAGCTCAAGGTTTACGGCTCCGTTAAGATTCGCATTTTTAAAACCTTTAATATCCTTGATCGGATACCAGTACTGTTTGAAGGTTTTTACTTCATATGGTCTTATCCAGCTGTAATCAGGCTGGTTATCAGAGAATGCCCCCACCATAATCTCCGCATATGGGCCTGCATTTTCAGTTAATTTGGCTTCGGTTGCCTGACCTCGTTCACCTGATCCCCATTCCCATAATTTTGAACCTTTAACAATATTATGATCACCTATATGGACTGTTCCACTGTTCTTGCCATGATCATATCCACCCATAAAATCTTCCTTCAGATCAAATGCAAAAAAAGATGAGGATGTTGGCACATTCTTCCACCAGCTAATGTCAACACCCTTTGTGAAATCTCTTCCTGAATAATTTTCCGTGGAAAACGGCCATCGAGCAAAACTGACCTTTGAATGCTGGGTGACAAACTCAACACTTGGAGGGAAAAAAACCTGGTAGTCTTTATTAGTGTGTACTGCCACATTAGCCCAGTACAGGAATGTATGGGTATAGGGTGTAGCATTGAATATTTTGACTTCAGCCTGATAATATGATTTACCCGGAAACATAGTAATTCCGATGGTCCATCTTATCCGGTGGCGTGGCTCAGTTTCTCCGATAATAATTGTCTTACTGCCATCTGTATTTTCTTTCAGGTCATAATCAACATTTAGTAAGGTGGATGCCCTGTGATGATGCAGAACACACCACTCAATTCCGCCTGAGGTCCAGGCTCCGGTCATACCGATATTAGCAGGTTTATAGACATCATTTTTATATATGAAATTATAGTCGTTTGATTTGTCTGTTGCATAAAATAATTTACCACCTATCTCCGGTGTAACACAGAGCTTTATATATTCATTTTCAAGCAATAAAGCTTTCCATGCTTTCTCAATTTTCGTCTCGGAAATAACATCATTTAGTCCATATGGATAAATAATTTTCGATGCTCCCTGATAGGATTCACCCTTGAAAAACATAGGGTTTTTATCAGGAGGGGCAACCGGATAGGTTGGAATGACCCATTGTTGCTCAGAGAGTGTAACCTGAGACAGTAATTTATCTGCTGAAAAGGCCAACAGGATAAAGAGTAACAGGAATCTGCAAAATTCAATTTGTCTTGATAATTTAAAATACATTTTCATTGTGATGGGTTTAAGTTAATTAGTTTTTACAGAAGAGAAGGGATATTTTTAAGCATTATAATATAGTACTAAATTCATATCCAATTTAAAAAAAATAATGCCAGTCTCGTTTCAATGATGATAATTTTACGGATTTTTAACATATAATGAATATGTTATTAAAGATGTGCAGCTGAATTTTCGATATGACAATATGACATTTTCAAAAATGCGGCTAAAGTTTTCCGCTCTAAGACAATATTTTACTTTCAACATATATCTGCTAATGTTTTATATCCACTATCCTGAAAATTCCGGCAGGGATACTGAGCCGAATTTTCTGATCTGTTATTTCAAGTTTCTCGCCACTGAGTATATCAGAACATTCAATTCCTTTTATATGCTGAAGAATTATTTCTGCTTCACGGTTATCCGGATCGGTATATCCGGGATCAACAAGAGTAACGCGAACATGAGCAGGATCGATCCGGACAACACTCCATGCAACATCGCCTTTTACCAGCACGGGAAGTCGTGATGCTGCCTGCTGAAGCTTTTCGAGCATGGTTTGTTTATACTCTACCGGCCCGTACTGCTTTCCGTCCGAATCATATAAATACTGGCCATCGGTGGATATTTTATCCCTGAAAACAGGTAAGTTTTTAAGATCAATTTCATCCGGGACTATGGCGACTAAACCATAAGGATATTTCGGAAGAAAATTGAGCATACGGCGTTCACAACCATAACCGTAATATGAAAAATCATGGTCTAAAAGCGGAGCCCCGGCCCAGTATGTTTTCAGACGGTCGAAAACCAGCGGCGTGGTCTGTTTTACAACATTAAAGTCATACTCCCCTCCTGTCAATGAATTCTTTAAAAAATAATCCGAGGGTGTTCTCATTCCCAGACAAAGATCTGAAACGGAGAGCAATTCATCCCGTTTGGGAATAGCAATTACTCCCTTGTCAAGCATTTCATAAACAGGTATCATCTGGGTATGAAGTTCTTCTGACAGTGGACCCTGATGTATTGCAACTGAGAAGATATCAGCGCCCATAGAAGCGTGCAATACCATCTGTCGTATATAATGAGTGAGTATCTGCTGTGAAGACCATTCCCAGAATCTGTCAAAACATGCATTATCGGTCACTAACCGATCTGCCCAGTGGTCATAATAACCTGACTGCCAAAGACCTGCACGGCCTGCCAGGCTTAGTTCCTGTGTACGGCAATTGGTTTCCTCAAGCGATGGTATAAAAACATTTTCGAATTTCGGGTTCAGAAGGGTTTCCTTCCAGAAATCAAGATAAACCGTAGCATTCCAAAAAATATTTTTGTTGCGGATAGTAATAGTTTTACCTGCTTTTGAGCATTTTTCTGCTAGCGGCATCAATACTCCCAGAACAACCTCCTTCATATTTGAATCGATCCTTGACATTTCCGATAGCAGGAATCCTTTGAAGTGTTTATGATTGTCTTCAAGGATTTTTTCCATTGTCGAGGGGCTCATATAAAAAGCATCCCCGTGCCCAGCCCAAACAGTAAAATCTCCACCTTCAGCTTCCCTACCACTGATGGCTTTCAAAATTTCTTCCTGAGTCATATCGTAGGTATATCGCCTGTCAGTACTGCGGCACCAGAGTTCGGACTGATCCTTGAATTTTTCCATTAATCTTAACTCACCGGTATTAAAACTAATGTTATTAAAAGTGATCCCCTTAGGTTTCCTGGTATTCAGAGATATCTTTCCGGGAGAACGCTGATAATCAGGTCGTTTGAATTTTTCAACCTGATCCTTCATGAGAGCTACATTTTTTTCAATCTGAGCAAGTCTGCCCACAGGCTTTAACTGCCGGAATGCTTCCTGCCATCCCTCATTGTCCAGATGCAGAGCATAAATACCATCACCTCCTGAAGGGCTGCTGCCAAGGTAATAAGTATTAGTTTCAGGGTCGAATGCACCGTTCGAAAAATCATATTTGCTGACCAGCAGGGATTTGAATGAACCATCATTATTATAAACTATCAGGTAATTTCCATAAAGGCCAAAAATGTATTCTGCGCTGTCTTTCATGTTGATTCGGGACAATAAATTCATCCGGTATGCAGGATCATTGATTCTCTTATCGGAGGAAAGCATTATTCTTTCACCTTTATAGTTGTACCCTGAAATTTCCCCGTTTCTTCCTCTGCCGCAAACAACTATATCCTTTTTGTCATCGTCATTGACATCAATCATGATCATGCTGAAAAAACGGTTGCCTGAATTAGGAGTATACTGACCAAGATCTGTTATAAACCAAAGATTCTGTCTGGTATCAGGATCAAACAACATCATTGACAGCTTTCCCTGTAATCCTGTTGATGCTGTGGCAATGGCAACATAGTCTTTACCGTCGCCCAGTATATCTCCTTTACGGATATGACGAACAACATCACCAGCCTTCATGCTATTCAGCAAGCTTCCCTGGGCTGACAGGGTTAGAACAGTTTCCTCAACGCCTCCTGTAATGATTACCCATTCTCCTGAACTGGTCCTTATCGGGCACACCTGGAATAATGGTGCTTCACTGACGTATGACCATATCAA
>Ga0113563_10001313_pt1 | contig 13939 bp, 11 predicted proteins | sample Mud3Dept3metaG_FD_80117 | JGI IMG/M metagenome (GOLD analysis project Ga0113563, IMG submission 80117) | Freshwater wetland microbial communities from Ohio, USA, analyzing the effect of biotic and abiotic controls - Mud 3 Core 4 Depth 3... | ecosystem: Environmental > Aquatic > Freshwater >...
CAATTTTAGTTTCTGATATACCAGTAGTAGTACCGTCACCCCAAAATGCAGCAAACTTAGAGATTGGGGTAACTACAGAACGAAGACCAACGATGGCCTTTGCACCTGTAGTAGTTTGGTTGATTCTATTAATAGCTGCTTCTAGAGCAGTATTAGTAATAACGCCACCAACGGATACATAGTTGTCAGGGGTATTAGATAAAGACCAGATGCTCCCCAAAGCAGAGAAAATTTTATTGTAATAGAAGTCTCTTAGCTTTGCAGCCATTTCTGATTTAATCTCTTGAAGAGTTCCAATTTCACCACTCTCCATTTCCCATTCATTATAAGTAACTTTTACGTCAGCACCATCTAACACGAAATTGATTCTCTCTGATTGTGTAATTTCACCAGCTAGGTGAATTGAACCAGGAACCAAGGTTCTAACTCTGATGCCTTTTCTAACTTTCTTTACAAGGCTGTCGCCTGGTTTTAAGGCTCGCGTAGTCAAAAGATTTCCAACAAAATCTCCTGTTAAATGATTAGGCTGAACGTATTCTACGATAATTTGTGACAATGCTTCTCTTTGGTTTCTGTCTTTCACCATAGAAGCAATTGCTTCTTGAATTTGCTTTTCATCAGCCATAATAAGTACTCTCCTTTATGTTTATAGTGTTCTGAAGGTTAAGGAACCATCATCAGAATTGAACCGCTCTACGATAGCAATAGTACCACCGCTTGCGTAGGCTAATTTACCAGCTTCAGCAGCCGTGTCATCATTAATGTTTAATACTTCTAGTGGTGCACCAGCAGCCATAATATCTGCTGAGAATACAAATCCACCTGAAGGTACTGTGAACACGCCTCTATCAAAGGCTAAAGCTAAGTAACCCGAAGGGATTGTTACCCCATCTTGATTTCCAGGGTAAGTCATGTAGATTGTTGATGTAAATGGAACATTTCCAGCTTGCTCAAATGCTCCGCGTCTTAGTGACCAATCATAGTGTGGGAATGGTACTAACATCTTAATTTCATCTGTGACTTGTGCATTATTTACAGGCCAAGTAACAATGTACTTGGACAATTGGGCTTCTGCATCGGTTCTAGGAAGTCTTACTCCCATTAAGTCTTCCCTGCTCCCCCAAAGATGACTAGAACTTTGGCTGGTTATTTGAACCATTCTGCCTTCAACGATGTCGCCACACACTACAACACCGATAATATCTGTATATTTATTGATTTCCATAGTTACTATACTCCTTAGTTTTTATTTCTAAGATATTCTACCATATCTTTTGGTGTAATGGTTTCAGTCTCTTTACCACGAATTGGGGGAACACTTGTTGAAGTAATAGAAATAGATGCTTTGCCTTCTTCGGCGGGTTTGAAAGCAGCTACAAGTTCTTGAATAAAGAACTCAAGTTGTTCATCCGTCATTCCAGCAAGTGCTTCTTCTTTTTCAGTAAAGTATTCATCAGTAATATCAAGACCTGCATCTTTAAATTTATTTTTAATTGAAGCCAGCTTGGTTTGTTTTGCTTCTGCCTCTTCAATAGTTTGTTTATAAGCAGCTAATTCCTCATATTTAGGTTTTAGCTCAATTAGTTCTGTTTGAGCAGTACTTAAATCAGTTTGAAGTTGTGCGATTTGTGCCTCAAACTGCTCTTTTTGCTCACTCAAAAGTCTTTCATGTTCAGTTTTTTCAATCGTATCCATTGAAACTCCTTCTTGTTCGACTGAAGATAGTGCTAGTGCAGTTGTTCTTCCTTGGTACGCAGGCATACCTACGATGGTTGCTGCGTTCATGGAGACATTTTTCAATGCTACACCTTCGTCTTCAACATCTTCGTCTGTATAAGTTAATTCCCAAGACACATCAATACTTTTTCCCTCGGAGTATCTTTGTCTTAAGAAATCTACATCTTCATGTCTTTCTCTATCCCACAGAGCTGCTAGGGCTTGGATTGAATTACCTTCTGTCTTCAAATGTGTCATAACACCCAATGGAAATGTATCATCATGTCCTTCAGATACTTCTCCGTATGCCATTTTTAGGGGCATGAATAAACCTGTTCTTAAAACATTGGCAAATTCTTCTCTAGGAATTCTTTGTTTATTAGCATTATGCTGGTCATCTGTTAACAAAAATTTCATCCAAGCAACATTAGGATTTAAAGAGATTGAAGCCGAAGCTGCCATCTCTTCTATTTCTAATTTATCTATCATTAATTGTACATCAGTTGCTTGTAAAGTGATTGTTTTCATAATATTTTAACCTCTTTTATTGCTTACCATTGTCATTCCCAGGAGGTGCACCTGCTTTTGGCTTAGGTGCAGGTTTCTTGGGTGCTGCTGGTTTACCAGGAGTGCCCGGTACTACTGGTGGTGGCTCTCCTGCTGTTGGTAAATCTAGTCCTAATTCTTTCATTAGTTCTTTTTCTTCTACTTTTTCATTTAGTTCTTCTGATAAATCAAATCCATAAGATTCAGCAAATGATTTTCTAGATAAGTTACCAGTATCGTATAATTTTTGTACACCTTCATAGAATAGTCTCAATCCTAATAGATTTATAGGTTTGAATTTTACTTCTGGTAATTCGCCTTTAAGATGATTTCTTTCCTTTACTTCATAGAATACTTTATATATAATAGGGAAAAGTTCATCTCTCATTACATTCATTGTACTCTCTGGAGAAAGTGTAGATATCTCTGGGTCAGAAGTAAATGACCGTTCTGTTTCACCTGTAATTAATATTCTAGGAAATCCTAGTGCTAGGATTATATCTTTATTTACTGCATCATATTTTTTATCATTCAACAATGCCTCTACATCGGGGAATACCCAATTTAGTTCTATGGTATGATTGGTGAATAATGTAAATACTCTTTCTATATCAGTTGGGCTAATACCCTCTCTCCAATGAAACTTACTTTCCAAATCATCCAAAACATCCTGTTGGTCTTCAGTTAATGGAAACTCATCACTTCCAGCTTTTACATGTAAGATAGCACTAATAACTCTGGATGCAATTGAGTAGTCCATTCTTCTTAGATTTCTCTTATGTTTATAGGATTCCAAACCTGGATATAAATAAGGAATTGGATATTCAGCATCAGCCAACATGGTTGATTTTACAATAAGGGGATTATCGAGTAAGATTTTTGTTTCTCCCCTTAAAACTTGTGCTACAAATTCTGGATATTCTTTGACGATTTTTTGATATAATTCTACATCCTTAGAACCATCATCATATGTACCTTTTTGCTGTAAGAAGTTTACTACTTCATCAGGAACTATTAAGAAGTAAGATTCTTCATCAGTAATAAAAGGTCTTTTGATTACAATATCTTGTGCATTTCTTAACCACATGCTAGTAGGGTAAAGTAAATTATCTAGTCTTTGAATTCCCTTTTCTCTCAATTGTTTTCTATTTAAGTTTGTTAAAGTTATCTCTGGAACTACTAATCCAGTAGTTAAAAATTCCAAAGCAGCTTTTCTTAAAAATCTTATAATATCTTTCTTTAGAGATTCATATATCTGGTAATCAGTTTTAGGGATACTATTTTCTGGGACAATAATATCATTAATAGCTAGACTGACCATCTTTGTTACCACAGTAGTAGCAATAGGTTCGTGTCTAAAGAAAAATCTACAATCCTTTACAATTTTAACAAAGGTATTATGGTCTTCAAATGAAAGTTTATCTACTTGATTGGAACCCCATACACCTATATCGGTTGGGTAACTAGACTGTGGCATAAAAAATGTTGCTGATGCCGTTTTTGCTAGTCTATTACTTTTATTATTGTCCATAGTATTCTCCATGTTATTTTAAATTATACCCATCTGCTTTTAGCCAATGGCTTTCGTGCTTTAGAAAACAGCAGACCTACAATTAACATATAATATGCCATCATAGCACACAACATAGCTGCTGTATTATGGTCTTCACCTCGTTTACCACCTTTAGGGGTAAGTGTCTTATATACAACTTCTCCTGTAGGAGTTTTAGTGTATGTCATTCTTTCAAGTTCAGTAATCAGTTCAAAATCTGTGGATGAATATGCTATCTTATGAGTGTTAGTATATTCTTGAAGTAATGTTACACTATGAGGTTTGACCTTTGTTTTTATTTCCTCGCCCTCAGAATTTTCTCCTAAACTTATCCAAGCACCAAAAGAAACAGGGAATAATCTTTTAGAATAATTTTTATGAAGATAAGTTTCATCTTCTAATAAATGTTGTACTAATCCTTTTTCATTACCAGTATCTATTCCTATAACTGATGGTCTATCAAACTTGGTATCAAGATAATCAATTATCTTTTCTTGAACTGGATATGCAACTTTATAAAAATTAATTCTAGCATGTTCTTTTATTATACCATTTTTCTCATAAAGTATCATGATTGAAGTGGGTTCTGTATACCCCAAGTCTATTCCCATGATTACAAAATCATGTGGAGGACACGGAGGTATAAGCGCCATTCTATTTACAATCTCCCCATAAGAATAATCTATACCAGACATGCTAAGTTTATAGGTAGCATAGGTTTCTATTTCCATTAATCTTCTATCAAATACTGCAAAAGTTGGAGAACCATGTCTTCCTAGAACTAAGTGAATGTAGTCTTCACTATCAACTCCACCATACTGTTTTACATTTTTTTCTTCATCATCTTGGCTATATCTAGGATTTTCATGTGCTGATGTTCTATGATGAGAAAACTCATCATTAACTTCATCTGCTAGATATAAAACACAATTTTCTCTAAGCCCTGTAGGAACGCCAGATACCCATAATTTATATCCATCTTCCCAACTATTTAATACTGGTTGTAATTCTAACCATGTTCCCCAAGGATAATATCCAGCTTCATCAAGGATTATTATTGGGGTGTGTTTACCAATAACATTTACACCTGTTCCAGATTGTCCAGCTATAGCACACAAAAGTTGTGCTGTATTTAATAGTGTAATTGTATATGTTGAAGAATTTATTCCTCGTTTGGGTTCTATAAAATTTTTCAAAAGAGAATTATTTCTAAGATACTTAACTAGACTATTAAATACTGGCTCTAAATGTGTTTTACTTGGGACAGTATACATAATATATTCATTAGGATAGAAATTATTTACCATTATCCAGAGAATAAAATCAGTCAAAGATACGGTTTTACCAACTGCTCTACCACAACAAAGTGATGAATAATGGTTAAAATCACAAAGATATTCTCTTTGATAATATGTATATTCAAATTCTTTATCTCTTGCGTATGTTAATGTATCTACGTTTCTATAAAACTCTCCAAATAAAACTGGGTGCTTTAGAACTTCAAATAGATGCCATTCTTCAGGTGTTATTTTTTCTTGTAAACCCATTATACTTGTCCATCAAATGGTTCAGTGAATCTTTCCTTACCAGGTTCTCCACCCCATTTCATAATATATCTATACTTTGCTGCTTCAAATTTTCCATGGTGCATATTTTGTTCTAATTGAGTAAGGCTTTTTAAAGTAGCACTTCCTATATGTTTTACTTTACAACCTGCTGCCCATTTTATATCATATCCCTTTAATTTCATTCTATGATGATAATCATTATCTTCAAAGTAAGCATAGAAGGGAGATATTTTTTCATCAAAATATCCAACATCATCTATTATTTTTCTAGGTAATGTGATACAGGAGAATGATGTTGACCCCTCTTCTGGATAAACCATATAGTTATCATCCCAAGCATCCATAAGTTTTTCTATAGAATCTGGATAAAATTCTATATCATCATTACATAAAATTAATTTATCTTTAACATTATCAATAAACCAATTCCAGCTTCTTGCAACCCCTAGATTATATCTTGTTTTTGCTACATAAACTCTACCACTCATATCTTGTGGTACTGATTCATAATCAAATTTCATACCATTATCTATTATATAATAAGCAGCGGGTTTCAGTGTTCCAGACTCCGCTGTTAATAAAGTCTTTATTAATAAATCATATCTATTTAGTGTTGGTATACATAAATTAAATTCCATGTGCTTTAATCCTTTCCATTATTTCGTCTGTCTTATCCTCGTACAAGGTTAAACAATTTTTATTACATTGGTCTGTACAACAGTGGTCACATTCATCTATGGAATAAATACATGTAAAATGTGTTGTGTTTATTGCAGGGATACTACCATAAAAAGTTATATATGGTATTTTCAATGCACCTACTATTGCTGATATGCCACTATCATATCCTATATAAAGAGCTGCCTCTGACAATTTATCTACTAGTTGTGGCATGGGTAAGTTTTCCAGTATGTAGCTATATTTCCATATTTGTCCTGCCGATACTTTATTTGTACAATCTTTGAAACCAGTATTTCTTAGATAAGCAACTATATATCCATTTTCCATTAATCGTATAGATAAATTAGTCAAATATCTATAGCCTCTTCTAGAAGGCCAGCCTGCTTGGTCATTCATAATTACAAGTTTAGGAATGGTTTTTCTAGGTATATATAAATTAGGTTGAACATCTTCTCTATCTACCCATAATCCTGTAATGTCATGAAATACTCTTTGTGGGTAATAGTATTGATAGGTATCTACAGTATTAGCATTAAAATAACAATCTTTTCCTATACTTTCTTCTGTTATATATGGATTATTATTCCAGAATAAATCACTATGCTTATCTATAATCTTTGTTTGTTCACCAAAGATTTTAAAGTATGCCTCTGGTATACCTGTCATTATTACATGGTCGCCTAAAGAACCCCAAAGATGTAATATCATTTTCTTAGATAATTATAGTAACAAAGGGGTTCGCGTAGTATCAAGAACCTGTCTTTATGTTCTGAATATAGCTTACTAAAGAAAGCACCATCAGCACAGTAGTTCCAATCTTCCCATCTCAAGTCACCTATCAGGTCTCTTGGAATTAAAAATTGGGCTGTATCAATATGACATGGAACAATCATATCAGATTGAGGTATCAATCTAGGAAACCCATTTCTAAAAGATTGAGAAAATATTAATGCTTTATTAGAGTTCTTTAATATTTTTTCTGTTCTTGAAAATAAAAGTGGGTGTACAATATTATCATCATCTAAAAAATAAACATAACTATCACAGTCTATATGGTCTAGTGCTATATTTCTCTGTGGATTACCAGACAGTCCCTTATCTTTACTTGGGTATGAAATATATTTAGTACAAAGACAGTCTCCTGCATCTAATAATTCATCTCCATCTTCTACTATAATCCAATACCATTCTGTATCTTTGGTTACACTTTCCATAATAGATTTATGAATTGCTTTTATATTCTGAGGTCTTGTTAGTGGTGTTACAAATGTTACTTTCATAAATCCTTTACATAGAAGTCATTTATTTCATGTCTTCTATCCTTTCTGTATCCAAATAATTTTAGATACTCTTCTATATCTGGAGTTTCAAAATTATTTTCAACAACAATTAGTTTAGGTTGATATTTTCCAATACTAAATCCCTTTAGTACATCTAGTTCAGTTCCTTCTGTATCTATAGAAACAAAATCTAAGGTATCAGAAAAATCTTTTAAACAAAAATCTAATGTTCTAACCCCAACTTTTACTTTACGAATTTTTGCAATTCTATGTGTACTCTTTTCTTGTTCTATTAATTTCATATCCAAAGATAAAGAACTAACTGCGGTTTCATCACCATCTAGTGAAACAACATAAAAATCTTCCATACCATCATGGTCTGATATTGCATAGGGTAGGGCATGTCGTCTATTTTGTAAAAGCTGTTTATATAACTGTAGGTTTGGTTCAATACATAAACATTTCCAACCTATGTCTTCAAAGTGTTTAGTATTTGATGCAGCTATTCCATGTGCTGCCCCAACTTCAACAGCTATTCCATCAGTTTTTCCAATAAAATATTCTTCTATAACTTTGTCTGTAGGGGGGTAAAATTGTCCGTAGTATGTCATTTGTATGTCTTCCCAAAATTAGATTTTCCCTCTCCCAAGGCTTCATCAATAGCACTCACAAGTGCAGAACGTCTAGCGTTTACTTGTTGTGCTAAGATAGCAGCATCTAATCTTTCTTCAGGAGATAATGTTTCATTCATAAGTTTTTCTTGTGCATACCAACAACGAATGTTTACAATACTAAGTTCATCAATCATCATGGCAATACTTTTTCTAGTGATGTCCATATTATCCTTCCTTGTTCTAAGTGGTAAATCCCCGGTTCTGGTAATGGAACAACAAGTGCTCCCCCATCCTCTAAGAATTTTATATTTTTATTTATAATATTATCTATGAAATGCCAAGGCAAAACAAAGTATATATCTGGATAGAGATTAAAGATTTCTTCTTCTGATGCAATAGGTATTTCTGTTCCTATAGTCTTCTTTCCAAACTTATCTGGATTTACTTCTGCTATTGCTCTGATTAGATTTTTTGTTATCCCAAAGTATTGAAGTAAGGTATTACCTTTGGTAGATGCCCCTAATCCATATACTTGAATTCCACCATTTTGACATCTTTGTAAAAATTCTAATACAGTTCGTTTGATATTATTAATACGATATGCAAATGCATGTATAGAACCTTCAAGGCTATCCAAATAAATCCTTTCCTTTGTCAAGGCTTCCCCCACATTTTTTTCAATGGGGAATGAAGAAAGGTGACTAGAAAATATTCTTATACTTCCACCATTTACTTTATTATATGATACTCTAAAAACTGTAAGATTAAATTTATATAGTAAACTTATTATATCATCTAATTTATAGTACTCTAAATGCTCATGACATATATTATCAAAGGCATTTATTTTTAGCATAGATGCTAAGTCTGTAAGTTGAATAACAAAAATTCCATCTTCAGCTAAAATCTTACTTATATTTTCTACAAATACATTAGGAAATGGTAAATCGTAGAACATAGCAATTGCTGTAACAACCTTAGCTTTACCTAATGTAGTTGGATAATTATCTTGAAAATAGTCATTGATAAAGAAATCACAATGGCACTTGGCTTTATCTGCTAGATTTAAAGCTGGGTCAAACCCAACCTTTATTGTATTTTGATTTTTGTATAGAGAAAATAGAGTTCCATCATTACACCCTATGTCTACTAAAATATCATCATCTTTTATTTCTACTGTACTTTCTATCTCTGTAACAATCTCTTGTAGAGATGTTACCATTGATGGGTTGATAGCAGATTGATAGAAATAAGTTCTATACATATTATCTAGAGGAATATTATATTTCTCTTGGACAAGATGACAATCTTCACACTCTACCAAAGATAAAGGAATTGGTTTTCCTTTAGTTTTGTCTACGAATCCAGATGGATATATATCTCCTAAACTGAAAACATCTTTTAACTTTCCATTACAAATCCTACATGATTCTTGCACCGTGTAATCCATACCTTATTCCTCCATTGGTATTACTATATCTAATCCAAACTCTGTTGAATGAAATCTTTGTAATTCATTTTCTAACAACGTATCAAATGAATAATGTCCTGTTTCTGAGAAAAATCCAGATGGTATAAGTGCATTTACATAATTTACACCACTAGCTGTAGCTGGTAAATAAACAAGTGTATCACTGGGTTTTCTAGCAATAACAGTTATAGATGAGTATAATGCTAAATTTGCTGGAGATTTTATTCCAGTTAATTCATCAATCTCATCAACTTGAATTTCCAATAGATGTCCATAATCTGTTCTGAATATATTGACATGGCTCATATTTTTACAATCCTTTTTATATTTGAGTTTATATCAACCACTGCATCAATAGTTGTATTTACTGTTGTAATAAATGCTGCATGTGTGGTAACTGATGTCTTGAATTTTATTTCTTTATTTATAACAGTTCTAAATGACATTTTAGTATTTATTACTGTTTTACATTCTATCTTATGTATTGCAGTTGGAACCGTAGCAAACATGTAGGCATGGGTAGAACTTCTTACTCCAATTACACCAAACATATATGCTGGTATTGTTGTTACATTAGCTGAATATCCATTTACATAAGCATGAATATATGTACTAGTTACTGAATACCCAACTACAAATGCTGGTACTTGACTAGTTACAATTATACCACCATTTAAGTAAGCATGAATAAATGAATTTTCTAAAGTTTTTCCTGCTAAATAGGCAGATTTTGTAGAATTAATTGAAGTTTTTCCTACTAAATATGCAGATTTAGAAGAATTTATAGTAACTTTACCAGATATAAATGCTGGTTTACTATTACTACTTGGTAACTGTCCACGTAAATATGCTGGTTTTGCTGTAATTTGTGTAGATTGACCAGACAAATAAGCATGTTTAGAGCTACTTGCTGTATCTTTACCACACAAATATGCAAATTTATTAGAAGATATTAATGATTTACCATATAGATATGCTGGCTTAGTTGTTCTAAGAATACCACTAGTAAATGCAGGAGTACTTGTTATCTCAAATGCTTGCCCACGTAAGTAAGCAGGAAGCATGGCTCTATTTGCAGAATAGCCATTTATATATACATGTGCAATAGATTGTACAACAGCATTTGTAGCCATATATGCTGGTATAGAAGTAGATACATTTATTGCACCAACTATATAAGCATAAACGCTAGAAGAAATAGAAACTTTACCACTAGTAAATGCTAATGTATTAGTTGTACTATAATCTTGTCCTCTAATATAAGCATATACTACGGTTTGTGTTTCACTTTTACCACACAAATATGCTTGTGTCTCGCCTGTAGTAGTTTCTGACCCACAAATAAATGCTGATTTACTAGTTGATACGTTTATTCCACCTGCTAAGAACGCTGGTGTATTATCAGAAGTAGAAGTTTGACCACGTAAATATGCTGGTACAGTTGTAGTATTTGCAGCATACCCATTAGTAAATGCTGGTACATTTGAACTGCTAGTTGCATTTACAGCAATAAAGGCTGGCTTAGAACTTACAAAAGTATCTTGTCCAATTAAGTAAGCATGAATTAGAGATGTACTTGGGTAACTACCTTGAATAAATGCTGGTAAATTAGTTAGACTATATTCAGAACCTTGAATATAACCAAAGACAGAAGTAGATGTTTGAATTCCACCAGCTAAGTAGGCATGAGTACTGCTTGCAAGTCCACCAACAAGATATGCTGGTATACTTGTTGAACTAAAGTATTGACCACGTAGATATGCAGGAACATATGTAGTACCTGGAATAAATGGTGTTGATGGAACACCTACTGCTACCCATTCAATTTCAAAGTGGAAAGCACCCTTTGTATAAGCATTGATTACAGTTTCTTCAGAGCTAATACCATTTGTATAGGCGGGAGTTGAACTTATAGTAGAAACAGAACCACCTACAAAGGCAGGAGTTGAACTACTGAAAGTATCTTTACCTGAGATAAATGCTGTATTACTTGAAATAAATCCAGTTTGACCACGTAGGTAAGCATAGATATTAGTTAGATAATAATCCTGTCCATGTAAGTAAACAAATTGATTATCTACACTTGTAGTTTGACCTCTTACATATGCAGCCTGATTATCACTTGTAATTATCCCACCAGCAAGGTAAGCAGATTTATTAGAAGATGCTAATGAAGAGCCTTGAAGATATACACTCTTTGAAGATTCTACTTCTATACCACCAGCAAGGTAGGCTGTTTCAGAGCTACTTATATCTACAGAACCATGTATATAGGCTAATTGTGAATCAGAGATGATAATACCACCTGCTAAATAAGCAGGAACAGATGTTAGATGAGTACTAGAACCTCTTAGATATGCTGGATGGGAAGTAGTTCCTGATGGAGAAATACCTTCTGTATATGCATGGGCAGATGATGATATGCCACCTACCAAGAAAGCATGAGCAGAAGTACTACTTATATTTTTACCAGATACAAAAGCATTGACAGATGTAGTTAGACCATATTGACCAGATAAGTAGGCTGGTTTATTGGTAATTGCATATTGGCTACCAATCAAATATGCATGAATTAGATTGGTGCTATCTGAAGAACCTTGTGTAAATGCAAATTGTGAAGTAGCAAAACTAGTAATACCTTTTGTAAAGGCTGAATTAGATGTAATTACATTAATTCCACCTTTTGTAAAGGCTGGAGTACTGCTTGATATTCCACCAAGAGTATAAGCAGACTTGTTAGTTACTGCTGTACTATTACCAGCTAGATATGCTGGTTGTGTATCACTACTTGTGCTCTCACCAGAAGTAAATGCTGATTTGTTAGTAGTTGCTCCAGCCACACCAGAAGTAAATACAGGCTGGTTATCAAAACTTATAATACCACCAGCTAAGTAAGCAAATTTATTAGCTACCTCTGTAGCACTACCTTTTAGATATACAAATGTATTTGTAAGAGCAAATGCTTGACCTTGTATAAAGGCTGGTTGAGAAGTAATAAATGTAGCTTGACCTTTTAAGTAAGCAGATTTATTTGTAACTGTTGTAGCATTACCTACTAAGTAAGCAGATTTAGATGTTACACTAGAACCAGACTTTCCTTCAATATATGCAACATGAGAAGTAGTTTCAACTGCCCAACCTTTTAAGTATGCAAATTTACTTGAGGTAGAAATTATTCCACCAGCTAAGAAAGCTGATTTGTTACTTGATGCTACTGAAGAACCTACTACATATGCGGATTGATTGTCTACAGCAGGAGAACTACCTTGTAGATATGCTGGTTGGTTGTCTAAAGCTGGTAAAGAACCTTGTGTATAGGCAGATTTGGAAGTTGTTACAGGTGTAGAACCTTGAATATATACTGGTTGAGAATCAGATACAGATACTGCTCCTATTAAGTAAGCAGGAGTAGAATCGCTGGTATCGGATTTACCTTGTGTAAATGCTGGAGTGTTATCTACGATTGTAGAAATACCACTAATATAGGCAGGAGTACTTGAAGATGCTCCTTGTGCAGTAACTATTGACATACCAACAGCTACCCACTCTATTTCAAAATGGAATCTACCTTGTGTAAATGCTGATTTAGATGTTACAGCACTACCACCACCAAGCATAAATGCTGATTTAGATGTTGAAGAAACAGACGAACCTATTGTATAAGCTGATTGATTATCAATTCCACTGGTAATACCTTTAGTGTAAGCAGGTTGATTATCAGATGTGGCAGTTTGGCCTTGTGTAAATGCAAATTGATTATCATTTGTTATAGTTTGACCTTTAATAAACACAAATTGATTATCATTTGCTGTATTCCAACCTTTTGTATAAGCAGACTTATTTGTTACTGTGCTTATTTGCCCTATCAAATAAGCATACTGATTATCAGAAACAATTATTCCACCACTAGTAAATGCTGTCTTAGAACTAGAAACGTCTGTACCAGCAGAAATACCTTCTACATAAGAACTCTTGCTGCTAGATGTGTTTGCTTGACCTTTAAGATAGGCATGTTTGGATGCTCCTGGTGTACCCCCCAAACCTTTAATAGCAAATGCTATCGAGCCTTCATATGCAGCAGTATCAGCGTTTGTTGTTAGTTGGTCCTCCCCAAACTCATAGCCAGCAGCCCATTTTGTTCCACCACTGTTTTGTTCACCAGTGAAAATACTGGTCTGTCCACTACCATCAGGAGCAGCACTAACAACAACTCCCGTACCCCAGTTTACTACCGCTGCAATACCAATATCGCTTGAACTAACTTCACCTAAATCACCCGAAGTCCATGGATAATCCCACCCCTTATCAGACCCAATAATAAAATCGGATGGGTTAGTAGATGTTCCAGATAGGAAGAATATCTCTACTCCACCACCATATCCTGCACCAGTGTTAAAACTACCAGTAAGTGTAAGGTTACTAGCCCCTCTTGTTGGAAAACCTTCTTGTCCATAGAGTAGATAGTGAGCAGCTACGGATGTTCTACTTGGATTGGAATGGTCGCTCTGTGA
>Ga0113563_10001315_pt1 | contig 13937 bp, 8 predicted proteins | sample Mud3Dept3metaG_FD_80117 | JGI IMG/M metagenome (GOLD analysis project Ga0113563, IMG submission 80117) | Freshwater wetland microbial communities from Ohio, USA, analyzing the effect of biotic and abiotic controls - Mud 3 Core 4 Depth 3... | ecosystem: Environmental > Aquatic > Freshwater >...
CAACGCTCGCCCAACCGCTCGAGCACGGCCTGGTCCACGTACAGCGACAGCTCGACTCCCTCCTCGTCCTCGGCCACGAGCAATTGCTCGTCCGTACCGGGCGGCGCCGGCGCACCAGCCAGCACAGCCGCATGCGCCGCGTCAGTGATCAGGAAATCGTAGACGTCGTGGTCCGCCGGCGCGTCGTACAGGCCGGCGAGCAGGTTCTGCAGCTCGCGCAGCAACATGCGGTCAGTTCGGCGCGCGGCCGACCGGCACGACGGCCGGGGTCACGCCGAGCTCCCGCAACAGGCCGTGCGCGCGCGGGCTGCCGGTCTTGAGCCAGACCTCGTAGAGCCTCAGCACGTCGCGATCACTGTGGCGCCAGGACATCTCGCTGACGTCGTTCAACGCGTCCACGAGGCGGTGGAACTTCGCGGCAAGCTCCGAGAAGACGCCGGCCAACGCACGGCCGCGTGCGCCCGACCCGCAGGTGTCGGCGAGCGCGCCATAGGCGCGACCGCCCATCGCGATGTGATAGTCCACGTCCACCAGCCGGCGGGCGAAACCGTGCGAGAGGAAACCCGCGACGAACAGCGACACGTCGCCGAGGCGCTGCAGCGTCCGGCTGCGCTGCTCGGTGCACGGCGCGTCCGCGGCCTCGGCAAGCATCAGCGCCAGGGGCTTGAGGCGCGGCCCCTCGCGAGTCTGCTCGAACAGCGCCTCGGAGCGCGCGAACATCGTGAGCAGGCTCACGACGTAGTGCTCGGTGTGGTCCTCCACGCCGACGTGCTGGCGCGCGAGCGCGTCGTGGACGGCGTCGCGGAAGAACTCCTGCAGGTTGCGCACGTCGATGGCGGGGGTCTCGGGCGCGTCGGGGGTCATGGTCTCCTCTCCGGTGCGTGACGAATGGCAGCCGGCCACGCTGACTGCTGACAGCGCGGCGGGCGCGGGAAATCTTCGGGGCTGAATGAGGTGTGGCGTCGCGGGTGGATCAAGCGATCCATCGCGCGCGCTGCGGGGCAATGCGGCGACAAAGTGCCATGCGCCGAAGCTACAGAAATTCGCCCCTGGCAATCAAGAGCCGATTCGAGACGGGCCGCACAGTCCGACGCTATTCGAGCAACTCCGCAAGCTCGAGCAACGTCCGCACCGTGAGCGGCTCCGGCGAAGCCGCCACCGGCCAGCGATCGCCCGATCGATTGAGCCACACCGGCGTGACGCCGGCACGGCGCGCGCCCTCGACGTCCGCGACCGCATCGTCGCCGACGTGCAACGCTCGCGCGGCGTCGAGCCCGGCCCGATCGAGCAGCAACGCGAAGATCCGCGGATCGGGCTTCAGCATGCCGGCATCGCGCGCCGCGAGCGCGTGCTCGAAATAGCCTGCGATCCCGATGGCCGCGAGGTTCGCGTTGCCGTTACTGACCGCGAACAGCCGGTACCGGCCGTGCAGGCGCTCGAGGGCCGGACGGACGTCGTCGTAGAGCGCCACCTCGTTGCGCGCGCGGTAGAACACCGCGAACGCTTCGTCGGCCATCCCTTCGGAGTACCCCGATTCACGGGCGTGATGCCGCAGCGACTCGAGCCGCAGCCACGTGAAATCGTGCCGCATCGCCGGATGCTCGATCGCCATGCGCGCCCGGACGTCGCGCATCGAGTCGAGCGTGTGGCGCTCGAGCACGCGCGGATAGCGCTCGGCGAGAAACGCGAGCATCGCGTGCTCGGCGCGCACGATCACCGGCCCCACTTCCCAAAGGGTATCGTCGAGATCGAAGATGATCGCCTGGACTTCGCGCATCGCTGCGCGGAGTCTAGCGGAGCCGCGCATCGGGAGCGGCAGAGGATACGTAACGCATGCCTGCATTCGACAGCCGCTTCGCGCGGCGCTTCGTCCGGCCCACCGGCGCGCTTGGACTGATGGAGGATCTCGGCAGCGCCGGACCCGGTGTCCACATGCTCGGCGGCGGCAATCCGGCGCGCATCCCGGCGGTCGAAGCCGTCTATCGACGGCGACTCGCCGAGATCGCGGGCGACGCCGCCCAGTTCGGGCGCTTCGTCGCGTCGTACTCCGCGCCGGGCGGCGACGTTCGCTTCCGCGCGACCGTCGCAGGGTTCCTCGAGGACCGATACGGCTGGCCGCTCACGGAACGCAACGTCGTGCTGACGAGCGGCAGCCAGGCCGCCTTCTTCGCGCTGTTCAACCTGCTCGCGGGCGAGTCGGCGGCCGGCCGAGTGCAGCGTATCCTCCTGCCGCTCGCACCCGAGTACATCGGTTACGCCGACCTCGGCCTCACGGATGGCATGGTCGTCGCGCAGGCCGCGGCGATAGAGGAGTTGCCGGACGGGTTCTTCAAGTACCACGTGCGCTTCGACGGGCTCGAGGCCGTCCCTGACGTGGCGGCGATCTGCGTGTCCCGGCCGACCAACCCTTCCGGCAACGTGCTGCCACTCGACGAGCTGCAGCGCCTCGACGCGCTCGCCCGCAAGCGACGTGTGCCGTTGATCGTCGACGCGGCTTACGGTGAGCCGTTCCCGGGGATCCAGTTCAGCGAGCCCGAATTGCTGTGGAACGAGAACGTGATCCTGTGCCTGAGTCTCTCGAAGCTCGGCCTGCCCGCGACGCGCACCGGCATCGTGATCGCCGCCGAATCCACGGTCCAGGCGCTCACGGCGTTCAACGCAACTGCCGCGCTTGCACCTGGATCCACTGGACCGATCATCGTCGAGCCGCTGCTCGCGAGCGGGCAACTCGACGCGCTCTGCCGCGAAGTCATTCGCCCCTATTACCAGTCGCGTGCCGACGAAGCCGTCGAGTGGTTGCGCGACGACTGCAGGGACCTGCCGTTGCGCATCCACCGGCCGGAGGGCGCGTTCTTCCTTTGGTTGTGGTTTCCGGGGTTGCCGGTCACGAGCCAGGAACTGTATGCGCGCCTAAAGGCCCGTGGCGTGCTGGTGCTGTCCGGGCATCATTTCTTCCCGGGCCTCGCGGACTCGCGGGCACATCGCAACGAATGCCTGCGCATCAACTGCTCGCAGGACCCGGCCAGCGTGCGCGCGGGAATCCGGCTGATCGCAGAAGAGGTGCGGCGCGCGTTCGCGGCCTGACTGCGGCTCCGTCCAGCGGAGCGCTGGTAGACTCAGGCTCGAAGCCAACGCCGAGGTATCCCGCCATGCGCCGTCTGCTTGCCACCGCTGTGCTCGCTGCCGCGCTCACGGGTTGTGCGACGAACCCGGTCACCGGCCGCAAGGAGATCCAGATGGTCTCCGAGGCCCAGGAGATCCAGCTCGGACAGCAGTACTACGGCCCCTCGCGGCAATCACAGGGCGGTGACTACGTCACCGATCCGCGCGTCACGCAGTACGTGCAGCAGGTGGGCAATCGGCTCGCAGCAGTTGCCGACCGACCGCTGCCCTACGAGTTCGTGGTGTTGAACAGCGGCGAGCTGAATGCCTGGGCGCTGCCGGGCGGCAAGATCGCGATCAACCGCGGCCTGCTGGTCGAGTTGCAGAACGAGGCAGAACTGGCTGCGGTGCTCGGCCACGAGATCGTGCACGCCGCCGCGCGCCACGGGGCCCAGCAGATGGAGAAAGGCCAGCTGCTGCAGATCGGCGCCGCGATTGCAACGATCGGCGCAGCCGCCTATGGCGGCTCGGACCTCGGCAATGTCGTGGGCCAGGGCGCGGCCGTCGGCGCGCAGCTGTTGCAGGCGAAGTACGGCCGCGACGACGAGCTCGAATCCGATCTCTACGGCATGAAGTACATGAAGCTCGCGGGTTACGACCTGCAGGCCGCGGTGTCGCTGCAGGAGCTCTTCGTCCGCAAATACTCCGCAGGCGTCGAGCAGGACTGGATGACCGGCCTGTTCGCGAGCCACCCGCCTTCGCAGGAGCGCGTCGACGCCAATCGCCGGACGATGATGGAGAGAGGTGGTCCGGGTGGGGATCTCGGCACGGACCGGTACCAGGCGGCGATGGCCGGGCTCAAGCGCGCGGCCCCGGCTTATGCGAAGCACCAGCAGGCGCTCGCCGCCGCGAACAAGAAGGACTTTGCAACAGCCCGACGGCTCGCCAACGAGGCCGTGAAGCTCGAGCCGCGCGAGGCCCGCTTCCACGGGCTGCTCGGCGACCTGGAGATGGCGAGCGAGAATCCACGCGGTGCGCTCCCGCATTTCCAGAAGGCAGGCCAGCTCGACCCCGGTTACTTCAAGCCGATGGTCCAGGCCGGCATGGCCCAATATCAGCTCGGCAACAAGGCCGCAGCCGAACCGCTGCTGACGAAGAGCATGCAGCTGTTGCCCACCGCGCCCGGCGCGTATTACCTCGGGCGCATCAACGAGGATCGCGGCAATTCGAGCGAGGCCGTGAAGCTCTACAAGATGGCGGCCGGCTCCAAGTCGCCGCTCGGCGAGGAAGCGCTCGTCCGCCTGGTGCGTCTCGATCTCGCGCAGAACCCGGAAACGTATCTGTCGATCCAGCCGCAGCTCGACAACCAGGGACGCGTCTGGATCACGGTCGGCAATCGCACCACGCTGCCGGTGAGCAACGTGAGCCTCGTGGTCGGCATCGTCGACCAGAGCGGGCGCACCGTGTACGGCCCGGAGCGGATCGGCACCGGCGGCGACGTGATCCCGGGTCGCAAGGCCGTCAACCTGCGCACGTCGCTCGGACCGTTCAACACCGGCGAGGTGCTGCGCTACGTGAAATGGAAAGTCGAAAGCGCGCGACCAGCTCAGTGATATTCGATGCGCAGGCCTCTAGACGCGCGCGCTCGTTGTAAGCACAATGCGCGTGCGCGCTTGACCTCTGATTGCGCGATCGCTCCGCCGCGCCGAAACCCATCCATCTGTTGCGGGTTTAGTCCAACGTCGCGGCGGGGCGAACTTTACCGCCCCGCTCGCCGAACGCATCGCGATCATCGAGTCGCGAGAATGCCGTCGCCTCTCCGTTCCGCGACGAAACCGGCCCGGCGCAGGCGCTGCATCACTTCCGCCGGCACGTCGCGCCCGCTGGTGAGCTTGTTCGGCGTGCCCGTGTAGTGGAACAGCCGGCCCCTGCGCCGGACGACCCGCGCGAGCTGCGCATAGAAGGCTTGCGAATAGAGCTCGCCGGCGATGCCGAAGCGCGGCGGATCGTGCAGGATCGCGTCGCACGACCGGTCGGGCAGCGTCGAGATCCTCTCGACGATGTCACCCAACGTCAGCGTCAAGCGGTCGCCCGGCGCCGGCGACCAGGGATTGAGGCCGCGCAGCCAGAGCACGTCCGGATCCTTTTCGAAAGAGTGCACCTGGGCCGCGCCGCCCTGCAGACACCACGCAGCGAAGTATCCGAGTCCGCCGCAGGTGTCGAGAATCACCTTGCCGCCCGGCTCGATCAGCGCCACCTTGCGTGCCGCGTCCTCGTATGGCGAAACCTGTGCGGTCGGCAGCATCTTGATGCCGTCGATCTCGAAGGTCGGCGGACCCCATTCGGTCGGCACCAGCTTGATCAGCGAGCTCGTGAACCGTGCGACGGGCCGGAAGGCATCGCCCGACCAGTGGTAGATCGTCCGCTCCTTGCAGACGTCCAGGTACGTGTATCGCTGGCCTTGCCAGGTCCAGGCCGCAGCGTCGAGTTCGACCGTGGTCGTCGAACGCTGCAGGTCCAGCGAGCACTCGAGCACGGCCGAGCCCGCCTGCCGCGCAGCGAGCAGGGCCTCATGCACTCGTGACGTGAGCAGTGGGCCCATCCGCTTAGCGCGCCGGCTGCCGCTCCTGCAGGAACGCGCGCAGCACTTTCGCCGTGTGCGACTGGCCCTTCGCGCCGGCGACGGTCTCGGGCGAACCCTGCGCGACGATGCGGCCGCCGCCCGACCCTCCTTCGGGCCCCAGATCGATCAGCCAATCGGCCTCGGCGATCACGTCGAGGTTGTGCTCGATCACGACCACCGTGTTGCCTGCGTCGACCAGCCGATGCAGCACGCGAATCAGCTTCTCGACGTCGGCCATGTGCAGGCCGACGGTTGGTTCATCGAGCACGTAGAGCGTGCCGGGCGTCGCAGTGGCGCGGCCCCGCGGATCGACTTGCGGCCGTAGCCGTGCGAGCTCGGTGACCAGCTTGATGCGCTGCGCCTCGCCGCCGGAGAGCGTCGGGCTTTGCTGGCCGAGCGTCAGGTAGCCCAGGCCCACGTCCTGGAGCAACCTGAGCGCGTGATGGATGCGCGGGTGGGCCGCGAAGAAGTCGACGGCTTCGTCGACGCTCATCGCGAGCACGTCGCCAATGCTGCGGCCGCGATGCTGGACCGCGAGCGTCTCTGCGTTGAAACGCCGGCCGCCACAGGTATCGCACAGCACCTTGACGTTCGGCAGGAAGCTCATCTCGATCGTCTGGACGCCCTGGCCTTCGCACGCATCGCAGCGCCCGCCCGCGGTGTTGAACGAGAAACGGCCGGGACCGTAACCACGCACGCGCGATTCGCTCGTGCCGGCGTAGAGCTTGCGAACCTCGTCCCAGAACCCGACGTAGGTCGCCGGGCAGGACCGCGGCGTCTTGCCGATCGGGGTCTGGTCCACTTCGAGCACGCGACCGACGTGTTCGACGCCGCGCAAGTCCTTGCAGCCCAGCCAGGCCGGCGCGCGGCGGCGGCGCTTTGCGTCGCCGGTGTGCGCACGCAGGTTCGCATAGAGCACGTCGCGGGCGAGCGTCGACTTGCCCGAACCCGACACGCCGGTGATCACGGTGAGCCGCCGCAGCGGGATGCGGGCGTTCACCTTGCGCAGGTTGTGCAGCTCGGCCCGTTCGATCGCGATCACCGGGTCGCCGCGCAGGACGGCGCGCCGCGCCGCCAGCGGATGCAGCAGCGGGTGCGCGAGGAACCGGCCCGTCAGCGATTCCGGGGCGGCGATCAAGTCGTCGATCTGGCCCTCGCCGACGACACGGCCGCCCCGCGTGCCGGCGCCAGGACCGAGGTCGATCACGTGATCGGCGCGGCGGATCGTGTCCTCGTCGTGCTCGACGACGAGCAGCGTGTTGCCCTTGGCACCGAGCTTCGCGAGCGTGTCGAGCAGCACCGCATTGTCGCGCGGGTGCAAGCCGATCGTCGGCTCGTCGAGCACGTAGCAGACGCCCTGCAGGTTCGACCCGAGTTGCGCCGCCAGGCGGATGCGCTGGGCCTCGCCGCCCGAGAGCGTCGGCGCGGCGCGATCGAGCGAGATGTAGCCGAGGCCGACGTCCTGCAGGAACGCGAGCCGCGAGCGGATCTCCGCCAGCAGGTCACGTGCGATCTCGAGCTCGCGCCCGGCCAGCCTGAGGCCGTCGAAGAACTTGCGGGCACCGTCCACCGGCAGCGCCGCGAGCTCGGCGATCGACTGGTTGCGGTAGCGGACGTTCAGCGCGACTGGGTTCAGGCGCTGCCCTGCGCAGTCGCCACAGGGCGTCGCCTCGCCCTCGAACCAGTCGTTCCACCAGATCTCCTCGCCGGTCTGTTCGGCGTCGAAGCCCTTGATTGCGACGCCGGTGCCGAAGCAGGACTCGCACCAGCCGTGCTTCGAGTTGTACGAGAACAGGCGCGGATCGAGCTCGGCGAAGCTGCGCCCGCAGGACGGGCAGGCGCGCCGGGTCGAGAACACCCGGAGCTTGCCGCGGTCGAGCACGTGCACGACGCCTTTGCCGTAGTCGAGCGCCTGCTGCAGCAGTCGCCGCAGCTCGCGCTCGTTCTTCGCACTGACGGTCGCTCCGCCCACGGGCAGCTCGATCGTGTGCTCGCGGAAGCGGTCGAGCCGCGGCCACTTTGCGGTGGGCAGGGACGCGCCGTCGACCCGCAACTGCGCATATCCCTTGGCCGCGGCCCATTTTGCGAGATCGGTGTAATAGCCCTTGCGAGCCACGATCAGCGGCGCAAGCAGTTCGATGCGCCGACCCTTGGCCTCGCGCAGCAGCCGAGCCGCGATCGCGTCCGCGGTCTGCGGCTCGATCGGCACCTCGCACTCCGGGCAGTGCTGGAGACCGAGCTTGACGTAGAGCAGGCGCAGGAAGTGGTGCACCTCGGTCAGCGTGCCTACCGTGCTCTTGCGCCCGCCGCGGCTCGTGCGCTGCTCGATCGCTACCGTGGGCGGGATGCCGAAGATCGCGTCGACGTCCGGCCGCCCGGCCGGCTGCACGAATTGCCGCGCGTACGCGTTCAGCGACTCGAGATAACGCCGCTGGCCCTCGGCGAACACGATGTCGAAGGCAAGTGTCGACTTTCCGGAGCCGGATACGCCCGTCACGACGGTCATGCCGTCGCGGGGAATCGAGACGTCCACGTCGCGCAGGTTGTGCTCTCGCGCCCGGTGCACGACGATCGCATTGCGCGCCGCGTCGGCAACTCGCGGCGCCTCGGGAATCGGGTTAGGGCTGGCGAGGCTCGCCCGTCCATCGGCGACGATGCGGTCACGCTCGGCTGCATACTCGCGCAGTGCGCGACCGGTGTGCGAGTCCTCGCAGGCCATCACATCCTGTGGCGTGCCGGCCGCGACGAGCCGCCCGCCACGCTCGCCGCCCTCCGGTCCGAGGTCGAGGATCCAGTCGGCCGCGCGGATCACGTCGAGGTTGTGCTCGATCACGACCAGGGAGTGGCCCGCGTCGAGCAGTCGCTTGAATGCGCCGAGCAGCTTCGCGACGTCGTCGAAATGCAGTCCCGTCGTCGGTTCGTCGAACAGGAAAACAGGGGACGGGAAAATAGGGGACATTCTCCTTTTTCCAATCCTGGAAAAAGGAGAATGTCCCCTATTTTCCCGTCCCCTGTTTTCCGCGAGGTGTCCGGCGAGCTTCAGGCGCTGTGCCTCGCCACCGGAAAGCGTGGGCACCGGCTGGCCGAGCCGCAGGTACTCGAGCCCGACGGCGGCGAGCGGCTCGATGCGGTCGAGCACGTCACGATCGTCGGCGAAGAACGCTGCTGCCTCCGAAACGGTCATGTCCAGCACGTCCGCGATGCTCTTTGCCGGCCCGTCGCCGCGGGCCATCTTGACCTCGAGGATCTCGGCTCGGTAACGGCGGCCGTCGCAATCGGGGCAGCGCAGGTAGACGTCGGAGAGAAACTGCATCTCGACGTGCTCGAAGCCGTTGCCGGCGCAGGTCGGGCAGCGGCCATTCCCGGAATTGAAGCTGAACGTGCCGAGCGTGTAGCCGCGCTCGATCGAGACGGCCTCCGCGGCGAAACGCTTGCGGATCACGTCGAAAGCGCCGACGTAACTCGCCGGGTTCGAACGCGTCGTGCGACCGATCGCGGTCTGGTCCACCAGCACGACATCGGCCACGTGCTCCGCTCCGAGCAGCGCGCGGTGGGCGCCGGGCATCTCCGTGGGCTTGCCTTCGCGCGCCGCAATGCGGCATACAGCACGTCCTGCACGAGCGTCGATTTGCCTGAACCGGACACGCCCGTCACGCAGACGAGGCGCCCGAGCGGGATCGTCACGTCGAGATCCTGCAGGTTGTGCTCGCTCGCCCCCTGCACCACCAGGCTCGGCTCGCCCGGATTCGGCGGACCACGGTGTCCAGCTGCATCGACGGCGTCCCTGCGGCCCGACAGGTACTGCGCCGTCAGAGTGTCCGCACGGCCCGCAAGCTGTGCCGGCGTGCCGTTGAACACGATCTGGCCGCCGTGCTCGCCGGGGCCGGGCCCGAGATCCACGATCCGGTCCGCCGACAGCATGATCTGCGGGTCATGCTCGACCACCAGCAGCGAGTTGCCGTTGTCGCGCAGTCGCTCCATCACCTCGATGACACGGCGCATGTCGCGCGGGTGCAGCCCGATCGACGGCTCGTCGAGGACGAACAGCGTGTTGGTCAGTGAGGTGCCGAGCGCGGTCGTGAGGTTGATACGCTGCACCTCCCCGCCCGAGAGCGTGCGCGACTGGCGGTCGAGCGTCAGGTAACCGAGGCCGACGCGCACCAGGAAATCGAGGCGGGAGCGGATCTCGCCGAGCAGCAGGTCGGTGGCCTCGTCGAGCGGCGCCGGCAACGCGAGCGCGGCGAAGAAATCGCTGGTCCGCTCGATCGGCAGCAGCATCAGGTCGTGGACGTTGAGCCCGCGCCCGGTCGCGCCCAACGCACCCAGACGCCACAGCAATGCCTCCGGCTTCAGTCGCGCGCCGCCGCAATCCAGGCAGGGCGTGTAGCTGCGGTACTTCGACAGCAGCACGCGGATGTGCATCTTGTAGCTGCGGCCTTCGAGCCACTGGAAGAAACGGCGCGCCCCGTACCAGACCTTCTTCTCCCACGGCCCCTCGCCGTCGATCACCCAGCGCCGCTGCTCCTCGCTCAGCTCGCGCCACGGGACGTCGAGCGGCACGCCGCGCTTGCGGGCGAACTTGACCAGGTCGTCCTGGCACTCGCGATACGACTCGGTCTGCCAGGGCCGGATCGCGCCGCCGCGCAGCGACTTCGACGCGTCCGGCACGACCAGCCCGTAGTCGACTCCGATCACGCGACCGAAGCCACGGCACGTGTCGCAGGCGCCGAGCGGCGAATTGAACGAGAACAGGCTCGGCGTCGGCTCGCGGTAGTGGATGTCACAGGCCGCGCAGTGCAGGTCCGCGGAGAACTTCAGGACGGCCGCTGGCTCTGCGACGTGCACGCTCACCCTGCCGCGCCCGACTCGCAGCGCCGCCTCGAGCGCCTCGAGCACCCGACTGCGGTCAGCGCTGCCGGCCCGGAACCGGTCCTGCACGACCTCCAGGGCGTCCGCGCTGCGCTCGTGAATCCGTGTGTAGCCCTGCTGCTCGAGCAGCTGCAGCACCTCGGCCTCGCTGAAGTTCTTCGGCACCGCGACCGGGAACGTGACGACGAGCCGCGGATCACCCGCGGCAGCGGCGCGTGATCGCAACTCGTCGGCGATGCTGGCCGCCGTGTCGCGACGCACGGGCTGGCCACAACCGCGGCAGTAGAGGCGTGCCGCCCGCGCGAACAGCAGCTTGAGGTGATCGTTCAGCTCGGTCATCGTCCCGACCGTCGATCGGGAGGTGCGCACGGGGTTGGTCTGGTCGATCGCGATCGCGGGCGGAATCCCCTCGATGCGATCCACCTGGGGCTTGTCCATTCGATCGAGGAACTGCCGCGCGTATGGCGAGAAAGTCTCGACGTAGCGGCGCTGGCCCTCGGCATAGACCGTGTCGAAGACGAGCGAGGACTTGCCGGAGCCCGACACGCCCGTCACCACGACGAGCTGCCGCAGCGGGATGTCGAGGTCGAGCGCGCGCAAGTTGTTCTGGCGCGCGCCGCGGACGCGAATGCAATCGTGGCTTTGCGTAGTCATCGGGGGCCCGGGCGCTCCGCAGGAACGTCACGGCCGCATCAAGCTACCACGATCCGCCCTGATCACGGATACTTCGCAGCACAACGAGTCCAAGATTCCGGGGCAACGCGATGCGCTTCCTTTCCGCCCTCATGCCGCGCGAAGCGCGCTTCTTCGCGCTGTTCGACCGTCACGCCGGGTTCGTCGCCGCGGGCGGCCGCGCCACGGCCGAACTGGTCCGGGACTATTCCGACGAGGACCGTCGCGCCGCGCTGATCCAGCACATCGGCGAGATCGAGCGGAATGCGGACAAGATCACCTACGAGACAGTGTCGTTGCTGCACTCGACCTTCATCACGCCGTTCGACCGCAACGACATCCACCGCCTGATTTCGGGAATGGACGACATCCTCGACCTGATCCAGGACGCAGCGGAGTCCATGCACCTGTTCGACATCCGCACGCTGCCGCCCGAGGCGCCGGGCATGGCCCGGCTGCTCGAGGCCTGCTGCGTGCGGGTGCAGTCCGCGGTCGGGCTGCTCTCCTCGATGGACAATGCGCCGAAGGCGCTCGCACTGGCGCAGGAGATCGACGCACTGGAAAGCGAGGCGGACGCGCTGATGCGCGCGGGCATTTCGAAGCTCTTCCGCGAGGAGCAGGACGTCCGCCAGCTGATCAAGCACAAGAACGTCTACGAATACCTGGAGAACGCGATCGACAAGTGCCAGGACGTGGCCAACATCATCGAGGCCGTGGTGGTCGAGAACGTCTGAGCATGGAATTGCAATTCGCGCTCTGGACCCTCGTGCTGCTGGTCGCGCTGGCGCTGGCGTTCGACTTCCTGAATGGCTTCCACGACGCCGCCAACTCGATCGCGACCGTGGTCTCGACCGGCGTGCTGCGTCCTTACCAGGCGGTGATCTGGGCGGCTTTCTTCAACTTCGTCGCGATCTTCATCTTCCACCTGAAGGTTGCCGCGATGGTCGGCAAGGGGATCGTGGACCCGGCGGCCGTGGACCACTACGTGATTTTCGGCGCGCTGATCGGCGCGATCGGCTGGAACCTGATCACCTGGTATTTCGGCATCCCATCGAGCTCGTCGCACGCGTTGATCGGCGGCCTGATCGGCGCGACGATTGCCAAGGCAGGCACCGCGCCACTGCTCGCGCCCGGCATCCTGAAGACGGCCGCCTTCATTTTCGTCTCACCGCTGCTCGGCATGCTGCTCGGCGGGCTGCTGATGATCGGCGTGTCCTGGGCCTGCATCCGTGCAGCGCCACGCAAGGTGGACCGCTGGTTCCGACGGTTGCAGCTCGCTTCCGCGGCGGCCTACAGCATCGGCCACGGCAGCAACGACGCACAGAAGACGATGGGCATCATCTGGCTGCTGCTGATCGCGGCAGGGATCACCACACGCGACCACCTGCCGACCTGGGTGATCGTGAGCTGCTACGCCGCGATTGCACTCGGCACGATGTTCGGCGGCTGGCGGATCGTCAAGACGATGGGCCAGAAGATCACCAAGCTGAGGCCGCAGGGCGGCTTTGCGGCCGAGACGGGCGGTGCAATCACGCTGTTCCTCGCGTCGAGCCTCGGCATTCCCGTTTCTACCACCCACACGATCACCGGTGCCATCGTTGGCGTCGGGTCGGCGCAGCGCACCCGGGCGGTTCGCTGGGGGGTCGCCGGCAACATCGTCGTCGCCTGGATCATCACGATGCCGGCGGCTGCGCTGATGGCGGCGTTGGCCTACTGGGCAGGCACCGCGTTCCTTTGAGACCGTAATCCATGAACAATCCATATCCGCACTTGCTCGCCCCGCTCGATCTTGGATTCACGACCCTGCGCAACCGGGTGCTGATGGGCTCGATGCACACCGGTCTCGAGGACGATCCGAAGCATTTCCACCGCCTCACGGCTTACTTCGCGGAGCGCGCGCGCGGCGGCGTCGGGCTGATCGTCACCGGCGGGTTCGCGCCCAACATCGAAGGCTGGGCCGCGCCGTTCTCCGGCCGGCTCACGACGCGCGCGGCAGCAGCGAAGCACCGGCCGATCACGGCGGCCGTCCATGCGGAAGGCGGCAAGATCGCTCTGCAGATCCTGCACACGGGGCGCTACGGCTACCACCCGCTGGCCGTGGCGCCATCCCGCCTCAAGTCGCCGATCTCGCCATTCACGCCGCGCGCGCTCTCGTCCCGCGGCGTCGAGCGGCAGATCCGCGGCTTCGTGCGCTGCGCGCGTCTCGCCCGCGAGGCGGGTTACGACGGCGTCGAGGTGATGGGGTCCGAAGGGTACTTCATCAACCAGTTCCTGGTGCGCCACACGAACCGGCGCACCGACGAGTGGGGCGGCGCCTACGAGAACCGGATGCGGTTGCCAGTCGAGATCGTCCAGCGCACGCGCGAGGCCGTCGGCCGCGACTTCATCATCGTCTACCGGTTGTCGATGCTGGACCTGATCCCGGACGGCAGCAGCTGGGACGAAGTCGTGCAGCTCGCGAAGGCCGTCGAGCGCGCAGGTGCGACGATCATCAACACCGGCATCGGCTGGCACGAGGCGCGCATCCCGACGATTGCGACTTCAGTGCCGCGCGCGGCATTCGCGTGGGTGACGAAGAAGCTCAAGGGCGAGGTGGCGATCCCGCTCTGCACGACCAACCGCATCAACGCCCCGGACGTCGCCGAGCAGGTGCTCGCGGACGGCAGCGCCG
>Ga0113563_10001316_pt1 | contig 13936 bp, 14 predicted proteins | sample Mud3Dept3metaG_FD_80117 | JGI IMG/M metagenome (GOLD analysis project Ga0113563, IMG submission 80117) | Freshwater wetland microbial communities from Ohio, USA, analyzing the effect of biotic and abiotic controls - Mud 3 Core 4 Depth 3... | ecosystem: Environmental > Aquatic > Freshwater >...
GCGGCGATGGCGCTGGCGGCGCCGGTGCGCTTGGCGGTGATCCACACGCAGTCCATGACGGCCAGCGGCAGGCCCGTGGCCACGTCGTTGTAGATGAGAAGCCCCGTGATGTAGGGAAGCCCCCGCTTGTGGTTTTCCGGATAGCCGCTCACCCATTTGACCCCGGCTGATTTCAAGTCCTCGATGTAGGCGGGCATGGCGTGGATGAAATTGTTGCCGCCGCCGGGATGAACTCCGGGCTTCGGGGGCATTTCCGTGCGGCCTTCGCCCTTGGCCCTGAATGCAACTTCCAAAGCATCGATGATCTCAGCCATGGACAGCCCCGCGGCGACGACGTCGGCCTGGGAGAGATAGAGCAGCCGGTTTTCAGCCATATGACCTCCGTATGAGTTGTGATGTGATGCCGCAAAACGTAACGTTGAAAACGCCACTTCCTATACCGGCAGATCGATTCGGGTGTCAAGGAAATCGCGACGGTTTCCGGTTGACCTCTTCGCGCGGGGAGATTTATATTCATCGGAATGGACACGTCGCCTCTGTATGCATTTCTATCCGAACACGGCATTGCCTATCAGCGCTGCGATCATCCCGCCGTATACACCGTGGAGGAAGCGGCGCGATTAGTGCCTCCGTTGCCCGGGGCCAAAACCAAGAATCTCTTCCTGCGCGACAAGCCCGGGCGACGCCATTTTCTGGTCTGCGTGCCGGCGGCCAAGCAGGTGGATATCAAGGCCCTCTCCGAGGCGATCGACGCCAACCGGCTGAGTTTCGGCTCCGCCGAGCGCCTCAAACAGCACCTGGGCGTGGAACCCGGCGCGGTGACGCTGCTGGCGGTGTTCAACGACCCGGCGCATGCCGTGGGCCTTTTCGTGGACGAAGATCTCTGGCAGGCCGATGCCTTCCAGTTTCACCCCCTCGTGAACACCGCCACGCTGGTGTTGTCCCGCGAGGCGGTGGCGCGGTTTGTCGAGCTGACCGGCCATCGGCTGCACCGGGTGAAGGTGCCGGGTAAGACAGGAACGAGTAATGAGTAACGAGCAATGAGCAACGAGTACGGAAAGACGCCGCTCGGCGCAGGAGAGGGATCCATGGAAAAGTACATTTTGGCGATCGACCAGGGGACGACCGGGTCGCGCGTTCTGATCGTGGACGCGGCGGGCCGCATCATTGCCAATGCGTATGCCGAGTTCCCCCAGATCTACCCCCGGCCGGGCTGGGTGGAACACGATCCCGAGGGGATCTGGCAGGCGACCCTCGGGGTCATGCGTCAGGCGCTCGCCTCATCCCATCTCGCCTTGAATCGCATGGCGGCGCTGGGGATCACCAACCAGCGCGAAACCACCGTGGTCTGGGACAAGCGCACCCTGCGGCCGGTTCACAACGCCATCGTCTGGCAGTGCCGGCGTTCTGCCGGCATATGTGATACGCTCAAGGCGGACGGTCTGGAGGGGATGTTCCGTGAACGGACCGGGCTGCTGCTGGACGCCTATTTCTCGGGGACGAAGCTCAAGTGGCTGCTGGACGAGGTGCCCGGCTTGCGTGCACGGGCCGAGTTCGGTGAGCTGGCTTTCGGCACCATCGACACCTGGCTGATCGCTCGGCTGACCGGTGGTCGTCGTCATGTCACGGATCACACGAATGCCTCGCGCACCTTGATGTTCAACATCCATGACCGGACCTGGGACCCCGACCTGCTGGACGTGCTCGACATCCCGGCGGCCCTGCTGCCGGAAGTGGCGGCCTCGGCGCAGGTGGCGGGTGTAACGGACGCGGATATCGTCGGCGCCGAGATTCCCATCGCCGGCATCGCCGGCGATCAGCAGGCCGCGTTGTTCGGCCAGGCCTGCTTTGACGAGGGGCAGGCGAAGAACACTTACGGCACCGGTTGTTTCCTCCTGCTCAACGTCGGCCGGAAGCGCGTCGACCCCGGGCCGGGGCTGCTCCTGACCCTCGCCTGCGACCGCAGCGGCCGGCCGTGCTATGCTCTGGAAGGCTCGGTCTTCATCGCCGGGGCCGTCATCCAGTGGCTGCGGGACGGACTGGGCCTGATCCGCGGCGCCGCGGAGACCCAGGCCCTGGCCGAAAGCGTTGCCGACACCCAGGGGGTGCATCTCGTTCCCGCCTTCGCAGGGCTCGGGGCCCCCCATTGGGACATGTACGCCCGTGGCGGCATCCTGGGCATCACCCGCGGCACGAACCGGGCCCACATCGTGCGGGCGGCCCTGGAGAGCATCGGCTTTCAGACGGGGGAGCTGACCGCGGCCGTTGAAAAAGCCACGGGGTTTAAATTCACCGAGCTGCGGGTGGACGGCGGGGCCTGCCGCAACGATTTCCTGATGCAGTTCCAGGCCGATCTCCTCGGCTGCCCGGTCAACCGCTCCGGCAACATCGAGTCCACGGGGATGGGGGCCGCCTTTCTGGCGGGGCGAGCGGTGGGGTTCTGGCAAACGCCTGAGGCGATGGCGGCGTTGCGGACCTCGGAGAAAATATTCTATCCGAAAATCGACGAAGACCGCCGCCGGCGGTTGTATTGCGGCTGGGCGGATGCGGTGGAGCGTGTAAAAAGCCGTCGTTAGCGGGTTTTCAGCTCAACCCTCTCAAGCGGTCCGAGCGGCTGGTGATCTCGGTGATGCGGATGCCGTACTTCTCGTTGCGGACCACGACCTCCCCGCGGGCGATGAGGACATCGTTGGCCAGGATGTCGACCGGCTCGCCCTCGAGCCGGGCCAGCTTGACGGCCGACCCCGGCTGAAGTTTCAGCAGTTCGTGAATCGGCAGTTTGGTGCGCCCCAGCTCCACGGTGAGCTCCACCGGGATATCGACCAGGATGTCCAGGCCGAAGTCTTCCGGTGCGGCCTCGGCCGCTTCCGGCGGTTGCGCCGCCGGGGGGGGCGGAGGCGCCGGCGCCTTGGGCCGGCCGGGGTCTTTGCGGGGCCCGCCGCGGGTCTCGGCCGCGGGCGATGCGTCGGTTCCCGCGCTCGGCGCGGGAACCGACGCATCGGCGGGAGTCTCAACCCGGTAATGCATGTCCTTTCCGACGGGAGTGGCGGCCTTGGCCAGGTCGGAAATCTTGACCCCCATTTCCACGAAGACCGTGCGGCCTTCCGCCTGGAACGCGAAACGCTCGTAGCGCTCGAGGTTCAGGGACTCGATCATGAAATCCGACCCGATGGTGAAGGAGGGCGTCGACAGGGCGCAGCGCAGGCCGGTGTCGGTCAGGGCCGATTTCAGGCCGCCCCCCACGATGTTGCTGAGTTCACCGAGCATGTCCTCAATTTCGCTCCCGCCCTCGATCTCCTCGGGTTCCATTCCCAGCATGTTGGCCGCCATGCGGCGGGACAGCTCGCTGTCGACGTGAATGCTGACGATGCCGTTCGCGTCGCCGGCAAAACACACCGAAGACACGTTGCGCACGCCGGTGAGGCTTGTCTTGGAAACCGTTTCCAGAGCTTCGAGATTCACGGAGAACATGGTATCGAAGACATCGATCACGGACCCGGAGACCTTGCCCTTGTAATCGAGCGCGTTGAGTTTTTCCAGGTCCACGTTCGGGATCCGGCTCATGGCGTCCGGCGTGCTGAAATCAAGGCCCGAATCCGCGCCTTCCACGGCTTTGAGGCCGACTTCGACGATCAGGATGTGGGCGTCTTTCCGGAACACGAAACGTTCGAAGCGATCCATGCTGAGGGACTTGATGGTGAAATCGGTGCCGCAGGTGATGGAAGGGGTGGAGAGCACGCAGGAGTGGCCGGCATCGTTGAGGGCCGACTTCAGGTTGCCGCCGACGATGTTGGTGATCTCGGCGAGCAGGTCTCTCACGTCGGTGCCGAGGTCCACCTCGTCGGGCTCCATGTCCATCATCCCGGCCGCCATGATCCGCCCGAAATCCACCGTGACCTGGATGTTGAAGATGCCGGTGATGTTTCCCGCAAAATTGAGGGTGCCGACCATGCGGTGAACGCCGGACCCGGGCGGCGGCTCCTCCGCAACGGGCTCCACCTCCAGGGACAGCATGGTGCTGCAGGTCTCGATGACGGAATCCGTCACGCGTTTCTGGATGTCGAAGTTCTCGATGGCGCTCATAGATCTCTGAACTGAAAAAATTAATTAGATGTGGATTCCAAATGGCGTGTGGCGCTATAGATTCAAATTGGGTTCCGACGGGTCCGGGTTGGGTTTCATGTTAGTACAAAGCCTTTGAAACCTCAATAATACTTTGCGCGATCACCCGGATTCAGGCTCCTTGCCGGGGGGGCTTGGGGTCGGAATTTCAGCGCTTGTGCTTGTCGGCGACGGCGTTCATCTTTTTGACGAAACCGGCGACGGAGCGATCATCCGAAAAACGTTCGACAACCTCCCCGGAGGGGTTCAGAAAAAAAATGGCGGGAATGCCGCGGACCTTGTATGCGGCGAGCGTGTCGTAATTTTTGTCCACGTCGATGTAGATGTTCACCAGCCGAGAGGAGGCGGCGGCCACGCGCTTGTCCGAAAAAACGTATTTTTTCAACTCCACGCAGGGGGCGCACCAGTCGGCGGTGAAGTAGAGCATGGCCGGTTTGCCGGTTTCCCTTGCCAGCCGCAGCCCTTCGGACAGGTCCTGAACCCACTGGATCTTGGCGGCCGGGTTGTCATCGGGTCCGGCAAAACAGCCGGTCACGAGCAACAGCACCAGCGCCAACGCAAGGATACGACTCATCCGGGTGCCTCCATCCAGCTCTGAACCTGAAATCCGGTTCACCGCTTCAGCTTTTCAAAAGGATCCTGCTCCCACGCCGCAGGGCCGGACTCGGCCGAGCCGGCATCCGAACCGTAAAAATCCACCGTGACCACGTTCTCGCACATGGCCTTGATCTTTTCAACCACCGGCAGGTGGTCCGGGTGGTTTTGATAGCGCTGGAGAGCCATGGGGTTGGCGAACAGGGACACGATGGCGAAGTCGTGGGAGCGCGGCGACCGCAGGATGTCGCGGCCGAATTCGTACATTTTAATTTCCATGATCTGGTTGGGCAGCTGGTCGAGGGATTTTTCCAGGTCGAGGATCGCCTCCTCGGTGACCCCGGCCTTGAACTTCATGAGAACGACGTGATTCAGCATCGGCAAGTTGCTCCCTGGGCTCGAAGCTTCTAAACGGGCCTTTTTAAAATCCCCCCAACCCCCTTTGCTAAAGGGGGAGCCAAAGGATGTCGGCGTCTCTCCCCCTTTGGAAAAGGGGGCCGGGGGGATTTCGTTCCATGTCAGGTTGGCATGACGCGTCCTATCCGACTTTCGACAAACGAAAACGACCGCATCGGATTAGGGACTCACTTTACTTGGCCATCACCCATTCGGACGATCCCGAAAGGCGGACGGCCACATCGGTGAACCACACCCGAAACGCGCCGTCAGCGCTGTTGTGGTCAAGAGACAGGGTCAACGGCCCCACTTTTTTGTAATCTTCCCATGTGGTGACCCGGGTGGGTTTGGGGTCTCCGCCCTTGCGGTAGATCCATTGCGTCATCCGGCCGGCGCCGTCGATGAAAAGCTCGTAGACATCCCCGGGGGTGTATCCTTCGTTGGCCGGGTATTTCACCACCATCCGCTTGGCCTGGCCGGTTCCGATGGGCAGGCTCATCGGGGCTTCGTCCACGGTGACCGTGGCCGACTGGTCCCAGTAGAGGCGCAATGGAAAGAGCAACCAGTAATTGTCGTTGACGAACTGGGGATCGACCTTCTTGACCTGCTCGCCGGCCGGGCCGGCCAGCACGGCACGCTCGTAGGTCAAGGTTCCGCCTTGATCGGCCGTACCCCTGAACGTCACGCGGTCTTTCTTGGGTTCCCACGACCAGGCACGGCTGACGACCCTGTCGGGGAGCTTGACATTGAAGGTGTACCGCAGTTCCTCCACCTGGTCGAAATTTTGCAAACCGTACGCATCGGCAAGCTGGTCGCGGGGGGACGCGGAGCGATGCCACCCGGCGCAGCCCCAGTTGGACACGAGCAAGAGTAAGCCGATGATGAGCAAGCTGAACTTTAAAAATCCGGATTTCATTTTAAACCTCCTTTTTGAATGGCGGGCGACTTGTCATATTGGAATTCCCGCAGATGTGGGAACCAACATAACAATCAAATCCGGCGGGGAAAGGCTGGCGTCAAAATTAGACCGCTTCCGCGGCAGCATCCGGCGCGGCTGAAACGCAGGCCCTACTTGCCGGATTTGCGGGCGTGCACAATCTGGTTTTTGATCTCGCTCAGGATGAAGCTGCTCTTCAGACTGCGGGCGACGTCACCCTCGCTGGGAGCCTCGCCAAGCGTGGCCTTGGCGTGCTTGCGGATGCCGACGATGCCCTCGGCGAGCGGGCGGATGAAATAACCGGCCCTGGCCAGGGAATTCTTCGGCGGTCCGGACATCAGGTTGATTCGCACGCACAGTCGGCTCAGTCTGGAATCTTCATCGGCGCTTTCTTCCCCCGCCGGCTTTTTCCGGAGATAGTTGATCTGGTTGGTGACCTCATCGAGCGTGAAATAGGATTTCAGGACGGCCGCGATTTCGTCCTGGCTCGGCTCGGTTCCGGTCGCCTGCCTGACATAGGCCATTATCAGCAGGATGGCCTCCTTCAGGCTTGCCCCGAGCTTTATCAGCGGCGGAAGCGGAGTCTTTGGGCCCGGAGCCCCCTGGGTCTCCCTGCGGCCTTTCGTGTCCAACGATTTCATGGTGGGGTTCGTCATCGCGTCTTGAACGCTTCGTGGTTACCGGTCGGCCTGTATCTTACCATTAAAGCGTATAAAAACCGGCGAGGACTGTCAAGCAAGCCAGGCGGCATTCAGGTTGGGCGCCGGCGTTCGAAGGCGGCACGGCCGCAGAAAGAAGCGTCTGAGGTCCGGCAACAGATCACCGCCCTTCAGCAGACGATTCACCGCAGCGCCCGTTTGTCGGGCGCTGCGGAAGTGCTGCCGGCTTTTTGGGTCCGGAGGGTGTCGAAATGAGGCAAACCGTCGTCAGCTAAAATTCACCCAACGGGCGCTGGAAGGTCCACTCGAAGGGATCCGCGACAAGCCTCTGTGTGGATTCATTGCTGTTGCCGCCCCAAGCGGCAAACGGGTAGCTGACGAGCCAGACCACCGATCCCACGGCCGTACCGACGATGCCGATCGGCCGCATGACCAGGGCATCCCACATCATCATGCCGCCGGTAGGCTCCTGCTCGCATGCGGAATAATAGTCCCGGTCCAGGCAACCGGCGGTTTTGCTCTGGTACGCAAAGGCCGGGGTTCCCACGGAGCCGACCAGCAGGGTGGCGATCACCACAACGGCTAACCAGTTCGGTTTGAAATCAGACATCTGATCCTCCTCACGCGCAAGTATGGTATATGGTTGCGTCTGCAACCGAGTTCTACATCGCCGATGCGCCAGGTCGTTCCGCGAACCTGTTGCATGTGCCGGCACTTAAACGTATTATACCCCGAAATCGGCAGGAATTTCAAATTTTGCTTCAATACTATATTAATTCAATAAGTTGTTATTACAAGACCCAGGCGTGGAGCACGACCACGGCTTCGCCTGCTGCCGGCTTTTAGAGCCTGTCCATTTCGCATTCCATGACCGCATTTGTCGCACCCACCATCGAAGTCGCTGTGGCCATGCCCGTTCGCGGGACCTTCACCTATGGCGTGACGGAGCCGCTCGTCTCCGCTGCCGTTCCCGGCGTGCGAGTGCTGGCGCCGTTCGGCCGCCGCCGGGCGACCGGCTACATCCTGGGCCCGGGCGGCGCTCCCGGCCAGAAGGACATCAAGCCCATCCTGGACGTTTTGGATGAAAGCCCGGTCTTTCCTGCATCCATGATCCCCTTATTTCGCTGGACGGCCGATTACTACAAACACCCTCTCGGTGAGGTCATTCAGGCCGCCCTGCCGGGCGGCATGACCCTCTTCGAGTGCGTGGCGTTCAGTATCACGGAAAATGGGCTCCATCAGTTGAAGGGCGGCGGGTTGGCCGAGCTCGAGAGCCGGGTCCTGGATCGGCTCGCCCACGCCCGGCTTCGTGCGCCAGAACTTCGGAAGCAGGTGGGGCAGGAGGTGCCCGGGCCGCTGCTCGCCGCTCTCGAGCGCCGGGGACTTCTTGTGCGGCAGGTGCTGCTGCGGGGCGGGGCGGCCAAGCCCCTGCAGGAACGCTGGGTGCGGGCGAGGGGCGCGGCGCCCGCGGACGGGCTGTCCCCGAAGAAACGCGCCATCCTCGAGACGCTCGTCTCCGCCGGGGAACTGCCGGTGAGTGAGCTCACCGCCCGCGTCCCGCGCGCGGCGGCGCACCTGCGGGCACTCGAGCAGGGGGGGCGCCTGGAGGTCTTCAGCCGCAGGCTTTACCGGGATCCCTTCGGTGAACCGATTCCTCCGGACGGCGCCCCCCTCCTCACCATGGCGCAGGACGCGGCGGTGAGAAATGTCTGCGCGGCGCTGGGGAAGGGATTTCGCACCTTTCTCCTGAAAGGCGTCACCAGCAGCGGCAAAACCGAGGTCTACATGCGGGTGGCGGCGGAGGCCGTGGCCACCGGTCATTCCGCGCTCGTTCTGGTGCCCGAGATTGCCCTCATCAGCCAGACCGAGCGGCGGTTCCGCGCCCGCTTCGGGGAGCAGATCGCCGTGCTGCACAGCGGGCTCTCCGAGGGCGAACGGTTCGATCAGTGGACCCGGATCCTGCGGGGGGAGGCCCGGATCGCGATCGGCGTCCGATCGGCCGTGTTCGCTCCCTTCTCCGATCTCGGGGTCATCATCGTCGACGAGGAGCATGATGCCTCCTACAAGCAGGAGGGGGGACTGCACTACAGCGCGCGCGATCTCGCGGTGGTCAGAGCGCGGCAGCTCAAGGCCGTGGCCCTGCTGGGCTCGGCCACGCCCTCGCTCCAGTCCTACTATAATGTGAGGACCGGTAAATACACAGAGCTGGCCCTGCCGCAGCGCATCGAGGAACGACCCCTGCCGGATATCCGGGTGGTGGACCTGAGGCAACGCCGGGACCTGCGCGGTCCGGGGCGCTTCATCAGCGACGAGTTGAAACACGCCATGGCCGAAACCCTGTCGCGCGGCGAGCAGGCGCTGCTGTTCTTGAACCGGCGGGGCTTTGCCAGCTTCCCGGTGTGCGCCGCCTGCGGCAGTTCCCTGCGGTGCCGGCACTGCGACATCTCCCTCACGCTGCACCAGGCGGCCAATGCCTACCGCTGCCATTATTGCGGATACAGCCGGCCGGCCACGGCCGGCTGCGACGCGTGCGGTTCCAGCAAGATCAAGCGGCTGGGCATGGGCACCGAAAAGGTGGAAGCGGCCGTACAGGCCCTTTTCCCGCAGGCGCGCATCGCGCGCATGGACCACGATACCACCCGCCGAAAGGGCAGTATTCTCAGCCTGCTGAAGGGCCTGCGCGAGAGAACCACCGATGTGCTGGTCGGCACCCAGATGGTGGCCAAGGGGCATGATTTTCCGGCCATTACCCTGGTGGGCATCATCTGCGCCGACCTGTCGCTCAGCTTCCCGGATTTCCGAGCCGGCGAACGGACGTTCCAGCTGCTGGCTCAAGTGGCCGGCCGCGCCGGACGCGGTGAGCGACCGGGCCAGGTCATTCTTCAGACCTACAATCCGGAGAACTTCAACATCCGGGCCGCCCGCGATCAGGACTTCGAGGCCTTCTACGAAAAGGAAATCGGTTTCCGCAAAGCCCTGGGTTACCCGCCGCTGGCGCGGATGATTCAGCTGCGGATCTCCGGCCGGGATCCACAGCGCACGCGGCAGTCGGCCGAGCGGCTGGGGGGATACTGCCGTTCGCTCAAGGCGGCGGATCCGGAGAACTTCGCTGCGCTGGACATCCTGGGACCGGCCGAAGCCGCGCTGGCACGCATTGCCGGTCACTTTCGCTGGCAGGTTCTGCTGAAATCCCTGAACGGCGGGGCGCTGCATCGGTTCATGGATCGGCTGATCGCCGAACATCCCCAGGCGTTTGCCGCTCGTTCCGAAAGGGTCGTGATCGATGTGGACCCGTTCTTCATGATGTAATTTTTCTGCAAACCCCGCCCGGAGGGGCTTGCAGAAAAATTATCTGTACCATGCGCTTCTTAAGAACTGATTCCCGACGCGATGATAGCCTCATTTTGGTGATCGATGCCTTGACTTTGTCCAAACCTCCACCTAAAATTTCCATTTTGATAGTTTAACGCAACAGAGGAGAATAAAGGTGATGCTGAAACAAATGACGGTTTTCGGGCTGCTGGTGGCGGCGGTCATGGGGTGGGGCATATCTCCGCCGGCTGCGGCGCAGACGCTCGCGGGCGCCGGCGATGCCCCGGCCTTGTTTTTCCCGGAGAAAGCCTTCGAATTCGCGCCGGTGATCGACGGCGTCAACGTCGTGCACGATTTCGTGGTTTTCAACAAAGGCACGCTGCCGTTGCTGATCGATAACGTGCGGACCGGCTGAGGGTGCGCGGCCGTCTCCTTCCCGAGACAGATCCCCGCCGGCGGCGAGGGAAAAATCAGCATCAAGGTCGACACATCGGGCTACGGTGGAAGAAAGCTGGAGAAGTCCGTTGAGGTCCTGACCAACGACCCGAAGGAGCCCGTGGTGCAGCTGTCGATCGCCGGCACGGTGGACCGCTTTGCAGCGATCAACCCGCGCATGTTGAACCTGCGCGGGGCGGCCGGCGAAAAACTGCAGGGCACCGTGGACATTGTGCCCGATGACAAATATCCTTTCAAGGTGCTCAGCGCCCGGGCCCGCGAGGGAAAGCTTAAAGTGGGCTTGAGCGAGGGCAATGAAGGCGGCAAGAGGGCCTACACCCTTTTGGTGGAAAACCTGAAGACCGAAGCCGGGTCCTTCAACGACACGGTGGTTTTGAAAACCGACAGCCCCCTCCAGCCGGAGATCGACGTGCGGGTGTTCGTCTACCTGCGGGCCGCGCCGCCGGCGGAAAAGAAAGCCCAGTGACATGAAAGACGTTCATGTGGTGGCATTCGACTGCGACGGTGTGCTGTTCGACACGCTCGAGGCCAACCGGCACTACTACAACCACATCCTGCAGCATTTCGGACGGCCGCCCATGAACCCCGAGCAACTGCGCTTCGTTCACGCCCACACCGTGCAGCAGGCTCTGGAGCATCTGCTCGAAGACGACGCGCAGCGGCAGGCGGCGCACGTCTTCCGCAAGACGATCGACTACGGCGGGTTCCTCAAGCACCTGACCATCGAGCCGCACCTGGTCGCGCTGCTGGACTGGATGCGCGGGAAATTCAAAACCGCCATCGCCACCAACCGCACCGACACGATGAACCGCCTGTTGCGCGAGTTCGGCCTCGTGGACCGGTTCGATCTCGTGGTGACCTCCCTCGACGTGGAGCGGCCGAAGCCCTTCCCGGACCCGCTGTTCAAGATCCTCGCGCAATTCAAGGCCGCACCGCGCCAGTCGGTGTTCGTCGGGGATTCGGACGTGGACGAAACCACGGCTCGGGCCGCCGGGGTCCCCTTCATCGCCTACCGCAACCCGTCGCTGCAGGCCGATCATCACATCGACAGCTTGAAAGATCTCAGGCCGCTTTTGGAGCGTTGACTTGCACCCGAAAAATCCCGCAGCCCCCTTTGACCAGGGGGTAAAGGCGGATGTTGTTGCACCACAAGGAGTGAGACGATGGAATCTGACGTAAACGAGATGGGGCCGGGCGCCGCTTCAGATGCTTCCGAATGGAATCAGCGCAGGCTCTGCAGCGACGAGAACTGCATCGGCGTGATCGGCCCGGACGGCCGCTGCAAGGAGTGCGGCAAACCCTATGCCGGGGGCCCGGCGAGCGTCGATCCCCCCCGATCCGATCCGGCGCCTTCAATCCTAGCTGCCGATGCGCCTTCCGTGGCAGAGGAACCGGCCGGTGCCGAGGACGGATGGGAGAACCGCAGGCTCTGCAGCGACGAGAACTGCATCGGCGTGATCGGGCCGGACGGCCGCTGCAAGGAGTGCGGCAGACCGTTTGCCGGCTGATGCGGCGGGCCTGCCTTTCGCTTTCCCTAACCCGTTCTACCGACCCGGCTGTGGACTCTTATTGGCTGTCGTGGCCGGCCGGACGAAGGGGCAGAGCGATGGTGAAAACAGCCCCGCCGTCGGGTGCGTTTTCAGCCGTGATCCTGCCGTGGTGCTCCTCGACGATGCCGTGGCAAATGGCCAGTCCGACCCCCATCCCCATGGGTTTCTTGCTTGTGAAAAACGGGTCGAAGATGCGGTTGAGGTCGCTTGGCGGGATGCCCGGGCCGCTGTCCTTCAGCTCGATAACGAACTGTTCGTCGCGGTTGAAGGTCTGGATGGTGATGCTGCCTCCTCCGCCTTGCGACAGGTGGGCGCGCTCGAAATAGCCGGGCATGCCGGTGATGGCCTCCACCGAATTATTGATCAGATTCATCAGGACCTGTCCCATCTGCTGGGGGGATGCAATAAAGGTCGAGTTCTCCGCCCCCGGGTGCAGGTGCGCGGCAATCATGTTTTTCTTGAGCAGGCTTTTGACCAGCGCCACGGTGTTCTCGATGACCTGGTTCACATCGGTCAGCTGCATTTTCTCCTTGCCGGGGCGGTTCAAGTCAATCAGGTTTCTGACCGTGTCGCGGATGCTGTTGAAGGCGCTCTTGATCAGCTCCAGCTTGCGTTGCAGATATTCATCGCCGCTGTATGTCGAGCGCAGGACATTCAGCAGGGCCGTGATACCCTGTAAGGGCGAATTGATTTCATGGGCGATGGAGGCGGCCAGCTGCCCGGTGGCGGCCAGCCGTTCGGAGCGAACCAGCTGATTCTGCATCTGCTTGGTCTGGGTGACGTCCCGCGCCACGCACAGGAAACAGGGCTCGCCCAGATACACCACGGGCCGGCAGCTGATTTCAAACGGGACCGCGCTGCCCGCTTTGGTCTTAAGGTGGAGTTCGAAGCGGGACTCCTTCTGCCCTATGACTTGCTGCAGCATTTTACGGGCAAGGACGGCCTGCTCGTTTACCGCCAACTGGCTGATGGGCATGGAGACCAGCTCAGGGGCGGCAAAACCGATGCTTTCCTGGACCCGGTCGTTGCATTCCATGATGATGCCCTTCTGATTTAAGATGAAGACGCTGTCGCCTACATTTTCAAAAAGCTCCTTGTAGCGCATGAGCTCTTCAGCCCGCTTGAATTCGGTCGTGTTGGTCGAAATGATGGTGGCGGCGATGACGCGGCGGTCGAGGCGCAGGGGGCCTACCCGGAAGGTGTACCACGCGGGCTTGCGCTTGTCCTCCATGAGCACCTCGAACATGTCGGTCTGGCCTGTCCGAAAAACGGTTTTGACGATTTCCTCCGCTGTGGCCCGGTAGCCATTGGGCAGCAGGTCGTAGAGCGACCGGCCGGTGACCGTCCCCGCCGGCATCTCGGCCAGGGGGTGGTTGATGAAGCGAATCACCCCGGAATGGTCGACGGTCATGATGGTGTCCGGCGCGGTTTCCACCAGCGATCGCCACAGCTCCTCGGACTCGTTCAGCTTCTGGGTGGCCTCTTTCAGGCGATTGATGATGGACTGCGCATGGGACCCCAGGATGACGAGCAGGCACAAAACCACGATGCGGATGTAAATATCGTAAAGATCCGGTCCGATCAGCTGGGCGATCAGGTTGAACTTGTTTGAAAAGAAAATGTTCAAGATCGAGTCCAACACCCAGTAGACCGTCGAGATCAGGACAACGGCCAGCACCATGGAGTCCGGCGTCTTGCCGAGTTGAAGGCTTTGAACTTTCATCTCAGGGCTCTCTTGTTTGGCAGTCGAATCTATGGTTCGAGGCTTGGAACACGGGATTCATTATCACAAGTGGAAACGATTGATAAAGCAAAATCAAAAACGGCGGGCGGGCGGCTCCAGCCCGCTGTGAAGCGGCTCATCTCTGGGCGGCCTGTTCCCAAATGCCATGCGGAACCCATAAATTGTA
>Ga0113563_10001318_pt1 | contig 13932 bp, 9 predicted proteins | sample Mud3Dept3metaG_FD_80117 | JGI IMG/M metagenome (GOLD analysis project Ga0113563, IMG submission 80117) | Freshwater wetland microbial communities from Ohio, USA, analyzing the effect of biotic and abiotic controls - Mud 3 Core 4 Depth 3... | ecosystem: Environmental > Aquatic > Freshwater >...
CGTAGACGGTCGTTGCGCCCACCACGCCCGCGTCCGTGAGCACCGCTTCGAGGCCGTCGATGATCCGCGAGCCGAACTCCGCGTCGCGCACTTCGCCTTCGGGATTGCGGTACAACACCAGCAGGTCGGCGGCGCCGATGCCGAAGCGGCGCGCCGCTTCCTCGGCGGCGAGTGCAGACTCACTGCCGGGAACGTCGAGTCCGCCGGCGGACAGGTGTTCCTCGACCGAAGCGCCGTAGAAACCCATCGCCGTGACCGCGACCGCGAACAGCGCCAGCACCGCTCCGCTTCGCCGCGCGATCCACGCACCGATGCGCGCAAACGGCGATGTCAGCGAGGCCTCGGAGCGCACGGCGATTCCTTCCCAGCACGGCGGCCCCGGTCCTGCTGGGGGCGCGCGAGTTGCGGCATCCTAACGAGCAGCGGTCGAGATCACCCGATCGGGTCGTGACGGATTCGCCACGCAGCGGCTGGACGGGGGATTGCCGCTACGGCACCAGCGGGCGGACCGAGGTCAGGCCGGTGCTTCGGGACCCGCGACGCCGAGGATCTCGAGATAGGTGCGCCGGATCGCGTGGGTGTGGCGCGCGTAGTCGTCCTGCAGCGCGCGCCGCGCGCTCGCTTCGCGATTGCCCGTTGCGTAGCCGAGCCGGCGCGCGAGGCCATCGAGATCGCCGCGCTCCTCGTCGAGGTCGCTGATCGAGCGGTTCTCGACCACGCGCAGTCGGCTCGCGAGACGTTCGAGGAACTCCCAACCGTCGCGCAACACGCGTGCCTGCGCGGGGGCGAGCAGGCCGAGCGCGCTCAGCTTCTCGATCTGCCGTTCGGTGCGGTCGACGTCGAGCAGCTCGGGATGGTTGCGCCCGTGCGCGAGCTGGAGGAATTGCACGGCGTCCTCGACGTCGAGCAGGCCACCGCGACCGCGCTTCAGATCGTGACGCGTTGCGGTTTCAGTGGCCAGCTCGTGCTCCATGCGCAGCCGCACACGGTGGATCTCGGCGGCCGCGTCGTCGGGGAGCGGTCGCTGCAGGACGCTGCGGCGCAGCGACTCGAACGCCGCTCCCGCCGCGGCGTCGCCCGCCACGGGTCGCGCGCGCAGCAACGCCTGTTTCTCCCACAGCATCGCCAGCGTCTCGTAGTGATCGCGCAGGCCCGCGAGCGACGTGACGAGCGTGCCCTGGTTGCCGGAGGGCCGCAGCCGCGAATCGATCTCGTAGCAGGCGCCGTTGGCGGTCGGCGTCTCGAGCGCGGAGATCAGCCGCTGTGCGACGCGCACGCAGAATTCCTGCGCGAACGGCGCGTCGGCCGCGGCCGCATCGGGCAGGTCGTAGAGGAAGATCAGGTCGAGATCGCTGCCGTATGTGAGCTCGCGGGTGGCGAGCTTGCCCATCCCGACCACGAGAAAACGCGCCGCCGCGGCGCCGGCGCCGGGCGCCCGCACCCGCACCACTTCGCGCTGCGCGATCTCGAGCGCGAACTCGATCGCCACCTCGGCGACCTCGGTGAGTGCCGTCTCGCAGGCGGCGCGCGAGATTTTCTCGTCCACGTCGAGCAGTCCGACGTTCATCACCTGCCGCTGGTGGAACAGGCGCAGCGCGTCGAGGTCGCGCTCGAAATCGGGTTCGTCCATGGGATCGAGTGCGCGGCGGATCGACGCGAGGTCGGCGCGCAGCTGATCGCGCGTGAGGAGCAGCAGGTTCGGGTCGTCGAAGAGCGGCTCGATCAGGCGCGGGTGCTGCGCGAGCAGGGCGGAGAGGAAACGCGAGCCGGCGAAGAGCGCGGCGAGGCGGCCGACCAGCTCGGGCCGATCGAGCAGCAGCTCGTAGTAGAAGCGCCGGCTGCCGACGGCGCGCACGAAGCGGTCGAGGTTGTTGAGTGCCAGCACGAGATCCGGCGAGGCTTCGATCTCGCGCGCGAACTGTTCGGCGAGCGCCTCCATCATCGGCCGCGTCTCGGGGCTGGTGAGCAACTTCGGCTGGTGACGGAGGAAGAGCTGGAGAATCGCATCCGCGTGGCTCTCGGTCTGGACCGAGGCGCCGAAGGCGCGGACGCGGTCGCGGTGCCGCGCGAGTTCCGCTTCGAACTCCGCGACCGCGGCGCCGCCGAAAAAGCCCATCGCGCGCGCCAGCCGCAGCCGCGCCTCGGGCCGCTTCGGCAACGCGTGTAGCTGGCGCTCGTCTTCCATCTGCAGGCGATTCTCGATGCGGCGCAGGAAGAGGTAGGCGTGCTGGAGCGTCGCGGCGGTTTCCGCCGGCAGCAGCTTCACTTCCGCGAGACGCGCGATCGCACGCTGCGCCGAGCGGTCGCGCAGCTGCGGGATGCGACCGCCGTGCAGCAGCTGGAGCGCCTGCGCGACGAACTCGACGTCGCGGATGCCGCCCGGGTCGAGCTTCACGTCGAAGCCGTCGCCGCCGGCGCCGCGTTCGTGGCCAACGCGCTCCTGCAGAGCTCGGATGCGTTGCACGCCTGCGTAGTCCATTGCGCCGCGGTAGATCATCGGATGGATCGCGCGCACGGCGCGCCAGCCGAGTTCGAGATCCCCGGCGACCGGTCGCGCCTTCATGAACGCGACCTTCTCCCAGTGATCGGCCGCGTTCTCGTAGTATTCGGCGAGCATCGCATCCGAAATGGCGGGCGGGCCGGCGTCGCCCTCGGGTCGCAGGTCGAGATCGACGCGGTACAGGAAGCGATCCTCGGTTTCGGCCGCGACGAGCCGCGCGAACTCCTGGCCGAGTCGCATGAACCATTCGAGCGGCGCGTGTTCCTGCGGCCCGCTCGTGGCGTCGGCGACCTCGCTGTACACGTAGACGAGGTCGACGTCGGACGAGAAGTTCAGCTCTTCGCCGCCGAGCTTGCCGAGTCCGAGCACGCAGAACTGCGCGGGGACGACGCGGCCCTGCGCGTCGCGCCACTCGGGCGGGCCGAGTTGCGCCGTGAGGCGGGCGTGCGCGATGCGCAGCGCGCGGTCGAGCAGCACTTCGGCGAGGCGTGAGAGGTCGCTGAGCGTCGCGCCGCTCGCCGCGAGCGGCAGCGCGCAGTCGCGCACGACGATGCGCGCAAGCCAGCGGTACTTGAAGAGCCGCAGCGCGCGCTCGGCGCCAGAGTCACCCGCCTCGGCGAGGGCGTCGTCGAGTTGCGCGGCGAGCGCGGCGGGGTCGAGCGGCCCGGCCAGATCGTCGGCGGCGAGTTCCGCGAGCCACGCCGGCTCGCGGAGCAGCCACTTCGCGAAGAACGGAGCGACACCGCACAGCGCCAGCAGCACGTGCGCGAGGCGGTCCGGGTGCCGGGCAGCCGCCGCATCGAGAGCCGGCCCGGCCGCCGCGAGCACGGTTTCGGCGAGACGCGCGGCCTGTTCGGGATCCGGCGCCTTCGCCAACGCTTCGGAAAGGCCTGCGACGTGCGCGCTCAAGCCGTCGGTCCGCCCTTCAGGATCACCACCGCGAGGGGAGGCAACGTGATCACGATCGAGTGCGGCTGTCCGTGCCAGGGAACCGGTTGCGCCGCGACGCCGCCGCCGTTGCCGAGATCGCTGCCGCCGTACCACGCGGAATCGCTGTTGAGCAGTTCGCGCCAGAAGCCGCCGTGCGGGACGCCGAGCCGGAAGCCGGGACGCGGCACCGGCGTCCAGTTGCACGCGACGGCGACCGTGTCGGGTGTGGAACTGCCGCGCCGCAGGTAGACGAGGGTGCTCGTGCTGCTGTCGTTGCAGTCGATCCAGGCGAAGCCGGCGGGGTCGCAGTCGAGTTCGTGGAGCGCGGGCTCGCCGCGGTAGAGCGTGTTGAGGTCGCGTACCCAGCGCTGCATGCCGCGGTGCGGATTCCACTCGAGCAGGTTCCACTCGAGGCTGGCATCGTGGTTCCACTCCGCGCGCTGGGCGAACTCGCAACCCATGAAGAGCAGTTTCTTGCCCGGTTGCGTCCACATCGAACCATAGAGCGCGCGCAGGTTGGCGAACTTCTGCCAGTCGTCGCCGGGCATCTTGCCGAGCAGGGATCCCTTGCCGTGCACCACTTCGTCGTGCGAGAGCGGCAGCACGAAGTTCTCGGTGAAGGCGTAGAGCATGCGGAAGGTGAGGTCGCTGTGGTGGAAGGAGCGGTGCACCGGATCGTGCGAGACATAGGCCAGCGCGTCGTGCATCCAACCCATGTCCCACTTCATGCCGAAGCCGAGACCACCCGCGTAGGTGGGGCGCGACACCATCGGCCACGACGTCGATTCTTCCGCGATCATGTGTACGTCCGGATGGTGGCGGTAGACCTCTTCGTTGAGGCGGCGCAAGAACGAGACGGCGGCGAGGTTTTCGCGGCCGCCGTACTCGTTCGGGATCCACGCGCCTTCCTTGCGCGAGTAGTCGAGGTAGAGCATCGACGCGACGGCGTCGACGCGCAGACCGTCGGCGTGAAAGACGTCGAGCCAGAAGAGCGCGCTCGACAACAGGAAGCTGCGCACTTCGTGGCGGCCGTAGTTGAAGATGCACGAGCCCCAATCCGGGTGGAAGCCCTGCCGCGGGTCGCCGTGTTCGAAGAGGTGGGTGCCGTCGAAGAAACCGAGGCCGTGCTCATCGGTCGGAAAGTGGGAGGGGACCCAGTCGAGCAGCACGCCGACGCCGTTCTGGTGCAGCAGGTCGATCAAGTACATCAGGTCTTGCGGGCTTCCGTAGCAGCTCGACGCGGCGAAGTAGCCGGTGGTCTGGTAGCCCCAGGAGCCGAAAAACGGGTGCTCCATCACGGGCAGCAACTCGACGTGGGTGAAGCCCATGCTGCGCGCGTAGTCGGCGAGCAGCGGCGCCAGTTCGCGGTAGGAGAGCGAGCGGTTGCCGTCTTCGGCGACGCGGCGCCACGAGCCGACGTGGAGTTCGTAGATCGAGATGGGCTCGGCGAGGCCGCGCTTTTGTGCGCGCGCTTCGAGCCACTCCTTGTCGCCCCACTGGTAGTCGAGGTTCCACACGATCGAGGCGGTTCGCGGAGACACCTCGGCGCGTATTGCGAAGGGGTCGGCCTTGTCCACCCGGTAGTGTCTCGCACGCGAACGCAGGTGGAACTTGTAGACGGCGCCGATGCCGACGTCGGGGACGAAGCCTTCCCAGATGCCGGAGTGGGCGCGCGGACGCAGCGGGTGGGATTCGCGTTTCCAGCCGTTCCAGTCGCCGACGACGGAGGCGAACTCGGCGTTCGGGGCCCAGACTGCGAAGCGGACGCCGGGTCTGCCGTCGACGACGGTGGGGTGTGCGCCGAGTTTTTCGTAGAGCCGGAGGTGGCTGCCTTCGTTGAACAGGTACAGATCCTGGTCGGACAGCGCGCTCGGGGCAGACATCGTCGGGAAGCTGCCCCTTTGATGTTGCCTGGGCAACCGGCGGCTTGGTTGCCAGGCGGGCGGGTCAGAAGTCGTCCTTCGCTCGGTGCTTCTTGGTTTGTGATCGGCGCTTCTTGGCTTCGAGGCGGCGTTCTTTGGAGCCTCGGGTGGGTTTGGTGGCTCGCCGCTTGCGCGGCTCGATCATTGCGGATGCGATGAGTCGTTCCATGCGCGCGATGGCGGTTTCCAGGTTGCGGTTGCGTTCGCGGTGTTCGTCGCAGGTGAGGTGGAGTTGGCCGTCGGCGTCGAGGCGGTTGCTCAGTTTGGTGCGGAGGCGATGGGTTTTCGTGGGGCCGAGGAACGGCTCGGCGGCGTCGAGGTCGAGGCGGAGGTCGACTTTGGTTTCTACCTTGTTGACGTTCTGGCCGCCGGCTCCGCCCGACCTCGAGAAGCTCTGGGTGAGCAGGCGCTTCGGGAGTGTCAGGGTGCGACCGAGTTGGAGGTCGCGCAGCGGTGCCATGGCGTTGCGGGTGGTAGCGAAGACGGGCGGCGGGTGCCCTGGGAGGGATGGCGGACGTGCGTGTCGTGTCGTTTCCGCGCTTTGCGTGGTCGTGTGGCGAAGAGGGGTCGGATCCGCTCGTGTCGCACGAGGGTGCGACCGTGCGCGTGGACGAGTTCGCGCGCAGCGCCCATCTCGAACGCCAGGACGAGGATCTCGCGGCGGTGGCGGCGCTCGGCGTGCGCGTGTGGCGCTACGGGATGCCGTGGCGCCAGGCCGAGCGCGCGCCCGGCGTCTACGACTGGTCGCTCTGGGACCGCGCGCTCGCCGCGTGCGAGCGGCACGGGCTCGAGCCGGTCGTCGACCTCTGCCATTTCGGGTTGCCGGATCACTACCGGGGCTTCTGTGAACCGGATTGGGTGGACGGGTTCGTGCGCTACGTCGAGGCGTTCCTGGCTCGCTACCCGGCGCCGCGCTGGTTCACGCCGGTGAACGAACCGTGCATCACCGCGATGTACAGCGCGCTCGTCGGAATCTGGAACGAGCGCAGGCGTTCGCACGCCGACTTCGCCGACGCGCTCTGTCATTGCGCGCTCGCGAATCTCGAAGCGATGGCGCGGATCCGCGCCGATCGCGATGGCTGGTGGATCGGCGCGGAGGGCTTTACGTGTCCCGTGCCGGCGGGGCCCGAGCATGTCGCGGAGGCCGAGCGGATTCGCGCGCTCGCCTGGGCCGTCTGGGATCTCCATTTCGGGCTGCCGCTCGCGCCCGAGATCGCCGGGCACTTCTCCGGTGTCGACGACGCCGTGCGCAGCCGGATCGACGCGCTTGCGACCACGGCCAACACGATCGCCGGGCATGATTTCTATCCGGTGTCGGTGCTCTCGGTGGGGGGCACGCTCGATGCGTGGTCGATCGAAGATCGACTCGCGGCGTACGAGACGACGGCGCGTCGCTGGCACGAACGCTACGGCCTCGACTTCTGGGTGGCCGAGACGTCGAACCTGGGTCTCGGCGTCGATCAGCAGCAGGCGTGGCTCGCCGCCTTTGCGGCGCGCTTGCGGGGCATGCGCGATCGCGGTCTCCCGGTGCGCGGCCTGTGCTGGTACAGCCGCGGCGATCAGTACGACTGGGACACGGCGCTCACCCAGCCGGTCGGTCGCGTGACCGAGGTGGGGCTCTTCGACGCAGAGCGACGGCCGCGTCCCGCAGCGGCCGCGTTCGCCGCGCTCGCTCGCAGCTAGACACGCCGACTAGAGATCTGTCGGGTCGTGCAGCAGCGGTTCGGGGAGCGCTTCGCCCTCGCGGCGCGCGCTCCGGACGGCCGCCAGCAGTTGCAGCGCGCGCGGCAGGAAGAGCAGGCCGAGGGCGAGGTTGATCAGCAAGAAGACCGCGTTGGTGGCGAGCGCGTAGGCGATCAGCGTGTCGCGGTCGGCGTAGTCGGCGAAGAGCGCCGCCCAGGTCAACTCGCGCGTGCCGAAGTTGCCGAGCGTCGGGATACTCAGCGCGAGGTAGAGCACCGGGATGCGCGCGGCGAGTGCGAGCCACGGGATCGAGATCCCGAACGCAGCCGAGGCGAGCTTCTGGATCGTGACGTCGAAGAGCACCAGACCCACGAAGCCGAGCACGAACGGCCGCAGCCGCGAGAGCGGGAAACGCTCCGCCCAGGAGCGGATCCCGCGGGCGCCCGGGAAGCGCCAGCCCCGCGTGGTCGAGAATCGCACGCCGACCGTGATCGTGGTCAGGATCGCCCACAGAACGCCGGCGGTGATCGCGACGTCGCGATTGGCAGTGATTCCACCCGGAAGCGTCGGCAGCGCCAGCGTCATCATGAACAGCATCACGACGAAGTGGCAGACCACCGGAAGCAACGCGGAACCGAGCACCGCGTCGAAGCGCTTGCCGGCGAGCTGGCCGAGACCCACGAAGAACGCGGCGTCGGAGAGCGGGTTGCTGATCGTGCGCAGCAACTCCGAGCCGCCGCGCACGGCGACCACCGAGCGAATCGGAACGTGCGTGACGAAGCTTCGCAGCGCGAGCGCTTGGAGCAGCGTCCAGATCAGGAAGAACGCCAGCCGGTCGGCGGCGGCGAAGGCGACGAAGGCGGGCACGTTCGCGGCGTTCGCGGCGCTGCGCAGCCGCTGCCAGTCGGTCGCCCAGCCGAATACATAGACGAGCAGCGCGATAGAGATCGCCCACGGAAGCACGTGGCGCCAACGCTTGCCCACAGTCACAGCCATGAAGCGCCCCAGCATGTTGCTTTGGGGACGTTCCTGCCAGCGTTGCCTTGGTTGACTTGGGGACGTTCCTGCGATCGTTGCCTTGGTTGCCTTCAGGAACGTCCCCAAGTCAACGACTACGGGGTTGGCGGGGGGGCGGGCTCGGCGTTGGATGCTTCGGTCGGCGCGGGCGTGGGATCGGGGGTTGGCGGGGGTTGCGTTTCCCGCGGCGCGACCGGTGCGGGGTGCGACCTCGCGAGAATCGCGCGCGCATTTGCCAACCAGGAGGGCTCGGGTTTGCGATCCGCGGCGGCGGCGAGCGCAACTTCGACGGTGCGCCGGGCGCTTTCGGGTTCGCGAATCATCTCGAACGCCATCGCGCTGTGGTAGAGCGCCTCCGCGTAACCGGGACTCCAGACGGACTGGGTGCCCGCTGCTTCGCCCAGCACTTCGAGCGCCGCAGAGCCCTGACCGCGACGCAGGTGGACGAGGCCGAGCGTGTCCGCGAGTTCGGGATCGCGCGGCCGCGCGGCGCGCGCCTCGCGCGCGAGCGTGAGCGCCAGGTCGAGTTGCTCGCCGTTCGCCGCAAGCGACGCGGCGAGCGCGCCGCGCGCCACGGCGAGGTTCGGGTCGGCTTCGAGCGCCTTCTGGAAGTGCGCACGGGCGCCGCTGCGATCCTTCTGGCCTTCGCGCAGCAGGCCGATTGCAAAGAGCGTCGGGCCCGCGCCGAGTCCCAGCTCGGCCGCGCGCCGCTCGCTCTCGTTGCTCTGCGTGCGCGCGCGCAGCCACTCGACGAGCGCACGATAGGTGGCGATCTCGTTCGGATCGAGGGCGAGCGAGCGCGCGAAGCTCGCGCCCGCTTCGTCGTCGCGTCGCGCGGCGCCCAGCGCCTGTCCGTGCAGGCGCTGGAGCGCCGCGTCGGCGGGACGCGCCGCAACGGCGGCCGCGAGCCGAGTAATCGAGTCGTCGGGACGCCCTTCACGGATGTCGAGCGCGATGAGCGCTTCGTGGACCTGCGCATCGTTCGGTTGCGACGCGACCGCTTCCTCGAGGAGCGCACGTCCTGCTTCGGCGTGCCCCACCCCGAGTTCGATGCGAGCCAGCGACACCCGCACGCGCACATTGCGGCGCTCGTGTGGAACGCCTGCCAGCGTGCTCTGCGCATCTCTCGTGTCCGACTGTCTCAGAAAGGTGTCGGCGAGGATCGCGCTCGCGTCCGGGTCGTCGCGATGCATGCGCAGCACTTCGCGCGCGTCGGCCGAGCCGCCGCTGACGTCCCCGACGGCGACGCGCGTGCGGGCGCGCAGACGTAGCGCTGCGCCCGAGCGCGGCGCCAGCTCCACGGCGCGCTCGGCCGCGCTCTTGGCGCCCCGGTAGTCGCCGTTGCGGAAGAGCAGATGGGTGAGGATCCGCTGTACGCGCGGCGACGCAGGATCGGCGTCGGCGGCGGCGTGCGCCGCGGCGAGCGCGTCGTCGCGACGGCCGTCGTCGAAGTCCAACCATGCCGACGCTGCCCGTGATTCCGCATCGCCGATTTCGATGCAACGCGCGAGGATCGCGCGCGCCTGCTCGCGCAGCTCGGGGACGTCCTCGTCTTCGGCGCGCTGCAGCAGCAACTCGGCGCGCCGCAGCAGCAGGGCGTGGCTGGCCGGCTGCTGCGCCAGCGCCTTGTCGACGACGGCCTGCGCGCCGGCCCAGTCGCCGCCGTCCTCGCGCAGATCGGCGAGCGAGAGATAGGTACGGGCGGATCCCGAGGCCGCCGTGTCGAGGGGCGGCAGGGAGGGCGGGGGCGGTGTCGAACGCAGGCTCGCGCAGCTGGCAACTGCAACCGCGAGAACCGTGACGGCGAACGTTCGCCACGCACGCGAGTGGGATCGGATCGGCATTCCCAGTTCCCCCCGAATCGAGCCGACCCTAGCAACGGCCGTGCAGGTCAGGGACTGGAGGGGTCTCGACGTTGGAGCACGCGACGCGCTTCCTGCTGCCCGCGTCGCGCGCCGCGGACGGCAGCTTCCTCGTCTTCCTGCCGGGCTCGTAGTTCCGACGCGTCGGGAAGCGCCGGCGTCGCACTCAGGTGGTGCCGGCGTGCTCGACCGCAAAGCGCAGGAAGTCGCTCTCGGTCAGGATCCCGACCAGCCTGCCGTCCTCGAGCACCGGCAGGCAGCCGATCTTGCGCTCGAGCATGACGCGAGCCGCGTCGGCCAGCGGCGTGTCCGGTGTGGTCGTGACGGGATTCGTCGACATGATGTCCTTGATGACCAGCATGCCCAGCACTTTTTGCTGCGCGTGCTGGCCATACCCGAGCGCGGCCGCCAGCGCCCCGCGGAACAGATCCCGCTGGCTCACGATCCCGACGAGGTCGTCGGAATGATCCTCGAGCACCGGCGTGTGGCGGATTCGGCCGAGCCGCATCAGGTCGTCGGCGATCACGAGCTGGTCGTTGCGCCGCACCGACGCGACCTCGTGGGTCATCCAGTCGCGGACTTTCATGGAGCGCTCCTCTGCTGGCGTAGAACGCAACATGACAAACGAAGCAGGACGCGCCACCGACGACTCCGACCTCACGCCCGCGCCCCCGCCAGCCCTCTCCCGGGCGCGTAGCGCCCCGCCAACCCGCTCAGCTGCGGCCGCGAAGCGGCCGTCAGCTGCAGCGGCCGGTCCCACGCCCCGAGGCGCCAGCCTCGATGCAACCCCATCCCGAACCCCGTAACTAGTAGTTGTAGCCAGTCTCGTTGTGGAGGGAGAGGTCCAACCCACTTCGTTCTTCTTGCTCGTCCGCACGCAGGCCGATGCTCCGGTCGATCCCCTTCAGCAGCACGAAGGTTACCGCGACGCTCCACACCACCGTGATCGCCGCACACAGCGCCTGCACGCCGAGTTGTCGCGTGATGTCGAGGTCCTTCACCTGCCCGCCGAAGCGCTCCGCAGCAAAGATCCCCACCAGGATCGTGCCGAGCAGCCCACCGACACCGTGCACCCCGAAGGCGTCGAGTGAATCGTCGTAGCCGCCCCAGCGCTTCAGCGTGGTGGCGCCGAAGAAGCACGCGGTTCCCGCGGCGATGCCGATAGCGAGTGCTCCGGCGGGACCCACGGTGCCGGCGCCGGGGGTGACCGCGGCGAGACCCGCGATGGCGCCGGTCGCGAAGCCGAGCACGCTGGGCTTGCCGAAGCGCGCCCACTCGATCGACATCCAGGTGAGCGCCGCCACGGCCGGCGAGATCTGCGTGACCAGCATCGCCATGCCGGCCTGGCCGTTGGCGGCCACTGCGCTGCCCGCGTTGAAACCGAACCAGCCGACCCAGAGCATGCCGGTGCCGATCACGGTGAGCGTCAGGCTGTGCGGGGGCATCGGCGTGTGCGGATAGCCGTGCCGGTTGCCCACCACCAACGCTGCTACCAGGGCCGAGAAGCCGGCGGTGATGTGCACCACGATTCCGCCCGCGAAGTCGAAGACTTCCATGCGCGCCATGAAGCCGCTCGAGCCGCCCCACACCATGTGGCAGATCGGCAGGTACACCAGCGTGAACCACAACGCGCTGAACCACAGCATCGCGGAGAACTTCATGCGCTCGGCGAAGGCCCCGGCGATCAGCGCGGGCGTAATGATCGCGAACGTCATCTGGAAGGTGATGTAGACGCTCTCGGGCACCGTACCGACGAGGGAGTGGCTCGAGACGCCGCGCAGGAAGAGCTTCGAGATGCCGCCGATGAAGGTCGCGGGTGCATTCGCATCGACCCGCACGCCGAGCTGGTCGAACGCGAGGCTGTAGCCATACGCGACCCACAACACCGTCACGAGCGCCGTGATCGCGAGACATTGCATCAAGACCGACAGCACGTTCTTGGCCCGCACCAGGCCGCCGTAGAAGATCGACAGCCCGGGGATCGTCATGAACAGCACGAGTGCGGTGGCCGTGAGCAGCCACGCGGTATCGGCAGCGTTGAGCTGGGTGTCGGGCACGTTCGATTCCCCCATCGCGGCGCCGAGCGCGCCGAGTTCGGCGCAGTTCAGCATGATCCGGCAACCGCACGCAAGGGGTATGCTGCAATCGATGTCTAGATCCCGGCTCTGCCGCTCGCGCTTCGCCCTCGCCGCGTGGTTGATTGCAGCGAGCGCGCCGCCGTTGCTCCCGGCGGCTGCCCAGAGCGTGCCCGCGCTGCCGCAGCTGCTGCGGATCGGCACGAGTGGCGACTACCCGCCGTTTTCCGTCGAGCGCGACGGAACGCGTGTGGGCTTCGACATCGAGTTGGCCGAACGCTTCACGCGCGAAGCCGGGCTGCGCATCGAATGGGTGTCGTTCCGCTGGCCCGAACTCGCGGCCGACGTCGCCGCCGATCGCTTCGACGTCGCGATGGGCGGCGTCACCGCGACGCCCGAGCGCGCGGTCACCGGCTACCTGACGCGGGCCGTCGCGACGAGCGGTCCCTGTGTGCTCGGCAGCGCAACACCGAAACGAGTCGCTGTGAATCGCGGTGGCGCGCTCGAACGCTTCGCGCGCAAGCGCTTCGACGGCGCCGAGTTGCGCGCCGTCGACGGCAACCTGTCGCTTCCCGAGCTGCTGGCGCGTGGCGAAGTCGATGCGATCGTCACCGACCGCTTCGAGATCGCGCATTTCCGGGGCCGTGGAAAGGGCGCGTGGCCCGAGACGTGCGAGCCTCCCGTCGATCGCAAGGTGTTCTGGGTGGCGCCGGCGCGCGCCCGCGATCTCGGCCCGCGACTCGACGCCTGGCTCGCGCGCAACGAAGCGCAGGTCGACGCGGTGCGTGCGCGCTGGCTCGGCGCGTCGGCGCGCCGCAGCGACGCCGATCACCTGCTCGATCTGCTGGCGCGGCGCCTCGCGCTGATGCCCGCAGTGGCGCGCGCGAAAGCCGCACGCGGGCTCGCAATCGATGATCCCGAGCGCGAAGCGCGCGTGCTCGCGGGCGTTCGCGCGCGGGCGCGCGCCGCGGGACTCGACGCGGCGTCGGTCGAGTCGCTGTTCCGTGTGCAGATCGAAGCTGCGAGGCATGTGCAGGAGCGCGACACCAGCGCGCGCGACGACGCCCCCGACCTCGACCTGGAGCAGGCGCTGCGACCGGCGATCGGTGCGCTCGGCGACCGCATCGTGAGCGCGCTCGCCGCGACGGCGCCGATCCCGGCGTCATCGCTCGACGGCGCGGACTGGGGTCCCGTCGACGTCTGGCTCGACGCGCCCGCGCGGACCGCTCTGCGCGACGCGCTGCTCGCGGTGCGCCGCGCATCGACGGCCCCGTCGCACGACGCCCGGCGCTGACGCGCGCCGCTCGGCGCGTACGGGCTTGGCGCGCCGCCGGGGCGCATGCTAAGCAGCGATCTTGGAATTGGCGTGGGAGGGCTCCCCGGTCGAGACACCGGGGGCTGCTCGAGTGACGGCCGGGGAGAAATCCGGACCTGTTCGAGCGGCGCGGAAGCCGGTGTGAATCCGGCGCGAGCCCGTCGCTGTAACCGGGGACGACCGCGGAAAGACGCCACTGGTCCGATCCTGAACGAGTCAGGAAGGACCGGGAAGGCTCCGCGGAAGAGCGATCCGGAAGCCAGAAGACCAGTCCTCCTGCGCGGCTCGAACCTCTTCCGGTGACGAAGGGGCACGCCGACTGCGCCGCTGCGCCGCCGACTGCTTTCTCCCGAATCCCAGAGAACCTCGAAGCCGCGAGACGTCACGTCCGGCGGAGGTGGTGCGATTGCGCCGTCGCCGCGATTCCCCGCGCTCGGGAGCAGCGCAAGGGAGGCGGAGTGAAAAGACGCGACGGCGGGGAAGGGGCGCGACGGCGCCGTGCACGCAGCGCCGGGATCGGCGCGCTGCTCGCGGCGTTTGCGTGGGTCGCATCTGCGGCATCGGCTGGTGACGTCGATGAATCCGAAGCGCCCGCGAAGCCGCCGCTCGTCACGCGCCAGGTACCGCC
>Ga0113563_10001320_pt1 | contig 13926 bp, 10 predicted proteins | sample Mud3Dept3metaG_FD_80117 | JGI IMG/M metagenome (GOLD analysis project Ga0113563, IMG submission 80117) | Freshwater wetland microbial communities from Ohio, USA, analyzing the effect of biotic and abiotic controls - Mud 3 Core 4 Depth 3... | ecosystem: Environmental > Aquatic > Freshwater >...
AATCGAATGCGTCCTTACCATTGTTGACGGAAAGATTGTTTACGGTGCTCAAGAATTTCAGGGTCTTGGCCCGCCGCCGTTGCCCGTATTGCCGGAATGGTCACCCGTAAAGGTTTATGGCGGGTATGGGGCGCCATTAGACGTTCGCAAAGCTGCTCGCGCCGGCGTCCCGGTTCTCCAGCACCAGCATACCGCTCAGTGCCACGCCCATGGCTGTCTCCATGCTGCCCATCACCTCTTGGTCGGCATCAAGGCCGCTGCTCCCCGCTATAGCGATTTCTGGGGTCTGGGCTGCGACTGCTTTGCCTTTTGAAAGGCCAACCGCGATTGGGCAAAGGCTGCGTCAATTTAGCGTTGTGAAAAGAAACGTTGAATCTCATTAAAGTATGAGCCATTTTCCTGCCGAAAAGGGAAAAACAAATTCTAAAATGGGCAAGCTATCGGTCTGGATCTGGCCGGCGGTAATTCTTTTCTTTCTGTTGGGATGCGGATTAGGGCCATCGATGATTCGGGCCAGCCACTTGACATACAATGATGCCGTGCAGTTTACCGAGCGCCAGGAGCTGCTCCTTAATATTGTGCGCTTGCGATACAATGAAGGTCCGGAGTTTCTTGCGACCAGTTCCATTTCCACTCAATTCAGTCTCGATTTGTCCGCAACCGCTGGGGCTACAGTAGGCGACGATCAGGCGCAAAGGACGAACCTGGTAAACCTTGGAGGCGCCGCGGGTTTTTCGGAGCGGCCGACCATTACTTTGACCCCACGACATGAAAAGGAATTTACCCAACAGCTCATATCGCCCATTGAGTTGGAGATTATTTTCCTGCTAGTCAATTACGGCTGGGATATTGATCGAGTATTAAGGCTGACTTCTGATGGCATCAATGGACTTCGAAACCATACGTTTCGTGAAATCCCCGTGGAAAATTATGAGGCTTATTCGCTTGATTTCACACGGACGATAAAGGATTTGGGAAGGCTGCACCGGCTGGGACTGATTGAAATGTCTTTTGAGCGCGAAGAAATTGGCTTGTCCGGCCCCCTTAACGCTGAAAAGGTCAACCTTAACGACATTCTTAATGCTAACAAAGATGATTACAAATTGGAGTATCGGGAGCAAACAAAATCGTATTACCTTAAGAAGATGAACCAAAATCTGGTTTTACGTTTCAGCAAAAATGCCTTTCAACGCCCTGAGTTTTCGAAAATTGTAAAGCGCCTGAATTTAGCATCCAATGTCCAAACCTACCGAATCGTAAATGCTCCCGGATCCCAAATCAAGTTATCTGAAATTTCCGGGGAGTCAAGTGAATTCATTCTCTCGACACGCTCTGTTCTGGGAACCCTGGCCTATCTATCCCAGGGCGTATCGGTTCCTGAGCAACACTCAGAAACCGGGTTAGTTTCGGATGATAAGAGATTCAAACCGGCTGCCGGTATTCTTTCCGACTTATTCCGGGTTAGAGTACAAAGAGAAAAACCCAATCAGGTTAGTCTTGCCGTACCTTATAAAGGGTATTGGTTTTTCATAGAAGAAAACGATATTTCCTCAAAACAAACAATCGGCGTGCTGAATTCCCTGATGCGTCTCAAAATCATGGCCGCCGGCACACAGAAACTTCCGCTATTGACCTTACCGGTGGGTCGATAAAATACCAAAACGAACTCCCAATTTTTTCCTAAACCGGAGTCCTCTGGGTTATCCGCAACCTTATTTTCCCACCTTACCCCTTTCCATATCTGCTATTCATTTCATCAGACTTTTCCAAATGTGATTGCACATATCTTTCGTATCTCAAAACTCAACATAGGTTGGCTTATTTGCCCTCCAGCCACTTTCCAGAGGCCTCGCCCACTACAATGGAACTCAAGAGTCGATCGAATAGCCCTTCTTTTCTGTAAGTTATTAACGATCTCATCTCGGATTTCTGGTGACGCATCTTTGATTGCCTCCAGGACTTCTTTTTGAAATTCGGCTGCTGCGGCCATGTCGTAAAGGGACTTGAAGGTTTCCAACTGAAGGGACAGCTGACCCCGGATCTCAGCATGGCTTTTAGGGCAAGCTCCCGGGGGTTCTTGAATTTATACTCCGTAATCTCCTCCTCTGTCCCTCGAACCTTTACTTTCCTGCCTGGCTTTCCAGGATTTGCAGGGCTGTTTCATCCCCCCGGTTCCACCGCATCAGAAGGTCCAAAAGCTCGTTGGCGTTGTCGTTGATCTTCTGGAGCTGGCCGATGGCGTCAAGTTTCTTCTCCACGATTTCGCCGGCATGGTGGAGGGTAACATTCTGGGTGATCGCCACATTAAGGGCTTTGAGACGCTTGGAAACGGTTTCCTTGGACACCCCAACTTTCTCTGCAATCTCCGAAACACCGAAACCATTCTTAACCAACTACTCCAATTCGATATTTGAAATTTTCATTTGGGCCATTGAACAAAACCCCTCCGAAACTTGGGAAACGTTTGTTTAACGCTTGACTGTGCCCAGACTGTGCCCGCGGGCAAAAAATTCGGTCCATTTCCTACCAATTCCATCCAATTTAAGAATTTGGCCAATTGCAATAGTTTCAAGGATTTGGGTATAATTTAGAAGGGTCGAAGGATGGGAGAAAATAGGCTTGAAAGGACTTAGGATCCAGTGGGGAAACCTGTAGGGGTTCAAATCCCCTCTCTCGCACCACCTTTTTTTGAACAAAGGAGTTCAACCGGGAGGGTGGGGACCCCGTTTCTTAAGTAATTCCTTGCATTTCAGGGCTGCTCCGGGAGCATCATAGGCATATCCGTCGGCTCCGATTTTATCTGCAAATTCCTGGGTTACCGGAGCTCCTCCGATGATGATTTTGACCCTATCCCGCAACCCCGCCTGACTTATTGCCTGAATGGTACTCTGCATTTGGAGCATCGTGGTGGTCAGCAGAGCGCTCAGACCGAGGATATCCGCATTGTTTTCTTTGACCGCCTTTACGAACCTGTCCGGGGGCACGGAAATTCCCAGGTCAATTACCCTGAACCCCTGCCCTTCCAACATCATCGCGACCAGATTCTTGCCGATATCGTGCATATCCCCGTTGACCGTGCCGATGACGACCGTGCCTGCTTGGTCTCCCCCTTTATGGGTAAATTGCGCTTTAAATTCCGCCAATACTTTGGACATCGTGCTTGCCGACATCATCATCTCGGGGATGTAGATCTCCCCATTTTGATATTTCCTGCCGATGATGGTCATGGCCGGGATAATGGTGGTTGAGATCACCTCCGAAACGTTTCTCCCGGAACGGATCTCGAAGTTGATCTTACCGATAATTTCCGAATGATTTTGATCCATTAATAGAGCCGCATATTTCTCGGCGCCCGCTTCAGCCTCGGTTTCCTCCCCGGCCTTTATGGGCTTCCCTTGATAAATTGAAACTTTCCCGCTTATTTGTCCCGCTTTGAGGTTGATGGGGTATTTCCCATAGTCCAGGGTGGCCGTGAACATGGCCTTCATGTTCTCGACCGGAACGTAATCCGGAATGGAGTTCGAGGAAGCGACCATATAGCCCCCGCCGGGCGCAAGGGTCCTGATTCGTTCATAAACCTCGGCCGCCACATCCTCCGGCGTACCCGTGGTCAAGGTCGAATCCAGATTGATATTACCGATCAAACACAGCTGTTTTCCCCATTTCCTTTTCACATCCTCAATATCCATGGCGTTGGGCTGAACGGGGTTGAAGGCATGGTACCGGCAATCAACGATATCGGCCATAACTTCGGTGCAATCCCCGTCGCTATGGAAAATATAGCCCAGCCCCTTTTCCCGGCAGATGTCCCCGATCTTCCGGTAGAACGGGAATACGTACTTGCGCAGGTAACGGGGATGAATCATCAGCCCGTTGTTATGCGCGATGTCGTCATTATTCAAAACGGCCCCCACGCATTTGTGCTCCACGACCCGCTGAAAAATTCCGTATTGAATCTCCTGCACCTTTTGGAACAAAGCCTCGATCAAGCCTTCGTTATCTTTGAGGCTAAAGTAAAAAGTTTCCGTCCCCATGTACATCCAAACGGGGGTCAATATTTTTCCGAATACGTATATTACCTTCATTCCCCCGGGCAGAATCTTTTCGAACGCCGACCATTTTGAATAATCAAATTCATCGGGGGAGGGCCATTTGAATCGATTAAATTCCTCCCAGTTCCTGATAATCCCCTCATGCTCCATCGCCCATTTTCGGGAGGTCTTTATCCCCTGCCCGGTTTCAATCGGCTTCGCAGCGATTCTCCGGGGTCCCTGAGGCGAATCCATGATTCCTGTGCGGGCCGTTACGTAATCAAATCCGGCCTTAAGCCAAAATTCAATCTCGTCATTGAGATTTTCGATCTTCCTTCCCAGAAACCCCTCTTTGGCGCTCTTATCGATCTCCCATTCGCCAAGGGGCACGCGGTCCGGCTCCTGGCAATGAAGGGCGGTCATATACCGTGCGAAGTCCGGATGTATTTCACCTTTCATGACCTAACTCCTTATAAATCGCTTCATTATTCAGGAACTGGACGTATTATCTGCTCGGAATATACGCCTTTGCCTGGAAACGGTAAAATTCGAAGACAATGGCTGCCGCACAGATAGCCGCTCCTGCCCATTGGATCCTGAAATCCGAGGCAAAGAGGGTCCCCATACTGCATGCCGCATATAAAATTCTTTTGAGCACCGAAGTCAGCCCTTGATGCGGCAGGTTAATGGCGAAGGTCAGCACAAACATTCCCAAGGTAATAATCAGGATTGCCGTCGCCGTGCCGCTTCCGAATAAAATAAAGGGCTGATTGTTGAAAAAAGCCAGGGGGAGAATAAACAAAGGCAACCCGATCCTGATGGAATACCAGCAAATCTTTATGAAACTTCCCTGGGACAAACCGGCAGCCACGGCACAGCAGGGAGCGACCGGAGGGGTGATCAATCCCATCATCGAGACGTAAAATACAAAAAAATGGGTCACCAAAAGGGGCACCCCCATATTAAGCAAAACAGGCGCCGCCAGAGTTACCGTGAGAATGTAGGTCGCGACCGTGGAGCAAGCCATGCCGAACAATATGCAAAGCCCCGTTACCAGCAGGATGAGAAGTACTTTGTTTCCTCCGGCCATATCCACAATGGCGAAGGACAGTTTCTGCGCCAGACCGCTTTGAATCAATACCGCCACAATGATGCCGATGCACGACAACATGACCGTGATGGAAGCCGTGCCTTCCGCACCCTTGCGGAGGCCCTCGAGCATTTTTTGGCAGAGGCGAACGAGGATCTGCTTTTTTTGGCCGGGCAGGCGCACGAATTGCCAGACGATCCAGCTGATCAAAAAGGACACGATCATGAAAAATCCCGCGATCATTACGTCAAGCAGGAAAGCGCTCATGGCGATAAAAAGCACGACGATGGAAAGGATCAACGGAAGCCCTTCGAAGATTTCGATCGCGGTCAGTTTGACCGGTTTGATATTTTCTTCCCCTTTTGCCGTGAATACCAGAAACCGTAAAGAGAGAATATAAACGGATAAAGCCACACAGACATAAAAGATGATGGCCGGCACGAACCCGATCAGGGCAATCTGCCAGTAGTTCATCCCCATATAACTTGCCATGAGGAAGGCAGCCGCCCCCATCACGGGGGGCATCACCTGCCCGCCGGACGAGGCCACGGATTCGATCGCCCCCGCAATATAAGGCGGAATGCCGTACTTCTTCATCAAAGGGATCGTAAAGGACCCGGTTCCGGCAACGTTGGCGGCGCCGCTTCCCGAAAAAGTTCCGAATATCAGGCTGGCGACGACGGCGATCTGCGGAATTCCGTACCGGTATTTTGTAAAAAAGTTGTACGATACCTTCATAATGTAATCCAGGACATCGAAGGAAAAGGCGATTCCCGCATAGATGGTGAAAATTGCGATCCAGGTGATGCCGATCTGAGGCAGGGATCCCAGAACGCCATCCCCGGCATTAAATTCTACCGAGGAGACCGCTATGATCCGGGTTATAGACATTCCCTGATGGTAGAGAAATCCGGGGAACAGTTTCCCCCAATAGGCATAGATCAGGGAAATGATTGCGAGTATCGGAATGGCTTTCCCATATTCGATGTGAGTAAAATAAAACGTAAAAAGAATGAGGATTACTCCAAACAGATAGTCCATAAAAGCATAATTCCCCAACCTTTCGTAAATCAGCGATTCGTATTCAGAGCGAAAATAGAAGGCCGTTATGGCCAGGGCCCCCATCATCAACAACAGGAGGATCTTCCCCGCCAAATTTCCGCGCCACCAGCGCAATTTTCCTTGGGGGTTGAGCAAAAGAATCAAAAGGGTGAAAGGCAAATAAAAGAGAATTAATTCTTCGCGGGTCTCGAACATGAGAATGGCGAAGGCGAGCAAACCCAAGATGTACAAGGTGCACAGCAAAGTATAAAGCCCCATATGAAATGACATGCCGCTGAAAATGCGGCTGATTTTATTATCCCGGTTTTCCATCAACTGGCCCTCGGAGTGGAATTCTGCCTCCCGGGTTGTCAACCTCGCCTGGGGTTCCCGGTCGAAAGTTCAACGCTGATAAAATGCCTGGCCACCAATACGAAACGAATGAAGAGATCCTTGCCTTTTCAATTTACCGGCCATTTTTGCATCCCCTCGGCAATCGAAATGCAGTCCGGTCATCTTCAGCATCCTCTGGAGATCCAAATATTTCGGATCCCGGAGGATGCTGAATATTTTTCAGGCGCTACTCTTTGCCAATCTTGAATTCCTCTTTCCAGGCACCCTTTTCCTTTAAATATTTCGCTACCCCCGGATGCACCGGGATATCGGGGATGCTGCTGATCGCCTTTACTTGCATCCCGATTGGGTCTTCAGCATAAGCCACTAACGTGGCATGGACCTTAGCCACCTCGTTTGCCTTTTCAACGAGAACTTTAATGACCTTGTATGCACCTTCGGTTGAAAGCTTATTCCCGATGTGAAATCCATAATAATCCGCGATGACGTTTACCTGCGGCACGCCCATATCCTGCGAAAAAACTTTCTTGGTATCCAATGTTGGGGTAGCGTAACCTTTGACCTTTTTAATCACCTCGAATTCCGCCGCGGACGGAGGGACGATTTTCAATTTTACCCTCGTGTCAACTTCAGCCATCCAGGGGATCAAAACATCACCATTTGCATAACCCACGATGGCATCAATTGTTCCCATCTTCAGGGCATCCGCGGCGGACGTAAAGGGTATATTAACAGCTTTCAATTTGCTCCAGACTCCCAGAGCGGTCAAAGCAGCCCGCGGAACTTCATAAACCGATGAACCGGGCACACTGGTAAAAATTGTCTTTCCCGCAAGATCGCTCCAGGTTTTAATATCGTTCCTCTCCGCTTTGGTAATCACAAACTGTTTCGCCAAGTAACAATACCAGGTTTGGTAAGGCTTCGGGCTATTGGCTGGATATGGCGCCTTTTCATACGGGCCTCGATTGGTGTACATATCCGTAAAATTCCAGGCCCCGCTGTAAACGCCTTCCAGTTCTCCCTTCCCGGCCATTCTCTGAGAGGCAATGGATCCGCCCGCAGGAATGGCCTCAATATAAATATCGGGCAACGCGTCGTTGATGATTTTGGCAACGCCGAAAAGGACGATGTAGGCGCTGCTGCCGGCCTGGGAACTTCCCCAGCGAAGGACCTGCCTTTGTTTCCCTTGAGCCGCGCTAAAGCCGACAAGCGACAGGACAAAAGCCGCCGTTATGAGGACAACGGTTAAGAATCTTCTTACGTTCATTCTTCCCCTCCCTTTCGGATGAATGGCTGCATTTTAAGATATTTTCGCCGACGGGTTATGCTCTTTCTCACCTTATTTCCATTCTCTCCTGAACCAATCTCGACAATTCCATTTCTGACGGACCCGGCTGCCCCCCTTTTTCTTTTCCCTTTTACTTCACCTCCTTAAAAATCGCCCTGATCGGATTATCCCTCATACCATGGAACCCGGGTGGATTCAACGTATAGTTTGGGGAAACAACGGAGAGACTTTTTCATAATTCGTCATGCCCGCGAAGCCTGTCCTCGAGAAATCGGGGAGCGGACAGGCCGTTGTAATCATCGAAAATTTCAGAAACCTGGATTTCCGGTTTCGCGGAATGAAGGCATTCCCCTTTATTGCGATACAGTCTCCGTGCAGGAAGAGAAAAGTGAAAAGGTGCCATTTTTATGTTAAAATTAATCGAAACACGTGGACAGATAATCTTAACCGGAATAAATAAACGCCATATTTTTCTATATCCGCAACGAATTACAGAAAAACCAGGCCAATTTCACGGGATTTGAAAAACTACGGTTTTCGTTCTCAAGATCCAGTAGGGAAACCTGCAGGGGTTCAAATCCCCTCTCTCGCACTACCGATTATTTCAAACCGCTATTCTTCTGTATGGTCAGAATTTAAACAAATCCGTAAAATAGGCAGATGACATGATTTGGCCGAAAACCTTAAGCCGCGATTACATCCTCAGCTTCTTTGCCCAATTCACCTTCTCCTCCGTATTTTGCATCCTCATTCCGGCGATTCCTATTTACTTGCACAGGTTCGGAGCCAAAGAGGGGGAGATCGGCTTCATAATCGGGATCTTCAGCGTCTCCTCTCTAATCCTCCGTCCCTTCGTGGGAAAGGCGCTTCTGACTGTGCCGGAGAGAAACTTCATGATCGGCGGGACGGTCATCTACACCCTCTCCTGTCTCGCCTATCTCCTGGCCCCGCCTTTCTGGCCTCTGCTGATCGTCCGGGCGATTCATGGAGTCGGGATGGCCTTCTTCGCTACCGCCTCTTTCACTCTGCTGGCCAATTTGACCCCGGAGCCTCACCGGGGCCGGCTCATCAGCTATTTTTATCTGTCTTTCAACCTGGCTTTTGCCCTGGGTCCCTACATTGGCATGCTCCTGCTTAACCGGTTCAAATTCCAAGTTCTTTTTCTCGCCTGCGCCGGTATGTCGTTGATCTCTTTCTTCCTGACCTGGAAACTGACTCCACGGGAGCCCCTTCCGCCGGGGAAAGAGCCTTTCCGGCTGCAATCCTTCGTGAGCCTCGGGGCCGTTCCGCCGGCGATCATCTCTTTCATGCTCAACATGATCTGGGCCAGCATCGCCGCTTTCTTTCCCCTCTACGCCCTTAGCCACAGCGTGGAAAACCCGGGAATTTTCTTTGTCTTCCTGGCCGCAACCCTCATCCTGGGCCGCTCTCTGGGCGGGAGAATCGCGGATATTTGCGACCGGAAGAAGATCATGCTTTGCTGCCTGGGCATCATCATCGCCGGCCTGATCGTTTTTATCCTCGCCGACAGCCTGAGCCTGTTTATTCTGGTCGCCATCATGCTGGGGGCGGGGTGGGCCTTTATCTACCCCATCCTGACGATTCATGTCATCGAAAAAGCCGGCCTCGCCAGAGGCCCCGCCATGGGCACCTTTACGGCCATTTCCGACCTGGGTTCGGGCCTCGGCCCGATGGTCATGGGACTGGTCCTGGAGAAGACCGGCTACCCGGTCATGTTCGGCTGCCTCATTTTCACGGCAGTGGTAAACCTGGTGTATTTTTATTTGGCCATCGCCAGAAAGGGAAGGTTGTCGTCAATTCCTGAAGAGGGTTCTCAGTAAAGCTGGGGAAACCGATGAAATTCATTTCCGAAACTTGGGTCTTCTTCACCGGAAATAATGAGGGACCGGCCCCGTGCAGGCGGCAATTTCCCGGCGCAGTTTCTTCTTGTCAGGTTCCATGGGGCAACCTCCGAAGATCAGGAAGGCTTTGCGATTTCGGCGAGCACCTTTCGCTTCGCCTTTTCCTCTGGCGTCTTTTTCATCCCCCTGGCTTTCAAAATTTTTCCGATTTTTTTGTTTGACATGTTTAATTCTATGAAATAAAATACCCCCGCCTGTTCGGTATTATGAAACAACAGATGATTCCATGAAATCGAACGTAACCCACCAATCGCTCGATCGCGGGCTGCGGATCATCGAGACCATCGCGGCCATCAACGGCTCCGCAACGCTGGCCGAGGTGGCCCGCAAGACCACTCTACCCCGGAGCACCGCCCATCACCTCCTGCGGGCGCTCGTTGATTTTGGATATCTCCTTCAGGACGGAGACGCCCGGACTTACGCCCTTGCCCCCAAGCTCTTTCGGCTCACCGGGCGCACCTGGACGAAGGAGCAGCTGGCCGAGATCGCGATGCCGTTTCTTGACGACTTGAGCCACCGCACGGGAGAAGGCACCAGTCTGGCTGTCCTTCGGGACAGGGTCGTAACGATCGTCGCAAAGCGGGAGCCCGAAGGGCCTGTCCGCGTCGTCCAGGAAGTCGGCGCGATACGACCCATTTACTGTACGGCCGTAGGCAAGGCCCTCGCGGCGTGGCTCTCCGAACCCGAACTCGACAGCATCATCCGCCGCACCGTTTTCACGCCGCTGACCCCCCAGACCATCACCACCCCCGCTGCCTTCCGGCGGGAACTGGCCCGTATCCGAGCGACCGGTTCGGCCTTCGACAATGAGGAACACATCCTGGGTATCCGGTGTCTCGCCACTCCGGTCCGGGATCATTCAGGAGAAGTTCGGGCCTCGCTCTGCGTTGTGGGCCCCAAAAATCGTATGCCCCAGCGGCGGCTTCCGGAAATCCGCGATGAGCTTGCCGCCGCCGCGGCGGACCTCTCGGCGCGTCTGGGACACGGTTCGGCGGAAAGGACGAATGACCGACGGAAAATACCGGATGAAGGATGGCATTCCGGCACCGGCGCAAACCACAATCCGAAAGGAGGAAGACAACGAAAAGAGATCGGCCGTGGATTTTGAATGTCTCCTTGAGAAGTTCCGAACCAAAAAAACATTCAGGAAAGGAGGTTCTTGATGAAGTACGGAAAAAAGCTCGTTTTGTTGATGGCGTTGCTGGTATCCTTTGCCCTCGTTTGCACCCCGGCCTTTGGGCAGCAGAAATTTGTCTTGAAATTCAACCACGTGTTGGGGCAAAAAGAACCTTATCACCGCGGATTTACGAATTGGGCGAAAGCTGTTGAGGAGAAAACAAAAGGCGGCCTTAAGATTGAGGTCTTTCACAGCGCCCAGCTTGGCGTTGAAGAGGACATCATCGAGCAGATCCGGGCGGGCGCAAATATCGGACAGAATACCGACTCAGCCCGGATGGGCAACTATGTCCCCGGGATAGCTTGTCTGAATGGCCCGTATTTTGCCGAGAATCTTGCGGAAGTGGCAAAACTCACGAAAGCGCCGACCATCAAGGCTTTTCTTGATGAACTGGCCAACAAACACGGTTTAAAAATTCTATCTTTTAGCTGGGTGCAGGGGTATCGGCACTTTTTCACAAACAAACCCATCAGAACCCCGGAAGACCTTAAGGGGATGCGGATCCGCACTCCGCCGGCACCCATATGGCAGGAGTCGGTGCGCGCCCTTGGAGCAACCCCGGTAGCTATGGCTTTTGGAGATATGTACCCGGCTCTTCAGCAAAAGGCGATGGACGGAGTTGAGCTGGTTTATAACAACATCCCTGCCGGGCGTTTCTATGAGGTTCTTAAGTACGTGACCGAGTCAAGACACATCATGCTTGTTAATTTTGAGGCAATCAGCGCGAAGTGGTTTAACGGTCTGCCTCCGGAGTTCCAAAAAATCCTTGTCGAAGAATGCGATAAAGCCGGGATTGAAACCTCCAAGCTCATCATGGATAAGCTTGAGAAAGATGTCAAGGCGGAGCTGACCACGAAGAGAGGGATGATCGTGGTTGATAAAGTGGATATCCCCGCTTTCAAAAAAGCTGGTGAGAAAGCGTATGAGGTCCTAAAGATTGCCGAGGTAAAGAAAAAGATCTTTGAGGAAATTGGAAAGAAATAGGAAGGGAGCAGAAACCGGTCCTTCCCGATCCCCCATCGGCCCCCCCCTCCAAGGGGGAGGGCCGATGGGAAATTTCCCGAAAGGAATCGTCGCCTCCCTCCCTCGACTTAACAAGCCAGAAGAGGTGGCCCTGACGGTCATCTCTCCGGCTTCGGACGATGCTTCCTTCATCACGGGTGAGATCCTGGACGTGAACGGCGGGGCCCTGATGGACTGACGGAAAAGCGGGGAACAATGGATCCGGTACCGGAAAGGCAAATCGATCTGCGCCGGGGACCAATCCTTCCGGAATTCTAAGCGGGAGAAAATTATTTCTTAGAGGTAAAAAGCGGAGGTGTCGCTGATGAAAAAAATTTACGAATTTATCTGTGAAAAAGAGATGCTCCTCGCCAAATGTGCCCTGGGGATTCTTTCCTTACTGGTATTTTCCGCGGCAGTAGGCCGAACTTTATATTATCCCTTGAACTGGGCGATGGATGCGGCAACCTTTCTTTTTGCCTGGGCGGTCTTTCTCGGCGCCGACTCCGCGATGCGATTGGATCGACTATTCTGCATTGAGCTGGTCATGAATAAGCTACCCCCGAAGGCCCAACTCTACCTCAAATGCCTTAATTATGCGATCATTATTATATTTCTATTGGGCATGATCGGATACGGCTTGTGGCTCTCTTACACAACCCGGTTGCGGACCTTTCAAGGAATCCCGGGTTTTAGTTATACCTGGGTTACGCTGAGTGTGCCGTTTGGCTGTGCCCTGATGTTGATCACCGCGATTTTAAAAATTAAAACTTTTTGGCGGGCGATCTCGACCGGTGAAGCGATCCCCAAGCGTGAAGAAGGTCTTAGCAGTGAAATAATCTGAATCGGGTCTCATTATGATTTTATGATTGCCGGCCGGGAGGCGGTACCATGACGTTAGTATTGATTCTGTTTTTTCTCTTTATGTTAATGGGAATGCCGGTCGCTTTCGCCTTTGGTATTTCCGGAGTTGCCTTCTTCCTGCTACATCCAAACTTGCCTCTGACAATGCCTGTTCAGCAAGTGCTGTCCCAAACGCAAAACTTTCTGCTGCTCGCGATTCCCTTGTTCATTTTAGCCGGCAACTTGCTCAACGAGACCGGCATTACCGAACGGGTAATGAAACTGGCGTCGGTTCTGACGGGACATATGCGGGCCGGGGCGGCACAGAGCAACATGGTGTTGGCTGCCTCCCTGGGCGGGATTACGAGTTCGGCGATCGGTGACGCCGCCATGCTCTCGCGCATGTTAGGACCGGGCATGATAAAAAAGGGGTATTCCGGGGGATTCTCGGCAGCCGTCATTGGCTGCAGCGCCTTGATCACGACGATGATCCCCCCCGGAATCGGGCTGGTTTTATATGGCAGTATCGCCGAGGTTTCCATCGGAAGGTTATTTGCGGCGGGGATGATTCCCGGTATTTTAATGACGATATTTTTAATGGTTGCGGTAGGTTTGAGGGCGAGGCAAAAAGGTTATCTTCCCGAAAGAGAAAGGCGGGCACCTCTAAAAGAGATTGCGAAAACTTTTGGCGATTGCATCTGGGCTTTTCTTTTCCCGGTCATCCTGATAGCCGGATTAAGATTCGGCATGTTTACCCCGTCCGAAGCAGGCGCTTTCGCGTGCGTATATGCCATTGTGGTCGGAGCGATTGCCTACAAAAGGTTTTCCTGGAAAGGAATGCTCCAAACCCTGGAGGTCACCGTAGTCGATATAGGAATGGTCATGTTGCTTATCGCCTTGTCGGCGACTTTCAGTTACGGGATTGTCTGGGATCAAATACCCCAAAAGATGGCGGAGTTTATGCTGGGGATTTCCAATACCCCCTGGGTGGTCATGCTGATCATTATCGGATTTTTGCTCTTTGCCGGAACGTTCATGGACTCCACGGTGTTAATCCTGATGTTGACTTCGATTCTCACGCCGGTCGCCCAGGAACTGAATATCGATCTGGTGCAATTTGGGATCATTATGGTGCTGACTCTGACCCTTGGGTTATTAACCCCGCCGGAGGGGGCGGT
>Ga0113563_10001321_pt1 | contig 13925 bp, 11 predicted proteins | sample Mud3Dept3metaG_FD_80117 | JGI IMG/M metagenome (GOLD analysis project Ga0113563, IMG submission 80117) | Freshwater wetland microbial communities from Ohio, USA, analyzing the effect of biotic and abiotic controls - Mud 3 Core 4 Depth 3... | ecosystem: Environmental > Aquatic > Freshwater >...
AGCTTCAAAGAAGCCTTTGTCCTGGGCTACAAAGTTGGTCCAGTTCTGGCTTGTCTTCGATGTGATCCCGGTGGTCAGTGTGATCTTTCAATTCGTCATTTCAATTTCCTCCTTGATTAGGATCGTGTCCGTGACCGATAAAGAACGTGACCGTGTCCGTGACATCGTGACAGCGAAAAAGAATGAAGTCCGCGTCCGTTTAAGAAAACAAAGTTCTTACGAACCCCAACTCCCTTCCTTTTCAATCAAACAAAAGGAGACTCAAGTATTCCGCATTTGCCGGATCGGGCCGGGGGTATTGAAAAAAATGTAGAGCGGCTACCTTTTCAGGCCCAATTAAAAACAGAAGATTTCAACCCACACTGAGCCGGAAAATAGAAAAGGCTGATTTCCTCACATGTCAATACCCGCGTTCTACATTTTTGAAGATACCTTTGGTCCGATTTGCTACCCTAGTCAAAACGTGATTTTATGTCTTAACCCGTCCAGGATCTTTTCGGGCCTGGCGGGAAGCGACGTGATCCTCACGCCTGTGGCGTCGAAGATCGCATTGGTGATCGCCGGAGCTGTGGGAACGAGGGCCACCTCGGACATCCCCTTTGCTCCGTAAGGGCCTTCCGGCTCCGGATCTTCGACCACGATGAGCTTCATTTCGGGGGTCCGGGTGATGTCGGGAATCCCGCACTGACGGAGCGTCCTGGTGAGGTTATAACCTTCCCTCATTCGAAACTCCTCGGAGAGGGCGTACCCGATTCCCATGACAAGACTTCCCTCCAGCTGGCCCTTGATCTTTAGGGGGTTGAGGGCTTTTCCCACGTCATGGGCTGCAATGATCTCCCGAACCGTAACCTCGCCGTTCCGGGTGTTGACCTCGACGATGGCGACCTGCGTTACGTAGCTGTACGTGATGTAGTTCCTGTAGCGGCCCTGGTCTTTCCGGTCGTTCTGGTCTGGTCTCTGGCCCTGGTAGATCAGGTAGGTCGGCGACATATCGCCGCGGATAGGGTCCGTAGGGGGAAGTGTGTAATGAGCCTCGACCCGGATTGTCTCGCCTCTTGATTTTAACTTCCGGTAGAGTTCCTTCAGCGATAAGAAAGGGGATCCCGGCAGCGAGGTGCAGTACACACGGTCTTCGCGAAGCACAAGACTTTCAATATCGAGATTCATCTCCCGGGACGCCGCTTCGAGGATGTTGTCCTTGAATTTTCGTGCCGCTTCGATCGTGGCATTTCCCGCGATGTAGGTCTGGCGTTGAGCAACCGCAGCCACTCCCTCGGGCACGAGGCCGGTGTCGCCTGTGGTGACCTTGATCTTTCCATGGGAGAGACCTGTCTCGGTTGCCACAATCTGGCTGAGCACGGTCTTGATCCCTTGCCCCATATCCACAGCCGATACCTTTGCCCAGGCTTCCCCCTCCTCGGTGAGTTCGATGATGGCGCCGCCGTGTTCGAGGTAGGCCCTCCCGTATCCCACGTTCTTGTAGCCCGAGGCGACGCCGATGCCGTATCGCTTCCACGGAGGCAAGGGCGGAAGCTTGGAGACTTCGACCGCGAGCACGGTCTTTGCCCTGCGCAGCGTTTCCCTGATCCCCACGCTTGACTGGAGAATCTCCCCGGTGCTCGTTTCAAGGCCCACGTCAAGGGCGTTTTCAAGCCGGAAGTCGAAAGGATCCTTTCCCAGCTTCCTTGCCATGCGGTCCATCTGTGTCTCGAGGGCGAAGTGGACCTGGTTGATGCCGAATCCGCGAAAGGCCCCGCCCAGGACATTGTTCGTGTAGACCGCAAAACCCTCCACGAGCACATGGGGCCAGACATAGGGGCCACAGGCAAAGATCGTGGCCTGTTCCAGCACGCCTGCGCTCATGCCCGGGTACGCCCCCGCGTCCAGTACGAGTTTTGCCTTTACGGCCACGAGTCTTCCGTCCCGGGTCGCCCCTGTCTTGTAGCGCATGTAGAAGGCGTGTCTCTTCGTGTCGATCCGCATGGACTCATGACGTTCGAGGGCGATCTTCACAGGCCTTCTCGTGTGGACGGCGCCAAGGGCCAGGAGGATCTCTATGGTCACATCCGCCTTTCCTCCAAAGCCGCCGCCCAGGGGCGTGGTCACGACCCGAACCTTCCCTTCAGGCCACGCAAGGCTTTCTGCAATCTGTTTTCGCACGTGAAACGGGGCTTGCGTCGGATAATGGAGGACGACCTGGTCTCCTTCCAGATAGGCCAGGCCGGCCTCGGGTTCCAGAAAGCCGTGTTCCAGGAAGGGTGTGTAATAGGTGCCTTCTTCGATGATGTCGGCCTTTGAGAATCCCTCTTCCACATCCCCTTTCCTGTTGGACGCGGACTTCATCAGGTTCCCGGTGTCGTGAATCTCAGGAGCGCCCGGGCCGAGGGAGTCCAGTGGAGAGAAGACGCCTACAGTGGGCCTGACGTCGACCCGGATCTTCGACACGGCATCTCGGGCAATGTCTCTTGTTTCGGCAAAGACAACGGCGAGAACATCGCCGGTGAAACGGATCTTCTCTTTGACAAGGACAGGCTGGTTCTGGATCATGCGGCCGAAGAGATTTTTTCCTGGAACATCTCTCCAGGTCAGAACCTTGACGACCCCGGGTGTTTTTTCCGCGTCGGAGGTGTCCATCGCCAGGACGTCTGCGCAGGGGACGGGGGCAAGCAGGAGCTTGCCGTGCAGCATCCCTTCACGGGTCAGGTCGTCGGCGAACAGGAGTCTTCCCGTGACCCTTTCGGAGCCTTCCTTGTCGACCGCGGAATCCCCGATCTTGGGCTCTTCACGTGGGGAGGTGTCGATCTTGCCCGTTTTGCCTGCGGACAGGGAAGCCTTCCGCACTGCTTCGACGATGCTCACGTACCCCGTGCAGCGGCAGAGGTTTCCTGAGAGGGCCTTCCTGATCTCCTCGTCAGTAGGATCAGGCCTGAGATCCAGGAGTGCTTTCGCCGCCATGATCATTCCGGGAGTGCAAAAGCCGCACTGGACGGCCCCTGTCTCGATGAAGGCGGCCTGCAGGGGATGGAGCGATTCGCCCCCTGCAAGGCCCTCGATCGTGGTCACCTGCTTCCCGGCCAGACGTGAAACTTTGACGCTGCAGGAGCGAACGGCCTTGCCGTCGACGAGGACAGTGCAGGCCCCGCATTCTCCGCCGTCGCAGCCGCACTTGGTTCCGGTCAGGTGAAGGCGGTCACGGAGAAAACGGAGAAGGACAACGTCTGCCCCGTCTTCTGTCTTGACCTCTTTCCCGTTCACAAAAAAGACGAACTCCGCGTCAGTCATCTTCCAACCCCGATTCTTTCGGCAACACCTCCGGTTTCCTGAAGAGAAAGGCGATTAAAGGTGAAATAAAGAAAAGGGCAGCCACGCAGAAAAAGACCATGGCGATAGGGCGATTCAGGAAGATCTTAAAGCTTCCCCTGGAGATGACGAGAGAATGGCGGACCGCCACTTCCAGGATGGGTCCCAGAATAAAGGCCAGGACAAAAGGCGCTGCCTCGAAGCGGAGTTTTCGCATGAGATATCCGACCACCCCGAAGATCACCATCACCAGCACGTCGACCGGATTGCCGTTGACGCTGTACGCACCGATGAGGCAGAAGAGCAGAATCAACGGAAAGAGAATGGGGTAGGGTATTCTCAGGATCTTGACCCATACGGCAATCAGGGGAAGATTGAGGACAAGGAGCATGATGTTTCCCACATACATGCTCGCAATCACCCCCCAGAAGATGTCCGGATGCTCTTTCATCAGGAGAGGGCCCGGGCGCACGCCGTGCACCAGCAGCGCTCCCATGAGCAGGGCCATGATCACATTCGGAGGGACCCCGAGTGTCAGCAGGGGAATGAATCCTCCCGTGGATGCGGAGTTGTTTGCCGACTCAGGGCCGGCCACTCCCTCGATGACGCCCGTCCCGAACTTCTCCGGGTATTTGGAGAACCTTTTTTCCATCGAGTAACTGATAAAGGTGGGGATGATGGCCCCGACCCCGGGGAGGATCCCAAGGAAAAAACCGATGAGCGAACCCCGAACGATGGGCAGCGCAGAGCGCCTCCAATCCTCCCGGGTGGGAAAGAGTCCCTTGAGCCTGGTTCGAAACACCTCCTGCTGGAGTTTTTTCTCGATGTTCACCAGGACTTCGGATATCCCGAAGAGTCCCATGACCACGGGGGCGATCTCGAGTCCATTCAGAAGGCTGGTGATCCCGTAGTGAAAGCGGGGGCTCCCCAGCATGGGGTCGACGCCGATCGTTCCCAAGAGGAGTCCGATCACGGCCACGATCAGGGCCTTCAGGAGCGACTGGCTCGTGAGGTAGACGACCATCGAAAGTCCCATCACGATGAGGCCGACATACTCCGGAGGACCGAACTTCAGGGCGATCGAGACCATGAGGGGGGCGATGAGCGTGATCCCCAGCACCCCCAGGGTGCCGGCGATGAATGAACCGAAGGCGGAGATTCCAAGAGCCGCCCCGGCCCTTCCGTTGCGGGCCATCTTATAGCCGTCCAGGCAGGTGACCACAGAGGCCGACTCTCCGGGGATGTTCATGAGGATGGAGGTGGTCGATCCTCCGTACATGGCGCCATAGTAGATGCCGCCGAGCATGATGAGCGATGCGGTGGTGGGCATCTTGAATGTGACCGGGAGAAGCAGGGAGATGGCTGCCACGGGTCCGAGGCCGGGAAGAACGCCCACCAGTGTCCCGAGGAGTGCCCCGATAAAGCAGGCAAGAAGATTGAGAGGTTCCAGGCAGACCGAGAATCCGTAGAAGAGGTTCTGAAGGATAACCATTCAATCACACCCCGAGTATTCCCCTGGGGAGCTGGATCATCAACCAGAGTTTGAAAATCACGTAACAGATTATGTCGATGCCGAGGGATCCCGCATAGACCCAATACCACCTCTGACGGTCAACCCATCGGAACAGGACCACCAGGAAGAAGAAGGTGCAGAGAACGAATCCGACGCGCTCCATCAGAAGTGCGTATGCCACAAGCAAGGCCAGGACAAGAATTACTTTCTTCCACCGCAGCCCGTCCCAGAGACGGACTTCGTCTTCGCGGCGCCATGACTTCAGGGATCTGAGGAGATAAATTATGGAGAAGGCGAGGAGAAGGGCGCCGAGAAGAAAAGGGTACAGGCCCGGTCCCGGCACCCCCCATCGACCAAAAGGAAGTTTGTGGGCCTCGCGACAGGCGACCACGGAGAAAATCACCAGAAAGATGCTGGCGATCAGTTCCAGTTTTCTCATGGACCGTCCGTCTACTTGATCAGCTTGGCCTTCTTGGCGACGTCTTCGAGCAGTTTGTACTCCTCGGCCAGGAATTTGGTGAAGGCCGGGCCGTCCTGGTAGTCGAGCACCTGGCCCGAGTTCTCAAGGTTCTTCACCACCGTGGGGTTCTTCATCGCCTTCTCAAGGGCCGAAGAGATCTTGTCCGCAATCGGCTTGGGCGTTGCCGCGGGCAGGAAATAGCCTACCCACACACCCAGGGTTGCCCTGGGATACCCGAGCTCTTCCATGGTGGGAATCGCAGGGAAGTCGGGGATCTTTCCGAAGGTGCTGCCCAGGGCCAGGAGGTCGCCGCTCTTCATCGGGCCCAGGGCCGAGGGAAGGCCTTGAGAGGCCATGTCGACCTGTCCGCCGAGAAGAGAAGTGATGACTTCCCCGCCGCTCTTATAGGGAAGGTGGGCGATATCGACTCCAGCCTGAATATTGATGATCTCCAGGGAAAAATGGGCCGCGGTGCCCATGCCGGCTGTTGCGCAGGTGAGTTTGCCCGGGTTCTTCTTGGCGCCGGCGACCAGGTCTTTGAATGTTTTGTAAGGGGAATCCTTCTTCACAAGAATGACATTGGGCGAGTTGGCATATTTGCACAGGGGAATAAAATCCGAGAGCTTGTAATGAAGGTCAGGGGTCAGGAAAGGAAGGATGTTGAAGACACCGATGGGCGCGGCCAGGACCGTGTAGCCATCGGGCTTGGCCCGGGCCACATACTCCGTGCCGACCGCACCGCCAGCCCCCCCCTTGTTCGTCAAGATGGCAGGGACGCCGAGGGTCTTTGAGAGCTCGTCCCCCATGATACGGACGGCAAGGTCGAGGGTCCCGCCCGGGGCAAAGCAGATGATGATCTCCACGGGGCGGGTCGGGAAGTCGGTGGCCGCACCCAGGGCTTCAGATCCTGCGGTGAAAAGCAATCCGATCACTATCGCTGCGACGACAACAGACAGAAATCGTGACTTCATGTTTTTTACCCTCCTTTGTCAAGGCTAAGAGAAATGCGAAGTACAAAGAGACTGCAGACCGGACAGGGGGTATCTCCAAAACCGTCAATGTCTTATCCGATCACCGCTTCATTTATAAAGGCGGAGTCGTGCAGCGGCAGAAGGATATCTGCCTCCCTCTTGACGCGCACCAGGCTGTCGTATGCTTTCACGAGATCAACATGAATACCCGGGGCGATGACCTGCTGCGCCGGGTCCGGCGGCGAGAAATTTTCAGGCAGAGAACAGGCCCCGCAAATAACGGCCCGGCCCCTGGCGGTGCGCACGGCAACGGACTGCGTGCCGGCAGAGTGGCCCGGGGTAAGCCACAGGTCGACACCATCGACCAGGGGGGTGTCCCCGCTCACCGTTGTGAAACGGATTCCATCGAACCGGCCTTTTGGAAAAAGAGGGGCATAGATCGGATGGGGGGTTCTTGCGAAACGGAGTTCTTCTTCCTGGATGTAGATCCTGGCGTTGACGAATTTCCTCAGGTTCAGGGCGTGGTCGGCGTGGAGGTGGGTGAGGACAAGCGTTTCTACGGCAGAAGGGGAGAGGTCGAATTTCTTCAGGGCGTGTTCGATGGAGGTGATGTTTTCATAAGGAGCGCCCACCGCACTTGCCTTTTTCATCTCTTCCGCGTCGCACCCCACGTCCACGAGGATCTTTTTCCCCCCTCCCTCGATGAGCCAGACGTAGATCGGGAACCATCGTTTCTCGCCTGAGAAATTGAGGTAGTTGAAGGTTCCGATGTCGGCGAATATCCTTGCGACGTAAAGAGGATGGATCCTGTAATTTACAGACGCCACGTTTACCTCCAGCCTTCAAAGGCCTTTTCATAAATGCGGGTTAAGTCCTTTTCCGTGCTCTTTCGCCGGTTGAACTTGGTCATGGGTCTTGTCATGGCCTGCTTGACCATGGCAGGGATATCTTTCGGGTCGACGACGTCAGAGGGGAGTCTGATGGGGAATCCCACCTCGACGAAGAGCTCTTTGACGCGCTCGATGGCGCTTCTTGCAAGCTGCCTGGTGGTGAGCCCCGAACGATCTTCTCCCATGGCGATCGCCATCCGGGCAAAGGTGTCCTCGCAGACAGGCAGATTGAACTCCATCACGTAAGGGATGAGGATTCCATTGGCGAGACCGTGGGGCATGTGATAGCTGCCCAGGGGATGGGAGAGGGCATGGATCAGGTCGAGCTTGGCATTTCCGCAGGCCATGTTGGCCATGACACTCGCGATGAGCTGCTGGTTCTTCGCATCCAGATCCTGGGTGAGAACGTGGGGAGCCAGGTGTTTCATCATGATGGCGATGGAGGCCATGGCCAGCGAATCGGTGACCGGCGTGGCAAAGTCTGTACAGCAGGCCCCGACGGCATGGGAGAGGGCGTCCATTCCCGCATTGACCCCGGGCCAGAAGGGGATGTTGAGCAACAGGAGCGGGTCCATGATGGCTACGTCCGGATAGACCCTGCTCCCTGCAATCGACATCTTGTAGTTTCGTTTTTCATCGGTGATGATAAACGTGGCCGAGACTTCGCTTCCGGCGCCGGCTGTCGTGGGGATCCCGATGACCGGGAGGGGAGGGACCTTGTATTTTTCACTCCCCTCGTAATCCGTGATCGACCCTCCGTTCGTTCCCACCAGGGCCATGGCCTTTCCGGCACACATGGGACTGCCTCCGCCCACGACGATGACCCCGTTGCAGCCTTCCGCCTTGAGCAGGTCGATCCCTTTGCCGACGGTTGTCGTTCCGGGATCCATTTCAACCTCGCCGAAGACAACGGCAGGGATCCCCTCGGATTCCAGGCTTTTCAACGCCCCGTCAATCAAACCCGCCCCCTTGACCCCGGCGTCGGTGACGACAAGCGCCTTCTTGACGCCAAGCCTTTTCGCTTCTTTCCCGACGAGGGTCATGGCATTGAGCCCGTGAACCAGTTTCGTAGGCAAATGAAAGGAGAAAATCGTACCGGCATTCATGTGAGACCTCCCTCTGATCATGCACTGTTCAAAACGCAAAAATCAAAATGGAAAAGGGTGTCTGGATTGTTACGGAGAATCTTATTTCAGGAACTGTTTGTACTTGTTGAGAACCTCGTACTCTGCAGCAATCAGTTTCTGCAGCTCCGGGGAGGGTTTGAAGTCGACGGTCATGCCGACATTCTCCGCCTGCTTGTTGAATTCAGGGTTTGCCGTGGCCTCTTTGAGCCCGTTTTCGAGGATGGCGGCGATCTCCTTGGGTGTATTGGGAGGGGCCATCATCACCCCGTAAACCACCACCAGAGGAACCTCGGGGTAACCGAGCTGCTTGAAGTGCGGCACATCGGGCAGGACGGGATCGGGGGTTGCCGAGAAAACAGCGATGGCCCTGAGCTTGCCCGCACGGACCATCGGTTTCGGCGATATCGAAAAGGTAAGAACCGCATCGGCATGTTTCCCGGCAACAGCAGCCTGGGCCTCCCCGGAGGCGGTGTAGGGAACCCAGTTGATCTTCAACCCGAGGGTCGCTTCCATCAGCTTGCCCTGGAAGGCGGAGGAGCCTCCAACAACCGCGATGCTGACCGGGCTCTTTTTGGCGTCGCTCACAAAGTCAGCGAAGGTTTTCCATTTGTCGGGATGGGTGACAAGGGCGTGAATCTTTGAATTCCAGACAGCGATAGGGGTGAGCTTCTTCACTTCATATTTGGCGGTATCTCTCGTCAGTTCGAGGGACACGGCCGAGGAGAGGTTGAAGGAGATAACGGTGTAGCCGTTGGGTCTCTCCTGATAGATCTTGTTGTAGGCGATCATCCCTTCTGCGCCGGTGATGTATTCAATCAGGGCGGAAACGTTGAGCCTTTTTTCAAGAAAAGGCGCGACGGTTCGGATCTCCTGGCCAAGGCTTCCCCCTGCGCCGGCGGGGATATAAACCCTAACCGGGCTGGAAGGGAACTTGGCTCCCGGTTCCCCGGCGAAGAGGGTGCTGTCCCCGCATGGAAAGAGGACGACCAGCGCCCAGGTCATGATCACAAAAAGAATCTTTTCCGTCCGGCAAAGCCTCTTGTGATGATCCATCATCTCCGTCCTCCTTTTTGAAGGTTTTCTGGCGGATGCAGCTTGGACCGTTATCTCAATGGTTATCTTTTCTTTCCCTTGATCACACCTTCTTTCTTTTGAGCTACGACCGGATCGTTCAGCACGACCTCCAGCGCCCTTTCGAAACAGGCCTCTGTCAGTCCCGGGGCAAACTCGAATTTGCACGATCTCAGGGACTGCAGTTTTGCTTCGTCACACAGGTTCTTCAACTGGGCCCCGGAGAACCCTTCCGTGTTTCTCGCCAGTCGTTTGATAAGCGTTTTCACGGCGATCTTGGGAGAGAGGGGGGCCTGTCCGAGATGAATCCTCAGGATGTCCGCCCGCTCCTCTTCGTTGGGCAATGGAACGTAGATGTGAGTCCCGAATCTTCCCGAGCGCAAGATGGACTTGTCCACCATGTCGAGCCGGTTCGTTGCAGCCAGCACGATGACGTGGCTTCGAGGTTCTATTCCATCCAGTTCGGTCAGAAGCTGGCTGACCACGCGTTCTGTCGTCTTCGATTCGCTGGCCGCTTCCCGGGTTGCCGCGATGGCCTCGATCTGGTCGAAAAAGATGATGGTGGGAGCGGTCTGGCGGGCCACGGTGAAGATGTGCCGAAGCGTCTCTTCGGATTCTCCGAGCCACTGTCCGAAGACTTCGGGTCCCTCCACTGAAATGAAATTGATGCCGCATTCGTTGGCCACGGCTTTGGCGAGCAAGGTCTTTCCGCTGCCGGAGGGACCGTGAAGAAGGATCCCGTTTTCAGGGGTCATGTTCATCTGCTGAAAGACCTCCGGTCTCTTCAGCGGCATTTCGATCAGCTCGCGGAGCCTCTCCTTGATCGCCGCCAATCCTCCGACGTCCTGCCAGCGAACACTGGGGATCGTCACCAGCACTTCCCTCATGGCGGAGGGGCGGATTGTCTGCAGGGCGTGTTCAAAATCCTCTCTCCGGACAGAGATCTTCTTCGCCTCGAACCGGAGGGCCTTCTTGTAATCCTTCAGGAACTCGGAGTTTCTCCGGAGGGCCTGCAGTCCTGCCTCCCTGCAGATCTCCATCAGATCCGCGCCCACGAACCCGTGCGTCACCCTTGCGAGCTCGGGCAGGTAATCCACCGCATCCTGTTCGAGGGGCATTTCCCTGGTGTGGATCTCGAGAATCTCCAGCCTTCCTTTCGCCTTGGGAGGGGCGAAAAAAATCTCACGATCAAACCGGCCCGGTCTGCGGAGGGCGACGTCAATGGCTTCCACCCGGTTCGACGTTCCGATCACGATGACGCCGCTGACTTTCTGCATGCCGTCCATGGCCGAGAGCAGCGCGGTGACGGCACGGGTGTCTGAAAGGGTTCCTGCGGTTCCGCGCTTGGGCGCAATCGCATCCACCTCGTCAATAATGACAATGGAAGGGGCATGGTGCGCAGCCTCATTGAACATCCTCCGGAGATTTCCCTCTGTTTCTCCGGAGAGGGTGCCGATGATGTCCGGGCCGTTGATGAAGAAGAACCGGGCCCCGATCTCGTTGGCCACGGCCTGGGCAAGGTACGTCTTTCCCGTCCCGGGAGGTCCGTAGAAAATAATTCCCCTCGGTGCCTTGATCCCGAGCTGGTTGTAGGCATAAGGCACCTGAAGAGGCAACTGGACGAATTCCCGCACCAACCGGATCTGGTCTTCCAGGCCGCCGATGTCTTCGAAGGTGACATCGACAGCGCCCTCCACCACGTGGGCTTCGTGAAAATCGAGCTTAATCTCCGTATCGGCTGTGATGATTCCAGGGCCATCATCCAGGTCGTGCACGGCGTAGGTAATCCCTGCACTGCTGTGCGGGAAGTTGATATAAAGGATGGAGTCGATGGCCACGGGCGTCCGATTCCCGACCAGGGTCTCCCGGACGTGCGACTCCAGGTCATGGGCCGTGGTGACGTCGATGGCCGGGATCAGCGTGATCTTCCTGACGGGACCGCAGGTGAATTCCTTGGCCTCGATCGTTTCGTTCAGCTTCGCCTTCAAGGCCTGCTTGGTGAACCGCTCCAGGCGGATGATATTTGTTCCCGTGTCTTCGGGCAGGGGATCCCCCAGCCGCACGAGGGCTTCTCTTCCCCGGTAAGATTTCAACATCAGGATGTCGCCCACCTGAAGCCCCTGCTTGGCCATCATCTTCTCGTCCATGCTGGCCAGGCACTGGTTGCTGGTGATGTCTTCAGCCTGGGCGCGATCAACAACAAGTTCAAACGTCATTCGACTTTCTCCTCAGTCTCACCGTCATCTATTTTTCACAAATTCCAAATAAGAAATTCCATGCTCCAAATAAATTCCAACTTTCAATTTGAAATGACCGAAACGCTCTTCTTTTGACTGGAGCTTGGTCTATTGGAGCTTATTTGTTATTTGGTGCCTGTTATTTGGTGCTTCTTTTTCTGCTCCTCTTCGTACTCGGGGCAATTCTCGAGTTGTTCGAAGCCGCTGCCCCGGTCCATGCCGAGGGCCCCCACGGTGTTGGCTTCCACCGAGACGAGAACAGCCGGGTCCTTCATGTCGCCATTGAAATGCTGGTAGATCACCCCGAAGGGCCTCAACCGGATCTGAATCACGGCGCCGTCCTCCCAGTGATGTCTCACACCGTCCATGACCGTGGATCCCTTGCCTTTCCAGACGTAGAAGACCTGGCTTCCCTGTGTCTTGACTCGGCCGCTCCGGCTCCCGGGGGGGATTTTCTGAACGTAGACGATGAAAGGGTTGATAACGGTATCCTCCATGACCGGGTGGAGGTACCACTGCATGAGTCCCTGCCGGTTGAGTTCCCAGGGCAATTCCCGGCCCAGCACGTTGACAATGGCGTTCTTCTTGTTCGCCCTGTCCTTGTCCCGCAGCTCAAACAGCTTCTCCCAGAAGTTGATTTGTTTCAGCCTTTCGGTCCTTGTCTCTTCGGCCACGTCTGTTCTCCTTTTTTCATCTCTCGTCCGATCTTTTGGAAAGAGATCATCTCGGACTGTAATCCGGGGAGAGCTCTCCCTGGGTCATCTCGCTGGCAAGGGCGTCCCAGTAGGGCCAGTAAATGAAGGCGATCCATTTGCAGGGTTTGCCCGGCTCGGAATTGAAATGCTGGTGGTCGACTCCCCCGGGTTTGCAGGGAAGAAGCAGAAGATCCCCTGCTTCCCAGTCATGACGCTCCCCGTCGACAACGGAATACCCTTTTCCCTCAAGGCAGAAGATGACCAGTCCGCCCTGGTGTTTGTGACTGCCGGAGTGTTTGCGGATGTCCTGTTTGAAGACCTGCCAGTCGCGCAGGGCATGATCGGTAAACGTGTGCGCCTGGAGGTAGTACTTGAGCTTTCCCTGGCGGCTGGGTTCGTACTCACGGTCTTTTTCGTGGATGACGACCTTCCCGGTCATCTGTTGCTCAATGAATTTTTTTCTCTGGTACAAGACCATTTCGTACGTATCGGCGAGTTCGATTTCTCTCTCTCGTTCCCTGACCCGAACCTTGGCCATTCGTGCCTCCTTTCAACCGAGAAGATGAGTCTCTTCTAAAGTAGTATGATGTTGTTCAGAAACGACATCCGTTTCGGTGCCACTATATTTTGAATCAAAAAGCATGTCAAGGACTTTTTGTGCACACCTTCTGATCAGCGGCAATAGAGGTGCCAGCGGCCCTCCCTGAAAAGAATGCGTGTTGATCGATCACCCGGCCGCCGCGGCCTGCCGTGGTTCAGCGGGTCAGGGATTTCCCCCCGCTGGAAGACGGGGTAGTCCGGGTCCCAGGGGTAGACAATGAACGTTTGGTTCGGCATCTTCATGAAAATGGGAAGGACAGGTTCGATCACCTTTTGTTGTGAGGCGTTGAACAGATCACCCAGAGACGTGAACATGGAAAGGTCCTCCACTGTTTTCAGGGTGGGGGGGCTCAGAACCATCTCTCCTTTCAAGTTTCTTTCAAGGGCTTCCTGCGGTGACAGCCAGATTCCCATGGTCATCTCTTTTTCATCATGGCTGGTTTCCTGGCCGATGGGATGGCGCGCCAAGAAGAAGTAGGTGTCAAAGCGCTGCGGGTAAGCTTCAGGTGTAATCCAGTGCCCATAGTATTGGACCTGATCCGCGGCAAGAAAGAGGTGCTCGTCACAGGCCATCCGGATTATTGATGCTGCCCCGGTTTGGATGTTTTGCCTGTACCGCGCCATCAGTTCTCGATGAGCAGGAATTTGTGAAGAGAGGAGGGTCCCCTTCTGATCATAGGCGAGCAGAACCCCCGCCTCTTCAAAGAGCTCTCGAATCCCGGCTACCCAATAGTTGAGTCCTTCCCCGAGAGGAAGCGAAGTTCCCAGGATCCGTTGGGCCTCCTCGGGCGATACGCCCTTGCAAAGGCCATAGATGTCGGAGTGGCTGTCCTCCGGGTCAACCATGCCCCCGGGGTAGACAAAATTCCCGGGCATGAAACTGCTCTTTTCGGAGCGTTTAAGGAGATAGACCTCGAATCCCCGGGTCTGTTCTCTCAGCAGAATGACGGTTGTGGCCTTTTTGAGGGCAGGGGGCATGATTTCTCCTTCCGTTTTGTCAATGGCACGTCGCAGAAAGAAGCCCGTTGGCTTTCTTAATCGAGAGTGGCAGAGGGAGAGTC
>Ga0113563_10001322_pt1 | contig 13921 bp, 11 predicted proteins | sample Mud3Dept3metaG_FD_80117 | JGI IMG/M metagenome (GOLD analysis project Ga0113563, IMG submission 80117) | Freshwater wetland microbial communities from Ohio, USA, analyzing the effect of biotic and abiotic controls - Mud 3 Core 4 Depth 3... | ecosystem: Environmental > Aquatic > Freshwater >...
GCCATCCGACAACACTGCCACAACCCTGTCTTCCTCCTTGATATACCTGTAGAGAAAGACATCGCCGCATATTCTCTCTCCATCGTGGTTGCGCTGTTGACTGTTCACCTCTATGTAAAAATCCTGTTCCAAGGAGTGATTTTAATGGTTATTCTTAAGATTGCTTCTTTTCCTGTAAGACTCGATGATTGAGTTGAGCATCTGTTCTGTTTCTGAAGCACCTTCACCCAGCAGGAATCCGATCTTCTGCACCATCTCGAGGTTCTTCTCAATTACTTCGGTAACCCTGTTTGTAACTTCTTCTCCCTGGACCTCAGGCGAAAAGAGATCGCGGATGACGGCACCGCACATTTTGTTCTTCTTGATCGGGAATATTGATATGTTCAGCATCTTATCCTCGAAATGGACATCTTTGCTTACCACAGGTTCATCTTCCTTGAGAACAAATGTGAACATGTTATAGATGTTGAAGGGGATAAGAGTTTTGATGTCAGCGCCTGCAAGCCCCGGGATTATTTCGGATATGGCTTTGGCATCCTCTCCGATGATATTGATAAAACTCTCGTTGGAGTGAAGTATTTTGAGGTTGGCATCAACGATCACAACTCCTGTAGGGAGCTTTTCAAGCATGTTGTTCATCATGTCCGAGGCACTCTGAGCCATCTCCTTTTCTCTCTGAGCAAGCTCTTCCGATTCTTTGAGCGCCTTCTTTGTTTCAGCCAGCTTCCTGTTGGTTTGCCGGAGTGTCTCGATATACTCCTGCTTGTTCCTGAGGTTGAATGTATGGCACATCTCCGGAACAGCCAGTCCCTGTGCTACAGTTACCGCAAAATCACGGCACGACAAATATCCGCATGCTCCGCAATTCAGCTCCTCTTCGGGATTATTTTTCCCGACGATCTTCAGTACCTCATTGATAGCCTCTTCAGGGGGTTCGGGGATCCTCTGGTCATCAGGAGTGAAGGTTCTCGAGAAATCTAGTTTTGACCATTTATCCATGTTTTTCTGCCAGAGAGCCTTGTCAAGAGCGCTTATTCTCTTTTCAGTATACCTGCTGACGAGAGCCCTTCTTCTGAACCTTTCCCTGTGGTGCTCCATGCCAGGCCCAAGGAGACAACCGTGACAGAAGAAAAGGTTAAAATGGTGATGTATTGTATCGATATAATTATCAAAATCATGGATCGCCTCGAGAGTATCCTCCTTGCCCGATGCAGTGATGACCCTGCTGGAAACCAGATCACGCTTTAATCCACCGGCCTGTATAAGCCCTGCGGGAACGGGATAAAGAGCACCCCAGTATCCGAACGGAGGATCGAAATCGGACATCTTAACTACCCTCTCCTGTATATTGAATTCATCAAAAAGCTGACGGAGCTCGATGAAAGTCAGGACACCCTCGACCAGCCTTCCGGATCCGAAATTCAGAGCTTCGTCCTTGGCATCTATGCATGGCCCGATCTGGACAGCAGCAATACCCTGACCATATATCTCCTTTACTACCATGGCTGTGGCAATCATCGGTGAAACGAGCGGTGCCAGGTTGGGTGTAAGCTCGGGATGAAATTTCTCAATGAGTTTGACTATTGCAGGACAATTAGCTGTGATATAATACTTGCCTTCCGCTTTGCTGAAAAGATCAGCATACTTTGCAGCGATCAGATCGACACCAAAGGAAACCTCATGAACATAATCAAATCCGAGCGAACGGATCATGGTGACAAATTTCCGGTAATCGGTGATGTCATCAAACTCTGAGGCAATACTTGGTTCGATCAGGGCGGCGGTCTTCCTATCTGAAGACAGGAGTGCCTTTACTTCCTCCTTTGAATCACGGAATTCAATGGCTCGCGGTGAACAGGAAACATAACACAATCCGCAACCGATACATTTTTCAGGAAGGATCGTCGGATGTGCCTTCTGAGGTCTGACCTCAATGGCCTTAACCGGACACACACGGACACATGAATAGGAGTTCCTGCATTTCGAGTCATTAATGGTTAAAACAGGTTTTATATTACTCATTTTATTCCTTCATCATTTATTTAAGTTTAACCAATTCCCTGTCGAGGATACCCTCGGCTCCGGCAAGAGTTACCCCTTCAATTATTTTCCCGTTGATCGTCAGGTTGGGTCCGTTACTGCAATTGCCCATACAACGGGCACCCTTAAAGATGACTTTGTCTTCAAGGTGATGTTTCCTGAGGTACTCCTTTATAAACATTACCACATCTTTGTTCCCTCTTGAGAAACAAGAACTTCCGAGACAGATATTCATTTCAGTTTCCCGGGTCATTGATTTTACTGTTTATTGAAAAACAACCGGGACAAAAATACAAATTATTTCCGTGCTGTTAATGGGATATCATACCTTGATTTTCATAATTTTATGGAATTATGTAGAAACGCGATGCATCGCGTTTCTACAGCGGATTTTCAAAAATAATTTGTATTTAATCATAAATTATTATATTACAATATATTATGATCATGTCATCCAAATAATTAATTTATCGATTAATTGTTAATTAATTAACAATGTTTATTTTTTAACAATAAAACATTATCTTTGTATAATATTCTTTTTCTGATGAGTTCAGATATTGAGACAATTATTAAAAGATACAAGTCAGGCAGAAGGGAAGATCTGATCCCGCTTCTGCAGGAAATACAGGATGATTGCGGCTATCTGTCAGAAGAAGTGATAGTTAAGGTGGGTGGCTTTCTGGGTTTAAGCACAACAAAGATCTATGGCCTCGCAACATTTTATGATCAGTTCAGGTTTTTTCCGTCAGGGAAGATACAGATTACGATCTGCAATGGCACCTCATGTTTCCTGAACGGTTCACAAAGTGTTATAAGCAAGATCAGGGAAGAAACAGGCATTTTGCCCGGACAAACCTCCAGGGATGGCATTTTCAGCTATGAGATTGTAACATGTATGGGCGGATGCAACAATGGTCCGCTGATAACTGTCAACGGAGAATATTATCCGCATGTGAAGCCTGAACAGATACCTGAGCTAATTAAGAAACTCCGGTACGTTATTGAGAATGACTAGATGGAAGATTTGAAGAAATTCCTCACCGGGAAAGTCCTTTTATCAGAATCGGATACTCTGCCTGAAGCTACGGAAAAAGTACTGCGTCAGGTGCGCCGCGAAAAAACTGACAATGCTGTCATTTCCATTTCTTCCGGAACAAGCAGCATTATTGCAGGATCTGAAAAAACATGGTCTGCCGTCAGATCATATATTGATTATAATGAACCCGGCACAGAGCTTGTTAAGGTTGGCTGTACAGGCCCGTCAAATTTCGAGCCCCTTCTGTGCATCCAGCTCCCGGGCAAGAACAAGTTGTATTTCAGAAATATAACTGAGGAGAAAGTTGATCCTCTTCTGAACGGGGTGTTCCATAACGATATTAACAAGGACGATCTCGTGGGTCAGCTTGGTAACAAGGGATTTGAGCTATGGCCAGGAATTCCGTTCCTTGAGGAGCTTAGTTTCTTTGCCAGCCAGAAAAGAGTGGTTCTCTCCAACTGCGGATGCTATGATCCGGAAAATATTGATGAATATATTGCGCGCGGAGGATACAGTGCATATATCAAAGCGATCAGGCATTATACTTACGAAGAAGTCTGCGATATAATTGAAAGAAGCGGCCTTCGGGGACGCAGTGGCGGCGGATATCCGACCGGCCTTAAATGGAAGCAGGCTTTGAACACGGCATCAGCTTCACGTTACCTCGTATGCAATGCAAAAGAGAGCGACCCCGGTGCCTTCACTGACCGTACAATGCTCGAAAGCGATCCTCACAGGCTTGTGGAAGGTATTGCAATAGCATCATATGCAATCGGAGCGTCAAATGCGATTGTATTCTTCCGCAGAGGCTCGGAGCATGCCAGGCAAAGGCTTCAGAAAGCTATTGACAGTGCACTCGATTATGGCCTCCTGGGCCATAATATCTTCTCGAGCGGTTACAAGCTGCATATCACTATCCGAAAGGAACCGGGTGCTTTTGTCTGCGGCGAGGAGACAGCACTTATCAGCACCCTTGAAGGCAAACGCGGCATGCCCCAGCTCAAGCCTCCTTATCCTACATCCGCTGGACTGTTCGGAAAGCCAACCGTAATAAACAATGTTGAAACCCTGATGAATGTTCCCCTGATAATGCAAAACGGTCCGGAATGGTACCGCACGATCGGAACACGAAACAGCCCCGGAACAAAAGTGTTTGCCGTTGCCGGCAAAGGACGCCTATCGGGCGTAATTGAAGTTGAAATGGGGACATCATTCAGGACGATCCTTGAGGAAATTGCGGACGGGATAAGGGAAGGCAAGAAGTTTAAGGCGATCCAGGTTGGCGGAGTTTCAGGTTCGTTCATTACGGCCGAAAGCCTTGAAATGGTCGTCGATTATGATGTGATGAAGGAAAATGGCGTGGGGATGGGTGCCGGAGGTTTCGTGATCATTGACGAGGATACCTGTATGGTCGACCTGGTAAGATACTATATGGAGTTCATGCGCAATGAAAGCTGCGGTAAGTGCATTCCCTGCCGCGAAGGAACCGGACGGATGCTGGAGATCCTGGAAAGCGTTATCAGGAAACCCACGGATGAGGATGCCGGAACCACTCTTGAGCGTTTTAAGGGTGTCATGCAGCTCGAGACAATTGCATCTGTCATGAAGGATACTTCGCTCTGTGGACTGGGGCAGACTGCCCCCAATCCGTTCCTGAGCGCGTTGAAGAATTTCAGGGAGGAGTTTGAGGAACATATTTTCGACCGTAAATGCAGGGCAAATATATGCCGGGGACTGCGGACTTTCCATATTGATGTTGACAAATGTACAGGCTGTACGGCATGTGCTTCCAAATGCCCGGTAAATGCAATTTACGGAACAAGACTGCAGCCTTTTTTCATTGTTGAGGAAAAATGCATCGGATGCGGGATATGCTATGATATTTGTAAGTTCAGCGCAATAACTGTTAAATAGCGTTTATGCTTTTTACGATTCAGGTAAACAATAAAAAAATCAGGGCGGAAAAGGGAGAAACCATCCTTTCGGCACTGAACCGCAACGGAATTATCATCCCGACTCTCTGCAGGATGAAGGATTTTTCCCCTACCGGTGCATGCAGGATGTGCGTTGTAGAGGTCGAAGGCCGCGACCGTCTGGTGACGGCCTGTTCTCAGCCGGTAGAAGAATGGATGAAAATAAAAACTCATTCTCCGAGGGTGATCACTGCCAGAAAAACAAACGTTGAACTTCTCCTGTCCAATCACCCTGATGATTGCCTCTATTGTGATAAAAACCTCAACTGTGAGCTTCAGCGGCTTTCCGAAGAGCTCAACATCAGGGAACGGCGCATCCGTGCAAAGAAGATCAGGCCAAGCCTTGACCAGTCAAGCCCGGCAATCGTGAGGGAACTTTCAAAATGCATCATCTGCGGAAGGTGCGTAAGGGTATGCGAGGAGGTTATTACTTCAACATCACTCGACTTTATCAATAAAGGGAGCAGGATACATGTCGGTCCTGCTATGGACCGCGATTTCAATTTCTCCAGCTGCATAAACTGCGGTCAGTGCGTTCTTGTGTGTCCGACAGGAGCCCTTCATGAAAAACACAATATTGCCGAAGTCCAGGAGTATCTTAACAATCCTGATTTCATGAAAGTGATCCAGTACTCACCCCTGGTGCCTGCCGGGATTGCTGAAGAGCTGGGAATGAAATATAACCGGGAATTTGACAGGATACTGAATTCAGTTCTCCGGAAGATCGGGTTTGAAAAGGTGTTCACGACAGGTACCGGTACTGATATATATATTTCAGAGCTTACTGATCAGCTCAGGGAAAAGATTGACAATAAAGATGATGCGCCTCTGTTTATTTCTGCATGCCCTGCATGGGTCAAATATGCCGAACAGTTCATGCCTTCGGTTTTATCCTCCATGTCGTCCGTCAAGTGCCCGCAGCAGATAACAGGTGCCCTTATAAAAACTCTTGTAGCAGATCAGGCTGGCGCAGAACCACAGAAGATCTTTTCTGTTTCGGCGACAACCTGCATGGCCATGAAGTATGAAGCCAGGCGCGAAGGAATGATGCGCAAGGGGATCAGCGATGTCGATTCCGTAATGACTGTAAGGGAACTGGCACGCCTGATCAGGCTATACGGAATTGATGTTACTAATACAGACTATGAACCGGCTGACCCACCTATGGAGGGACACAGTTCAACAGCTGCCCTGTCGGAAGTGTCAGGAGGACTGGCTGAGGGGATCATCAGATCATTAAGTCAGCTAAAGTATCAGAAGGAGGCTGACAAACAGTTTTTTAAAAAGCTGCGTTCAGGAGGTTCATTCAGGGAATCGGCCATTACCATGGGAGAAATCGAAGTTAAGGTTGCGGTTATTGACGGACTGTCAGGATTGGAGAAGCTTAAAGCATCATTTGAGTCGGGTAGGAAATATGATCTTGTTGAGGTTATGGCCTGCCCGGGCGGATGCATTCACGGCGCCGGCCTTCCCTTCAGAAAAGTAAAAGATGACAGGAAAAGTATTCTGAAAATGATCTGGCAAACCGACGATACAGATGCAGTAAATCTTCCGTCCAGATCGCCACTGCTAAAGAATCTTTATGAAAAACTTATAAGTGAAAATAAAGAGATTGCAGATAAAAAGATATTTCATACACACTATGAGAAACGAAATGTCCTTTTATAATCAGTTACAATAGTCGAAGTATGTTGGTTTACACGATAAAAGAGCTTTGCCGCACATGTTATACATGCGTAAGGGAGTGCCCTGCCAAGGCAATACGGATTGTTGGCGGCCAGGCTGAAGTGATCACGGAAAGATGCATAGCCTGTGGCAACTGCACAAAGGTGTGCAGTCAGGGCGCAAAAGTATTTCTGAACACCACCGACAGAGTCCTTAAATTACTGGCTGACGAACCGAAAGTTGCAGCTATGCTGGCTCCGAGCTTCCCGGCGGAATTTTATGATGTGCCCGATTACCGGTCACTCATTGGAATGATAAGATCGATAGGTTTTGAATATGTTGCCGAAGTCTCCTTTGGAGCTGATCTTGTAGCTGACAGGTACAAAAAACTTGTCACTGAAAGCAGTGAATATTTTATTTCATCGGATTGCCCGTCAATTGTTAACTATATAAAGTTCTATCATCCTGCTCTGGCTGACAGGCTTGCGCCTGTAGTATCACCTATGGTGGCTATGAGCAAGGTAATCCATGAAAAGTATGGCAAGGATACAAAAATAGTATTCATTGGTCCCTGTGTTGCGAAAAAAGCTGAAAGCAGTGAGGTCGATGAAGCAATCACATTCGTGGAACTAAGGGAACTCTTGGCCCGGCTGGGTATTACGGCGGAAAACAGCGGAGCATCAGATTTTGACCAGCCGGTTGGCGGCCGGGGGGCAATATTCCCTGTAACAAGGGGATTGCTTCAGGCTGCAAACATCAACGATGATGCCATAACCGGGAACATAATTGCTGCAGAAGGCAGAATAGGCTTCCAGGAGGCATTGAAAGAGTTCGAAGCCGGACTCATAAAAACGCAACATATGGAACTGCTTTGTTGTGAAGGATGTATAATGGGTCCGGGTTTATCGAAAAACGGTAAACAATATAACAGGAGAGCTCTTGTAAGCTCCTATGCCAGCTCAAAAATGCAGGAATTGGATAACGGGTCATGGCAGGCCGCAATCGATGAGTTTTCAGGACTGGATCTTTCGGTCCGCCACAGGGCTGATGATCACCGTATTCTTGTGCCTGGTGAAGAAGATGTTAATGAAGTACTTATTTCAATGGGGAAACTGACCAAAAAGGATCAGCTTGATTGCGGTGCGTGCGGTTATGAGACATGCGTTGAACATGCTCTCGCCATTAAGAAAGGTCTTGCAGAAGTTGAGATGTGCCTGCCCTATGCAATTGAAAAGCTTCACAAATCGGTCAGGGAGCTGGCACTGTCGAACCAAAAGCTCAGCTCGATGAAGCAGGCACTCAAGCAATCTGAAAAGCTTGCACACATGGGACAGCTGTCGGCAGGCATTGCTCATGAGCTCAATAATCCTCTCGGGGTTGTGATAATGTACAGTAATATCCTGCTTGACGAAAGCAATGCTGATGATCCTGTAAGGGAGGATCTCAAGCTGATTGTTGAACAGGCGGGACGGTGCAAGAAAATAGTAGCGGGACTGCTGAATTTTGCAAGGAAAAACCAGGTCAATCATCAGCTTGTAAGTATTAAAGAGCTGATAAACCACAGTCTTGAAAGTGTCATTGTACCCGACAATATAAGGGTAAAAGTTGTGGACCAGACAAGTAATCCGGAGGCTATGCTGGATTCAGAGCAGATGATACAGGTCTTGACAAATCTTATTAAAAATGGCATCGATGCAATGCCAAAGGGCGGCGAGATCCGTATATTGCTTGAAGATACTCTCGGTGATGTGAGCATTTCCATCGGAGACACGGGAACCGGAATAAAAGAAGAGGACAGGGTGAAAATATTTGAGCCGTTTTTTACCACCAAAGGTTTGGGGCATGGAACGGGACTTGGCCTTGCGACTGCCTATGGTATTGTGAAGATGCATAAAGGGCAGATAACTGTCGAATCCAACACCGATCCGCTTAAGGGAGAGACAGGTACGAGCTTTAAGATTATATTGCCCAGGAGGAAGGAGTGAGGGGGAGGGCGAGAGAGCGAGAGAGCGAGAGAGCGAGAGGGCGAGAAATGATTGCATGATTGCATGATTACAAGACAATTTGAATAACAGAAATAAGCTAGTAAATGAAGAAGAGTGATTTTACGATCCTGGTGGCGGACGATGATCCTGATTACCTTTTCCAGACAGTTTTCAACCTGAAGAAGGCCGGGTATAAGACTGTTGCAGTGGAGAGCCAGGCAGAGGCTGAAGCTGTAATAGCGAAATTCAGGCCTGACCTGGCAATCTTTGATCTTATGATGGAAAGCGATGACAGCGGTTTCATCCTGTGTTACAAGATCAGGAAGAAATACCCGGATGTGCCAGTGATCCTTGCAACTGCAGTTTCGCGTGAAACAGGGATGTCATTCAGTATCGACTCTGAAAAGGAGAAATCGTGGATAAGGGCTGACAGATATCTTGAAAAAGGGATCAGGCCTGAACAGCTCGACCAGGAGATTATGAAACTTTTAAAACTTTGAAGGATGGCTATTTTAAAAGTCCTTGTCATCGATGATGAACCGGGTATACGATCGGGTGTTACCCGCATCCTGAAGGATTTTCATGTTACTTATCCATTTATGGATGAGGACTATACCTTCGAATTAATGGAAGCCCCCACCGGAGAGGATGGTATTGCAGTCATTGAGCGCGATAAACCGGATGTAATCCTCCTCGACAATAAGCTGCCGGGAATACAGGGTGTGGAAGTACTGGAGTATATACGCGAGAAAAAATATGATATTATGGTTGCCATGATTACATCCTATGCCTCTCTGGACATAGCTATAAAGGCAACCCGCGACGGGGCGACAGATTTTATTCCCAAGCCTTTTACCCCTCAGGAACTGAAATCGAGCATCGAGAATATAACCAAGCAGCTCTATCTCAAGAGAATAACCCGTCGTCTGACGGAAGAGGGCAAACAGATAAGATACCAGTTCCTGTCAGTGCTTTCACACGAGCTCAAAGCTCCCCTGAACGCCCTGGAAGGTTATCTCAGGATGATGCAGGGAAAGGAAGCAGGAGACAGGATTGACGATTATGCAAACCATATTGATCGTTCACTTCAGAGGATACAGGGCATGAGGAACCTGATCATGGATCTTCTCGATTTTACCAAGATACGGCTCGAGAAGAAGGAGGGCAGGATGAGAGAGGTCAATCTTGCCGACGTGGCATCAGGAGCAATTTTTGCAGTCCGGCCTTATGCCATTCAGAGGGAGGTAACCATTAATCTTAATGTCAGGTCAGAAACAAAAATCATGGCCGATCCTGCCGATATGGAAATAATCTTTAACAACCTCGTCTCAAATGCCGTGAAATACAATAAAGTTGGCGGCAAGGTTGATGTCACACTTGACACTACCGATAGTGAAGCTGTGATCACTGTCTCAGACACGGGGATAGGAATAAAGAAGAGCGACACGGAAAACCTTTTCACTGAGTTCGTAAGAATCAAGAATGAGAAAACAAGGGATATATCCGGAAGCGGCCTCGGTCTTTCCATAGTCAGGAAGATTGCTGAGCTGTACTTTGGGACCATTGAAGTGGAAAGCACTCCGGATGTCGGATCAACATTCACGGTCAGATTACCCAGGAAATCGGGAAACCAGGAAACATAAACTGAAATATTATGAATCTACCGGGTAAAACCATTGAAAGACTAAGCGAGTACAGAAGGACACTTCTGGGTTGCCTGAATGAGAAGAAGAATTTCATCTATTCACACGACCTTGCAGCGCGACTGCATATTACTGCCGTACAGGTACGGCGCGACCTCATGCTGATCGGTTATTCATCAGTTCAGCGCAAAGGTTATGATATTAAGGAGCTGATCGATAAAATAGGAACGATAATCGATTCGGAAGCAAGCCTCAATGTCGCCATAATAGGCATAGGCAACCTGGGGAGGGCTGTCGCCGGATACTTCAAGGGAAAAAGATCAAAGCTCAATCTTGTTGCATCTTTTGACACCGACCCCCAGAAGATAAACAAGGTAATTTCCGGGGTGAAATGCTATCCTCATGATGACATGGAAAAGATCATTAAGGAGCTGGATATAAGGATAGCCATCATAACCGTTCCGCCCGACTATGCCAGGGAGATTGCTGAAGAGGCAGTACGATACGGAATAAAGGGAATCCTCAATTATACCACCGTGCCTCTTAATGTGCCTTCCTGGATTTACCTTGAAGAATATGATATGATCACCTCAATTGAGAAAGTGGCATATTTTGTAAAGGTGAACAGGATCTGATTTCCCGGTTTTAAAATGAGAGTATTCAAAGGTTTTGAAGAGGCAGGCGGTATCAAAAATCCTGTGGTGACGACAGGATCATTCGATGGTGTTCACATAGGCCATAAAACCATTCTTAACCGGCTCAGAATGCTTGCAGAAAAATACGGCGGAGAATCGGTTTTAATAACATTCCACCCGCACCCGAGGAAAGTGCTCTATCCTGACACAGCCGGAAAAGGCTTAAAGCTAATTAATTCACAGGAGGAAAAGCTGAAGCTTCTCAGGGAAACCGGCCTTGATAATGTCATAATTGTTGAATTTACAAAGGAATTCTCAAAAGTGACGAGCGAACAATTCGTCAGGGAATACCTTCACGGAATTCTGAAGTCGCGGGTTATTGTTGTCGGATTCAACCACCATTTCGGGTTCAACCAGGAAGGTGACTACAGACATCTCTGGGGATGGAGGAAGAAATATGATTTTGAGGCTGAAGAAATACCTGAGCAGGAGGTCCAGCACGAAACGGTAAGCTCAACAAAGATCCGCAAGGCAATAAGTGAAGGTTATATCCAGAGGGCCAATGCATACCTTGATCATTATTACCTTGTCATGGGAAGTCCGCAAAAATATGAGGTTCCCGGTTCTTCGGGAATGCCTCCGTTTGCCAGGATCATCATTTCTGAAGAGTGCAAGCTGCTGCCTGCAGCCGGAATATATGCAATTACAGTTGTTTCAGACAAGTCAAGCTCCAAAGGGATGGCCCTGATCCCTCATACCACCAGCCGATACCCTGAAGTGCTGGTTCATATCATCGAAAATAGTGATACATACATCGGAAACAATGCCTCTGTCCTGTTCCATAAAAAAATACACGGGGCTGTCACACTGGAAGATACCGGCGCCTCTTACAGGATTGGTGCTGCACTGAATGAGATATCGGAACTCATTTACTGATAACTATCACCTTTTCCTGAGGATAAGCATCTTCTTCTTTAAGCTTTTTTCTGTGTACCTTTGTACCCTGGTAAAATTAAAAAAATCATAAATGCGGTTCTCTCCCGAGAAACTAAGGATACCCGATAGGCGAATGAAGCCATTCATTGATCCGGATGAATTATGGGATCTGATAAATAATGTGAAACCTGATAAGCAGAGAGTAAGGGATGTCATCTCAAAGTCGCTCGAAAAACATCGTCTGACACTGGAGGAGACAGCTGTCCTTATAAATTCTGCAGAGACCGGGCTTGTTGAGGAGATTCGACAGGGTGCAAGGGAACTGAAAGAGAAGGTTTACGGTAACAGGATCGTACTTTTTGCTCCTCTTTATGTCGGTAACAGGTGTACCAACAACTGCCAGTATTGCGGTTTCAGAATCTCAAACAGGGACGCCGTACGGAAAACCCTCAGCGACGAAGAGATAATCCGGGAAGTTGAAGCTCTTGAGGATAACGGACAGAAGCGACTGATACTTGTCTACGGTGAACATCCCGAATACTCTCCGGAATTCATTGCCCATACAGCAAAAATCGTTTATGGAGTGAAAAAAGGGCATGGTGAAATTAGGAGGGTCAATATTAATGCAGCACCTCTTGACATAGAGGGATTCAGGATCGTCGGAGAGTCGGGGATCGGAACATACCAGATCTTCCAGGAGACTTACCACCCTGAAGCATACAGGTGGTACCATCTTGGCGGGAAAAAGAAAGATTATGAATGGCGCATTACTGCTCTTGACAGGGCACAGGAAGCCGGGATCGATGATGTGGGCATTGGAGCCTTGTTCGGGCTTTATGACTGGCGCTTCGAGGTGCTTGGACTTGTCCGTCATGCAAACCATCTGGAGGCATGCTATAATATAGGACCTCATACAATATCATTCCCCAGGATCAAGGATGCACTTAGCCTGAACATTGACGGAAGGTACCAGACCAGCGATGATGATTTTAAAAAACTTGTCGCAATATTGCGGCTTGCTGTTCCTTATACCGGACTGATCCTGACTGCCAGGGAAGCTCCGGATGTCCGCAGAGAGGTTTTACAATATGGTGTTTCTCAGATAGATGGAGGAACAAAGCTTGAACTTGGCTCATATTCCGAATCCCAGAATGAAGTGCAGAACCTTAACCGTGAGCAGTTCAGGATAAACGATCCGCGGTCACTTTCCGAAGTGATAGACGAACTCCTGGTAAATGATTATCTCCCCTCATTCTGCACCTCCTGCTACAGGATGGGACGAACAGGCGAGCATTTCATGGAGTTTTCAGTACCCGGTTTCATTAAACGGTTCTGTACCCCGAATGCGATTCTCACCCTGTCGGAATATATCTGTGATTATGCATCGGATGAAGTGGCCGGAAAAGGATGGAAGGTCATTGAAAAGAACCTTCAGAAACTGGAACCGGCAGTGATGGAGAAAACTAAAGAGAAGATTGAACGGATAAAATCAGGAGAACGGGATCTTTATTTTTAAGCTCAGGGCTCAGGGCTCAGAGTAAGAGATTTTGTGCCCTGCGCTCTGCGCCCTGCGCCCTGCGCAATAAATAATTATTAAGTTACTGTTAATAAATAGTGAATTAAACTGATATGATCAAAGTACTCGGAATAAAGATCATCGACCGCATTAAGGAAGCAGGCCTTACCCAGGGGATCCTCTCCAGATATGCAGGAGTCATAACAACCCGGCTGGGATTTCATGAAGTATCAGATGAGGTATGCAGTCGTGAAGCTTATATCATTCTTCATCTTAAATATGATCACACTGAAGCAGCCGGCCTGCAAAAAGATCTGGAGTCTTTAGGCGGAATTTTGCTCAGAGAGATGATTTTCTCAAATAAATCACATCAACCGGCCAGCCTGGGTTCAGATGGTATGATAGAAATTCTCGGATTGCTTGTTGAGAGGGATCATGATGTTATTGCAGCCGTCCAGAAAACACTTACAGCCTATGGCTGCAACATCC
>Ga0113563_10001323_pt1 | contig 13920 bp, 11 predicted proteins | sample Mud3Dept3metaG_FD_80117 | JGI IMG/M metagenome (GOLD analysis project Ga0113563, IMG submission 80117) | Freshwater wetland microbial communities from Ohio, USA, analyzing the effect of biotic and abiotic controls - Mud 3 Core 4 Depth 3... | ecosystem: Environmental > Aquatic > Freshwater >...
TGACTGAGAATAATGCTGAAAGAATGCGGATTAAAGAAGAGATAGATTTTACAGAGAAGGAACACAAGAAGAAAAAAGCTGATGAGATAAGCCAGATTGAGAAGGATGATCTCGAAAAACTCCGTAAAGAATTAACAACCGTCGAAAATACCCGGAAAGATATTCTCGAATCATATGGAGCTGCTAACAAAGTAGTTAAGCAGCTTATAGATCTTGCCCTTCTGGCAAATAATATGCTGAGGGGAGAAGAATTGAGTACGTTCGTCAAAAGAAGTGTGGAACTTTTATAAAAGATAACGGCATGCGGTATGCGGTGCGCGGCACGAGGTTGTAACTTCTTGCCGCAAACCGGTTGCCGGAAGCCGGAAACCTTTTTTAAATCATCCTTGCGATTTCGTTTTTTACATAGTCAATAGCTGCCCTGGTAGGCTCTTTGTCGAGTTGCATTATACGCTCAAGAAGTAGCTTGCTTAGTGCCATACCTGATGAATTTGCAGGCATCTTTTCTGCCTCACTATTGATTATTTTTATCATATTTGAGCGTGCATTTCTTACCACTTCCCAGGCCTGCTGACTCATATAAATCTGCTGTGAAAGGTTGTGTTCGAATTCACTTCTTATTGTGTTCAGAAGTGTAGAATGGAGCTGCTGGGCTGACATGTCAGAAGAACTTACCCTTACAAGAAGTGATTCAAGAGATATCCTTTCCAGTAACAGAATTATTCTTTCATAAGCCTGTAGTTTTATAGGCGTTACTGTCCTGCTATTCTGCAGAATAAGCTCCTGACGTCGTTTATCCTGATCATTCCTTATCATATACCTTAAAACCAGCCATGCAGTGAAAAATACTATCATTGCCGGTATTGTAATTTTCAGAATATCTGCCAGTAGTTCCATTTTATTGTAATTTGATTTATATACAAATTTAGGTTAAACTTTTTTATTTTCAATCCGAAACCTGAAATCCGATACTATGCTGGCGCGGATTTGTAATCCGTGCCTCTTAATTAATACTGGTTAGTATTGACACCGATTGCAAATCGGCGCCATCTCGCTTTTGTTTTTCAATTTTACTTCATACATTTGGTTGAATTCATTTAAGTTTCTTTAATCATATACACTTCATTATGGAATACTTATCCAACAGGGTGAAATCGTTAGCTGTATCTCAGACACTTGCAATGGCCCAGAAGAGCCGTGAACTGAAGGCAAAAGGAATTGATATAATCAGTTTAAGTCTTGGAGAACCCGACTTCAATACGCCTGATTATATAAAGGAAGCTGCCAAGAAAGCTATCGACGATAATTTTTCCAGGTATCCGCCTGTACCAGGTTATGATGATCTGAGGAAAGCTATTTCAAAGAAATTCAAAGATGAAAACGGTATCGATTATACACCTGACCAGATAATAGTATCGGCAGGAGGGAAACACTCACTTATAAATGTGATTCTTTCGATTGTAAATCCTGGCGAAGAGGTTATTATCCTTGCTCCATACTGGGTAAGTTATTATGATCAGATTGTCCTGGCGGAAGGAAAACCTGTCATTATAAAGGCAACACTTGAAAATGATTTTAAAGTTAAACCCGAACAGCTTGAAGCAGCAATAACTTCAAAGACACGTCTGATAATCTTCAATTCTCCATCAAATCCAACCGGAATGGTTTATAACCGTTCAGAAATGGAGAAAATTGCAGCTATAGTTGCAAAGCATGAAGGTTTGTTCATCATCTCAGATGAGATTTATGAGCATATTATATTTGATGGTGAACATATCAGCATGGCCTCATTCGGTAATATTTACGACAGAGTTATCACTGTTAATGGTGTATCGAAAGGATATGCGATGACAGGATGGAGGATAGGATATATTGGTGCTCCTCTATGGATTGCCAAAGCATGCAATAAGTTACAGGGCCAGTTTACATCAGGTGTTTGCTCCATTGCGCAACGGGCTGCACTGGCAGCTATTCAGGGTACCGGTGAATCACAAAAGATAATGAAGGAGGCATTTCTGCGTCGCCGCGACCTGATCTGTTCGCTTCTCAGGACGATCAAAGGATTGAAAGTCACTATTCCTGAAGGAGCATTTTATGTAATGCCTGATATCTCATATTTTCTTGGTAAATCAGATGGTGAGACTATTGTAGCCACCTCTGATGAACTTGCCCTTTATCTTCTCGATAAAGCTCAGGTTGCAACAGTTGGAGGTGATGCTTTCGGCGCTCCTGAGTGTATCAGAATATCATATGCAACATCAGATGACCTTCTGGTTGAAGCTGTTAAAAGAATAACAGTAGCTCTGGGAAGACTCAAGTAACCCCCTGTCCCGCTGCGCGGGACTTCCCCCTAAAGGGGGATTAATTCCGTAACGTAATGAAGATCAGATATATGTATTTAATTATGCCCCTTTAGGGGGGCAAAATCAATATTTATTATAAGATACAGTTTCTTCAGACGGCTTCCTTCTTTTTTCCCTCTGATCGCTGAGCGAATAACCCAGAGTAATTATAAGTTCAACACGTTTGTTTTTAGGCACACCCAAAAGCTTTTTAACCTTTTTTTCATCAAACCATCCAAGCATACATGAACCTATCCCTTCAGCCCTGGCCTGAAGGCAGATATTCTCCGATGCAATGCCAATATCAATAAGTGAGTAATCCTTGTCTTTGATACTCGCACCTATTTTGGATGTCAGGTTTGGCTTCTCTCTCACGATAACTATCTGCACGGGCGCCTGATTAACAAATGTATTCATGCCCAGAAGCGCAGCAGAAGCAGCATCAGCAACTTTTGCAACCAGATCAGGTTCAGTTATGATAACGAATTTCCAGGGCTGTGCATTACAGGCCGATGGGGCCATTCTTCCTGCCTCGATTATCCTGTTCAGTTTCTCCTGTTCAACAGGTATATTACTGTATTTTCTGTCGCTCTGCCGGCTCTTAATGAGATGAAGTATATCTTTTGCTTCAGCCATTAATAATTGGTAGCTAAAAGTTCAAAATATGCTTCAGGATGCAGACATGCCGGACAATTCTTCAGTGGTTTTGTTCCGAAATGAATATATCCGCACTTCCTGCAATACCAGAATACTTTATCATCACGTTGAAAAACTTTATCCTGCATTACATTTTCCAGGAGTTTCCTGTACCTCTCCTCATGACCTTTTTCTGCTGCGGCAATTGCTTTGAAGGCTGTTGAAACAGTCTTAAAACCCTCTTCTTCAGCTATCCTGGCAAATTCAGGATAGAGGTCGCTCCACTCTTCATGCTCACCTTCTGCTGCAGCTAAAAGATTACCTTTTGTAGTATCAATCTTACCTGCAGGATACGATGCAGTAATCTCCACCATTCCTCCTTCAAGAAACTTAAAGAATCTTTTGGCATGTACCTGCTCCTGAAGAGCTGTCTTAAGAAAGATTTCAGAAATTTGCTCATAACCTTCTTCCTTGGCTACCTTTGCTGCAAATTCATACCTGTTTTTTGCCTGAGATTCTCCAGCGAATGCTTTCAGCAGGTTCTTTTCAGTCTTAGTTCCTTTTATACTCTTTTCCATTTGGTTTAGGTTTTATGATTAATAGCCTGATTGGTTCATAAAGTTATGATGTTTTTTCTTTTTTCCCGAATTTAAATAGCTTCTTCTCTTCACCTCTAATAAGACGACCGATGTTTTTACGATGCGTAAAGATCAGGGCAATTGCAACAATAATGGAAAATATTTTAAATACCAGTGATGGGCTGTCGAATAAAAAAAAGAGAAAAAGCGGGAATGCAAATCCGGCGGTCATCGACGAGACCGAGACAATGCCGGTTATTAACAGAACAATCAGAAATACTCCCATGCAGCTTAGTGTGAGGACAGGATGAAGAGCTAAAAGAACACCGAATACAGTAGCAACACCCTTTCCACCCCTGAATCCGGCAAAAACAGGAAAGATATGTCCGACGATAGCGATAACTCCGGCAAAGATCTGAAGGTTAATCAGAACAGAACTGTCAGGTTCCGCTAATTTAAAAAACACAGGAAGAAGTGTTGCCAGTGTCCCTTTTGCTACATCTATAATCATAACAGGAATACCTGTTTTCCAGCCGAGGACCCTTACTACATTTGTGGCTCCTGCATTACCACTTCCATGTTCCCTTATATCAATATTGTGAAACAGTTTTCCTATCCATACTGCGGGTGGTAATGATCCTATCAGGTAGGCCAGTAAAAACACAAGTATTGTTGTAAAAATGCTCATGATACTCTGGGGCCGGATTCTATCAGTTTCGCTGCCTCTTTACTTGCAGCGAATTTACTGAAATTATTAATGAATTTCATTGCCAGGTCAGTAGCAGCAACATTCCATCTGGAATGTGTTTCCCATGCTTTTGACGGATCGAGAATACTATCATCTACTCCATTTACTTTTGATGGTATGCTTAAATTAAAGATTGGCAGGGTGTTAAAATCACAGTCGCTAATTGAATCATTCAATATGGCATTTATAATAAGTCGTGTTGATGGAAGGTTAATTCTGTTTCCTGATCCGTATGGACCGCCCATCCACCCTGTATTGACAAGCCATGCTTCGGCATGATGTATTTTCATTTTTAAGGTAAGTTCATTTGCATAGATTACAGGATCAAGCATCAGGAATGCCCCTCCAAAGCAGGTTGAAAAAGATGGAACAGGCTCTTTGATTCCTCTTTCGGTACCTGCAACTTTTGCAGTATACCCACTCAGAAAATAATATCTGGTTTGCTCTTCTGTCAGACGGCTTACAGGAGGCAAGACTCCAAATGCGTCGGCAGTCAGAAAAATTACTTTTTTTGCATGGCCGGCTTTTGATACAGGTTTTACTATATTATCAATATGATAAATTGGATAAGAAACACGGGTGTTTTCTGTTTTTGAACTATCGTTAAAATCAATCGTACCATCAGATAAAACAACAAGGTTTTCAAGCAGGGCATCGCGTCTGATTGCGTTATAGATGTCAGGCTCATTCTTCTTGCTTAACTTAATGCATTTAGCATAACAACCTCCTTCAAAATTAAATACACCATCGTCATCCCATCCATGTTCATCGTCTCCGACAAGTGCCCTTTTAGGATCGGTTGAAAGAGTTGTTTTTCCGGTTCCTGATAGTCCGAAGAATATGGTAGTATTCCCATCTTTACCCACATTCGCAGAGCAGTGCATTGATGCTATACCTTTGAGCGGCAGATAGTAATTCATGATTGAGAAAATGCCTTTTTTCATCTCACCACCATACCATGTACCTCCAATAACCGTCATTCCTTCCGTGAGGTTGAACATAATGAAGTTTTCTGAATTAAGACCCTGTCTCTGCCAGTCGGGATTAGTTGCCTTGGATGCATTTAGAACCACGTAGTCGGGCTTAAAGTTTACGAGTTCTTTATCGTCTGGTCTGATGAACATATTCTTAACAAAATGGGCCTGCCAGGCAACTTCTACAATAAATCTTACACTTATTCTGGAATTCTCATTTGCACCGCAAAAACAATCAACAACAAAAAGTCTCTTACCCGATAATTGTTTAACAGCGATGCTTTTACAATGGTTCCATATCTCAGCAGAAATAGGCTTGTTATCCGAAACCTTAGCCTTCTCAGATCTCCACCATACAGTATCTCTTGTTTTGTCATCGAATACAACATATTTGTCTTTTGGAGACCTCCCGGTGAAAACACCAGTATCAATTGCAATAGCACCACTTCTTGTAATTATCCCTTTTTCAAATCCGGTTAAACCAGGTTTTGTTTCTTCTGCAAAAAGAGTATTGAAAGACGGATTGTATAGTATCTCCCTGACATCCTTTATGCCATATTGTAATAAATCCTGTTGGGTAATCATCTTTAGAAAATTCGTTTAAAATTCAAAAGTATTCACGATATCAAGCTATCGCACTGAAAGATGCCGAAATATAACTTATTTTTTGGATAAAAACCTGAAGCCTATAGGGTATTTATCATATCGGCGGTCTGTATTGTACAAGTTAGTTATGAGTTTTTAGTCCTGATTTTATCGGGCAGTCATGAAAAGAAAAAGGGTCCCGCTGCTGGCAGAACCCTTTCCTTTTTATGCTTAATTGGTTACTTGCCAAATTTAATTGAAGCCTGGGCTGCAGCAAGTCTTGCTATCGGAACCCTGAAAGGAGAGCAGCTTACATATGTTAAGCCAGCCTTGAAACAGAATTCAACTGAAGCAGGATCGCCACCCTGTTCGCCACAAATACCCACTTTAAGATCTGGTCTGGTAGCACGACCTTTCTCAACAGCCATTTTGATTAACTGGCCGACCCCATCCTGGTCAATTGTCTGGAAAGGATCTGACGCAAGAATCTTCTTGTCAAGATAATCATGCAGGAATCCGCCTGTATCATCACGGCTGAAACCAAAGGTCATCTGTGTAAGGTCGTTTGTGCCGAATGAGAAGAACTCAGCTGTTTTTGCCATACGGTCAGCAAGAAGACATGCACGAGGAATTTCAATCATTGTTCCATATTTGCATGAGATCTCCTTTACACTGAATTTATTGCAAACCTCACCATATACTTTGTCATATACTTTTTTCGTATAATCAAGTTCTGCAACCTCGCAGGTAACAGGAACCATTAATTCAGGGTAAGGTTTCTTTCCTTCTTTGATGAGCTCAACAGAAGACTCAAGCATAGCCCGAATCTGCATTTCAGTTACCTCTGGGAAAGTAATTCCAAGACGTACTCCACGGTGTCCCATCATTGGGTTCGATTCATGAAGTGCCTCACCACGTTTTGCAACATCCTCTTTTTTGATGCCCAGTGCTTTTGCAAGTTCTTCCTGTTTTTCTGCACCCTGTGGTACAAATTCATGAAGTGGTGGATCAAGCAGTCTGAATGTTACGGGTAGTCCGTCCATGGCAGCCATAGTTGCTTTCATATCTTTTTTAACAAATGAGAACAGCTCATCCAGTGCTTTACGGCGCTCTGTTTCATTTGCACTGAGAATCATTTTACGAAGAAGGAAAAGAGGTTGTTCTGATCCTTTACCATAGAACATGTGTTCGGTACGGAAAAGGCCTATACCTTCTGCTCCGTAGCTGCGTGCAATTAATGCGTCCTCAGGGGTCTCAGCATTAGTACGGACGCCCATTTTGCGGAATTTATCAACAATCGACATGAATTCCTTGAAACGAGGATTCTCAGAAGCATCCATGAGAACCAGGGCTCCGATATAAACGAATCCTTTTGTTCCGTTAAGGGTCAGGAAGTCACCCTCTTTAATAACTACATCAGAACCTGAGATTTTACAGATTTTCTTAGCGGCATCAACATGAAGTCCACCAGCACCAACGATACAGCATTTACCCCAGCCGCGTGCAACCAGAGCTGCGTGTGAAGTCATACCACCACGAGCGGTAAGAATACCTTCAGCAGCGCGCATACCTTCAACATCCTCAGGGTTGGTCTCTTCACGCAGAAGAATAACTTTTTCACCTTTACGGAACCATGCAACTGCATCTTCAGCATTGAAAACTACCCTTCCTACTGCAGCACCAGGACCAGCCGGAAGACCTTTAACTGCAGGAGAATGTTTTTTCTCAACAGCCGGGTCGCATATCGGATGCAGAAGCTCATCGAGCTGTGCAGGGTCAACTCGCATAACAGCAGTTTTTTCTTCAATAAGTTTTTCATGAAGCATGTCCATAGCCATGTTAAGGGCAGCGGTACCTGTTCTTTTTCCTGCACGGCACTGCAGCATATAAAGAACACCTTCCTGAATTGTGAATTCTATATCGAGCATATCGCGGAACGCCTTCTCAAGAATATTACGGATATCCCAGAGTTCTTTATAAGTACCTGGCATAGCCTCCTGCATACTGTGAAGGTGTTTGTTCTGATCATTTTTCGTATCATCGTTTAAAGGGCTTGGAGTACGGATACCTGCAACCACATCTTCGCCCTGTGCATTTACAAGCCACTCACCATAGAAAAGGTTTTCACCTGTTGCAGGGTTACGTGTAAAAGCAACTCCTGTAGCGGATGTATCGCCCATGTTTCCAAATACCATTGCCTGAACGTTTACTGCTGTTCCCCAGTCATCAGGAATTCCTTCTATACGACGGTATGAAACTGCTTTTTTCCCGTTCCAGCTTTTGAAAACAGCCTTGATACTTCCTTCAAGCTGTTCTTTTGCATCGTCAGGGAAAGGTTTGCCAAGAGCTTTTTTTATTATAACCTTAAAATCTTCAGCAAGAGTTTTAAGTTCTTCTGCTGAAATCTCTGTATCTGATTTATATCCTTTATGTTTCTTAAATTCATCAAGCTTCTCATCAAGCTGCTTGCGTATCCCTTTTCCTTCTCCCAGATCAATGCCTTCAGCCTTTTCCATTACGACATCAGCATACATCATTATCAGACGACGATATGAGTCATAAACGAAACGCGGATTGTTGGTTTTCTTCAGGAATCCGGGAATTGTTGCTGAACAAAGTCCGATATTAAGAACTGTATCCATCATGCCAGGCATCGAGCTGCGTGCTCCTGAACGGCAAGATACCAGCAATGCATTCCCGGCATCACCATACTTCATATTCATTGCTTCCTCTGTCTTCTTCATTGCTGCCCAAACTTCAGGCATCAGTTCTTCAGGAAGAGTACAATTGTTCTTGTAGTATTCATTACACGCTTCGGTAGTAATTGTAAAACCAGCAGGTACCGGAAGACCCAGCAAACACATTTCTGCAAGGTTGGCGCCTTTACCTCCGAGAAGGTTTTTCATGTCGGCTTTACCCTCTGCAGATTTTTTTCCAAAGGAATAGACTCTTTTAATCTGTGACATAATTTTATTGATTTGAGATAAATTTAATTTATTGATTTTGCAAAATAAGTCGCAAAGTTAATGATTAAAATTGAATTTCAGAAACAGGGCAAGCTGATAACTATTTTTAACATTTATCAATTATGTTTCCTGGTAAAATAGACCATTTTACTTCTCCCTTTCGCCCTTTCTCCCTTTCTCCCTTTCTCCCTTCCTCCCTTTCTCCCTTTCATTTCTTCTACGCTCTGGGATGAAACATAATCAGCGTATCTCGCAGAAAACTCCTGTCAATATGAGTATAAATTTCAGTAGTGAGTATTGATTCGTGTCCGAGCATCTCCTGAACTGCTCTCAGATCTGCTCCGGCTTCTATCATGTGTGTTGCAAAAGAGTGCCGGAATGTATGAGGACTTATATTTTTTTTAATCCCTGCTTTTGCAGCCAGATCCTTTATGATTGTAAATATCATTGCCCTGGTAAGTTTTGATCCACGCCTGTTTAAAAATAATATGTTCTGATCTTTAAGCACTGAAAGTGAATTCCTGTCCTGCTTATAAATATCAATCTCTTTCAGCGCCTTACCACTTACTGGTACAAGTCTCTGTTTATTACCTTTCCCTGTAACAATTACATAACCTTCACCATAATGAATATCAGTAAGCCTGAGGTTTACCAGTTCAGATACCCTTAGTCCGCACCCATACAGTGTTTCAATTATTGCTTTATTTCTGTGACCTTCAGGTTTACTGAGATCAATGGCATCGATCATACTGTCTATCTCAATAACAGAGAGTACCTCGGGGAGTTTCAATCCAATTCTGGGTGATTCAATGAGAGTTGCAGGATTTTCTTCAATTTCTCCTTCAATAAGCAGGAACCGGTAAAAGGCCCTGATTCCTGACAACACTCTCGATTGTGTTCTGGAGTTTTTATTTTCTTCCCCATACGATACCAGAAATTTCTTCAGATCTGAGTATGATACCATGGCAGGGATAGCACCTTGTCCATTATCATTAAAGTACTTCTCCAGTTTTGATACATCATTTAAATAAGCTTCAACACTATTGTCCGATAACGACTTCTCAAGCCTGAGATATGTTTCAAAATTCCTGATTGCCTGTTTCCAGTCAAGACTCATATTTTCTAAGATTTATAAGCAAAGTAACACAAACTAACAGAACCTTCTTAAGTTGGTTCCCTTAAATATTTTTTATCTACTTTTACCGTTATAATAAAAACAGTAAGTCCATTCGTATTTTTTCTGCTGTAAACTCATTATCAGATGAAGATATTAATTATTAACGGACCAAATCTTAACCTTCTGGGAAAGAGAGAACCTGAGAAATATGGTCATTCTTCTTTTGAAGAGTACCTGATAGTGCTTAAAGAACGCTTTCCAAATATAATATTTGACTATTTTCAGTCAAATATTGAAGGTGAGATTATTGTTGAGATTCACAAAGCTGGCTTTTCATATAATGGAATTATACTGAACGCCGGAGGTTATACTCATACTTCTGTTGCAATTACTGATGCGATTGCATCTGTAAAGACTGCGGTTATAGAGGTTCATATTACTAATATTGCTGCACGTGAGGAGTTCAGACGAACAAGTCTTATTGGCATCAATTGTTCAGGCAGTATTTCAGGTTTTGGTCTTGACAGCTACAGGCTTGCGGTTGAAGCAATAATTGAAATGAATAAAACAAAGAAAATATAATATATGAACAGGAAAAGGACCAAGGTTGTAGCAACTATTTCGGACAAAAACTGCGAAACGGCATTTATCAGAGAGCTTTATGATGCAGGTATGGATGTTATCAGAATTAACTCAGCTCACCTGAGTATTGATGGAGCATTGAAAATAATCAATAACACACGCGAGGTATCAGGTAATATAGCCATTATCCTGGACACGAAAGGTCCTGAAATAAGGACTACAATATGCGATTCTCCTATTGAACTTAAGAAGGGTAATAAAATAAATATAATTGGCGATCCAGATAAAAAAAGCTCCAATGAGGCTATTCATGTGAGTTATAAAACATTTTCATCAGATATTCCTCTGGGTTCACTTATATTGATTGATGACGGGGAGCTTGAATTAAAGGTATTAAGGAAACATGGTGCTGCTCTTGAGTGTCTGATCGAAAATGATGGAATGCTTGGTTCGCGAAAGAGTGTTAATATCCCGGGAGTAAAAATAACTCTCCCTTCATTAACTGACAAAGACAGGACATTTCTTGAAATGGCTGCCAATAACGGTGTCGATTTTATCGCACACTCATTTGTACGATCAAAACAGGATGTTTTGGATGTTAAGGAGGTTTTGCGACAACACAACAATGAAATAAAGATTATTGCCAAAATTGAAAATCAGGAAGGGGTAGATAATCTTGATGATATTCTTGATAATGTTTATGGCATTATGGTAGCAAGAGGAGATCTGGCAATCGAAATTCCATATGAAAAGATTCCTGGTATTCAAAAGATGATAATAAATAAATGCATCATCAGCAGGAAACCAGTAATTGTGGCAACCCAGATGCTGCATTCTATGATTTCCAATCCACGACCCACAAGGGCTGAGGTGAGCGATATAGCAAGTGCAATCTATTCTCAGACTGATGCAATTATGCTTAGTGGCGAGACTGCAAATGGAAAATACCCGGTTGAAGCAGTCAAAACAATGACCAAGGTCGCACTTGAAGTTGAAAAGAACAAAGAAAAATTTCTTGATATCCCTTACCTGAATGTAACCGGCGAAATTTCTGCATATCTTGCTAAGGTGGCAGTAAAAACTGCTTTCAGAATAGGAGCCAAGGGTATTATTGCCGACACTACCGGTGGAAGAACAATAAGGGACATGGCATCATACAGGGGTATAAATCTTATACTTGCACAGTGTTACTCTGAGGCTACAATGAGGGAAATGGCATTGTCATATGGTGTTTATGCAAGTTACCAGGAACGTAAAACATCGGTGGATGAGTTTATTCATATAGCCTTGAAAAACCTTGTTAAGGCCCATAACCTGAAAAGGGATGACATTATTGTTGTGCTTGCAGGTAACTTTTCGGGAGGCGCCGGATTCTCTTTTATTGAAGTAGGATCAGTACAATATCTCAAAGATCGTGTAAGCATTAATGAAGAATTGGTCTGATTTTTGAGGATTTATTCAGGCCTGAACATGAAACTGTATGATTAAGATCCTTTTTTTTTCATTGTGGGTAATGTTTCATCCTGTGCATGTTACCTTTACGAGTATTGATTATGTCCCTGAATCAGTATCATTTAAGGTATTTATCAGGATGAATTTTGACGATTTTCTTCTTGATTGCAGCAGGAATGGAGGATTGATTAAAAGGGAAGTATTCTCATCAGAAAATCCAGCAACTATTAAAGCTCTGGAGAAATATCTGAGTGATAAGTTTCATATTAATGCTAATGGTAACCAGTTGGTCGCAATTATAAATGATTTAAAGGTGATAGATAATGAACTTAATATTGATCTGATTTACAGGAACGTTAAAAATCCAGAATCGTTAATTGTGAAAAGCTATTTTATGACAAGTCTCTATTCCGATCAGTCAAATATGGTAATTATTAAAATAAATGACTTTGAGAAAGGTGTTAAACTGACTTCATACTTAACTGAACAGACATTTAAAATAAAATAAATTCAGCGTGAAGAATTGCATAGTATCTAAATTTATTTTGACATTGCTCCTTACGTTCTGCTTTATAGGCATGAATGCAACTCACAACCGGGCCGGAGAAATTACTTATGTTCAGCTTTCTGATCTTACATATGAGATAACGATAACAACATTTACATATACACTTAGTTTTGCAGACAGACAGTCACTTGATGTTGAGTGGGGCGATAATACGACTTCAGTAGCTCCCAGAATAAGCAAGGTAACTCTGCCAAACCTGTACCAGAGAAACGTCTATAAAATCATTCATACTTATCCCGGACCAGGTGTCTATAAGATAGTAGTACAGGATCCTAACCGGAATGCAGGGGTGAAAAATATACCAAATTCAGTGAATGTTGTCTTCTCTATGTCAACAATCCTCACTGTAAATCCGGCTATGGGACGAAACAGTACCCCTGTGCTTTTGAATCCTCCATACGACAAGGCAGCTTTTGGATATGTATTTATTCATAATCCGGCCGCATACGACCCTGATGGTGACAGCCTATCTTATCAGATGACAGTATGTACGCGTGAAGATGGAAAACCAATTGAGAACTACACACTTCCACCAGCAACTAAATCAATAAGAGTCGATTCGATAACCGGCGATCTTATTTGGGACACACCGGCTGATACCGGTAAATTCAATGTTGCAATGGAGATACAGGAATGGAGGAACGGGAAAAAAATCGGAGCAGTTGTGCGCGATATGCAGATAGAGGTTTACAATACAAATAATAAACCTCCGGTAAATAGTGTGTTACATGATTATTGTATTGAAGCCGGAGAGACTGTTGATTTTATCTTTTCCGCAACTGATGCAAACCTTGATAAAATTGGTCTGCTTGCAACATCAGGTGTATTCAGTTTAGGTATTTGTCCTGCTGTTTTCACTAAAATTGACTCTGTACCAGGATTTGCTTCATCAAGATTCCGGTGGACTCCATGTCACGAAGCAGTAAGAAATCAGCCGTATAATGTAATCTTTAAGTCGGATGACTATAATACTGAGCTTAAACTCTCTGATATTGATAATATGAATATAAAGGTTCTTGGACCTTCACCAGACATCCTTAATGCTGTACCGGAAGGTAAACTTATCAGACTAATCTGGCAGAATTATGGGACCGATTTTATTGCAGGTTTTAGTATTTACAGAAGGGAAGGAGCTACAACCTTTTCACCGGATTCATGTACATCGGGTGTGCCATCATCAACAGGATTTGTTAAAGTAGGCTATATTGGAGGAAGTACAACAACCTCATATTCAGATACTGATAATGGTCAGGGTCTTCAGTTCGGAAAGGAATATACCTACAGAATCGTTGCTGTATATCCAAACGGGACAGAAAGTAAAGCCTCTGACGAGATTACCTCTACTCTTGTTTCTGGTGTACCTGTAATTAAA
>Ga0113563_10001325_pt1 | contig 13913 bp, 9 predicted proteins | sample Mud3Dept3metaG_FD_80117 | JGI IMG/M metagenome (GOLD analysis project Ga0113563, IMG submission 80117) | Freshwater wetland microbial communities from Ohio, USA, analyzing the effect of biotic and abiotic controls - Mud 3 Core 4 Depth 3... | ecosystem: Environmental > Aquatic > Freshwater >...
TATCCAGCACCGATACATCGTGGACGTGACCTTCGTACTCGTCTGGCAGTTTTCCAAAAAAGACTCGTTGGATGATGCGGATAATATACGATGCAGTAATCACAATTGATATCGAGGCGATAATTGCGACCCAGACATAATTATGCCAAACCCAGGCCGGCTGGGCATTCCAAAGACCCACAAAGATCGGGAATTCCGCAATAAATCCGGAGAAACCGGGCATACCCATACTGACCAGGCCGCCAATGATAAAGGCAAAGGCGACCAGCGGCATGATCTTTCGAAAACCACCCAGCTTAGGGATCTCCCGAGTGTGCGCTTGATCATATACCATACCGACGACAGCAAAGAAGAGAGCTGTCATCACACCGTGCGAGAACATTTGCAGCCCTGCTCCCAACATGCCCTGGCTATTCAAGGTAGCAAAGCCCAACATGACCAGACCCATATGGGAGACCGAGGAGAAACCAATGACATATTTGAAATCCGTTTGCACGCTGGCGATGAAAGCACCGTAGACTACATTGATCAGAGCCAGGATAATGATCCAGGGCATCCAGAATTTCGCGCCGTCGGGCAATAGCATGATGCCGACCCGGAGCGCAGCAAAAGCGCCAAGCTTCATCAGCACGCCAGCGTGGAACATCGAGACCGCCGTAGGTGCTGCGACATGACCATCCGGGCTCCAGTTATGAAAGGGGAAAATGCCACCCAGGACTGCAAAGCCAAAAAATACAGATGGGAATACAATGCGCTGGAATGTCGGATCGAAATTGGCGGTCTCCATAGTGATCATGTTGAAGGTGTGCAGCCCAGAGAAGAAATACATCGCCAGCGCTCCAAGAAGAGCCACTACCGAACCGATGAACAGGTATAGTGTCAGCTTCATCGCCGCGTATTCGCGGGTGACTTTCCAGCCCCAGATCGAGATCAACAAATACATTGGAAAAACCGCGATTTCGTAGAAGAAAAACAACATAAACAGGTCTTGCGAAACAAAAACTCCGAGCACACCGGTCGCCAGAATAAATAGGAAAGCGAAGAATTCGCGCGGCCGGTCATCAATCCCCCAGGATATTAGCACGCCGGTGAACATCACAATGCCGGTTAACAGCACCAACGGAGCATTCATTCCATCGATGCCCACCGAATATGAAATTCCCAAGACGGGCAGCCAGGCATGTGTTTCCACAAATTGATAGCCGGCCGTTTTCAAATCATATGAAAAATAAGCCCAAATGGCTAAAAAAAGTACAAAAGTTGCCGCCGCTAAAGCGGTGACGCGCACTTCATTCTTGCGATCGGCCGGGAATAACAAAAGCAAGACGCCGGCGGCGATGGGGGTAAAAACGATCACGCTCAGTATCGGAAACTGCATATTTCACCTCAAGGACATTCAGCTCAATAACGTTTGAAAGTCTGCGCTCGCAAACGTTATGCTCCGAAGAGCTTGACCACATTGGCGACAGCCTCGTTGATCAAATCCAAGATCCAGGACGGCCAAACGCCGATCCATAGAATCAACACCATCAATGGAGCGACGACGAAAATTTCGCGCGCGTTGATTTCGCTGATATGGCCGATCCAATGTTCGTTGAGCGGACCATGCAAAACCATTTTTAGCGACTTAAGGATATAAGCACCAGTCATTAATAATCCGGCCATGGATAGGATTGTGAACAGGGTAAAGATCGGCCATGAGCCTCGGACGACCAGGAACTCAGAGATAAAACCATTCAGTCCTGGCAAGCCCAGTGAAGCCATGGCGACAAAGAGTAAGATGCCGCCATAAACCGGGATCAGCGGGAAGAGGCCGCCATATTCGCGCAGGTCGCGTGTATGCGTTCGCTCATACAACACGCCTACCAGGAAAAACATTCCCGCTGCTGAAAGTCCGTGATTAAACATTTGCAGCACCGCCCCGTTCAGGGCGATGTTTGCGTTAAGGGAATTTTCAGCGGTCATCGCGCCGAAAGTGCGCGCCGCAGCGGCAATACCTAATACAACGAAGCCCATATGATTGACAGATGAATAGGCTACCAGGCGTTTGAAATCCGTCTGGCCATAAGAGGCCAATGCGCCGAAAACGATCGCTAACATCGCCAGCATCGCCAGGATCCAGGCATATTGATAAGATTGCTGCGGGTATAGGGGGAGAACGTAACGTAGGAAACCAAATGCGCCCAGCTTGAGCAATACGCCAGCCAGGATCATCGAGCCGGCGGTGGGCGCTTCGGTATGCGCATCAGGCAACCAGGTGTGGAAGGGAAAAACAGGGACTTTGATGGCAAAAGCAATCACAAAAGCAAAGAAGGCGATCGCTTTTACGGTCGTGATCGGCAGGCCAAACAAAGTACCATTCAAAGAATTCCAGCGCACCAGCAGCTGGACATAATCGAATGTCCCTGAAACCGCGCCTAACATCTGGATGGCTAACAGCAGTCCCAATGAACCAGCCATGGTGTAGAGCATGAATTTGACCGAGGCATAAGTACGCGCCGGCACCTGCCTGCCACCCCAGATGGTACGCTCGCCTTTCTCTGAGCCCCACTGGTTGATTAGAAAATACATTGGCACCAGGCCAAACTCCCAGAAGAGGAAGAACAGCAGCAGATCCAGCGATATGAACACGCCGAGCATACCCATCTCTAACAGGAAAAAGATCGCCATGTACGACTGGATACGATCTTTAATACTATAAGAAGCCAGGATTGACAACGGCATCAGCAACGCTGTCAATAAGACCATGGTCAGAGCAATCCCGTCGATGCCGAGGTGGAAGGACGAATTTAGCGGCGGATACCAGATAAACTGAATCTGAAACTGAAAGCCGGGGACGCTTGGGCGGAAATTGAACCACAGCCACATCGTCAATCCGAATGGGATCAGGCTTAGGATAAATGCTACCCAGCGGATAAGTGCGTGCTGCTTCTTCGGCAGCAGCATAACAATCAAAGCCGCCAAGAGAGGGCTAAACAGGATCAGAGCGAGAATGTTTTGATTAAGAAATCCCAGGGTTGTTCCGTTCATTGTTTACATCCTCCCCATCACCGCGACGAGATAATCCAGAAATAAACTGCGGCGAAGATCGCGGCAGTAGTCAGGGCATACACCATATACTGCTGAATCTTGCCGGTTTGGACCGGGCGCAAATTAAAACCCAATCTCTGTGTTATTGAGGCCATCAAGTCTCCGAAGCCGTTGATAACCGGTTTGTCGATGTAATTGCGCAGGAAACTGCCGATCACCCCAACCACATTGGCAATCGCGTGCAGGAAACCGTCGATCACCGTGCGATCGACCCAATTCGCAAAGACATCCGACAACCAGACAGCCGGACGGACAAAAATTGTATCGTATAGCTCGTCAAAGTAATACTTTTTCTGCAGAATTTTATACACTGACCCGAGCGTCTTCTGCACCGGATCGACCTCTCCAACCTGGTAGTTCCGGTAAACCAGCCACCCGAGAGTTAGACCGCCTAGTGCAACCAGCAGGGAGATGAGTAATGGCCAGATGGAGAATTGAACTACCTCCGCCTCCCCGATTGTGCTGCCAACAAAGTCGTGGAACACATTGGGCAGTAATCCACCTAAAAGAGGAAAATCTTTCCCGATCCCAAACCAACCCGCTCCAACTGCAAACACCGCCAAGACCACTAAGGGAAATGTCATCGTCCAGGGGGTTTCGTGAGCGTGATCGGCTGCGGGCGTACGCGCCTTACCCAGGAAGGTCAGGGTGATCTGACGCATGGTATAGAAGGCGGTCAGCAAGGCCGCCAACGCCAGAGTAGCTAAAACCACCCATTGTTGGCTATGAAAAGCCTCAGCTAATATTTCATCCTTGGACCAAAAACCGGCTGTGAGAATTGGAAAACCCGCTAAGGCCAGCCCGCCAATTACGAAAGTCCAAAACGTAAGCGGCATCTTTTTGCGCAGGCCACCCATGTTGAACATGTTCTGTGCGTCAATATGATCGTTCGTATGCAGTACTCCATGCTCCATACCATGGATCACTGAACCGCTGCCCAAAAATAGCAGCGCCTTGAAGAAAGCATGGGTGAATAAATGGAAGGCTGCTGCTACGTATGCGCCAATTCCTAGCGCTGCGATCATGAAACCAAGCTGAGATATGGTGGAGTAGGCCAGCACCCGTTTGATGTCATTTTGAGCAACAGCAATCGTCGCGGCGAACAGCGCCGTGAAAGAACCGATAACGGTCATGAACATCATCGGCGGCGTGAGCTGACCGGCAGCCGGCTCCCAGCCTGCCGCAAGCAGTGGAAACATGCGCAAGACCAGGAACACGCCGGCAGAAACCATCGTCGCGGCATGGATCATCGCTGAAACTGGGGTCGGACCTTCCATCGCATCCGGTAACCAGACGTGTAATGGGAACTGAGCAGACTTCCCGATTGTGCCGATAAAAATCAGCACACCGATCAGGGCAGCAGCAGACCAACCAAACAACCCAAACACTGCCGGGGTGGCAACCAGTTTTTCCAGCACTGCCGGTCGGAAAATCTCAGTATAAGTCAAAGTTCCAGTCTGGGTGTAAAGATAGGCGATGCCGAGGAGCATAAATACATCACCTACCCGGGTGGTCATGAACGCCTTGATCATAGCGGCGCGGGCGCTGGGTTTCGCGTACCAAAAACCGATCAACAGGTACGAACACAGTCCCATAATCTCCCAACCCATAAAGAGGGTTAAGAGATTATTCGAGATGACCAGAACGATCATACCGAAAGCAAATAAAGCGATGAATGCAAAGAATCGAGCATACATCGGCTCGATGGACATAACTGTATGTTTGTGTCCATGTGCATCGCTCAATGTCGCGCCGTGTGGAGGCAGGCCAGGTCGATCGTGATCTCCTTTTGGCTGGCCAAAATTGTGGTAGCCAACGCTGTAGATGAAGATCATCAGGACGGTCCAAATCACAAAAAACAGCGTCATAGTCGATAACGGATCGATCAAGACGCCAATCTGGAAATAGCCGCTGCCAACAGCAAACCAGTTGATCGCCGATTCGAACGGATGCAGAGCCAGATGTTCCGTTTGAATCGCCTGGAAGAACACAACCATCCCGGCTGCCCAGGTCAACAAGACGGCCAGGATGGCTAAAGTGTGGCTGATCCAATTTTTACGATTGGCAACCAGGACGATCAAGAAGAAAGCCAGAATCGGTGGTAAGGGAAGGAACCAGATTAGTGCATTAATATTCATAAAGGGCCTCTCACCACTTCATAAGGTCGATCTCATCAGCCACAACCGTCTTGCGCCGGCGGTAGACCGATATAAACAGGGCCAACCCGACAGCGACTTCGGCAGCCGCGACTGCGATCACGATAACTGCCCATACCTGACCCGCAATGCCCTCTGGTGTGCGATAACGCCATAAAGCGACCAGGTTGATATTAACTGCATTCAGCATTAATTCGACCCCCATCAGGATTGCTACGGCATTTTTACGCGCCAGGACGCCAAATAATCCAGTGCTAAACAAGGCGGCGGCAAAAATCATGTACCAGGATAACGGAACCATACGCGCTTCCTACCTCCTTCCCCAGGCTATCAGAATTGCACCGATCAAAGCTGCTAACAGCAATACGGAGGCCAACTCAAATGGCAACACATAACCATTTGGATTTACAAGCGCCAGGCCCAGCAATCGTAAAGCATCGTATTGTGCGGGTAATACAGGCGCGGTCTTATTAATTTCTGACCATTGGCTTAATATCAGGACGTTTAAAACGAACAACGCTACAGCGATGATCAACGCCCCTACCCAGCTCGAGTTCATTTGCTTTCCTGGATCGATGGCGACATTGCGAGTGAGCATGATGGTAAAGATGATTAAGATGGATATTGCACCGATATAGATGACCACCTGCGCCACCGCCAGAAACCCGGCCGATAAAAATACAAACAGGATCGCTATGCCTCCAAGAGCAGCGATTAACCACAAGGCGGCATGCACAAGGTTCCGGACGGAAACAACCATAAACGCCGAGCCGAGCGTCCCTGCCGCAACCAGGAGAAATAAAATTTGTTGAACAGTCATTGCCACTCTCCAGAGTCGGTATTTACTTTTTTCAACGAAATGCGTCAGTAAATGGTCGAATTAATCACCCGAGGTTGAGTTCTGTGGATAGATATTTTCGGGTCGGGCTACCGGTCGTGGACTTCCCACTGCTATCCGTTTCGACTGCCCGTAACGCCGAACCAGGGATAGGCTGACCAAAGCGATGAAAATATTTGCCATTAGCATACCGAGCCAATAAACCCAATGCGGTGAAGTTTGAAGTACTTTATCCAGAACGGCTGTAACGATCAATAGGGCAATCGAAATCGGGGTCAGGAACTTCCAATTGAAATTAAGCATGTGATCGATTCGGATGCGCGGCACCGAATATTTAATCCACATGATGACGTAGTAGATCAGGAATGATTTGATGAACAAGTAGAATATCCCGAGAAAGGGGACCTGATCAACAAACGGACCGCGCCAACCACCCAGGAAGAGCGTCGAAAAAAGAGCGCCGATTGTCAATGCATGCAGCAGCTCCCCGGCATAAAACATTCCGAATTTCATGCCACTATATTCGATGTGGAACCCGGCCACGATCTCGGATTCGGCTTCGGTCAGGTCGAATGGGGCGCGCCCAATTTCAGCGATGGAGGTAATCAGGAATATGGCTGCTGCCACCGGAGCCAGGAAGATATACCAATTCCAGAATGGCGTCTGCGCTTTGGCGATATCCTGGATGCCCATCGAGCGGGATAGAAGAACCGGGATGAGCAATACAATCACCATCGGGACTTCATAGGAAACCATCTGAGCAACGGTCCGGAATGCTCCCAATAAAGCATATTTGTTATTCGATGCCCAACCTGCCATGATGATGCCCAAGGTGCTGATTGAGCCGATTGCGACGATGTAAAGGACTGCTACGTTAATGCTTGAGCCGACGACATATGGAGATAAGGGAATGACCGCCCAGAGTAAAAGTACCGTAGCCAGGGCTATGATCGGCGCCAGGTTATAAACTAACCGGTCAGCGCCTTTGGGGGTTAAGTCTTCCTTGATCAATAGCTTGAGGATATCGGCGAAGGGCTGGATCAGACCGTAAGGGCCAACTCGGTTCGGTCCCAGACGATCCTGGAAGCGCGCCACCACTTTACGCTCGACCCAAACGAGGAAGATCGCTACCAGTAGTACAAATACGCTAAGGACGAGGACCCCAATCACATCCAGTATGACTGTGATTAATCCGGCTGATAGCCTCCAGCCTGCCATCAGGTTGCGCAACCATTGTGCAATAAAATTAATTGGATCTACCATAAAATACTCCTACTCGAAAGCATTCGGGTCTTTACTATTCACCAAAGGCATTTCGAAGAACGCGGAAAAGGCTGAGGGAAAGTTCCTTCAGCCTTTAAATCTGATCTATTCCACCCTAAATCCATTCAAGTGCGCCTTTGCGCCAGGCATAGATCAGCCCTGCAACCAGGATGACGATGAACAGCACCCCTTCCAGGACTGCGAATAGCGGCAAAAAATCAAATGCCACTGCCCATGGAAATAAGAATACTAATTCAACGTCAAAGATCAGGAATACTAGCGCAAACAGGTAATATTGAACCCTAAACTGCACCCAAGTATCACCAACCGTCTCGATACCGCATTCGTATGTCTGCTGTTTTATAACATTCGGCTTTTTTGGAGCGATCAGGCGTGGGATTAAAAGTGCAACGGCTGGTAAAACAGGGGCGAGAATTAAAAACACGCCAATAAATATCCATGGATTGGCCTGCATGAAAACTCCTTTGCTATTTTAGGGTTTTGGCGTTTACGTACGCAAAAATATTATTAATTCGTCTTAATGATAGCCAATTTTACCATAAGATAAATGCACCAAATATCATATATAGGCTGGATATTAATCATAATTCATTAACCCAGGCGGATATATTTTCATCCTCCCTTCCTGTTCAGTGGAGCCTTTTTTTGGTAAACTGAACCTGTATTGGTTTATCGGTGTAGAAATGTAAAGGTGAAATATGAATGGAGAACAGTCAGCAACACAATTCCAGGCCGGAATCAGTCCAGGTCGTTCCCGCTGGTGGGATGTCCTGGCAGCAATCCTACTATTGGTTGCCTTGTTTACCGCTGCCTCACGCTTGGAAGCAACCGAATGGTCCAAGGATCTTTCCATCGTACCGTATGTGGCTATCTTCGGTACGATTGCTGGCCTCGCCTTAGGTCAAAGCCGCTTTAATGCTAAAATCGCCGCCCTGTTTGGTTTTATATATGGCATATTCTTCGTCGCCTGGCAGCTAGGCACGCTAGTTAATGAGACCCTGCCCTGGAAAGAAAAATCCCTGGAGCTTGCCAATCGGGCAAATCACGTCCTCGCGCAGATGGCCAACCGGCAATCGGTAACTGACTCATTTCTATTTATTGTTTTAATGGCAATCTTATTTTGGATCCTCAGCTTCGTTGCTGGATATACACTCATCCGTCATGGGAATGCATGGTGGGCAATATTACCCACCGGGTTTACTATCTTTACAATCCATTCATTCGATCCTTTACTACCGCGACGAGCACTATACCTGGCTGTATTTTTATTCTTTGGGCTGGTACTCGTTGCCAGAGTCACTTATCTTCATAACCAAAACCGGTGGCAGGAGACGCGGACCTATTTACCACCGAACCTCAGCCTGGATTTCATTCGTTTCGCCCTGGCGGCCGTAACGCTGGTGGTCGTAGTTTCCTGGACGGTTCCTGCGGTTGCTAAGAGCGTCCCGGCTGTCGTCGAAGCATCGCAACCGTTACGCAATTCATGGCAGAACTTGCGGCACCGATGGGAAAACGCTTTCGCATCTTTACGTTCATCGGTGAGTGTTTATAGTGACTATTATGGAAATAACATCGCCCTTGGCCAGGGGAATTTACTATCGGATACCCCTGTATTTGTTGTTACTCCCCCGCGGGCTATCCCGTCGGGAATTCGCTATTATTGGCGGGCGCTCACATATAACAACTACGATAACGGCCAGTGGACAGATACAGCCTTCGATGTAATTAACTTCAATCCAAAACAGGACCTTTTTAAAATCCCCAATTTCAATGGACGCTGGCAGGGTACGTTTGAATTTACTCCGGCAACATACGTATCTACCTTATTTTCGCCATCGCAACCTTTCTGGGTCAGCCCTAATTCACGCGTTCACCTAGCACAGAACTCGGATGATACCGTAGATATCGCTGGTTTCCGCGCAAACAACCTCATCCGACCAGAACAGACCTATCAAGTTCAGGCATCCATAACCAATGCCACCATCAGCCAACTACGTGCAGCTGGCACTGATTATCCCGAATGGGTTAAAGATCGATATTTGCAGGTTCCCCAATCCATCACCCCGCGCACACTCAAGCTCGCTGCAGATATTACGAGTTTTACTGATAATCCTTACGATAAAGTTATGGCAATAACAACCTACCTCCGCGAAAATATCCACTATACACAGACCATCCCTGCGGTTCCAAATGGAAGAGAGCCGCTAGATTGGTTCTTATTCGATCTGCGCGAAGGTTTCTGTAATTACTATGCCTCAGCCGAGGTGGTGATGCTGCGGTCGATTGGAATTCCAGCTCGCTGGGCAATAGGCTACGCGCAAGGCGAACGCCAGTCAGATGGGCGCTATCTCATCCGGCAAAGCGATGCTCATTCCTGGCCGGAGGTTTTCTTCCCGGGATTAGGATGGGTCGAATTCGAGCCGACAGTGGCTCAGCCAGACATAAACCGTATTGCCGGATCAGCGGTTGATACTTCGGGTGCGCCGACCAATGAACAAGAATTAGCACTGATTCGCCAAGAGGAATTGGACGCGCTACGACTACGAAACGAACAGATTTCAACCTCGGGCTCTACTCCAATCAGAACCGTTGCGCTAACGTTCATCCCTTGGTTAGCAGCTGTAGGCTTAATCGTAGTGAGTGGGCTCTTAGTTTGGAAAAACAGAAAACGGATCCACCTTCCGTCTGTACCGATCATCATCGAAACCGCCTTGCTCAGATTAGGAATCCAACCCCCTCAAAAGATCCATCGTTGGGCAATCCGAGCCGCCCTTCCCCCTCTAAGCAAATCTTACCTGGAAATTAACCTGGCACTGACCCGATTGGGCGAACCGCCACGACCCACCCAGACTCCAGCCGAGCGCGCAGACCATTTAGGCGCCATTCTTCCACCAGCCCAAGAACCAGCCCGTCGCCTGCTTGAAGAATATCAGATCGCTACATTCAGTGAGCAGAACGCAGATTATAAATCGGCCAGGGCTGCCGGTCTGGAGATCCGGAAACTTTCGATCAATGCATTCTTGCTAAACCTGATAAAATCAATCCAACGAATCTTTCAAGGTCGACGGACTGTAACCAATCCGCGCCTTACCCGGTAAAATCAACTATAATCAAACTCTACTCAGATATTTATGAATACACAGTTTCCCAATAAACCTGTTGGAACGTTCGACCAGGATTTTGCTCAAATCGGTCAGCTTGCGAAACAAGCATATGAGTTACAGCTTAAAAACCGTAGCGTCATACCGAACGAAGTGGCCGACGGTCTTCAATTAATCAGCACCAACCTGATGCGTCTGTCCAACCAGGCTGCCCACTGGAAAGAAGAACAAACAAATCTAGTAGCATTGACTGAAGTCAGCCAGGTGGTCAACTCTTCCCTAGAGATCGATGAAGTCTTGCGAATCGTCATGGATACAATAATCCGTCTATCCGGCGCAGAACGCGGCTTCCTGATGCTTAAGGATGAGGATGGCCAGTTTGTGACGAAGGTCGCTCGTAATTGGGAACAAGAGAGCCTGGGCTCCTCTGAATTTGCTATTAGCCGATCTGTTGTAGGTCGAGTAGTTTCCACCGGCCAGCCAGTCTTAACAACGAATGCATCCGAAGACCCGCGATTCGGTGACAAAGAAAGCATCATCATCCACAACATGCGCTCGATTATGTGCGTTCCCTTGAAGGTTAAAGGAGATTTGACCGGGATAATGTATGCAGATAATCGTTTCCGTAGCGGCATTTTTACCGATAGCAAACTCAATTTATTAGCGGCCTTTTCTGACCAGGCCGCGATAGCAATTGAGAATGCGCGCCTGTTCGAATCCGTCCGCCGTACCCTGGCTGAAGTCACTCAGCTAAAAAATCTGATGGATAATGTCTTCGCTTCAATTGCTTCCGGTGTGATCACCACAGATTTGACCAACAAGATTACATTATGCAACTATGCTGCCCAAAATATCCTTGGCAAGATGGAACAGGAGCTCTCCGGTTATAACTTGAAGGATTTCCTGCCGACTTCGACTGAGAATGACGATGGAGATGATTTTTACCAGTACCTGTCTTCGGTCCGCCAGAGTGGTCAACAAATGGTTGGGGTTGAGCTTAACCCGGTTTTCCCGGACCGCGGAAGGCTAAATTTAAGCCTTAATCTATCTCCCCTCAGAGATGCTGAGCAAACTACCCATGGCATCGCAATTGTTGTAGATGACTTAACTGAAAAAAAACGCCTGCAAGCTCAACGCCGGTTGTTCGAACGAATGGTTTCTCCCGCAGTAATTAACCAACTCGATCCAAACAAGCTTCAGCTCGGTGGAAAACGTACCCCGATCACGGTTTTGTTCGCCGATATTCGCGGTTTTACCAGCTTTAGTGAACGACTCGACCCGGAGCAACTGGTGTCCGTCCTTAACCAGTACATGGCTGCGGCGGCTGAGGCTATTTTAGCTCAAGAGGGAACGATCGATAAGTTTCTTGGCGATGCAGTCATGGCCTGGTTCAATGCGCCAATCCCACAAGCTGACCATGCCTTGCGGGCGGTGAATGCCGCCCTGGGAATCCAGGCAGCCGTTGAACGACTGGTGCGCAATTTGCCGCCAGAGTCGCATGTTGCATTTGGTGTTGGGATCCATTTTGGAGAGGCGGTGCTCGGCCTGGTCGGGACGGAAAAACGGCTGGAATACACGGCGATAGGCGATTCGGTCAACACGGCCAAACGAATTCAGGAAAATGCACTCGCAAACCAAATATTGATCAGCGCCGACGTATATCACTTGGTGGCCGACCAGATTGATGTCCGGCCGGTGACTGCGGTGCACGCCAAAGGCAAAAGCCAGCCCTTAGAAGTATTCGAAGTCCTAGGAATTAAATAAACTGCGATAACGATCAGCAAATAGGGCCGGCGCGCCGCCGGTGTGCCAGAAAAGAACCGTCTCATCACTCTTAAAGAAATCTTTGCGGATCAAGTCGATCAGCCCGGCAGCTGCCCGCCCGGTATATACCGGATCGAGCAAGATTCCTTCCAGCCTGGCGAACATCTGTATGGCCTCTTTTTCCGCTTCACCCATGACCCCGTATCCCCCTCCCAGGTAATCTGCATTGACAAGCACGTCGTTCCCTGTAAAATTTGTTTTCTCACCTAAATAATCCGCGGTTTGATTGGCCAATGCTGCGACTCGTTCTTGGAGCGTGATTTTTGGTTCGTCGACGCTGATCCCGAGGATTTTCGCTGGATAATCAAACAATTTAGATCCTAAAACAAGCCCGGTCTGGGTGCCTCCTGAGGAAGACGGGAAGACGATCCAATCCGGCGGCCCGTTAAGCGGATCATTTAAGATGGTCTGGTTGCGCAACTCGTCGACTGCGTAGGTATATCCAGCCGCTCCGGTCGGGTTTGAACCACCATATGGGATCAGATAGGGACGTTTGCCTTGCTCCCAGGCCTGCTGAAAAACCTCCTTTAGCGCTTGATCACGCCTGGCGTGTTGAGACCAGAGGATCTTTGCGCCAAATAGATGATCCAGCAATAAGTTACCAGATAAGCTGTTTGTCTCATCGCCAACCAGTACCAGCGTACATTCAAAGCCAAAATGCGCCGCCGCCGCAGCCGTCTGGCGGCAGTGGTTCGACTGTACCGCGCCGTCAGTCACCAGCATACGGGCGCCATTTGCCTGCGCCTCAGCGATCAAGAATTCCAATTTGCGAGTTTTATTCCCGCCAAACGCCAAACCGGTCTGATCATCTCTCTTAATAAACAGTCGTGGACCTTCTAAAGCTGTCGAGAGCCGCGGCATAGCTTCTATCCGCGTTGGCAGATGGGCAAATCTTAAACGAGGGATCGATCTCATGGTATTTCTCCTGACTATAATCCAATCTGCTGGCGAGTACGGCTCTGTCCCCGCCGGCGCATAATACTCAATAGCTTTGGTAAGACCTGGGTATACCAGCGATAGAAACCTGGCTTGGCCGGAAAATCCCAGGCGCCGATTGTTCGGATCACTGTTCCGCCGAGTCCTTCTTTGAAACGATAAACACCCCACATTGAATCGTTTTCATCGAATGTCTCCGGCGCGCCCCACAAATCATAACTGGCGCAACCGGCCGCTTTTGCTTGCCGGATCGCCGCCCATTGTAACAAATAATTCGGCATCTTGTCGCGATGCGATTCTCGAGACATGCCGAACAAATACCAGGCTTTGTTCGCGAAAATAAACAAAACCAGCCCGGCTATGATTTCTCCATCCACCTCAGCCAGTAAAGGATTTGCCAGGCCGCTGCGGATGAATTTCCCCCATGTATATTGGTAATAAGCTGCATCTCGAATCACGAATCCATCTCTCACGGACGTCTCGGCGTACATTTGATAAAGCTGTGGGATATCTCGCTCTGTACCGGTGCGGATGGTCACCCCTTTGCGCTCCGCCAATCGGACATTATAGCGAGTCTTTTGCTTCATCGCGGCCAAAATTTCGTCTTCTGATCGGGTTAAGTCGAGTAGGACCGTATTGCGAAACTGAACCTGTTCGGCGGATGGTAGCCAACCCATCTGGTGA
>Ga0113563_10001326_pt1 | contig 13910 bp, 6 predicted proteins | sample Mud3Dept3metaG_FD_80117 | JGI IMG/M metagenome (GOLD analysis project Ga0113563, IMG submission 80117) | Freshwater wetland microbial communities from Ohio, USA, analyzing the effect of biotic and abiotic controls - Mud 3 Core 4 Depth 3... | ecosystem: Environmental > Aquatic > Freshwater >...
TCCATCCAGGAAGAGTGCGACCGCCAGGGTCCGATCGGAGTGGGAGAAGCCGTGATCACAGGCGCCGGGAAGCTCAAGGCGAAATTCGTGATCCATGCGGTCGGCCCGGTCAATGGAGAAGGCGACGAAGAAGACAAACTGGCCCGGGCGACCTTCTCCAGTCTCCGGATCGCCGCGGACCGGAAATTCCAGAGCCTGGCCTTTCCCGCCATAAGCACGGGTATCTATGGATTCCCCCTCCCCGAATGCAGCCGGATCATGCTTCGGGTCGCCCTCGATTTCCTCGGAAAAAACAGGTTTCCCCGGGAGGTCATCTTCTGCCTCTATGGGAACGAGGCTTATGATATCTTCCGGAGGACGCTGGCCTCGTTCGAAACGTGAGGCCGGTCAGGGAAGTCTCTTCCGGCGCAAAAGATAGGCGCCTCCGAAGAGCAAGAACGAGGTGATAACCACGGTCGCTGAGGCCGGGAGGTCAAGATAAAACGCGGCCACCAAGCCCAAAACAACCGAGAGGCAAGCAACAAGAGACGAGAGAAAAAGCGCCTGCCTGAAATTGGCCGCCAGGAGCAGCCCCGCTCCCGCCGGGATGACCAGCAAAGCGGCGACCAGCAGAATTCCCACCACCTTCATCCCCATTACCACCGTGATCGAGGTCAGGACCGCCAAGAGGATGTCGAGCCGGGCCGTCCTGACTCCCGAGGCCTTGGCGGCTTCCGGGTCGAACGTCAGGTACATCAGGCTTCTGTAACTCCCCAGGACGGCGGCGATGACGACCACGGCCAAGGCGGTCGACAGCCCGACCTCGAGTCCGTCGATGGCCAGGATATCTCCGAACAGATAGCTCAGCAGGTCGGCGTTGAAGCGGCCGGCCAACGTGGCCAGCACGATGCCGAGCGCCATGCCCACGCTGCTGAAGATCCCGATCGCCGTATCCCCGTGCAGGCCAGCCTTTTGCCTGAGTCTCATGATGGCCAGGGAGGCGATGACGGCGATGACCAGGGCGGCCGCCAGAGGAAGGATATTCAGGAAGAGACCCAGCGCCACTCCGCCGAAGGTGACATGAGCCAGGCCGTGTCCGATCATCGCATCCCGGCGGAGGACCAGGAAAAGGCCGAGCACAGCGCAGGCGACGGCCACAAAGAGCCCGGCCACGAGCGCCCTTTGAAAAAAGCCGTAGCTGAAGAACAGTTCCATCAAGGGACCTTATCAATGCGTATGGGAGACGAGATGGCCGCTCTGAAGCATCGTCTTGAAGGCCTCGGACCGGCAGAAGTCGGCGTGGGACCCGTGAAACACGAGTCTCTGGTTGAGGCAGGCGACCTTGGTGACATGCCTGTTGACGATCCCGATGTCGTGGGTCACCAGGATGATCGTGATCCTCTGCTCTGTGTTCAGCGTATGGAGCATTTCATAGAAGAGCTCCTGGGTGGCGGCGTCGACGCCGGCCGTGGGCTCGTCGAGGAAGAGAAGCTGGGGAGCGTTCACGATCGCCCGGGCGATGAAGACGCGTTGCTGCTGCCCTCCGGAAAGGCTTCCGATCCGCCGGTTCCGAAAAGCGGTCATCCCGACTTGTTTGAGGGCCAGCTCCACGGCCCTGTCCTCTTCCCTTTTCCCGCGCGCGGGCCCGAGCCGGCCCGGAAGGAAAGCCATGGCCACGACTTCTCTCGTCGACGCCGGAAACAAAGGGTCGATCGAGGTGGCTTTTTGGGGGACGTAACCGATCTCGGACCAGGCCGCGAATTGCTCGACCGGCTTCCCCATGAGGATCAACCGTCCTTCGGCCGGCCGCAGGAGGCCGAGGATGAGCTTGACCAGGGTGGTCTTTCCCGAACCGTTGGGGCCGAGTATGGCAACAAAGTCCCCCTGGGCGACGGAGAAGCTCACCTCCTCCAGGACGGGGATCGGACCATACCGGAAGGAAACCTTCTCCAGCCGGATGAGTTCATTCCCGTCATTCACAGGCAAGCCCTTTTTTGAGGTTCACCAGGTTCTCTTCCATGATATCAAAAAACGACCGGCCGGACTCCCATTCCTTTTTGTTCAGGTTGGCACCGGCGTGAAGGACCAGGATTTCGGCCCGGAGCTCCCGGGCGAGCATTTCGGCCATTTTGGGGCTGGCGTTTGCCTCCATGAAGACCGCCCGGATTTGGTGCTGCCTGCCCCAGGAGACAGCCTCCATCACGCGGCTGGGGCGCGGTTCCGCATCGGGGCTCAAACCGGAGAGTGAGAGGGCTCTGAGCCCGTATCTTTTGGCCAGGTAGCCGAAGGCCGCGTGCCCGCCGATGATCAGGTCCTTGCCTGCGCAGCGGCCGAGCCCCCGGATATAAGCCGCGTCCAGGTTTTGGAGTTTCGCTTTGAGCCGAGCGGCCCCGGCTTGAAAGACAGCCGCGCCCTGAGGGTCCATTTCGGCGAGCCGGGCGGCGATCATATCGGCGATTTTCATGTCCAGACCGAAATCGAGCCAGACATGGGGATCGCTCTCCATCTTCCCCTCCTCCGAATGCGCGTGCTCTTCAAGAGGCAATGCATCGGCGACCCTCAGGACGCTGAGCTTTGAGGAGGAGACGCTTTTCAGAAGGCCGTCGATCCAGGGCTCCAGCCCCGCACCGACCTGGATGAAAATATCGGCGGAGGAAAGACGCACGATGTCGCTGGCGCGGGGCTGCCAGGTATGGATGCCGGCGCCCGGCGGCAGGAGCAGGCTGACCTCTCCCCTGTCGGCCGCTATCTCCTTCGCGAACTCGGCAAGTGGAAAGATGCTGGTCATGATGCGCAGCGGGCCGGGATTTGCGCCAACAACAATGGGAAGGGCGAGGATGGCGGGAAGGCCCAGCAACGACGCGAGGAATCTTCTCATTCTTTACCCCTGGCGAAATTCCATCTGCACTCAAAAACTCGTATCCCGTCTCGTAAATCCCTTTCCAAAGTCCTCTGCATAGACGGGACACTTCCAGGGGGGAGTCAAGCTCCCCCCTCGGGCCTCTGGCGGAGACACTTTCCTTTTTGTGGCCTCCTTTGATTGGTTAAGGGAGGTAGGTAGGATTAATGCATTAAGCATAGAGTCCTGAAAAGTGCCTCCGCAACTTTAAGAAGCTCCGCTGACCCCCTGAGGGGGGCGATGCCGTCCCCCTCAAACTCCCCCGCCGTGGCGCGTCTTTTAATGATTGTCATATATTTAAGTTACTTGTGAGATGCACCACTAGGAGCGGTCGATCCGGGAGGCTTCGGCGCCCCGGCCAATCCTGATCTCGTGAAAGCCGGGCTTGGGGAACCCCCTTTTCTCGGCTTCGGCGAGGGCCCTTTTCTTGAACCCGCCGACGGCGCGTTTCTCCAGAAGCGCGATTCCCGAGCCCCCGAACCCAGCTCCGACCAGACGGGCTCCCAGGCAGCCGGGGAATTCTTTCCCGACCTCATAGAGGAGGTCGAGCTCCGGACAGGAAACCTCGTAGTCGTCACGCAGGCTTTCGTGGGATTGGAGGAGCAGCCTCCCCAGGGCGCCGAAGTCATCCTTCACCAGGGCATCGACCGCTTCTCTGACCCGCGCGTTTTCGGTGATGACATGCCTGGCCCTCCTGAAGAGCACGGCATTCAACTCCTCTTTGGAACTGTTGAGCATGGCCGTCGTCGCGTCCTTATAGGAGCGGGCGCCCTTGGTCTTGAGGACCTCGAGCGCCCCGTCAGCTTCCCGGCGCCGCGTATTGTATTCGGAAGATGCCAGCCGGCGCCGAACCTTCGTATCATATACCAGGAGTTCAAGTCCGGCCTTTTCCAGGTTGAGAGGATAATGGGCATAGTCCAGGGTTTCGCAATCCAGAAAGAGGGCGCTGTCTTGTCTTCCGAAAACCGCAATGAACTGGTCCATCAGCCCGCATTTAACGCCGACGAAATCATTTTCGGCCCGCTGGGCCAGTTTGGCCATCCGGACGGGCGGCAGGTCAAGGCTCCAAAGTGAGGTCAATCCCTGGATGACGCTGATCTCAAGCGCCGCCGAAGAGCTGAGGCCGGATTCCAGGGGAACTTCGCCCCAGATCAGGACATTAATCCCCTGCAGCCGGAAGCCCTCCTGCCGGAGAACCCAGAGAATCCCCTTGACATAGTTGGCCCAGCGCTTGTCTTCGGATGGAACGATGGCCTCCAGGCTGAATGTTTCCTCCTCCCGGAAGTCGTCTGCCCAGATACGGACCTGGCTGTCCGGACGGGGAGCCGCTAAAAACCAGTTTCTGAGGTGGATCGCGGCCGGAAGGACATACCCGTTGTTATAGTCCGTGTGCTCGCCGATCAGGTTGACCCTCCCCGGTGCCGAAGCCAGGACCTCGGCGGGCGCGCCAAAGACCTCGAAGAACGTTTTCTTTCTTGATTCGTCCATGGAAAAGTAGCTGCATTCTAGGGAATCATCGCTCGAAAGTCAAACCCGCCCTGCCCCTTCATACCCCCCTCGTTTTGGAGAAGTGTCATTGCCGAAGCCCGGGCGGCGGACGGTACTCCCGGCCGGCGGAAAAGTGTTGAACTCCTCTTTTCTTTATGGCATGATTCCCTGAGTCTGACCACGGACGGACTTCTCGGAGGTGAAAAATGGCTGACGCGCTGGCCGGTCTCAAGCCCGCTCTTTTGTGGAAACACTTCTCCCGAATTTTGACGATTCCCCACGGCTCGGGCAACGAGCGGGCCCTGGGTGATTACATCGTCTCGGTGGCCAAGGACCTCAACCTTGCCTCCAGGAGGGACAAGGTGGGAAACGTCGTCGTTTCCAAGCCCGCGCGGCCGGGCCATGAACGGGCTCCCGGCGTCATTCTCCAGGGTCACATGGACATGGTCAACGAAAAAAACTCCGACGTCGTCCATGATTTCCTCAAAGATCCCCTAAAAGCGGAAATCAGGGGAGACTGGGTCCAAGCCCAAGGGACGACACTCGGCTCCGATAACGGCATCGGGGTGGCGGCGGCCCTGGCCGTCATGGAGGACCAGACGCTCGTCCACGGCCCTCTCGAGTTCCTGTTTACCGTTGACGAGGAAACCGGGCTCACCGGGGCCAACCACCTGTCCAAGGGTTTTCTGAAGGGCACCGAGCTGCTCAACTTGGACAGCGAGGATGAGGGGACGTTCACCATCGGCTGCTCCGGGGGGGGAGATTCCGAGATTACCCTTGCCCTGGCCAGAAAAAACCGCCGTTTCAAGGAGACCTACAAGATTCGACTGCACGGCTTCCGGGGGGGGCACTCGGGACTGGATATCAACCAGGGGCGCGGGAATGCGATCCGGCTCCTTGTCCGGCTCCTCTACCAGGCGCGAGAGAAATTCAGCTTCGACCTGATGCGCATCGAGGGAGGCAACAAGAGGAATGCCATCTCCAGGGAAGCTTGGGCGACGATTTCGATGGATACCGCCGCGGCCAAGAAGATGACGGTCGCTCTTGCCGATGCCTTTGCCAAAATCGTGAACGAATACAAGGCGGTCGAAAAAGAGGCCCATCTCTCCTTCGAAAAAACTCTCGAACAGAAGGAGAAACCCCTGACGGCCGATGCGCAGGCGACCCTGCTCCGGCTCCTGCTCACGCTCCCCCACGGGGTGGTCAGCATGCACCCGGAGATCGATGGCCTGGTCGAGACGTCCAGCAACCTCGCCGTCGTCCGGTGCGAGAATTCCCGCGCCCAAATCGTGTGCAGCAGCCGAAGCTCGGTAGCATCTGCTCTCGCGGCCGTACGCCTGACGATCAAGGCGGCGGCCGAGCTCGCCGGCGCCCGGATCATCCAGGAGGGAGGATATCCCGGCTGGGAACCGAACCTCGACTCGGCGCTCCTCAAGAAGCTCAGGGACGTTTACAGCCGGGTTTTCGGGAAAGAGGCGGAGATCAAGGCCGTGCATGCCGGCCTCGAATGCGGCATCATCGGCGAAAAATATCCGGGCATGGATATGGTTTCCTTCGGCCCGACAATCGAGCATCCGCATTCTCCCGAGGAAAGGGTCCATATCGGTTCCGTCGAGCGTTTCTGGACTTTTCTGGCGGCTGCGCTCCAAGATTTGGGCTGAGCTCTTTTCCTCTATTCTTTATCGATTCTCCGCGGGAGTATTTTCCTATGGACACCGGTGCCGATTCGCCTTGCTTTCAGTGCCCGTTTTTTCATAGCATGGGAAAGGAGAAAGGAGCCGACCATGAGACAGAAAGCCGCCGCCTTTGCTTTAGCGGGACTCGTCGTCATCAGTCTGGTTGTTCCCGGTTGCCGGAAGGTACGGCAAGAGGGCCGGCCGCCTGAAGGTCAGCCGCCCGCCGCTGGAAAGGGGGACCTCCAGGTCCTGAGCGCAACCCCGCTGGGAAAGACATCGAGTCCGAGAGAGGCCGAATCGGTGGTGGTCATGTTCGACCGGCCGATGGTGGCGCTCGAGGCGCTCCCCGAGGGCAAAGGCAAGCCCATCCTGAAGCTTGAGCCGTCCGTCACGGGGAAGACCCGCTGGCTCGGCTCCCGGACTCTGACCTTCACTCCCGACCGGCGCTTTCCCTATGCCACCGAGGTCAGGGTGAGCATTCCGGCCGGCACGCGGGCACTCGACGGGTCTTATCTTGATAAAGATCATGTCTGGTCGTTCCAGACGATCAGTCCCGCCCTGATCCGGCACTTCCCTCAGGATAAACAGCAATGGCTGGCCTTGGACACTCAGCTCCTGCTGATCTTCAACCAGCCGGTCGACAGGAATGCCGCCCGGGAGTTTGTTTCCGTCGTTTCGGCCGATGAGCAGGGCAGAGAAAAAAAACTCGAACTCCGCCTGGCTACCCCATCGCCCGAGAAGCTCAAGGAGGAAAACCTGGATGTCCAACCCGACCACGCCCTTCTCATCGAACCCAAGGCGCGTCTGTCTCCCGGGTCCACGTATCTCGTTGAGGTGAAACAAGGGCTGCCTTCCGGCGAGGGACCGCTGGGGATGGAGAACAGCGTCCATTTCAGCTTCGAGACTTACCTGCCGTTCCGGTTCATCGGCCTCGAGGAGGCCGAGGGAATCAGCCCCGGCTCGCAGCTTCGATTCAGGTTCAGCAACCAGGTTGAGTACAAGAGCTTTGTCGGGCATCTCCGCTTCGAACCGGCCGTCCAGATTCCCGAGTACTACTCGGAATGGGAATACAGCAGCGACGTTCTTTACCTCTCGCTGCCCCTTGAGCCCGAGAGCCAATACAAGGCCTTGATCGATCCGGAGCTCGGTGACGACTTCGGCAACCGGCTCGGCCGGGAAGCCATGGCCGAATTTTCCACCGGGTCCTATCCGATGTCCGTCTCCATGACAACCGGGCACGGAATCCTGGAGGCCACCGGGGACCTGAAATACCCAGTCTCGATCCTGAACGCGGAGCGGGTCTCCTTCCAGGCCGCGCGCTTGTCCAAAAACGAAATAATCCCCCTGCTGGTGCAGCCCAAGATATTCTGGTCAGACCAGAAATTCACGGCCCGTCCGGGATTTTTCCAGGTCGAGAGGAGCCTGGACCCGAAGGTTCCGAGGAACAAGCGCCAGGTCATCCCCATCGACCTCGGCCCGTTGCTCACCGAAAAGTACGGTCTCGTTTTTCTCCAGCTCGATACCGGCCGGATGGAGCAGACCTGGGACAGGTATCTCAAAGTCTTCCTTCAATCGACGGATCTGGCGATCAGCGCCAAGTTCTCGCCGGAGAAAAATATCGTATGGGTGACCGGGCTCCAAACCGGACTTCCCGTGCCGGACGCGGAGGTGGAGATCCGGGACGATCTCAACTCGATCAAATGGAAAGGAAAGACCGACCCTGACGGGAAAGCCGTGGGACCGGGCTGGAAGGAGCTCGGGCTGAGAGGCAAGGAATCCTGGCAGGAGCCGCAGCAGTGGGTTTTCGCCACTCGAGGCCGCGACGTCGCCTTCTCCTCGTCCGAGTGGGGAACGGGGATCGATCCCTATCGTTTTGGGATTGATTATGACTGGTCCCCCGAGCCTTCTTTTTTTAAGGGTACCGTCACCACCGAGAGAGGGATTTACCGGGCGGGTGAAACGGCTCATATCAAGGGCATCTTGAGAAAGAAGGATAAAGGCGGCTGGACAATCCCTTCCTCCGCCCGCCGCGTCGCCCTGGAAATCCTGAATCCATTCCAGGAAGCCGTCTTTGTGGGCGCGGCCGACCTGGACGACTTCGGATCCTTCACCCTGGATTACGATACCTCCGCCGGGTCCGCCCTGGGAACCTATCAGATCAGCGCCTCGCTCCCGCCGGTGAAGCCGGGCGATCCGACGTTTCCTGTAGCCGGCTCCTTCCGGGTTGAGGCTTTTCGGCCGGCCGAATTCGAGGTCCATCTCAAGGCCGAGAGCGAGAGCATTTTTTTCGGCCGGGAATACGCGGCCGAGGTCCGGGCCAACTATCTCTTTGGAGGGGTCATGTCCGGTCAGCCGGTGTCCTGGCGCCTCCGCCTGAACCGGACAAGCTATTCGCCTCCCGGGCTTAAAGGCTATGTTTTCGGCAACGAACTCGACTGGGGAGAAGAGGAAACGGAAGAGACGAGCCGCCTGGCGGCATCCGGCGAGGCCAATCTCGACGCTGAAGGGAAGCTCGCGATCCGCCTTCCCGCGGCGGCGGTGAAAGAAACGGACTCGGCCGCTGCGGTCCTCGAGGCGACCGTCGTCAACCCGAGCCGGAGGGCGATCTCCAGCCGGATTCAGACTCTGGTCCACCGGGGCGAGTATTATATCGGACTGCGCCCTTCCACGTCATTCCTGAAAAAAGGCGAGTCGCTGAGCTTCGACGTGGTCGCCGCCGACCCTCGGGGGGCCCTCCTCCCCGACAAGAAGGTCGGGCTGAAGCTCATGAGAAGGGAGTGGCGGTCGGTCCGCCAGGCCGGGGTCGGCGGCCGCTTCCGGTGGCTCACCGAGAAAGAGGATATCGAGGTCGCCGGCCGGGAAGTCCGGACCAAGAGCGGGGCCGTGAAAGCCGATTTTACTCCGGACAAAACGGGCTATTATTATCTCCTGGCGGCGGGCTCGGACGGCCTTGGAAACCGGATCACGACGACTACCTATTTTTATGTGACCGGTCCCGATTATGTTCCGTGGGAGAGACGGGATGACGATTCCATCGAACTCGCGGCGGATGCGGCGAACTATACCCCAGGCCAGAACGCCAGAATCCTGGTGAAATCCCCTTACGAAAAGGCCAAGGCCCTCGTGACCATCGAGCGGGAGCTCGTGTTCGAGAGCCGGGTTGTTGATATCGGGGGGACCTCCAGTCAGATCGAGATCCCCATCCTTTCCGAATACATTCCCAACGTCTTCGTCTCGGTGCTGCTCGTCCAGGGGCGGAAGTCGGGCGCCGAAGCCGAGGAAAACCAGGACCTCGGCAAACCCTCGTTCAAGGTCGGCTATGTCAATTTGAGCGTCGACCCGGCGGAGAAGCGGCTGGCCGTCGAAATTCGGAGCGACAAGGAAGAATACAAACCCAAGGAAGAGGTGGCCATAAAGTTTAAAGTCAGGGATAGTCAAGGCGCTGACTGTCAGGCGTCCCTTGCCGTGGCCGTCGTCGATCTCGGCGTCCTCAACCTGATCGGCTACCAGACACCCGACCCGTTCGCCGTCTTTTATGGGGAGCGGCCCCTTTCGGTCCGGACCTCGGAGACAAGGATCCATGTGGTCGGCCGGAGGGATTACGGAGAGAAGGGCGAAGACGCCGCGGGAGGGGCCGGCGAAGGCCTGGCTGCACCCTTGGGGGGAGCGCTCTCGGAGGTGGAACTCCGGGGCGACTTCCGGTCGACGGCCTACTGGAACGCTTCCGTAGTCACCGACGAAAACGGAGAAGCCCGGGTGACTTTCAGCCTTCCCGACAACCTGACGACCTTTCGCGTGATGGCGGTGGCTCAAACGAAGGATTCCCGCTTCGGCCGGAACGAATCCACGTTCCGGGTCTCCAAGAAGCTCCTTCTCCAGGCCGCCCTGCCCCGTTTTGCCCGGGTCGGCGATTCCTTCCAAGGCGGCTGCATCGTGCACAATTTCTCCAAGGCTCAAGGGGCTGTCACCCTCGACGTCCGGGCCTCGGGCATCCGGCTGGATGATGCTCAGGCTGAACGCCGGTTCACACTCGGGCCTGGGCAGAGCCGGGAGGTTCTCTACGCTTTCGAGGCTGTTTCCCCGGGCCGGGCTTCCTTTGCCTTCCGGGCCCGGATGGGCGACGATACGGACGGCCTCGAAGTCGGCATCCCGGTCCAGCTTTCTCGTCCTATGGAGGCGGTTGCCCTTTCGGGGGAAACCAGAGACGAGGTCGATGAAAAGATCGGAGTTGCCGGCGACTTCTACCCCGAATTCAGCAGGATCGAAGTCCAGGCCGCCGCGTCTGTGCTTGTGGGCCTGAAAGGGAGCCTCGCGGAGCTGGACGACTATCCGTATGTCTGCCTGGAACAGAGGCTGAGCGCCCTCCTCCCTTATATTTTGGCTCCCCAGGTCCTGATGGACTTCGGGATTACGGAGCTGGGCCCGGAGGAGGTTCGGGAAAAAGTGGCCGGCGGATTGGAGGAGATCTATGGCTACCAGAACGACGACGGCGGGTTCTCTCTTTGGCCCGATTCTCCCCATGACGTTCCCTTCTTGACCTGTTATGCCGTCCTGGCCATGGTGAAGGCCGCCGAGGCCGGCTTTGAGATCGACGGAGAGCGTCTGGATTTGGCGCTCGCCAACCTCAGCCAGTTCCTGCGTCAGAGGTGGGAACTCGACCGCTGGCCGTTCTCGGTGGGCGATTGGAGGACGACCCGGGCTTTCGCCGCTTATCTCCTGGCCCTAACAAAACGAGCTCAGCCCGCCTTTGCCGACGGGCTTTTTGCCGAGAGACAAACTATTCCGCTTTTTGGCCGGTCGCTCCTCCTCAAGGCGCTCTATTACGGGAAAGGCACGCCGGCCGCGCAGAATACGATCTTCGAGGAACTGGCTAACAAGATCAAGGTCACACCCACAACCGCCCATTTCGAGGAGGAAGATACCTCCGGCTGGGTATACTCCTCAAACACCCGGACGACCGCTTTCATTCTTCAAACGCTCGTCGAAACCGGCAGGGAACACCCCGCCCTTCCGGCGATCGCCCGCTGGCTGGTCGAAAAGCAACGTTCCGGCTCCCGGCTCTCGACCCATGAAAACCTGTTCGTTTTCTATGCCTTGAATGATTACTACCGGAAGCATGAGGAAGCCGGGGCAGAGTTCCGCGGGATGATTGCACTGGCGGGAAAGACGCTCCTCGAATCGGAATTCGGCGGAACCCGCCGGGAGGTCAAACGCGCCAATCTCAAAATTTCAGAACTCGGCCCGGGCGCCGGCAAAGAGCTGCGGCTGCACGTTGAAAAAAAGGGGCAAGGCGTTCTGCATTATGGCGCAAGGCTTCTTTATGCGCCGCGCCAGGCCCTGCCCGCCAGGGATGAGGGTATCGCCGTCGCCAAGAGGATCGAGTCGCTGGACGGCAAGCCGCTGGACGTCGTCCCGCCGGGCGCTCTGGTCGTGGTCACCGTCGAAGTCGCCGTCCCCCAGGAAACCCTCTTTGTCGTCGTCGATGACCCGCTTCCGGCCGGGCTCGAGGCGGTCAACCCCGAATTCCAGACCGAAAGCTCGGAATCCCTCCTTGTCCTCGAGGAGGAAGGCCCGGTGCACAGGGAAATGTGGTGGCGGGGCTTCAACCACTTCGAGATGCATGACGACCGCGTGCTCCTATTCGCCGATTCGCTGGCAGCCGGGGTCCATACCCACCGCTATCTGGCGCGGGCCTTGAGTTTAGGGCGTTTCGTATTGCCTGGAACTCAAGCCGGCGAAATGTACGCTCCCGAAGTGTTCGGCCGGAGTCCGGAGAAAGTCGTACGAGTCAGTACTCCGAAATGAAACGACGGCTGCTCCCTGCTCTTTTGATTCTTCCGGGGCTCTTGTTCCTCAGTTTCTTTCTTCCCTTTCCCAAGGGCAAGCTGGCCCCGGGGCCCGTTATTTCACTCCGCCTCGAGGATAGGAATGGTGTCCTTCTCAGGGAGGTGCTTTCCGGTGAAGGCGGCCGCTGCCGCTGGGTCAGGCTCGAGGATGTTTCCCCGCACGTTCTGCGAGCGACCCTGGCCGCGGAGGATAAGCAGTTTTTCTTCCATCGCGGGGTGAATCCTCTTGCGGTGCTGCGGGCGCTCCTTCAGAATCTGCGCCACGGGGAGGTCGTCTCGGGGGGATCGACGATCACGCAGCAGCTGGTGAGGAACCTGGTTCCCGGCCCCCGGACCGTCCGGACGAAATTGCGCGAAGCCTGGCTGGCGCTTCGCCTGGAGCGGACTGTCTCCAAACGGGAGATTCTCACCCAGTACATCAACCGGATATCCTACGGAAACCAGGCCTTCGGGATTGAAGCTGCGTCCCGTCTTTATTTCGATAAGCCCGCCTCCTTGCTCAGCCTGGCGGAGGCCGCTTTCCTTGCGGCCATCCCCCGCTCCCCCGCCCTTCTGAATCCCTATCGCGCCTTCCATTCCGTCAAAAAGAGACAGATCGACATACTCGCCAAGATGGAGGGATGGGGATTCATTCCGGGGGCCGAGCGCGAGATGGCCGAGACGGAGGACCTGCTTCTCCGGCCCGCTTCGGAGAGATTCAGGGCGCCCCATTTCTGTGATTGGATCCTCGGCCAGGTTCCCCCCGCGGACAGGAAAAACCTGAGTATCATCCGGACGACTCTCGATTTTGAGCTCCAGCGCAAAATCGAAACCCTGCTCAGGAACGGGTTGAGCGCGATGAGGGACCGGGGCATAAGCAACGGAGCGGCCGTGGTCCTCGACAACGGCACGGGGGAGGTTTTGAGCCTGGTCGGGTCGCGGGATTTCTTCGATGAGGTCCATGACGGTCAAGTCAACGGCGCCCTGGCGCTTCGCCAGCCCGGGTCGACCCTCAAGGCGTTTACCTACGGCCTCGCCCTGGAGAATGGGATGACGGCGGCCTCGCTCATCGACGATTCGCCCGCCCAGGTCAACCGTGTCGAGGGGAATTACCGGCCGCAGAACTCCGACCGCCGGTACCATGGTCTTATCAGCCTGCGGGCGGCTCTGGCCTGCTCCTACAACATTCCGGCCGTGGCCGTGCTCCAGGCGATCGGAGCGGACCTCCTCTACAGAAGGCTCCATTCGCTCGGCTTCGACAGCCTCAAGCAGGACCCCGGCTTCTACGGTCTGGGGCTGACACTCGGGAATGGAGAGGTCAGCCTTCTCGAACTCACCCGGGCCTATTCGTCCTTCGCCCGGCAGGGACTCTACATGCGGGAGAAATCGATCCATCGCCTGCTGGGGAAAGACGGTCAAGAGATGCAGGCGCCGGTCCGCGAAAGGGCCGAGCGGGTCTTTTCCCCCCAGGTCGCTTTTATCATCACCCACATCCTGTCCGACCCGGACGCCCGGCGTCCCTCGTTCGGCTATCACAATCCGCTGGTTTTGCCTTTCGCCGTAGCCGCCAAAACCGGGACCTCCAAGGATTTCCGGGACAATTGGACGGTCGGATACAGCCGGAAATTCAGCGTCGGAGTTTGGGTGGGGAATTTCGAGGGCGAGCCGATGCACAACGTTTCGGGAATCAGCGGTTGCGGCCCGCTTTTTAAGGACATCATGCTCCTGCTTCAGGAAAAAGAACCCGGGATGGAATTCCCCGAGCCCGACGGCCTTATCCGGGCCGACGTCTGTCCGCTGTCGGGGCAGAAGCCGACCGGGTCGTGCCCGGCAGTCGCCACAGAGGTTTTTGTCGACGGCACGGAGCCCCGGGACCCGTGCCCTTATCATACGGAGAATCCCGGCGCCCAGGTCACGGCCCGTGGGGCCGGAAACCTGCCGGGGCCGTCCCGGTTCGAGATTGCCTTCCCCCGTGACGGAGATACCTTCAAGCTCGACCCGGTCCTGAGGAAGGAGCATCAGCGGATCAAGCTGCGGGCTTCA
>Ga0113563_10001327_pt1 | contig 13906 bp, 10 predicted proteins | sample Mud3Dept3metaG_FD_80117 | JGI IMG/M metagenome (GOLD analysis project Ga0113563, IMG submission 80117) | Freshwater wetland microbial communities from Ohio, USA, analyzing the effect of biotic and abiotic controls - Mud 3 Core 4 Depth 3... | ecosystem: Environmental > Aquatic > Freshwater >...
TCGAGCAGCGCGATGGCAGGGTCGCTGGTTTCTCGGGTGGTCAAATTCCGCAGGCCAGGGTAATCCTGGCTGGACAGGTAAGCCAGCATCGTCTCCAGGAAGGTGGCGTGCGTTCCCACCCGGTAGCGCAGCGCATCCAGTCCAGGCCGGTTTGCGACCGATAGGGGGGTCAGTTTTTCAATACCTTCACAGCACCCGCACTTCGTCTCATTCATCGACCACCTCGCATATCAAGGGTGAGTCTGCCGTTTTCAGGGAGGTTGGGATCGTTATCGAGCTGAGCTACCTCCAGCGGACCGAGCGACAACACCCCATTGGCAATCTCACCATTGTCGCCTTCAAACAGGCGCTCCAGGGTTTGCACTTTGACATTCTCCACGCCGGGGAGGCCTGCTGCCGTCGCCACCAGCTTGCTGAGGAAAACACCCTCCCCGAAGGTCAGGTTATCCGGGTGGAAGAAACCCAAACTCCCATCCAGCAATTGGCGGTTAGAGAACGCATCCAAAAGAGCGGCTTTGACATGGCCGCGCAGATACTCCGGGCGTACGCAGACGATCAACTCAATGTCCAGGGGAACGTAGCGCGCCGGCTGGACGGACAGATCGTGCCCGATGCGCCGGTAAGGATACAGGGAAGCGCTGATTTCGTCCAGCAGCGCCGACCCGGCCGATTCGCTGCCTTTAGGATCGATCACCACCAACACCTCATACCAGCTCCCGTTCCAGCGCAAGGCGGCCGCGGCCCGTTGAACCTGATTGGGAAAGTCGCGGGCGACGATCTCGGCATAATCGCCGGGGAGGACGGCGCGTGCCAGTTCGCGCCGGAAGGCCTGCGGGGCGAACAGCTTGACCTGCGCCACCGGCTCGGGTGCAGTGCCTCCTTGGGCTGGCAGCGGGTTGCACGGCTGCAAATCCGCCCCACTTACCGGGTGATCGAACACGATGTGGGTGATGGTCCCTGGGCCGACATTTCCGACCGGGCCCTGCCCCACCCTATAGGTGGCGGTGAAGCGGGAATAAGCTTCGGGTTGGCGGCCGAGCTCCCCATCTCCGAATCGCAGGTAGGCGCGGCGTTCGTCATCCATTTCGACGACGAAGTAGGCATCTGTCTCCTGGCTGGAAAGCAGGTCATATTGGGGCGTCCAGGCAGTTTCCTGAGCAGGTTGATCCACAATTACGCCTTCCGGTGCGCATTCCGAATCCGGCGCGCTGACCAGGCGAATCCAGGGGAGCGCCTGGTGCGGGTCCTGCCGCAGCAGGGTGGAGGCGGGGGCAAGTTGGGGAAGCGGCTGGCTGAATGTCAGTTGGGTTTCTTTTAATCCGGGGCGATACCTGCCCGGTATGACCCGTATCTCTGCAGGGCGGCAGGGGTCGGGGCATTCTTCCACCGTCTGTTCGGCGGGGACACAACCCAGGTCCTCACCGGAGATACGCTGCCCGTGATCGACCAGGATGACATTCCCGCAGGCGACGCTGACGTCTTCTAAATGTTCGCACTCCGGCGGGTCGCTGGTGGTAGAGATACACAGCGGGAAGGGCAGCGCGTCCTCCCTGGCCCACTCGATTTCAAGCACGGGCTGATCGTAGAGCGGGTCTACTTCCGGGATAACGCGCGTCAAGCGCACCACGTGGCAATGGGTGGGATCGGCATCGGCGGTGCCCCCTGTCTTTGGACCAATCAGCTCTTCAAAGATCAGCACATCCCCCACCTGGAGATGCAGCTCTCGCTCCCGGTCTACTGATTCGGGGGGAGGAGGCGGCTGTTGCTGGGCGGAGCGGTTGGAGTGTTTCCCCACCACTGAGCTTTCCGGGGAGGGGATGGGCTTCCAGGTGTCTTTCAAGGTCGCGGAGGTGGCACCTTTGAGCAGGCAGCACTCGCCATCCCCCCAGGTGTAAAACGAGATCCGATTGTGGGACAGGTAAAGCTGGATCTTGCCAAGCGGGTTTTCAAGGAGGGGCTCAAAGACCTCGTATTGCCCGGGAGGGACATTGACCAGGTCATCTTTTGAAAGCACATTCCCTTTGTCCAACAGACCACTGCCGGTGATGAAATAGAATTCACCCGGGTCGGGCTCCCGGTCGCTGTCCGTGCGCAGACAGACCCAAGCGCGGGCGTTACAGCCTTCGTGCATGCGGTAGTCCACCAGCCGGGCATGGCGGCGGACGGAAATTCGTTGGCGGGCGGTATCCAGGTAGGCTTCGGTAGCGACGGCGTCTTGATAGTAGCTCAGGTAGTCGCCGGTATAAGCCAGGAGCTCGACCAGGGTGACGCCGATGTCCGGGACGTGGCTCTCTTTCCATTCGGGCATCGTCAGCGCCAGGCGGTCGAGCAGCAATTGGCGGAAGCTGGCGTAGTCTTTGGCCAGGTAGTTGATCTCTGGCTCGACGTGTGTCTCAGGCGGGCAGATTTCCGGAGTTTTACAATCCAGGTCGCTGGCACAGCCGGCTTTGAAGCTGAAGTCCAGGCAATAATAGCGCGGGTCAAAGCCAGGAAAAGGCTGGTCCGTTGGGCGGCCGGCCTCATCGAGGTTCACCAGGCAGAGGGTGTAGGTGGAATAATCGCCCGGCTTATCCACTTTGACGATCAAACGATCATCCTGCTCCGGGTCAGCAGCTTTGACAATCTCAAACCCGGTCACCTGGACATTGCGCACCCGGCGGCCACCGCTCAGGCGAACGTTTTCCATATGTAGACCTTGCGGAGCTTTCCCGAGTAAATAAATAGTGAGTTTGCGCTGATCTTCGCTGACCTCCAGGTAATCCAGCCCATTAGATCCCCTGGCGCGCACATCGTAACGACGCCGTTCACCTTCACAAAATAAAGTCTCTTCGCTGGTCATGGTACGCTCCGTGCAAAGGTGTCGGTTTGCTCTGCTCCCGTGCGGCGGATGAGGTAGTTTATTTCCACGCGCAGGGTTGAGTCCTGGCTGGCGACCTCCAGCTTGCGAACCTCGATCAAATCTCCCAGCCAGCGCAGCAAGCCGGCCTGGATGATCTGCTGCAAGGCTGTCGCAAGCTCTGGGCTGTTGGGAGCGAAGATCATCTGCAGCAATCCGCTGCCAAAGTCGGGGCGGTTGACCCGCTCACCGGGATTGGTAAACAGGAATTGCTCGATCATGTCGCGGATATGGTCGTTATCATCAGTCAGGGCGGTACGGCCGCGCCTGTCGAAGTCGAAGGGGTAATCGATATTCATCATATTCCCTTTACACGTACCTGCGTCACCACGATATTGACACCGGTACCGTTTGGCACGCAGATGGCCTGGCTGTCTTGCAACAGAATCGGGTTGTTGCCTGCGCGCACGCGGGTGGCGGCTGTCACCCATTGGGCCGTGACACAAGGAGAAGGAGAGCCACCTACATTGTTGATGCACCCGGTTACCGTGTAAGGCGCGATCTGGGTTGTTACCGGCTGGCCGCCTACCTTGACGCGCGGATTGGGCATGGTGGGCTGGGCCTGCCCGGCGTGCAAACAAAGCACTGTTGCCCCTTGATGAAGGATATAGCCTGGCATCAGGTGACCTCCAGAGCGCCATCGTTGGTCGAGACTTTGGGGCCGGTCAGCTTAATGCTGCCACCTTGCCCGTCGTTGATCTCGATCCCTTGCGAGTTGATCAGGATCTTCATCCCGGCAGTGGTCTCGATAGTAACGCTTCCCGAGCCTGGGGTATCGTTGAGGGTGAGAGTGGCGGCATCTGTCTTGATCACCTTCATATCCGCGCTGGCGGGCGAGGCGGGCAGCTCGCCGGATCCCCAAAAACAGCCCGTCCAGATTGGGTAGTCCGGGTCGCCGTGTTCGAACTCGAACCACACCGAGGCGTCCACCGGCGGGATCATGAAAAAGCCAACCTTCCTGCCGGCGTAGGGCGCGGCAGGCAAAGCCCAACCGCTTTCTTCATCGCCGAATACATCCGGCACGTGGGCGCGCACCCTTCCCAACTGCTGGGGATCGGTGTTGTCAGTGACTACGCCACGGAATTTGCCGTAGTAGGGAGGACCGCCTGTGTTCATTCCGCCCCCTTCACTCTTGAAGATGTGGCCCCGCGACCTTCGCGTAAGAGATTGAACAACTGTTTATACTGACCGGGCAGGATCTGGTGAGTCACCTGGCTGACGTAGTATTCCCCATCCTGGCTTTTACCGGCGCCGCGCACTTCTACTTTCTGGCGTGAGCGCAGCACTGCGCCATAACGCACCGTGTCCAACTGGCCTGAGCCACTGGCGGCGCTGGCCGCGCTGCTGGCGGACGTGAGCATATGCAAGATAGCCTGGATCGGGTTCAGCCCGGCCGTATCGTCCAGGGAGGTAGTGCGCAGAGGCATCTCCGGCTGGCTTGAAAGCTGACTCTCGAGTGGGCTGGGCGGCGAAATCGGGATAGACTGCTTGGTGACCGGGTCACTGATAACCCCTTCAGGAGTCACCGCGGCCAGGGCGTCGTATCCAAAGCTGAGCTGGGTCACGTTATCCTGTGGGCCCATGTTGATAGTCAGGGGGCGCTGGACCGGCAGCCCGGATCGGTCGCGCGGGCCCCAGTAGGCGGTGCTGACACCTGGAATGGCGGTCGCTTCGGTGTAGAAGCGGAAGCCGTTACGCTGGGCCAGCTTGTTGATAAAGGCCAGGTCGGTATCCTGCTGGCTGGTGATACGCTCGGTTTCCGGCGGCGTTTCATTAGTAGCGGCCGTGTCGGGACGCAAGTCAGGATAGGCCTCCAGGATTTTCTTCACGACGCCCTGGTCCGACAGATTGCGGAATGTGGCTTTTTTGCGCTTCCGGTCCATCTGCAAGCTGGTGTCCTCGCCGATCACCTTCAGCACCGATTGGCCGGCCTGTGTGCTGGGGACGACCTGGTGGCGGGTGATCATGCCGTTAATCAGCACGGCAGGCATGGCCTGGAGGAAAACGATGATCGTCACCCGGGCGGGTGGGTCGAGCTGGCCGTTTTTCAGCAGTGGGAAATCCTGCTGTGCGCCGCGGCGGCCCAGGGTGAAGGTCAGCGAGAAACCGTCCCTCTCGCTGTCGTTGTTGCGCACCTCGACCTCCCGCAAGGCGTCGACCACTTCGTATGGAGCGGGCGCCGGTTTGGAAGAGCCGATCATGAGTTGCAGGCGAATGCCTAGATCGAGCATAGGCTTATCATCCCTCGGGAGAAAAGATGCGCAGGCTGCGCCCGATGTTCGACTCGTCCGTCAATTCCTCAGGGCGCATGGCGTTGTTGTCGTCGCACAAGCGCCAAAACTGCTGCGGGTCGCCGAGGTACAGAGCGGTAATGTTATCCAGGCGCTCACCTTGCGTCAACATATGGTCGGCCAGCAGTGGCCCAGTACCCGGCGGGGGCACGAAGCGGCGGCGCAGGAAGATCACCTCCTGGCCGGTTGGAGTGACCAGCCGGGTGGTTTCTATGTGGTAGTAACGGCTGTCGCGTGGGAACATAACACCTCTAAAAGATCTTCAAGCCCTGTCCGATGTTTTGGACCGAGTTAAACACGTTGGTGGTGGCCAGGACTTCCTTAGTGATCTGGTGTACCAGGAATAACTGGTAGCCGGCCGAATCGAGTGATAGGTCGTGGTAGCTGAGAACCAGCAGCGACAAGTCCACCTCGGCCCGGATGGGGTTGAGCAGCCCATCGTAGGCCTGTTCGGTGATGCCAAAGCTGGTCAGGCGCACCGGGAGTACCCGCCCCGGTCCCCAGACGAACAGAGTGAGCGGAGCATCGGGCGGGACGATCTCAATGTTACCGGCGTGGGCCAGGGCGGCGTTCTTGATCACGGTGCTGCTCTTCGGATAGAGCAGCATCTCCAGCGCCGACAGCGTGGGGTAAATGCCCGAGACCAGGCTGGCCGGGTTGAGTGTGTCCACCTGATCGGTGGCATCGATCTCGATCTTGAGTGAGATAGTCTCCTTAGGAGGCCCGGTCAGGCGAAAGGCTTCGGAGCGGTCGCCTTCATCGCCGCCGGACGAGCGCGCTTCCAGGCGGCGCGTCAGGGTGTCGGGGTTGTACTGGAAGACAATCACGCTGGCCAGCGGATTGGCCGGGTCGGTGCCGATCAGAGCGCCTTTGAGCAGGCGGGGGGAGCCAGGGAAGTCAGTCATGGATATCGTATCCTTTCATTGCGCCTTTGAGCACATGAGGAGAGTTTAGGAACGATGTTGGCTTGATTGGTATACCTTAAAATCGGCATTAACCGAAATTGAAAACACCATTACGATAAAGTTCATGTATATATTCCTCTTCACCATCGGATGTAAATAACCCTTCAGAACCAGCTCGATGAGAAAAGTCTGTCCACTTCTTGAAATCGCCTAGTTGCCGGGCCCTGACAATCGCATCAGCACCGCTACGATCGATTTGCAATAAATGCATCAGCCGGTCGCGGCCAAGTATATTAATGTTTATTGAATTATCGTCTTCTTTTGGCGGGTCTGAAGTCACTGATGGTGGGCTATACTTAAGTTTTTTATTTGATTCGGCGTCTTCGTATCCATATGTGATCGTTATTTCATCTGCAAAATCGTCATGAGGTTGACCATGGTAATTAACCTCAGTCTGATACCAGAATGATCGTAGTTTTTTCGTCTTATCATAAAGTAAATCGATCACATGTTTTTCAATTTTGTACATATTCGGATTATTCGCCAAGGACCTTGCAGGAACTAGATTCCACCATTTGTCTGGTCCCCCGAGCTCGGAATGCAGAAGATGGGCTTTCACCCATTGTGTTTGATTAGGTGGAACGTTCAGATGGGTTACTTTATCTTTCCAACCCATTACATCAGAATATGTCGTTGGCGAGCCTTTTTCCTTTGCCCTTTTGGTTAGTGGGTCTGCCCGAACCTTTTTACTTCTTTTTCCTGCAGGTTTGGAGTGGACAATCGTTTCATCCTTGTCAATGTCTCCTGCCTTAACGAGAGGTGTCACGGTTGTCACCTCCCTTCTTTTGCTCATCTCTCCTTCAATTGCCCAGAGTGTCTGCTCGGTATTGAGCACCAGAGCGGTGAATCCGAACTCGGTCTGCCACCTGGGGAACTGAGCTTTGATCGTTTCCTCGGAAATGCTGCGCTTCTCAAGTTGGGCAACGGCGCGCTTGACCCCCTTTACCCCCAGCTCCCACCTTTGCTCATGGTTAAGCGCTTCTCCTTTCTGTGAGAACCGCACTGAATCGATGATTGAGTCTTTGCCGAATTGCAGTTTAGCTTTCACTTTGAAACCAATTGCGCCTTCTGCCTTGGGCTTTCCGGGATTGAATTCTTCCGCGCGCAGGTCGGCTAACGCCGGTTTCACTTTTGGCGCTACGCCAGCCAGGACTTTCTCGACATCGGCAACCTGCCTGGCGCCGTTGGGCAAGTGCTCGTCCAGTGCCAGCCGTACGGTTTGTCTCGCCACGGCAATGTCCGGCATGGATTTGTCCTGCTTTTCCGGCCTGGCAGTTTCTTTGGTTTCTTCCGCTTCGAGGTGCTTGCGCTCCGGGCTTTCCTCTGCTATCAGCGCCGGCTCTTTACCGCCGCGCCCGATCACCCGGAAAACGAGTGATTTAAGCTTGTTCAGAACGAAGTCAATGCCCGCAATGACCGGCTTCCTGATGCGGTCTATCAGCCGCGTCACCTTATCTTTCAGGCTGCCCAAACCAAACAGGGTGACCAGGAAATCGATCGCCAGTGTGATCATCTTGGTCAGCGCTCCGGTAACCCTGTCTACGATTCCTGGAATGTTCCCTTTCACGGCCATTTCCACCGCATTCACGAATGCCCCGAAAAGCTCCAAGATCTTGTCCCGGGCTTCCACGATGAACTGTACGATGCGGATGATCTTCTCGGCAATGGCAATAAAGCCTCCGCCTGGGATGAGCATTTTGCCGATCTCGATCATCACCTTTTTAATGGCGGCGTAAAGCACGGTCTCCTTGATCGTGTCCAATGTCTCATCCAGAATGTTCCCCAACGATTCTCGAATGTGGTCCCACAGGCCGCCCAGGCCTTCATTCTTTATGATGGCGAAGACTTCCAGGCCTTTCTCCAGGAGGACTTCCCCGCGCCGGAAGGCATTCGCAATCTTCGGGCTGTAGACCACCTCCATGCGCTCCCAAATCGTCTCCGTGCTCAACCCGAGCAGTTGCGTGAACAGACTGAAGAGACCGGTGGGCCCAAAATCCCTGGGAAGCTCGATCGGCAGGCCGCTCGAACCCCGCAGCCAGTCAAAAAACGCCGTAGACAGGAACACGTCGATCTTATCGACAAACGTCGAAAAGCCCTGGCCGATTCCGTCCACCAGATTGCTGAAAAAAGCGCGCGGGCTGGCGATGATATCTCCAACCGAACTCGCCAGCCGGGCCAGTAATGCACCGATTTTGGTGACAAAATCGATGATGGCGTTTACCACTGCCTTTATTTTGTTCCAGGCTTTCTCCCACCAACTGGTCAGAACATCCTTTTTAATCGTATCGAACTTAGCTTGAAGCTTCCCGACACTGTTATTGTAGACTCGCGCCATATCGTTAACGATTTCACCCTGGCGCTCGGTAACTGATTCTTCCAGTGTCTGAAACTGCGTATTCACTGCATCAAAAACCTTTTGGGCCTCTTCTTGCTCGGTCTTTGAAAGCGAGTTGAATTTCTCTTCCGCGCATTGTTTGCCTTTCTCAATCTCTTGCTTAGCTGTATTTAACGCCTCGACAACTATCGGTGCAATCTTATGCTCAACGTCATACTTCACCTGAAAGATAAATGAATTCTTTGCATCCTTGAAGGTTTCATCTGCGGAAAAATCCTGGGCTTTCTTCCGGGCCTCGATACCTGCATACATCCGGTCTTTGCCCTGGTTTACAAGATTCTCATATTCCCTCTTGATCATCTCCTGGACTCGGGGCTCATCGATCCAATCGCTGTAATCAAACATCCCCGGAGTGTAGATATACTCCAATTGGGTTTCCACATACTCATCAAATTTCTTTTGAGCATCGCTGATTACCGTTTCAAAAGTCTCCTGAATATTGTTCAGCGGCTCCAGTTTCTTATTGACCTCGGTCTTTGTATTCTCGTAGAGAGTTTGAAATTCGCTGTAAATTCTTCCTTTTTCTCCCTCAATTGTGCTTTTATGATTTACCTGCGCTTTCTTAACTTCGTTAAAACTGCCCGAACGCAAACCGTGCTGCTTCCCTAGGCTGCCATTCACCATGGTGTGGATATTTCCCTGGGCCTTGCTTAGAATCTGGCTTTCGGCTTCGCGGTATGCTGGTCCGGACTTCGCTATTTCGTCCTGGGCTTTGCGTTTGTCTTCGCCGGCTTCGTCGAATGACTTCTCGCCGGATACGGGATAAGCCAGAGAGTCTTCATCGATATTGATCGTCTGGCCATTGACGTTATGGTTCTTTAGCGCATCATCCAGGTCGCGGCTTTTATCGTCTAAAGAAATCTCCTCATCCGTTTTCGGCTTTGGAGCGGCGCTCCTGGCATCTTTGACCTGGGGAATGCTGCCGGGATGGTCGCCTTTGATCTCGGCCGGACCCTTGCTGTCCAGGACGACCGAGGGAACTTTCTCCAGTTCTCGCATTGGTCCGGAAAGAGTTTGATTCTGTTTCTTAAGCTCATCGCTGGCTTTATCTGCACCCTCACCCATTTCAAACATTTGCCCCACAGTCCTATGTTCCTCTTTATCTTTAGGAAGTTTTTGGGCCAGCTCTTCGATTTTCTTATTGAATAGATCCATGAAACCTGCATTTGTGAACGCAGGTTGGGCCTGTACATTCTGGGCGACTTGCTTGAGATGGGTGTCCTTATTGGTCTGATCTTTATAGTCGCCTGGCGGCAGTTGCGCCGCCTCTCTTGTATCTTCCCTTTTTACATGGCTGGTTTCTTTGGCAATCTTCTTGATTTGACCCTCGGTTGCCGGTACAACCTGGCCTCCCTGTGGGGATGGAGGCGTTTTCTCCAATTTCGATTTTTCTTTGAAGCGTCCAACGACAGCCCGGTAAGCTGGATCTTCCTCGGGTTTGGGAGGCGCTTTTTCTTTGGTTTCGACGCCCTCCGCCGCGGCTTCCGGCGCTCCTGGGGTCGTTAGAGGCGCCGGAGCGGCGTTCGCCGGGGACGGCTTTCCGGCGTCTTTGCCTGGTTCCTGGCCTGTCCCGGCGCCCTGACCGCCCTGGATCGCCTCCGTTACGCATCCTGGGACAGAAGCGCTCGCCACGTCTCTTCCTTTCTCCTCAGCTGGAGATGGCGACTTTACGGCGGATGGTCTTGAGCGGCCGCCTTGCTGTTGTATCGTATGAACCAGCTCATGGGCTAACAGACTCCTGCCAGCAGGTGTATCCGGTGAGTATGCGCCCTCGCCAAACAAGATATCCCGGCCCACGGTAAATGCCTTGGCGTTGAGCAGTCCGGCAAGCAGGGCTGCCGTGCTGTCTGTATGGAGCCGCACCTGGCCAAGGTCCGCCCCAAACCGAGGCTCAAAAAAGGCGCGGATGTTCTGCGGGATGGGCTGCCCGCTGCCTTGTAAGGAATGGACATATGAAGCAATTTGGGACGCGATGGTTGGGAAGACGCCAAAACTTTCCAGCCTGCGTTTGATTTCTTCTTCTTTATATGTTTCTGAGATCTGTCTTTGGATCGTGGAGGAAACATTTGAAATCAACGGTATTTGTTCTTGAAGTTCTTCATCCTCTTTTTCATGTTTACCGGATTTCCTTTGACCATTTTTAGCGGGGTCAGGCGTGCGCATAACTCGATCAGCCAACCGATTGGCTTCTTGTTCGTATTTGTCGCCTGGCTGGTTAATTTTCACCCTGGGTTCTTCTACTTGGGGCGTGGCAGGATGCAAGTTGATTTTGCTGAAATCGTGACCGAAGCGTGGCTCAACGAAGCCGCCGGTGGCCAGGTCGAGAGGTTTACCCATTGAGCGCAGTGCCTGGTGGACAACGGGTGGCGCACTTTGCGGTTCTGTCTGGTTCACCGCTTTGTGTCCCAGACTAAGCCGCTTTTTGCGACACTCGTCACACTCGTCTCCGGCTACTGTATGCTGCCCACAGGCGCATTGATGCTGCAAAAGGCCCAGCGAACCTCCCGGATTGGCAGGTTTTGAATGGGTTAAGGCATTGGTGATCTGCGTCATCGCCCGATACCCCTGTACACCGCCCGGGCAATTTGCCGTCCAAATGTGGTTGGATCCTGGTCTCCGGTCGATTGAACCATCCCGCCGGGCAGCTCACGCACTGCAATGCCGGCCACAAGGCCGGATCCTAAGCCCTGTTTGGTTAACAGCCGGGCGAGCTCGGTTTCTACTGCTTGTTGGAAGGCCGGAATCTGGTGGGAGGGAAGGTCTACACCATCCAATACCAATCGGTCGACGTGTAGGTTGATATTCATCCCTTCCCCGATCCCTTTTCATATTGGAAGAGATTTTCGTTGACCGGCAGACCCATCTTGCGGAACTCGGAACGGGCCGCCGACAGCACCAGGGGCATGCTTACGTGCTCGCCGGCTTTGGCAGCCAAAAACGCCGCGCTCAGGGCAATGTTGTGGATGTTCCCACCGGTCAGGTTCAGGCGGGCGAGGAAGTCGTAATTCAGGCCATTGACAGGCGTTTGGGGAGGAAAGACGCGCTGCCAGATATTCACCCGGTCTTCCCGGCTGGGAAAGGGAAGGTTGACGATGAAGCGCAGCCGGCGCAGAAAGGCGTGGTCCAGGGCGCTCTTCATGTTCGTGGCCAGCACCGCCAGCCCACGGTAGGCCTCCATACGCTGCAACAGATAGTTGATCTCAATGTTAGCATAGCGGTCGTGGCTATCCTTGACCTCGCTACGTTTGCCAAACAGGGCGTCGGCCTCGTCGAAGAACAGGATCGCCCCACCGTCTTCGGCGGCGTCGAACAGGCGGCGCAGGTTCTTCTCCGTCTCGCCGATGTACTTACTCACCACCGCTGATAGATCGATGCGGTACAGGTTCAGGCGCAGGTCGTTGGCGATTACCTCGGCGGCCATGGTCTTGCCCGTGCCGCTTTCCCCGGCAAACAGGGCGCTGATGCCCAGCCCGCGGTTCATCTTCTGGCGGAATCCCCATTCATCATACACCTTGCTGCGCTGCTCCACCTGGTCGGCGATCTGGCGCAGCAGGCTGATTTCGTTCTCCGGTAGGACAATATCATCCCAGGTAGATTTGGCTTCGATGCGCTGGGCGAGAACGTCCAGGCGGGGACGGGTGCGCACCAGGCAGGCGTTCCACACCCGCTCGGACGGATCGCCATGTTGGTCAGGAGCGGAGGGCAGCGCATCCTGGGCAACATGCCGGATGGAGGGCAAGTTCAAGTTGAACTGGCCGGCTAGCCGGGCAGGTAGGTCAGCGGCTTGCTCGCCGAGGACGTCGGCCCAGGCGAGACGCTGCTCTGTCGGTGTGGGTTTGTTCACATCCAGGATGGCTGTTGCAGACCCCAGGCCCAGCCAGACTTCACGGGTGGCCAGGATAAAAATGCCCTGGCTGCGGGACAGGAAGCGTCGTAAAGGCGAAGTCTCCCCGCCTTTTTCAATTTCCAGGCGCTCGTCCACTTCCTGGGCATCCAGGTAAAGAACGATGGGGAGCAGGGCGCTTTCGCGCTCCCACAGGCGGGCCAGGGGCTCCACTTCCCCGATTTGCACAGGCAGGGACTCGGCCGGCAGGCGGAAGAGGGTCAATCCAAGGGCATCGGCGGCACGCGCGGCGATCAATTGTTTGCTGACCGTATCCGGGCCGACCAATTGGATGATGGGCGACCCAGCATGCCCTGATGGGCGTTGCAAGGATTGGACGATGGCCGCGGCGACCGCATCTTGCGATGGGGGAAGGATGTGCGGCTCGCCGGAAGCATCGTGGTCATCGATGGGGACGTCGAAAGGGATCACTAGGGGCATCAAACGATCGTCCAGGTAGTTGAGCCCTTTCAGATAGTTGATGATGCGTTCGTCGGCGCGTAACGGACTGGTAGTCAGAGGCTGAGGGCCGGGCTGGCTGATCTCGAGCAGACGCCAATGGCGCAGAGGCCGTTCGGGGGAGAGGGCATCCCAGGCCGGATCGTCGAACAAGGCCATAGCCAGGGCAAAAGTGGGGTGAGGCCGGTTGGCATCACCCTGGGCCTGGGCGCACAATCCGGCAATGCGGGTGTCCAATTCTACTGCCGCGCACAACAGCAAGACCTCACGTTCAAACTGCGATAGTCCCAGGCGCTGTCCGAGGATGTACAAAGCGGGTGGTGGGTCGATCTCTCCGGCCGCGGCCATGCGCGCAGCCGCTTCTTTCACTTCCTTGTCCTGGTTTATTTCCGGCCCGGAGGGTTTCCAGTGGAACCAATTGCCGCCCGGGGCAGACCTGGTTTCCAACGGGCCGCGCTTCCGTTCCAGGCGCAAACGCACCCAATTAACTGCAGCCGCCAAATATTCATCGTTGCCGGTTTGCCAGGTTTCCATGTCGGTCATGGTGTAATCGTCACTTTCTGACCAGCAGCGAAGGCAGGCGGGATGGCGGAGAAATCTACCGGGATGCTGTCCACGCCGTCCACCCGCAAGCGCAGGACGTATACGCCTGGGGTGGCGTTATCCACCAGAAAAGTCAGTGAGGACGGCGCGGTTGGGTCGGCAGGGGTTGTCAGGCTGGCGAGCTGAATTTCGCGGTCGCCAAACAACAAGCTGGCGCGTTGCTCAGCGCGCACCTGGGGAATGCCATCCAGTCCAACAGTCACATTCCCAGCCGGAGCGGTTCCCCCGGCAGGCGCCGAGAGGGTGATCTGCGGGGCCAGGGCGAAGGGGATGGCGTTGCTCGTCCAGACGGGCAGGGCGGACTTTGGGACCCGGATGGAGAGGGTGTAGGCCCCAGCAGGCCACTTTGAGGGTGCCTGGGGGTCGTCGGCTACGCCGGGTAGGTTGACCGTCAGCGCCTCGAAGGTCGCGCCA